>WNFZ01017317.1_pt1 | contig 13384 bp, 13 predicted proteins | sample 5400081 | NCBI WGS metagenome assembly WNFZ01 (sample SAMN13153365, study PRJNA577476) | soil metagenome | isolation source: 80 cm soil or saprolite under grassland replicate 1 | place: USA:California | collected 2016-06-15
CATACCCAGGACCGCATGCGACATCCAACACGGACATGTCGGCTCTGACTTCGGCAGCACCTACTAAATATGGAATAAACTGCCGAGTGAGTGACGACCAAACCGAATCATATTTGTCCGCCACGCGTTCCCAGCCTTCATGCTCGAATCTGTGAAAAGTATCCTCAATCATGACACAAAGCTTATAGGGAAATCTTTGACAGAGCGACGAGGATCAACTGAATTCTTCGAAGGCACGGGATGACGGCGGACGAGCGATCACTGTTACAACAGCTGGATAGGATTGTGCGATCGGAACAGGTCCGAGTTCAGATTTTGCCCATAGTGGAACGTGTCCGTGCGGAGCTCACTCGAAAACAGGACGCGTTGATGGCATGGGAGCCAATCGCGCTGACATTGTTTGGTGACGCATTGCCAGCGGCGATCCATTCCGGTTGGGTGTTCATCTTACGTGCCGGCGCGAACACTGGAGCAGAGCGACATCCAAACAGCCACCAACGAATGATGTCGTTCGAAGGAACAGGAAATATGCAAACCGACGCGGAATCGGCGGACCGAAGTGGGCGTGCGGCCTTTGACATTACATGGGAGTCGAATGTTTTGGTGAGCGACACCGAGGCCTCGTTGGAGCAGCGTTGGATTTCAATTCCGCGAAACGTCTGGCACCGGCCAGTGATCCCGAAAGGCGCTGACTGGGTCGTCGTTTCTTTTCACACTGTGCCGGCTAAACAATTGATTGAGGAGCGACCCCCTGACAGCGCCGCAGGTGCAATGAAACGGATGCTGTATTTGGCGCCTGATTGAAACGGCTGACGGCGCTTAGATGTGCCGCTGTTCACTACTCGGGGCGACCTCGCACAGCGAAGCGGCTACAGCTACTCGAGTGGAAATTCGATCGGTTCTTCTTCCTGACGCGGAACCAGTTTGTTTCGCTCGATGATTCGCGCGCACGTGTTCCAGCGCAGGATCGCATCGTCGTGACCTGGTGGACAAAGCGGTTCGGCTCTTTCGAACCAGCTCATGGCCTCACGCAAAAGATCATACGCCTGAAACCGGCAGCCCGGCGTGTGCTGCCGCAGTTTCATCTTCGCGCGACGCTCAGCCACGATTCCGGAATAATACGCACGCTCGTATTGCGATCTGAGCCGCGCCAGCAATTCCTTTGTCTGCGAATCGCTCACGCCATAGCCTTTTTCAAAGCGATCGGTCAACGCGAGCAACAGCATAATGATCGCTTGTTGGTTTTCCGGATCGACATGGAGTATATCCAGACAAATGCTCTCGGCTTCGCCGGGTTCGTTCAGCAAACGGTAACGCTCCGCTTTTTCCAGCGCGGCGGGAATTGCGTCTTTGTGCAGTCGTTTCAGTTCGCTCATGGCGACGACGAGGTTAAATCGTTAAACCGTTGAAGCGTTGGAGCGGTTCGCATGCAGACCATTTTCGCTTTAACGCTTCAACGCTTCAACCCTTCAACGATTTAACAATCTCTTAAGTCCTTTCCAGAACCATCCCAGCGGATCATAAAACTCGTCCACCACGCGTTCCTTCAGCGGAATAATGCCGTTGTCCGTAATCTGAATGCTCTCGGGGCAAACCTTCGTGCAGCACTTCGTTATGTTGCAGTAACCGATGCCCTGCGTGTTTCGCAATTCTTCGATGCGATCTTCCGTGTCGAGTGGATGCATCTCCAGCGCGGCGACATGAATTAGAAAACGTGGCCCAATGAATTTGTCATGCATCTGATGGTCGCGGAGCACGTGGCAGACATCCTGACAAAGAAAACATTCAATGCATTTCCGGAACTCCTGAACACGATCGATGTCCTCCTGCTGCATTCGCCAGGTGCCGTCCGGCGCGTCGGGCGGTCGCGGTTTGAAGGGTTTGATCTTTTTCTTCACCCGAAAATTCCAAGAGACGTCTGTGACCAAGTCCTTGAGCAACGGAAATGCTTTCATCGGCTCGATCGTCACCGGTTTTTCCAACGGCAACTCGCTTAGCCGCGTCATGCACATTAGCTTCGGCATCCCGTTGACCTCGGCCGAGCACGACCCGCACTTCCCTGCCTTGCAATTCCATCGGCAGGCCAAATCCGGCGCCTGCGTGCGCTGGATCTCGTGCACCGCGTCGAGCACGACCATGCCTTCCGCGACTTCTGTGGTGTAATCGCGAAACTCGCCCATTCCATCGCCCCGCCAGATTTTGAAGGTGGCCGTGCTCATGTTTCCCCTGGCGCGTCATCCCGAGTCGCGCAGACGGCGAGGGACCTCACATAATCTCGTCGATCATCCGAAGTAGTTTGTGTGATCCATGAGGCTGTGTGAGGTCCCTCACTTCGTTCGGGATGACAAATCAATTTCATTTGTTTTCCTGAATTACTTGTTTCAAATACTCCGGCAGTTCTGGCAACTGTTCCAAGCGTAATTGCATCGAGCCGGCCGCGGATTTCGACACGATCGTGTTCACTTTCGAAAAGCGCTCCTCTTGGTTCGGATAATCTTCGCGAAATTGCGCGCCGCGACTTTCCTTGCGCTCCAACGCAGCGCGTGTAATCGCTTCCGAGACTGTCAGCAGATTTTTTAGATCGAGCGCGGTGTGCCAACCGGGATTGTATTCGCGATTGCCCGTGACCGCGGTTTTTTCAGCGCGCATTTTGAAATTGCCGATCTTTTCTATAGCCTGGCGCATTTCCGTTTCGTTCCGCACAATTCCAACCAACTCCTGCATCGTTTCCTGTAGATCTTTCTGGATAGCATAAGGGTTTTCACCATCGCGGCGCTCAAAGGAAGCGAGCGCCTCGCGCGCGACGATGTCGATTTTCTGCCTGTCGATCGTGCCGTGCTGATTTTCTCTGGCGAATTTCGCTGCGAATTCGCCGGCACGTTTTCCAAACACCAAAAGATCAGAGAGCGAATTGCCGCCTAATCGGTTCGCGCCGTTGATCCCTGCCGCGCATTCGCCGGCAGCAAACAACCCATGCAGCCGCGTCATTTGGGTGTCGGGATCCACACGCACCCCGCCCATAATGTAGTGCGTCGTCGGCCCAACTTCCATCGGTTGCTCTGTGATATCGATGTCAGCCAGTTGTTTAAACTGATGATACATGCTCGGCAGTTTCCGCTTAATGTGTTCGGCGGCATTCGGCATTTTTTGTTTGATCCACGAGATATCGAGAAACACACCGCCGTGCGGACTTCCCCTGCCCTCTTTGATCTCACGCACGATGCAACGCGAGACGTGATCACGCGTTAGCAACTCGGGTGGGCGCCGCGCGTCTTTGTGTCCCCGGCAATAGCGCCATCCCTCCTCCTCATCGTCCGCAGTCTGGGCTCGATAATTTTCTGGAATCGCCTCGAACATGAAACGTTTGCCGTCTTTATTGATCAGGATTCCACCTTCGCCGCGGACGCCTTCGGTCACCAAGATTCCCATGACGCTCGGTGGCCAGACCATTCCGGTTGGATGAAATTGAACGAACTCCATGTCGATGAGTTCTGCACCGCCCTCGTATGCGAGAGCGTGTCCGTCTCCAGTGTATTCCCAACTGTTACTGGTGATTTTGTAGGCGCGCCCGATCCCGCCCGTGGCCAACACCACTGCTTTGGCCCGAAAAATTTTGAAGCGCCCGCGTTCGCGCTCGTATCCAAAAGCCCCAATGACACGGTCTCCGTCTTTGAGGAGCGAAAGAACAGTGTGCTCCATGTGCACATCGATTCCCTGGTGAACGCCATGATCTTGTAGGGTGCGGATCATCTCCAAGCCGGTGCGATCCCCCACATGTGCTAGCCGCGGATATTTGTGGCCGCCAAAGTGTCTTTGCAGAATGCGACCATCGTTCGTACGATCGAAAACGGCGCCCCATGCTTCAAGCTCGCGCACGCGATCGGGCGCTTCCTTTGCATGCAGCTCGGCCATGCGCCACTGGTTCACGTATTGCCCGCCGCGCATCGTATCGGCAAAATGCACTTTCCAATTGTCGCGTTCATCGACATTGGCCAGCGCCGCCGCGATTCCGCCTTCGGCCATCACCGTGTGCGCTTTGCCTAACAACGATTTACAAACGAGTCCGACGCGAACACCGGCAGCGGAAGCTTCAATCGCAGCACGCAGTCCTGCGCCGCCCCCACCGATCACAACGACATCATATTCGAACGTTTCGTAGTCGGGCATGGATACAGAGTTAAAAATTAAAACAGTTACAACGCTACAAAGTCGGAACGTTTTAGCTTTGTAACATTTTAACCAATCAACTGCGGCTAAAAAAGCCGCACATCATGCCAGATACCCATTGCGCACAGACGGACGTAAAGATCGGCAAAGCCGACCCAGAAGAGACTCAGCCACGCCCAAAGCATGTGGCGGCGATTGAAACAGGTCACGCACGCGTAGGCGCGGTAGCACGTTGGTGATCTGGAAAATTGATCGAGAAATCCGCCGGCCAAATGCCGTAGCGAGTGACAGCCAAACGTATAACCGCCGAGCAAAACAACATTGATTGCCAGCACAATTGTGCCGACGCCGATTCCAAATCCATTTGAAAACCACAGCGCCTTCCAAACGTCGATGGAGAGTACGATGAGAAAAAACACCGCGAGATAAAGAAAATATCGATGCACATTCTGCATGATCAGCGGGAAGGATCGTTCGCCCCAGTAGCTCTTGCGCGGCTCGCCCACGGTGCACGCCGGCGGATCAGCCCAGAACGCCTTGTAGTACGCACCGCGGTAGTAATAACAGGTCAGCCGAAATCCAGCAGGCGCCCAAAGAACCAACAGTGCAGGAGAGAAAACGAGCCAGCCTGGCCACCACGCGGGTTTCGGTCCAAACCAGCTGTGTGGCGAATCACCGAAAATCTCCGGCGAATAGAAGGGCGAGATATAATTGCCAAAAAAATAATGTTCCCCCTGAAAAGCGGCCCACGTGGAATAGACGATAAAAGTCGATAAGCCGAGAAAAACGAGCATTCCAGAGCTCGTTAAACCCCTGTGTCTTCAAAATGCTCGTGGCTATGCTCGCGCGATAGCCGCTGCCGCAATAGACCGCCGTCGGTTTGTTGCGATCAAGCTCACCCATTCGTTTACCAAGCTCAGGTAAAAAAATGTGTCGCGCGCCAGGCACATGACCCTTTTTCCATTCACCGGGCGACCGCACATCGACCACCTGCAACGAAGACTTTCGCTCATTCAGCTCGTGCACGCTCATTTGACCGATTCTTTCCAGCGGAAATCCCGCTGCATCCCAGGCTTTCATTCCCCCAATCAAATAGCCGCCGAATTTCGTGTATCCGGTCCGAACGAACAAACGCACGATTCTTTCCAGATCGTCATCATCTTCGAGCACCAGAAGAATCGGCTCCTGCGGATCGAGCATCCAGCCTGCCCAGATCGAGAGAATGGGTGTCCCGCCGATGTTGAGCGCGCCGGCAACATGACCGCCACCAAACGCGAGCATGTTGCGCACATCAACAAGGATGCCTGCCTTTTTTTCGATCGCCTCTTTGAACGCCTTGGGAGGAAGAGTGGGAACGCGTGGAAGATTTCCGATCACTCTCGGGCCTTCCGCGTTCACTTTTTTCATTATCGGATAGTAATGTGGGACCGGCGGCGCGGTCTTGATTGCATAATCGCTGAAGCTTTTCGCGTCACTGAATTGCAAAAACTTATTAAATTTCCGCTCGTAACCGATGGTGCTGCTCAACCGGGCGCCGATGTCTGCACCGCATGGGGAGCCCGCACCGTGATTGGGATAAATAATCACGTGGTCCGGAAGCTTGAGATAGAAATCGTGGAGGGTGTGAAATTGCTGTTCGGCAAGCTGCTTCGTGTGTTTCTCGCCTAACAAGTCTGGTCGACCGGCAGATGAAACAAAGAGCGAATCGCCGGTGAGCACCGCCCACGGCTCGTCCGGATGATCGGCTTCAGCCAGCAAATACGACATGTGCTCCGGGGTATGTCCGGGAGTATGCCGCGCGGTGACCAGCACTTCGCCGAATGTGAATCGGTCGCCGTCTTTGATCTTCTCGGGGTCGAAGCCGTACTGTGCGCCGCCTTCCCCGCTGGCATAAATCTTCGCCGAGTCCAACTGCGCGCACAGTTCGCGCGACCCACTTACCAAATCGGCATGAATATGCGTCTCAAAAATGTGTGTGATCGCCACGCCAGCTTCGCGGGCCGCCTCGATGTAAACATCGCAGTCGGCGCGAGGGTCAAACACCGCCGCGATCCCTTCGTCATCATCACCGACGAGATAAGAAAGCTCAGCGATGCCTTCCGTTTGAATGGTTTTAAAAACTAGCGACATCACGATGATTTAACGCGAAGCGGCATTGAACTTCAACAAGATCGATAATTCCGCTGGCGTCGCACCGGTTTTTGGGAAGGCAGGCTGCCAGCCTGTGCTCCCCAGTTCTGAAAATCACCTTACTTCAACCGTGATCGGCAACAAGTGATTGATCATATAGGTGCCTCGATCAGGATCGCGGACCACCGGTTGCGTTCGGCCGAGTGAATCGGTCGCGCGAGCAATCAGCGTTTGGTTTCCCGGCGCTGCGGGCGTTTGCCAGTTGAATTCCCAAAGCCGCCACGCGTTTGGTTTCGGTTGTCCCATCAAATTCGTCTCGTTCCACGTCGATCCACCATCCGTGCTCAATTCCACTTTTGTAATTTCGCCGGCGCTCGTCCATGCGGCGCCGTGCACACGCACGCTGGAATTTGCCGGAACAGTTTCGCCTTCGGCCGGTTTCGCGATTTGCGCTTTGACTTGCACTTCGGTCAGCGGCGTGAGCTCGGCGATTTCCTCTCGCCGCCTCCAGTAAGCGTAATCGATCGTCTGATAATAACCGGTGAACGGTTCGTCCATGACGATGATCCGCTGCAGCCATTTAATTGAGGCCATCGCGTACCAGCCGGGAACAATCGCGCGCACCGGAAAACCGTTTTGAGGCGGCAGCTCGCCGCCGTTCATTTTGTACGCGAGCAAAACGTCGGCATGCGCTTTCTCCAAAGGAATGCTCCTGGCAAAGTGCAACTTACCCGGCGGACTCTTCGGATCTTCGAGCATGCCGCCATCTGCTCCTTCCAAAATTACCTCGCATGCGTTTGCTTTCACACGGGCGCGATTAAGCAGGCTCGATAATGGCACCCCGGTCCATTCCGCTGTGCCGACCGCGCCGAGTCCCCATTGCACCCCTTTGACTTTCGGGTCCAGAAAACTGCGATTATTGCCAGCACATTCCAGCGTCACCGGAACTGTCACGGATTGTAATTCGAGCAGCTGTTCGTAATTAATCGCGAATGGATTCTCAACGGCGCCCTCGACGCGCACCCACCATGCATCTCTATCAATCGAGGGAATTGGAAAATGTGTGCGGACGTAAAACGATTCAGTCGGCGTGAGGAAGCCCTCCAACTGTTGAAATGGCATTTCGAGATTGAGTGGAGTTTCGCCACGCACAATTTTGCCGGCGATGAGCCTCTGTGAACCCTCGGTCATTACATCATCCCTAGGTTGACATTCGTAATTGATTCGGCCAGATGAAAAAATCAGCGCGGGGACAGTGCGAAGGTCTTCATACAAGCATCGAAGAGCGGCTCAAGCTGCGCCTCGAACTGGGCCGGCGCGGTGCAGGTTACAACGATCTTTTTGTTTCCCGGGCCCGCGAAAAAATACATCGTCTGCGCGAGATCGACATTGTTCGTCCTGTTTTGCAACTTCACCTTGTAAGCGGGGGTCTTGTTGTCCGTGGTAAAATCCGTTCTTATCACCTTTGCCTTCACCGCCCTTTTCCTCAGCGACTGAATGTTTGCGTCGTCCACGTAAGCGCGAAGCGTTCCATCGTACGGTTCGATCGTCGTTACCAAGTCGCTCAACAAGCCGCTCGATCTGGGTGCCGCAATCATGGCCGCTTTGGACGGAGGCGCTGGTTTGCTTTCCCAACCTTGCGGAATGCGATGACTGTAGCCGTTTTCAGCAGATGTGAACGTCTCGCCAATCTTTTGAGGCGCTGGTGTAAAGTTGCCGGACGGTTCCCGGACACCCGTGGTAAATTGCTTAATACCGAGAACAATCACTACCAAGCCGACAACGCCAATTAACACGCGAAGGGTCATTTTCATGGAGGCAAGTCTATCGCAAGTAATACCTTCGGCGCAATTCTTGCGAGTTGGTTTACAAAGTTGCGATCGCCGACGCGGTCGTCGCCTGGCTGTTGATGCAGATAGCGAGTCAGATTTTTCCGTTCTTCGAAATTCCGAATTGGGCCGTGCGTCTTGTGGTGTTGCTGCTCATTATCGGATTTCCTGTCGCGCTCATCCTTGCCTGGGCGTTTGAACTAGCGCCGGAGGGAATCAAGCGGAATCCGAAGAACTTTTTCGCCGAGCTGAAGCGGCGCAACGTTTTACAAGGTTGCGATTAAACGAACAATTTGGTTGATTGAACGCCCCGAAAGGGAGCTAATACAACCCGAGTGACTCGATTGTCGGTTCGTCAATTGCTCCGGTGATTGGCAGGCCGTAATCACGTTGGAAATTCGCAAGAGCGGCTCGCGTCTCTACGCTCAGCGTTCCCGTTATTTGGCCGAAATAGTAGCCTGCATCTTGCAAAGCGACTTGGACGTTCGCGATCACCTCGTCGGGGAGCAGATTGCTGTAAGTGTAGATCGGTCCGTCGTAATCGTAATAGTTGTTGAACGGATCGTAACCCCACGCCGGATACCAATAGCTTCCATCCAGGAAATAGTATCCGGTGCTAATAAAAACGATTGTATCACAATGATTATGCCACCAGTTGCGATCATGCCATTCATGCCAATGACGACGGCATGCATTGGAATAGTTGAGGTGGCCGTCTTTGTCGTGCCACCTTGGTCTCGCTGTGCGTTCTACCGGGTCCAGTGTCGATGGCTGATTCTGGATAGACCGTGCATCGTGGGTTCTCGTAGGGCGTTGCGGATCTAATTTCGCCAGCGTTGCGTTCTCAGCCGTGAAGCCGCGCCGATTACGCATTGCCGCCAAAGTGCGCAATTCTCTCGCACGCGTCGCCGAGTCAAGCGCGATCGTTTGGGGCTCGCGAATCGGTGCGATCCGCTGCGCGCTCATCGTTACAAAAGAACGGTTCGGCGCCCGCATCACCGGCGAATAATTTGGCCGAAGATTCGTCGTCGCCGGTTGGCCAATCGTGCGAGGTGCATATCTGTTGAACGTTTGGGGCCTGAAATTCGCCGGCGCAGGAGCGACCCGTGGTGCGATTGACGTATTCGCAATTGGCCTAGCCGCTGGCGCGCTGCGGCTGGCCACCGGACGCGAAGCCACGTTTTGCGCGCTGGGGCTGATTACTTGTCCAGAGACACCGTGAATGCTTGCCAAGAGCGAGAGCGCCGCAATCAAGCAGAGCGCCGAAAATCTAGATTCTTTCATAAATTGCTCCGGCTATTGAACATCACAAACGTTTCTTTGTTGCAAGTATTGACTGAAACCCCTTCAAAGTTATTCAGGCCTGGGGCAAATTATCTGCTCGCCAGCGAGGCGGCGAATTATTAGTTCTATCCCGCCGTCGACGAGGTGAACGAGCGCTGCTACCACAAGACGCTGAAGTCACTCGAACCGATCACGTGCGGGGCACTACATGGGAGAAACCGATCTGTTGTCGGTGGTGGATTTATCTGGCAGGTTGCAATCCGCAATCCGAAACTTACAATCTGAAAATCTTTCGCCGGGGTCTTAGCTCAGCTGGTAGAGCGCCTCAATGGCATTGAGGAGGTCACGGGTTCGAATCCCGTAGGCTCCACAACCTTTTCATAGCGGAAAAATCGGTCATCCCCGCGAAATTCTACAGTCGGTCACACGATGCCGTGATTCGCGTTTACGATGCGACTGGAAACGTGATCGCGACGTACAAGCACAAGGCGATTTCAAAGAGTGGTAGTGAAAAAACGTTTGCGACTATCGAGTCAGTCGGTCATTATAAAGGGAACTATTGTTACGAGGTACTTGGTTATGGAGGCGGAACCGAAAAATATCAATGTAATCCGCTCCGTTTGGCACCGACTGAAGAAGGGACACATCAAAGTTCGTGACCTGCAGCCAGAAAAAGACGTCAAAGGCGGTGGCGGTGTTACGGGCAATTCCAAACCCATCACAGGCGGCCCAGGCAGCACGGGCACTACAGGCAGCCACTAATCGGGTTAAAGATTGCAAACCGTGGTTTGAACCCGGCGATACGGTTTCTTCTACGATGCGCCTGGTACCGTGATCGCGACGACAAGCGCGTAACTCTTCCAGTGACGATTTTCCTCTTTTCCCAAAATGGATTTTCGAGAAGGATTCTATATTCCCAAACTGCGCAACATCGTTAAACTGCGCGGTTTGAATCTCATTATAAGCCACAACCAAAATGCATAAGACCAATTCCCTGCTCATGCACGCGCCGAAGATGGCGATCTTCGAAACAGCGGCAAACCTGGAGTTGTGGCCAAAAATCCTCCCGCATTATCGCTACATCCGCTTTCTGGAGCGCGGCACCGATCGCAACATTGTGGTGATGGCAGCGCGGCGTTCCGGGATCCCGATCTCGTGCTGGACGTTTTTTGACCAACCAAGTGGCGTGCTCGTAACGATTTCACACGATCTGCGATTTCGCATTCCAGTGCTTGGGCCGATTGTCGATCCAATCATCGGCGACTTTTTTATTCGTAACATTGCCAACAAAACTTTGTGCTGTATCAAGGCGTATGTGGAAGCAAGGGCAAACAAAGTGACCGCATGAGCCGAAGACGCGCGGTCATCACCGGTATCGGCCCCATTACATGCATCGGGACCGGAGTCGATGCGTTTTGGAACGGGGTTCTGGCGGAAAAGAGCGGCATTAACAGTATCACAAGTTTTGATCCAAGTGTGTTCCGGGTGCGTTGTGCCGGCGAGATTGGCGATTGGAATCCGGAAGAGTTTTTTCCACCGCACCGTCTGAAACGGCTCGACCGCTACGCGCAGTTCGCCGTCGTATCTGCAAAGCTCGCGCTGGACGACGCGCACATCAATTATTCCAGCGAAAAACCACAGGATCGCATCGGTGTCAGCTTCGGCACCGCGCTGGGCGGCGTCTGCAAAGCCGAGGAACAGTACATCAGGTATTTGAAAAAAGGCGCGCGGGGCGTTCAACCCACACTTGCCGTCCAGGTGTTTGGTGGTTCGGCGCATTCGAACATTGCGATCGAATTTGGATTTCGCGGTGTCGGCACAACAAATTCAAACAGTTGCGCCAGCGGGACAGTATCCGTGGGCGAAGCGCTCCGTTACATTCGAGATGATTTTGCCGACGTAATCGTCGCGGGCGGAGCGGAAGCGCCACTGACGGCCATTACCATCGGCGCGTTTGACATCATTAAAACCGCGATGGATTTGTCATGGGCGAAGGCGGCGCTTCGCTGGTCGTCGAGGAACTCGAACACGCGCGGGCGCGTGGGGCTCGCATTTATGCGGAAGTGCTCGGTTACAGCTTAAACAATGACGCGTTCCACATGACCTCACCCCTGCCGAACGGCGAATCGTGTATTCGTGCGATGCGAGAAGCGCTCGCAGACGCGCAATTGGTGCCCGAGCAGATCGACTACGTCAATGCACACGCCAGTTCGACGCAGCTCAATGACAGCGCGGAAACGGCGTCGATCAAACAAGTCTTTGGCGACCATGCCCAGCGAATCGCTGTCAGCGGAACGAAAGGTTATTACGCGCACCCGCTCGGCGCGACCGGCGCCATCGAGGCGGCGCTCTGTGCACTCGCCGTAGATCGCCAATGGATTCCCCCGACTATCAATTATCGAAATCCCGATCCCGCATGTGATCTCGACGTCGTCCCGAATCATGGACGCGCTGCGGAACTGAATTACATCATGAGCAATTCATTCGGTTTCGGTGGGATCAACGCTTGCGTGGTGTTGGGAAGAATTCGCGATTAAGTCGTCAGCTGCGCTGGGGACAGCGCACGCCACAGCACACCCCACAGTTGTCCTCAGCGGAGCAAATCAGGGCGGTTCTCGCGTGTGCGCTTGATCGCCTGTTCTTTGCGCCACTTTGCAATCTCTGTGTGATTTCCAGAAAGCAAAACCTCTGGAACTTTCCAGCCGCGAAATTCTGCAGGCCGCGTGTACTGCGGGGCTTCGAGGTGTGAGCTTTCGTGGCTGAAGCTGTCGTCGACGGCGGATCGTTCATGACCAAGCGCGCCCGGCAGCAAACGAACAATTGCATCAACTAGAACAACTGCGGCGATCGCGCCGTTGGTCAGCACGTAGTCGCCAATCGAAATCTCGAGATCGACCAGATGTTCGATCACGCGGTGATCGACTCCTTCGTAATGGCCGCAGAGAACGATAAGATGCGATTCCTGAGAAAGCTCCGCCGCCAGCTCTTGGTCTAGACGTCGCCCTGCTGGCGACATCAAAACAATTTTCAATGCTCGCCGTTCGCTGTTCGCTCTTCGCTGTTTCAGATCTTCCACAGCCGCAAAAATCGGTTCCGGTTTCATCACCATCCCCTGCCCTCCGCCAAAGGGCGCGTCATCCACCACGTGATGTTTGTCCGTCGTCCAATCGCGCAGATTATGAATATGGAACTCCACGATTCCTTTTTCCTGCGCGCGCTTCATCATGCTCTCGCTTAATGGCGCGCGACAGATTTCGGGGAACAGCGTGACGATGTCGATCTTCATCTGATAGCGGCGGTTCACCTGAACCGTCTGTGACGGGTAGAGAATAATCGTCGGTGGGCGATTCGGGTCAATCGCGCCTACCTCATTCCATGATCTCGAGAACTGCCCGTTGGCCGTGGCGCGCGGCGGAACTGGCCAGCAACGCGCGGATCGCATGAATGGTCTGACCGCCTCGGCCAATCACACGGCCGACATCTCCGCGTCGAAGCTGCAATTTAAAGATGGTCGTTTCCCTCATGCGTCAAAAACTAATCACGAATCCACTTTCGCACAACACTACGGCGTGATGGGTGAACACGAATAAACACGAATTTTCGAGTTGTAGCCCCTTCGCTGTGCGAAGCGCTTGCAGTGATGGCGTTGAGGCGCGCGGCTTGGCACCAACAGGACAGTTATAACAACTCGCTGCCAAGTCTACGCTGAGTCCGCAGGAGTTGGCGGTGACGCAGTCGAAACTTCGTCCTGGATCGATTGCGAGCTTTCTCGCTCTGGTTGCGATGACGGCTCGGCGGCCGTTGTCATTTTCTTGTTTTTCTTGATCAAACTCCGCACCGTGTCCGATGGTTGCGCACCTTTGCTGATCCAGTATTCGGCCCGTTCAACGTTCAAGGAGCTATTGCGACCAGTTTTTTTCGGATCGTACATGCCGATGACCTCGATAAATTTCCCGTCGCGCGGACTGCGGCTG
>WNFZ01004219.1_pt1 | contig 13380 bp, 15 predicted proteins | sample 5400081 | NCBI WGS metagenome assembly WNFZ01 (sample SAMN13153365, study PRJNA577476) | soil metagenome | isolation source: 80 cm soil or saprolite under grassland replicate 1 | place: USA:California | collected 2016-06-15
TTGGCGCAACTTATCTGGAAGGATGCGGTGACGTCAAAAGGCGAAGTGGGTGCTCTCGACTTCGATCCCCTTTACGACGCGCAAGACTTTGACATCAAAAAATTCTCGCTTCGAAAATCCAAGTCCGAAAAAGACTCTGCCGAAGTGATCGCTTCGTTTGAAAACATGGGCCACAAAACTGAAATCACCTTTTCTCTTGTTCTTACAAAAACGGGTTGGAAAATTTCGGACATCAAGTATGCGGACGGCAGGCATTTGGTTGGTCTCTTAAGTGGGAAGTAATTTTGTGCCCAACCAGCGGGTGCAGCCGACGTTTGCAGCCAACCGGCTGACCGTTGCGATGACTAGCTCACAACACGTTTACGAAGTCAGGCCGCGTAAAGACCGTCGCGGTGTCACTTTAATTTCCGATGCGCTGCCATTTGGTCGCCTCTGGTACGGTGAGCCGGACGCAATTGCGAACGCAATCGGCTACGCGAAGTTCTACAGCCGCTCACGTGATGCTGTGGTCCGCGTTCACGATGATGCTGCCAACGTGATTGAAACGCACGAACAAACGGGCGAGTTCAAAGAGTGGTAGCGATTCGGAGCCCGGCGCGGTTTTAGAGATTGTTGACCAGTTGCGGCGAAGGTTTGCTCGTTTCAAGTTGTGCGCTCACTTTCTGTAGGGCCACAGTAAGCGCTTCAATTTGCTTTTGCTGGCGCGCGATGCTCGCTTCCTGTTCCTCGTTCTTGCGGTGTTCTTTTAGGAACTCGTTAAGCAACATCGCGTTCACCGCGTCGTAGCGCACGGTGTAAATCTCGCCGTTTTCATCGCGCACCACCAAGTCCGGGTTTATCTCGGCTACTTCCTCGGCGATTAAACCAAATTGCGGCGTATTTGTGTTATCGCTCTTGTAGTGAAAAGTCACCGGCTTGAGCGCGAGGATGGCTTTGCTGGCTTGATCCATCGCTTTAATCTCTTTCTTGTACCGCCGCGAAGAGCTCACCGTGCCGAGCTGGCCGGCGGAGTCTATCAGCACTGGTATGGCGTCTGTGTTTGCGGTTGTAACCCCGCGGATGCGGCCGATAAAGCAGCTGTTGCTCACGTTTGCACCAGCGACGCCGATAGCAATAACGTTACTGGCCGTGGTGACGCCTTCGCCGGCTACAACGCCCAAGGCCGTGTTGTTGCTGCCGGTGGTGTTGCTAGCGAGCGCACCAGTACCGTTGGCCGTGTTGAAGAAACCGGCGGTGTTGCTTTCGAGCGCTTGAAAACCGTTGGCCGTGTTGGAGAAGCCGGTACTGTTGTTCAAGAGCGCTTGATAACCGTTGGCCGTGTTGTTGTTGCCGCTGCTGTTGCTGAAAAGAGCGGAAACGCCATTGGCCGTGTTGTTGCCGCCGGTGCCGTTGTTAGCGAGCGCATGGAAACCGTTGGCCGTGTTCTGGGAACCGGTGGTGTTCTCAGCGAGTGCATTGCTACCGTTGGCCGTGTTGAGGCTGCCGGTGGTGTTGCGATTGAGCGCTAGATAACCGTTGGCCGTGTCGCCGAGGCCGGTGGTGTTGCGATTGAGCGCCTGATAACCGTTGGCCGTGTTGGCGCTGCCGGTGGTGTTGCGATTGAGCGCTTGAGAACCGTTGGCTGTGTTTTGGACGCCGGTGGTGTTGTGATAGAGGGCGGCAAAACCAGTGGCCGTGTTTTGCTCGCCTTCGGTGTTGTAATAGAGCGCAGAATAACCATTGGCAGTGTTGTAGTTGCCTTCCGTGTTGTTCGCGAGCGAATAAGCGCCAGTGGCACTATTGAAAAACCCGCTGGTGTTGCTAAAGAGCGATAAAACGCCAGTAGCGGTGTTGAAGCCGCCATTGGTATCGCTAGACAGGGCTCGAAGACCCGTCGCCGTATTTTGGTTGCCGCCAGTAAGGTGGTTAAGCGCCTCGAAACCAGTGCCGGTGTTCCAGACCCCAGTGGTGCGGCTAACGAGCACCCCAATCCCTTCGCCATTGTTGGAGCCCGGTATGGTACCGTCCGTGTCGGGACCCACCGCTTGCGCCCTCGGTGCAAGCCCAAAACAGACAAGCACGAGCGGGATGAGAAATCCCACAGTGGCGGGACTCATTAAATTTCTGATGGGTGTGTCAAACGTTGCGATTGTTTTTGGGGTTATCTCTTTCATAAACGTTAATTCTGATGATTTCATTTGGATTTTGCAGTCTCGCGACATCGCGAGACATCGGCGCGATTTTGCGGCATTTCCCATTTTTTTGGCAATACGCACAATTGCGTACGAAAGCCCTTGCCGGGTGCCACCATTCGTTAGGGCAACTGTCACCGGGACAATTTCCGATGATCTCCTGCGACAGTATTCGCAATCGTGCTGCGGTGGACATGACAGGCGCTTTCCGTCGAGTAGTATTTCCAGGCAATCGCAAGAACGCTGCTGTGGTTGACTGCCACCGTTTGCTTTTGCTTTTTTGCGCGGAATTAGTTCCGACTTTTTTCGTACAAAAATCATTCAGCGATATTTTCCGTTCCGGTCGCGGCACTCTATAATCTGGGCGGACCATCTGCCGCGCATGCCGTTGAACCGTTGCCACCGTTAAGAATCGCGCTCACTTCTTCGCCGTCGAGTTGATCACTTTTCTTCATTGCAATTGGCAATTGGCAATTCGAAATTGGCATTTCTTGGATGGGGTCTTAGCTCAGTTGGTAGAGCGCCTCAATGGCATCAATTCCGGGAACAATTTCCCTTCGTTTCCGAAACGCTCCGACGCACTCTGCACGAGGGGAAAACGGCCTTTGACTGATTTCCCTTCGTTTCCGAAAAGGTCCGAATTCAACCCCACTGGGTTGAACTTTGGGTTGAACTCAGAACCGCAAGCCGAATTTTCAGCCGATCCTCACACAAGACACGCTTCCGAGCCTCAACCGCGCCACCCAAAGCGTGTGGGTTTTGTGTGTGAATTTTGCGTTTTCTTTCGTCGCCCAGCCCTTCGCCCATGCTCACTGCTTTTTCAGGCAACTTCCCTGGACGAAAATTAAGCCGCGTCCGGGAACAGCCCGCGCCCACACAAGGATTGGCCTAGAATTGTTTTATTACGCCGAATGTGACGAAGGGCACAGGTCCGCGGTTTTAATGACTTTTTACGAGCGGACCAACAGCATGCGATAAACGTCGGCGTTTTCCGCGATTGTGCTACGACCAAATTGGCTGAAAATGAGTTCGATGCGCTCAGCGCATATTTACGAAGTGCAACCGCGCAGCGAGAAACGCGGCGTCGATCTAATCAGCGATGTGCTCCCGTTCGGTCGGCTGTGGCATGGCGAGCCGGATGCAATCGGCAATGCATTCGGCTACGCAAAGTTTCGCAGCCGTTCACACAATGCTGTGATTCGCGTCCACTTAGCATTAACTTCTTCAGATCGGAAGCGAGTGTGCGGTTCACATTACGCAATCGCCGGAACGGGCGATTCTGACGTAGAATTAACTGATTCTTACGATTTCTGCTAACAATACATCCAAATCGTTCGAGAAATTTACTTGAGTACGATTAGGCAGCGACTCTCTCTGTCTAATTTTTGTATGCAGGTAGGCATCTGCGATTTTTCGAGATGAATTTTCCAAATGCAGCATTGAAGCTTTAAAGCTCTTTGTTCCGTTGTAATTGTTGGCGATTTCGGCAAAAGAGTTTACGCCAAATATGGGAGGGACATGGTCAAGAATCGCTCGAACGATCAAGCCGACGGAAATGCAGTTATCGAGTGAAGCGGCGTGATCAAGTTCTATCAACATTTGAACCAATCGGGACAAGTCGAAAGCTCCTTCCTTCTTCTTTTTGAGCGATTGTAACCGCTTTTTATCCACGTAGTGACCCGGCGGCGGTATCGTCTTGACTTCTTTCGCGGACAGACAGCGACTAAGTTGAAATTTCTTTTCAACTTCAGGAATCTTATCGCTTTTTAATCGCCATTTATCCTTTGAAATCTTCGTCGCTCGTCGATCCTTTGTAATCGAAGCTCTCAGTCTGGTAATATTGGGCTTGCCGAGTCCTGTCTGGTCAAAAATCGTGACCAACTCCTTCAAAGTTGCACCGCCATTATCTTTGACAGCGTGGAAATATAAAAGCGCAATAGCTCTATCAGCTATTTTCGTAACGCGTTGGCTCATGCAGCGAGTAAACGCCTCGACTGACGTGCCGCTATTCTTCATTCGACGTCAGAAGGGATTCAAAATACTTTGCACCCTTTCGATTCAGCTTATAAGAAACGGCCCTTCCTTTTTTTCTTGTGGAGCTGCCATCCAGATATTTTTGCAAAGACTTCGTGATCGCTGTAGAAACGTTTGAAGTTTTGACTTTAACGCCAAGCTCACTCGTTATTTTTTCTATGTCGCCTGTAGTCAGTGTTTGTTGTGGAAAGTATTTGTGACAAATAAAGAAGGGGAGAAGGACTCGGCCGGATTGCGCAGTCTTATCAAGAATTTCCGCTTCGATCTTATCGGCCTCATCACAATCTTTGATCTTCTTAACAATTGTCACAATTGGAGAGCGATGGAGGTCGCTTTGAAGCTCGGCTTTGCGAACCGATTTGTGCGTTGAGTTACTCTCTCCGGACAGGGCACCGATACAATTCTCAGCGAGAGTCTTAATCTCATTAAGCGCGTCGAGCAGTTTGTCTTTATCCATATTATTCAGAGGCTTTTGATTTTTTACGGCGAGTGCCAACTTTATACCTACTTTTTTTCACTAGCTCAGCCGGGAACCCTCCTTCCAACACCTTCAATCCTGTATTCGTGATATAATAAATTCCTCTTTTAGCTTGGTCCTCAGCAATCCAGCCGCTGCTTACTACCCACTTGAAGTCGCGTCTGAAATTGGCAGGCGTAAGTTCCCCAGCGTCACGAAATAAGCCTTTGATTTCAGAGGGCTGAAATGAATCCTTGTTGTGGGCTGCTCTCAAGAATCCTGCGAGGGCAAGAATTTTGTCGGGATTTCGTTTTGGTGCATGGCGGTTCAAATATTCTGCAGCCGATTCTCTTTGAGAACCCGGTCGGGAACCTAATGTTGTTAATCGCCTTTTTATCGAATCGGCTCCGATGTCTTGAGAAGAGAGACATAATGCCATGATTTGTCCCGCCACGTCTTGATCTATGTTTTTCGCATACGAGAGCCCGGCGCCCTTAATCGTGATCCTAATGTTGCCTGGTTTAACCATAGTGTAATCTCTAAATTTGTAATATGAATGTCACTTTGTCTACATGTTAGCAAATGGCGGTTATTTGTCAAATGCCTGACAAAGCGGGGTAATTGGCTCAGTCTGGAAATCTTTCTTTCTGTCACGCAAGCGACATCGCCGCAGTCTGCAAAGACTTCCCTTTATCTGATTGCTCGGCTTCTTGTGCGTAAATTTTATCGTTAACGCTGAAAGCCCGGGGCGATTCGACAGCGTAAATTGCCGATTCCAGTTCGACAAAAGCCGTCAACTTTTTTCATACACGCACAACGAAACGTCTTCCATCCTGGGATGCGCATCAGGAACGAAGATTGTTCGCCTGTCAGAATCCACGCCTGAGAGGCTGCCCCAACTCCAACCGGCTTTGCTGAGATTGTCACCGATGATTTCCGGGTGAGCCGCTTCCACATCCGCCATACGGCTAAATCGCAGTGCGGTCGCGGCTGTTTTCTCGTGACAGCCTACTTAATAAATCTGAATGATATTGAGTCAAATGACGGTATTCCCGAGCTTGCCGCTTCCTCAGCCGTTCTTCCACGTCGACATGGCGGGATCGTGCGGGTTGCGTTCCGGTCGTGCTTCTATACACAATTCGACGAGCTTTTAGCTCCGCCGCTGCTTGCGGTGCTTTTGTTTGGATTGCTGCGGATGCGCGTCACGAATTAGGCGAACAAACGTGCTGTGCACGTTCTTGCGTGCAGCGACGAGGCGACGCCACTCGTGATCGATTGTTCTCGCGACTCGTCGCGCCGGACCGACTTGGTAATGTGGCTGTGCCCGACCCGGGCCCCGCTTAACGATTGGTCGCGACGCAACCTTAGCCTTTCGAATGTCCGGGATCGCCCGCGGCGGTGGCGATGCATCTCCCAAATCGAAGTTGAACTCCGTCGTTTCCGCAAGAGCTGGTGCGACAAACGGCGCAGCGACGAGCGAAGCGCCGACAGCCTTCTCAGCCAGGTTGCCTGCCTGCTCAGCGAGCTCCCCCGCCTGCTGAGTTACCTTGCCCTGCTGGCACAAACCCAAAACAAGCGTAACGAGAGCAACCGCGGCGTGCTCGACACGAGAGCACAGGGAGCGCACGAGATACCAAACACTAGAAGCCTTCTCCAGCAGCCAACTCTGGAATTGAGCAGCGGCGGTGCTTACAGGCAATAAGAGCACCGAAGGAAACTTGGAAATCGTCGTCGTCGGTGAACGACGCTTTCCACTCTGCCGGCTGCGCGCGCGTGTGTGTGCCGCCGGCTGAGACGCGAAGAGTTGCCCAGCGATAACGGCGCCGGTCTTGAGCATGATTTTCAGATCGAGCCGGATTGACACGTGCTTGAGATAGAACAGATCCATCCAGATCATCTCGTTGAACGTCGTTTTGTTTTTGCCGTTTACCTGCCAGTATCCGGTCAAGCCCGGCAGACCGTTTACGCGTTCCCGTTGCCACGGCTCATAATGGGCAAATTCATTTGGCGTGCAGGGCCGCGGACCGACCAGACTCATCTCACCGCAAAGCACGTTGAAAATTTGAGGCAACTCATCCAGACCGCTGGCACGCAGAATTCGCCCGAAAGGGGCCAGGCGTGGGTCGCCGTAAGCATCCAGCTTCGTCATCGGACAATCGACCCGCATCAATTCTTCAAAATGGCGCTCGTGAACTTGTGTCTCCGCGCTCAGCTTCATTGTTCGGAACTTCCAGATGAAAAAATGTCTTCCGCCAAAGCCGATGCGCTCCTGCCGGTAGAAGATCGGACCAGGCGAGGCGATTCGCGTCACTAGCATGAGCAAAATCATCAGCGGCAGCCAGACCGGCAGCGAGAGCAGAATGCAGGTAATATCGAGAGCGGATTTCCAGCTAGGCCTCAGAATGCTTCCCTTTGTGGTGCGGATCGACATGGTTACCGACATGAACCCGCCCTGCGCCGCGACGTTGCCGAGAATTCGCTCGCAGCGTGAGGAACTCTCTTGGCGAAAAAGGGTAACTCCCGCGCTCGAAAAGCTTTAATGCGCAGCGTGCGGTGCATGGCCCAATTCAGGCTGCTGCGTGTTCTGCGAGCCTTCATCGAGTCGGGAACGCCGTATTTCACCGCACCGTTGCGGACAGTGTGGAAGCCGTGTTCATCCTCGTAGACTTCCGGCGCTTTGCGCAGTTCTCGGATAATCAGCGCGAGAGAACAACCCACTCCTGCAACGAAAAAGCCTGCGGCTACGATCATGACTAAGGTTAAGATCGGACCGTAAGGAACCTGTGATTTTCATGCAAGAACAAATTTGCACATTTGAAACAACAAATTTGAGCGTTCGCATACGGGCCGAACCCCGGGGCTCTCGTACACTTCCCAGCCGTTTCTAAATGGTCTGATTTCGATGATTGTCACGACAACTAACGCTTTGCGTTTTCCTCCAGATAAGCGTAAATGTTCAGGCGAACATGATCCAGTCTCGAAACGGTCATGCGCTGCCATTCGGTCGGCTCTGGTACGTCAAACCGGATGACGTTATCGACTACGCCAAGTTTCGCAGCCGGTCACATGATGCTGTGATCCGGGTTTACGGTGATGCTGGCAATGTGATCGACACGCATGAGCACGCTGTCGAGTTCAAAGAGCCGTGAGAAATTGCCTCGACCTTTAGGCCATTTCTTGATTCACTCGCTGCGGAATTTTCCTTCAACTCCCATTTCCGAAATGAAAACACTCGCGCTTTTGTTAATTCTCTGTTTCGGATCGCTCGCCTTTGCTGACGACTTCAAAACGATTAACGGCAAAGAATACAAAAACGCCAAAGTATCTCGCGTCGAACCGGATGGGATCGTGATTACTTTCTCAGGCGGGATCGTTAAGATTCCTTTCACCGAGCTATCGCCCGAAATTCAAAAGAAATATGGCTACGATTCGCAGGCGGCAGGCGCGTACTCCGCTGAGCAGAGGGAGCAGCAGGCCGCGCTTGCACAGCAGAGAAAAGCCGATGAGCAACGAAGATTCGAAGAAAGGCAGAAATATTGGAGCGAGCATCCAGCCCCGCAACCACAGCAGCAATCATCCACTCCAACCGCTCTCAGCGGAGGTGCGCTTGATAGACCGGCATATGGTCAGTCCGCCGGCTCAATAAGCCCGCAACTGTTAGCGGCTGAGTACGCGGCAAGTGAGGTTAAGGCCGACAATCGATACAAGGGGCGAATTTTCACCGTGAGCGGGACGATAAAAAGCATCTTCCGCTCAGGAGGAAAAGTTATCGTCGAACTCTACGTGCCCTACTACCGTGCGGGAACAGTGTCCTGGATGAATTGTATTTTCAATGATTTCAGCGGACTAGAGCAAAAAACGGCAGGAAATCCAATCACTCTAATGGGAACGGTCGCGGGTATGCGTGGTAACGCTCTCACAATGGAAGATTGCCACCTGTGAGCCATCGGGCGCTCCATTCGCAGTTTTAGACGGCAACTAACGCTTTGCGTTTTCCTCCCGGTAAGCTTAGATGTTCAGGCGAACATGATCCAGCCACGAAACGGTCAATCGCAATCAGAACGAGAGCAATCTAAACCGACGGGCCGTTTCACCGGCCAACGGGTCAAGCAGTTGCGGCCAGAAACCTATCGCCGGGCCATGGAGCTACTAGCAGAACCGCGCGAGCAAGTTCCCTATGACCATATTTGCCGATTGCTGCGAGTGAGCGAACACACGCTCAAAGCAATCGAGAAAGCAGAATCGCTTTCAATAGCGGAGCGAAAACAAAGGCTGTTGGATAAGGCTCTGCGGATTGCCAGTAAGGCTGCGGATCGCGTGGAAGATCAAATCGACGGTACTAACATCACGCAAGCCACTGTCGCGTTTGGAGTCGCTACGGAGAAGATAATGCTGCTGCTTGGGGAACTTGGCGGCGGAGTGCCCGTGGCAGTGAATCTGCAATTCAACGCTGACTTGCTACACGCGCGCTACGCCGCGCTGGTCGCGGAGATTAGCGGAACGCAAAGCGCAGAGAGCAAAGAGGCGCTACCAAACGGCGAAGCATTGGGTTTGCAGAGCCGGACTGAATTGCCAAAAAGCGAATGAATCTTCTCCGGCATTTTCTTTGTCTCTAGTGCGCTAGAGATTTCGGACAAAGTCGGACAGTCGGACTGCGTAATTCTGCGCGATTCGCGCAAGCTGCCCGATTTGCATTTTCCCCTCTAACGCGCAGCCTAGCGCATGTTTGTGGCGGAATTGCACAAAGCCGCGAAAACGTCAAAGTGGGTTCGAATCCCGTAGGCTCCATTTTCCTTTTTGCACAGCGCCGCAGCGTCGCCAGCGCTGCAATTTCGCGCTGATGGCCCGGTTCTATCGCGACTCACGGCAGAGGTAACAACAGCGTTACTTTTGCAATACAGCGCGCAGCGTGAATCGCTGCGATTCTACAGGCATGAAAGCAATAAGTAATTCTACAGCAAATGATTCTAGTAACAGCGAGAATCGTCCTCCAGAGGACAATTTGGAGAAGAGACTTAAACGTCGAAAAAATTATATCAGTCGCCGTTCCTTCCTCGGTAAAACGATCGCCCTGGGAGCAGGAACCGTCGGCGCAGGACTGTTGAGCAGCATCCGAGCCGCAGAGGCAAGTTCCAGTCTTTCACCGGGAGACGCGGCACTACTTCGCTTCCCAGCGGCTCTGGAGATACTCGAGGCCGACTTTTGGATTCAATACAACGAACTCGGCGGCATCCAAGACGACGAAGTCCCAGGCGGCCATGGCAATCCAGCCTATACCGAGGCCTTGGAGGTTATTGAGGATGAAATGGGAGACTACATCCATGACAACACCGATGATGAGATCACTCATCACCAGTTCCTCAACGCGTACCTGGTCTCCAGAGGAGCGCCTCCTGCAAATCTGAACGCGTTTCGCACTCTGATGGGTAGCACTGCGACGGGAGTTAATCCGAACAAGATCGGACATCGGCTCACCAACCTGACGCGACTTCTCATCGATACCAGCTGGTGGACCCGTTATCGCGATGACAGCCATAACCCGGATCTTAATCCAAACCATGTCTTCCCGCAGGCGGTGCCGACTCTGGCCAGAAATCGGCACACGGCCATTCCGCGAACCGATGCCGATACAAGCAATCCCAATTTCCTACAGGCGATTGCGAATACTGCGGCATTCCACTTCCCGACCATCGAACAAGGTGGCAGCAGCCTTTACCCGGCACTGGCGCAAAGGGCCACCGATGTGGAAGTGCTGCGTATCCTGATGAGCATCGGCCCTACTGAGACCATGCACTTCCAAACTTGGTCGGATGTGGCGGGTAATGCCCCTCCTCTGACGGCCATCGATCCGGTAACGGGCGTTTTCGTGAAGTTCCCCGATTTGGAGGTGGAAAACGAGCTCTTCGACAAGGCCCTGATTATGCCAGAGCCATGTCCGTTCCTAAGTCCAAGCCTTCCCATTGTTTCGATCATTCGACCGACCAATACTCAGGGCGCTGCCATGGCTGCACTGCGGTTCCTAAGAACCATGGGTCTTTTCATCGGCCAATCGCAAGCGTTTTTCGCGTATATGACCCAACTGGCACAAGAAGCCGACGCTGCCAGACGCGGTTTTTGAGAGATACCCGCCGACTCAACACGTCCGAATCGAAGGTAAGGGTTCGAACCCCTGCCTTCGGACTCCGAATAGGCAGATTCATTTCCGCCAGCGACAGCTTGTTCTCGGATGCTTGGCGGACGATTTTTCTCTTTCACAAGAATCCTTTTCGAGGAACTGTGCTGTGTTCCGCGGAAGTTGCGCAACATCGCTGGCTCGAGCGGGTTTCCATCTGACGCTGCCTATCATTCCCGTGCACAAAACCAATTCCATTGTCATGCATGCGCCGAAGACGACGATCTTCGAAACGGCAGCAAACCTGGAGCTGCGGCCGAAGATTTTGCCCCACTATCGCTATATTCATTATCTCGAACAGAGTCCCAGCCGGAACGTTGTGGTTATGGCTGCGACGCGCTCCGGAATTCCCATTTCTTGGACGTCTGAACAAATCATCGATCGTAACCAGCTTGAGGTACGCTTTCATCACCTTAAGGCTTTTACAAAAGGAATGCGCGTTGTTTGGACATTTCAGGATGCGCCAACCGGAGTGCTGGTTGAGATTAAACACGATTTGGCGTTTCGGGTGAACGTATTAGCGCCGATCGCCTTTGCTCGCTCACGGTTGCGAGTTCGCCACGCCCGCATCCGCTCGGCGTTCTTAGCTCGTCGTCTCTCTTTGATAGTCATTTGCAATTGTTCACAATTGTTCACAATTATTTTGCGTTGCGCGCTTCCAATTGTGCCTCTTTTGCTCTCCACACGGCACTGACGAAATGATATATCCCCGGATGCAAATGACGCAGCCCACAACGTTCATCATTGCTGCGATTGTGTGCAGTACGGCAGTCGCGGAATCGCCGGCTGTCACGTTTCTCTCGCCCTGTGAATGCTGCGACAATCACGGCCAGCGTCGCTGGTCAGTAAACACCGATCCATCAATTCCGCCCATGGATGCCAGCGCGATTCAATCGGTGACGCCTAGCGACGTTTACAGTTGGCCCGGCCCGCACGTACCATTGACTCAAAACTCGGAGCGTACCGGGATCGAGAATAATCGGTTTGCTCTCAGGGAAAGTTGTTGCCGTGAAACTTGAAACGGACGGTGACATTCACATTGCCCTTCACAGATGCGACCGGAGACAAACCGGGCATCGTTGTTGTTGAAGTACCAGCAAAACCGCAATGGCGTGAGATTCGCAACGTGGTTTTAATTAGACACGAACGAAGTTCCCTTTTCAGATTGCAATTGGCAATTGGCAATTCGAAATTGGCACTTCCTGGACGGGGTCTTAGCTCAGTTGGTAGAGCGCCTCAATGGCATTGAGGAGGTCAGGGGTTCGAATCCCCTAGGCTCCAAAATTTCTCTGGAAAATTTGGAGCCTGGCGTTGGCAGGTTCGAATAATGCCGGTTGTTGGAGTCGGGCAAATCGGTTAAGGCTTTTCATTCCCGCTTCTCTCAATCACATTAGCGCAAGCACGCCGATGGGAGCCAATCTCATCGCCGACGGCGCGACGTTTCGCGTTTGGGCGCCGAATGGAAGTATTCGGCAACAAGCTGTTTCAGCTGATGGCGAAACTCCGTCGCGACTTCCTCCGGGACGCCGAATGAACCGAGTCGCTGATAGCGGTGATCAGTGCCGACGAGATACACGAGTTGCATAGGTCTAACTCGATGCGGCTACCCGCGGCGGCCGCTCATCGTCGTGTCAAATCAGATCGGTCGCCGTACGGCCGCCGTCTGGTGCAGCCGCGGTTAGGCCGCACCGGCGCTGGCTCGCCTCATCAGTCGTCTTCCGCGAGCTCGTCGCGTAGCCGCAGATACTCGCGGCCCTGCGCGGTGACAAAAAAGAATCTCTTGAGATCGAACTGCGCATTGCGATTTTTGAACTCGGCACGGATCGTACCAAGTCCTACGCCTTCATGGTTGCCGACCAGGCCCATGGCACGAAGACGCTTCATTTCGTTGTACAGATCGTCTGAGTAAAAACACGCGAACGGCACCTCCGTCACGAGGCCGCGCAACTTATCGAGCTCGTATCGCGTTACGATCCCCTGTAATGCAAATTGCAAGGACCGAATAGCATCACGATGTTCGCTTAGCTGCCGCTCTTGCTGCTGCTGCTTCGCCGATAAATCTGTGATCGCTCTCGCTGTCTTGACCTCAGAGAAGCCGAGATCGCGAATAACCTCTCGGATGCTGTCGCACGCCGCGCCCACGGCTGCTCGATAGTTCTGATCGTCCCGTGGCCATTCGTAAACGGCCGCAGTGACACCCGAAAGGTCGCTCGGGATCTTCAGGTCTGCACCGGACTGATGCACCAAAAACGTGCGAGCGCGACCAAGCCGGCCCATGAACAGGCCGAGCTCAAAAAGTACATTGTCGCGCGGCCCCATGGACTGTACTTCCCGGCTTCGCACAAGATCATCGGCAGTTAGCACAAGAGCGGCGAAGTCGAAACGCGGCAAGGCGTTCACGAGAGCGTCGATGAAGGTATTGCCCGGGCGGAAGAAGCCTTCATTCCACAGAGTCACTTCGGACACATCAGCGAGTAGGCTGCGAATCGCACGTGCGAATTCCAGTCCCTCTGATGAGGAGCCTATGAATATAGACGGCTTTGGCA
>WNFZ01009026.1_pt1 | contig 13379 bp, 20 predicted proteins | sample 5400081 | NCBI WGS metagenome assembly WNFZ01 (sample SAMN13153365, study PRJNA577476) | soil metagenome | isolation source: 80 cm soil or saprolite under grassland replicate 1 | place: USA:California | collected 2016-06-15
TATGAAGGGAACAAGATTATTGACCACAAAGAAGGGAGGCATTGAGATATGATGGGTTACTATGGAAATATGATGGGTTGGGGAGGTTTCGGTATTTTTGCTTCTTTGTTTTACATCGTTCTGCTTATCGATATGGTACTACTGGGTATTTGGCTTTGGAGAAAAATTAGTCAAAAATAATTATGACTATAAATAAAAAAATCGAATGGCTATTGCGAATTGGTGTTGCCGGTGAATTTATCGGTCATGGCTTGCTTGGCATTGGCGGCAAAGCAGATTGGGTAAAATGGATTGGCCAGATGGTTCATACGAGTACTTCTACATCTACAACCCTACTGCTTCTAATTGGAGTCAGTGATTTAATTGTTGCCGCTATCATATTATTCAGGCCGATACGCCCAGTTCTACTCTGGGCAACTTTTTGGGGTTTCTGGACGGCCCTTGTCAGGCCATTAGTCGGAGTAGGTTGGCTAGATTTTATTGAGCGTTCAACTAATTGGGCGGCTCCACTGGCACTCTATTATTTATTGAAGGATCGAGATTAACCTAGGTAAAAGTGTTAAGATTTTGGGCCATTTTTAGGTCGTTTTATTTTTTTAAAAAAAGTCTTATAATAACGGTCATTATGAATTACAACCAATTACCATCGAAGAAAATTGTCGAGAAAACTATGACTGCCTTGAAGGGACACAACATTACTCCGTACTTTGTAAATACTAAAAAGGAAGCATTGGCTAAAATTAAGAAGCTTATTCCTGATGGGGGAGAAGTCATGACTGGCAGCTCAACTACCCTCGATCAGATTGGGTTTGTTGATTTATTGAAGTCCGGTAAGCATCCCTGGAAGAATTTGAAAGATGCGATTGTAGCGGAGAAAGATCCAGCCAAACAAAGTGAGCTTAGAAAGAAATCTATTTTGTCAGATTATTTTTTAGGCAGTGTTCACGCCATTACTCAAGATGGACAGGTACTGATTGCTTCGGCTTCCGGCAGTCAGATCCCTTCTTATTCTTTTTCCAGTGACAATGTCATTTGGGTTGCCGGCGCTCATAAGATTGTGCCTACATTAGAAGATGCTCTTATCCGGATTAAAGATTATGTTTTTCCGTTAGAAGATAAAAGAATGAAAAGTGTGGGTATGTTTGGCAGTAATATATCTAAAATTCTTATCTTTCAGAAAGAAATAATGCCTAATCGTCATATCCATCTTATTTTGGTGAATGAAGTGCTCGGTTTTTGATAAATTTTGGCAAAAAAGGTTAAAAATATGCCAAAATCTAGGGGGTCTAAATTAACTAAAAAACAGCAAGAAATTGCTGTTTTTTAGTTAAAATTCGATTGTTTTACTGAATTTGCTAAAAATAGAGAAGTGTCTTGTTTATCTAGATTACTCTTTCTTAGAAATATAAATAAATAAGGTAAAATATAGCTGTTGATAACTTTTATTGAACATCTGTTATTATATTAGTAATAAATAGCCAGTGTAGTTCAGTTTGGAATTTTTGTAATTATGAGACCTGTAAGGTATAAGAAAGCTATTGCCATCGATTTGCGTAAACAGGGGCTTTCGTATTCGGAAATCGAACAAAAACTGTTTTTGCCAAAATCGACTCTCTCTTTTTGGTTAAAAAAAGTGGAATTGACCTCCAGACAGAGAAAAAAATTGAGAGAGAGACAATTGCGGGCAGGAAGAGCCGGTTTGGAGAAAAAAAATCTTCGAAAATCACAAGTTATAGAAACTATACAAAACTCTTCTGCTCAAGCTATCCAGAAAATTTCTAAGCGCGAGTTGTGGCTGATGGGAATCATCTTGTATTGGCGAGAAAGATTTTTAAATGGCAATGAAAATGACTTGCGTAAAGGCGTACACTTCACAAGTTCTGATCCTAATTTAGTAAGATTGTTTTTAAAATGGTTGAAAGACATTGGGCAGATTACTAATGAAGAAATTAAATTTGATATTTTTGTTGGGGAAGATAAAAAGAATATGACTAGCGAAGTCATTGCTTATTGGGCAAAAACCATGGGTTTTCCTGAGTATTTGTTCTCTCATATTTATTTTCAAAAAATCAGGAAAAAGAAATCTAAGAGAAAAATTTTAAAGAAATCTGAATTTGGATTGCTGCGACTTAGAGTGCAAGCAAGCTCGATGCTGGCTCGCCAAATTTCTGGTTGGATAAAGGGTATTCAGATGAATTATTAATTTATTAGAATTAAATATTTAAATTAAATTAGAATCTTTATAAATTTAAAATAATTTTTTAGAATAGTTTTAAACTTAGGATATATTTAGGTTTTAGAATATAGAATAGTTTATGATAATTGAAGAAATAAAAGCAAGAATATTGATAAAATGACATAAAAAGGCAATTAGAGGACTATAAATAGTAATAGTTATTAAACATTATAAGAAACATTAATAATACTTTCTAAGAAAACTATTAATGTTTACTATGATTATTATGGTGTTATTATGAAAAATAAATCATTTTATATCATATTATTTGTAATTTTGGCTTTAGGTCTTGTTAAGTTTGTGCGATTGCCAAAGAACGAACCAGTATCGGATAATAAACCCACTCAAATTAGCAATTCACCTCAAATGACAAATAAATCTGACCAGTGATTCACCAGTTCAGCCAGAAAGATTTACCGGCTATCATACCGGCGTTGATTTCGAAACATTTCCAAGTGAAGCAGATATTGATGTGCCGATATACGTGATTTGCTCCGGCCCATTATTGGAAAAGATTACGGCCAGCGGATATGGCGGCGTGGCTGTGCAAAAATGTGAATTTGAAAATCAATCAATCACAGTAATTTACGGACACATCAAATTGACTAGCGTTACGACAGTTGTTGGTAAGGTGCTGACTAAAGGAGAAAAACTGGCCATCTTAGGCAAGGGGTATAGTGCTGAAACTGGCGGCGAAAGAAAACATTTGCATTTGGGTATTCACAAAGATGCGAGCATTAACATTTTGGGTTATGTCCAAAATAAAAGTGAGTTGAGTAACTGGATTAACTTTGCAGATTATTGGCATTAATTAATTTCATTCTCTCTATTGCCCGGAACATATTTTTTCTTCCCTGGCCGACCGGGTAGTAAATCGGATAAACATCAAAAGTTTTTCCCGATATTTTTAAAACTTCTTTTCCGCCAGTTGGCGGATTTCCTTCGTAAGCACTTACCTTGATTGGTTTGCCAAGCAAGATAGAACTCACCTGATTTCCGAAGGCGAATATAATTTTAGGATTTTTGATGCAGCCAGCACCATAGATGGAAGTCAGTGATGGCGCTCCATAGAGCTTATGTAATTCATCCAATTTTTTGTGCAGTTGTTTTAATTGCATAAAAGTCTAGTATATTACTTTATTGCTTAATCTAAGAATTTTGAAAATTATCTTATGCTTAATATTAGAAAACTTCTTTTCGAATCAATTTGGGTTAAATTAAAACTGGTCAAGAGTGCGGCAGATATTCAGCTGATTGAAGAAATTGGAAAGGTAATGGTAACGACACTTGCTTCCGGCCGGCAAATTATGATTGCCGGCAATGGCGGATCGGCCGCCGATGCCCAGCATTTTGCAGCGGAGCTTTCCGGCAAATTCATCAATGCCAATCGCCGGCCCTTGCCGGTTACAGCGCTATCTACAAATACTTCGGTGCTGACTGCTATCGGCAATGATTTCAGCTTTAATGAAGTATTCTCCAGGCAAATTGACGGGCAGGGCCGTCCCGGAGATATATTTATTGCCATCACTACTAGCGGCAACTCTCAGAATATTCTTTGGGCACTTCAAGCAGCGCACCGGAAAGGACTGATTACAATTGGGCTGCTCGGCAATGACGGAGGAAAAGCCCGAGAGCTTTGTGATCTGCCCCTCATTGTCCCTTCAGCCAATACCCAGAACATTCAGGAAGCCCATATATCAATTATCCATATTTTATGCGCCATTGTGGATGAAGCGTTTGCCGCTCCCAAATAATTTATAGTTATTCTGTTTTCGACAAACTCGATGCAAGTTGTTAATCTGTAAGCTATTATGAATGGAATCGATAACATATCTTCCCAAGCCACATCGAATGATACGCCAACTGCGTCGTGGCGTAACCCAGCCAGATTGGCAGCAAATTTATACGGACTCCTGCGGCGCTATCGAGAAGAAGAAAAATATCATGCCTATTATGCCGTTCCAGTTTTGATTGGATTTACTATTACCTATAGTCTTATTCAGCTCTTAACCTATCTTTTCCCTGATTTCAGCTTTCATGCCCAGGGCTATCATATCCATCATTATACTTACGGCATCGCCATTCTTTTAATTTTTGGCTATATCGGCCTTTGGACGCGCTCACTTAAAGTAAAATATTTTTGCGCCCTGGCTCATGGCGCAGGCGCGGCATTTATTATTGATGAAGCCTGGCTATGGTTTACGCTTGATCCCACAATTCAGTATCGAGACTATGATTTAGCAGTTTTTGTGGGAGCACTATTGTTGGGTCTTATTTTAGCGCCCCTATTTTTTAATGGGAAAAAACGTTCTAATGGAAAATGATATTTACTTTTCCGCAACTTATTTCTTGGCTGGAGCACTATAAGTATTTTGTACTTTTTCCCATTGTTGTTGTCGAAGGCCCGATCATCACTATTATCGGAGGGTTTTTGGCTTCATTGGGTTATTTGCGCCTGACAATAGCTTTGCCGGTGGTAGTGGCGGCTGATTTGGTGGGTGACAGTATATATTATGCATTTGGCCGCTGGGGCGGGCGGCGTTTTATTGACCGCTGGGGTCATTACTTTGGAGCAACGGCAGAACGTGTAGAAAAATTGGAAGGTCATTTTCATAGGCATCAAGGCAAGACGCTTGTTATTGGCAAATTATCCCATGCCGTAGTAATCGTCATTTTGTTGGCAGCAGGAGTGGCCCGGGTGCCTTATGGGAAATTTGTTTGGTATAACTTTATTGGCACTTTGCCTAAATCTCTTTTATTCCTTTTGATAGGTTATTATTTCGGCCGTTCATATGAGCAATTTAATGCCTATCTTAATTATTATGCTGTTATTACTCCCTTAATTGTTGTTGCAGTGCTCGTTGGAGGGTATTTATTAGTGAGTAAATTTCTCAAGCGGCTTGATAATGATTAAGTACCAATATTCTACATGCGGATATTAATTGCCAACGACATTCCAATTCAGTACGTATGCGGTTCAAGTAATTTTATTCGCGGCATTAGCAAAGAATTTATAAGGGAAGGCCATGAGGTTTTAATTGTCACACCGGCTCGGACAACCCATCATGAATATTATGTTTTTGATGGCATCCCCCAATTCGGAGTCCGTTCCTATCCTTCCATTGTTCAAAAAACATTTCGGATTGTGCCGCCTATTTTTATTAAGCAGAGTATGCGAAAGGCGATTTTGCAACTTGATCCAAATGTTGTCCATATCCAGAGTCAGTTTTTTATTCCCAAATTAGTTTTGGATATTGCCGAGGAGCTAAATATAGCGGCAGTTGGAACCAATCATTTTGTTCCGGAAAATGCTATGCCCTACATTCCGGTGCCTAAAGCAATTGTGCCTTTTATTGAGCGTTTATTATGGAAACAGGTGCACTGGATATACAAAAAATGCGACTTGGTCACATCACCAACGCAAACTGCCGTAAACTTTCTAGTAAAAAGCGGATTTCCCAAACCGGTATATCCGGTTTCTAATGGCATTACGCTCGAGCGGTTCTCAAGAGAGCATGCCAATGGGCAAATTCGGGAAAAATATCACCTTCCGGCCAAAAGAATATTACTCTATGTTGGCAGAGTTGATGCCGAGAAACATATTGAAGTTGTAGTCAAAGCATTACCGGCTGTGCTGGCAAAAGTGGATTTGCATTTTGTAGTTGCCGGGCGCGGCAATCAGGAAGAAAAATTGATAAATTTGGCCAAAGATCTCCATGTAGGTAATAACGTAACCCTTACTGGCTATGTACCTGATGAAGATCTGCCGGCTCTGTTTAGAACCTCGGATTGTTTTGTAAATGCCGGGACAGCCGAACTTCAGTGTATTGCCGCTATGGAAGCGATGGCCTCGGAAATACCAGTTATATTGGCCAATGCCATTGCGCTTCCTGAACTGGTGGATCACGGGGTGAGCGGATATCTTTTTAGGCCGGGCGATGAGCGTGATTTGGCCGAGAAAATCATTGATATGTTTTCGGATGACAGCCGCCGACTGGCAATGGGCCAGCAAAGCTTCGAGAAGGTAAAGAAACATGACGTTAGAAATGTGGCCAAGAGATTTCTTGAACTATATGCTCAAGCGGTGCAGATTCAGCACAATTCCCGGTCATGAAAAGAGCATCACGGCAATTTATGGCCATGGTTCGGCTAATGGTCGGTCTTGGAATCAGGGACATAAAAATAACTGGCATTGAGCACCTTCAAAAAATTGGTAGCTCGGGTGGGATAGTGATTGCTACTACGCATATGACTGATTTAGATATGCCCCTTAGTGCTTTTGTCCTGGGGCGATATTTTGACCTGGTGGCGGTAAATATGTCACTCCATCACTCATTCCGCAGTAATCCATTAATAAATATACTTCTACACTTGTCAGGAAAAAGAAATTTTTTACCCGTTGACTATAAGGAAGGCAAGCCGGCTAAAGGAATTTTTAATCTGGCCAACTATATTCCTATGATGGATGCCCTGCATAACGGCAAAGCGGTGATGATTTCGGCTCATAGACCAATGTCTGAACCGCACCTGCCGGAAAGAGGCGGTATCGGAGTCGTATATCTTGCCGGTATTGCCAATGCTCCCATACTGCCGGTAGCTGTCCGCCTCCAAACTCCGGATTTATCTTTGGGGTACACTAATACTATATGGAAAACCATACTGCACCGACCGTCAGCCCACCTGATTATTGGATCACCGCTAAGTTTTGACTCTTTATCAGTTCCTACAGAATTGACCCCGGATTTAAAACAGGAGCTTGGCCGCCGCTCAAAGGAAGTTATGATTAGGTTAGCCGGCATACTAGGCAATATTTGACATGTTCCATGGTTATCGGTATAACCATGGAACATGAATTTTTCAGATCCTCATTCGAATCGGCCTGGCTTGCCTTATTCTACCTATCGCTGGCTTTTGTTGGCTTTAGGGTTAGGTTTAATATTCTTTGAACTTGTTTTCTTTCTGACGCATTTATATTCACCACCGTTGCCGGCTTATAATGAAATGTCTAAATCAGATAGTGGCCGCCTGGGAGTATTGCGTAGATTTTAATGACAGAATATTGCATTGTGCTATAATTAGCTTAACTTGAATATTCCGAGGTACATATATGCCCGGTTTATTGTCACGGCTCTGTTTGTGGCGCTCTTAGCGCTGCATTGGTATAGTTGGTGGCATATAGTGGTTGGAAGGGATTCATTTTGGATTCCTCCCCATATTTTATTGTATTGCGCGTTCGTAATGTCTATCGCTACCGGACTTTATGCCTGGTGGAATATCAAAGGTCTGGCTTGGTGGCGGATTGTCCTCTTTTTGTCACTGGCTCTTATTGCCGCTCCGTTTGATGAATTTTGGCGTCGGGTATTCGATAAAGAAAATATAAATAATGTCCTTATTTCATGGAGCCTGCCTCATTTAATTCTATTAGGTTCTCTTTTCCTTACTATTTTTTATCTTATCCCGATTCTTCGGAAGGATGAAAATGAACAAGCTCGATGGCTGTTTGGAGGATTGGCGTTGGCTGGATTAGTTGATATTGGTTTTATCCTTACGATACCATTTTTCCCAACGGGGCCATTTCAGGTCTTTGGTTTTTGGGGAGCTGGCATTGTTGCCTTTGTGTATTGTATAGGCATATTAGTAGCCAACCGACACATTTCTGGTTTTGCTTCTTCTACGATTATGGCAATTTTATTGACATTGCTTAGTATTTTTGCCATTGAAGGATCAAATGCCGTGTTAGCATTAAGTCCTATGCCTTACAATCAAGTTCCTACCTGGCTAATATTGTTTGCTCTTTTGATACCGGCTATAGTTAATGACTTGGCCGGCGAAAGATTCTCATCTTTATTGCGCGGCTTGGTAGCGGGAGTATTATGGGGCGGAATTTTGTTCGGATTCTCCTCGATATTTTTTGCTTCGGAATTTAAATATAGCTTCCAAAAAGGACTTCAGGCAACAGTCTCATCTGGGGTGGGCGGAATGCTGGCGGCTATCATGTTGATAATTTTTCAGACAGAAAAGGTAATATATAGGTATAGCGTGTAAGCTAGGCCGTGGTATGAGGTCGGATACCGCGCGAAATATAATTAATAATTTTCATGAGCCACAAATCATATATGACGGTCACAAGCTGGGTTTTTATAGCTTTTGCCGTTTATACTGCTGGTCAGTTGTTGAATGTCGTCGGCACTCTGCACGTGCCTGACATGGTAAACTGGATTGGCGTTGTTGTAGCTGGATATCTTGGCTATCGAGGGATGCAGCTAAGCCGCTAAGTTTTTTAGATCTAAAAGGGAGCCGCTACAGCGGCTCCCTTTTAGATTCAGTGGGTAATAATAGGTTTAATTGCGCTTTAAACAGACATACTATACTATTAAGTAGCGTTCTAGCCTTGGAGGTGAGTTGGATACGCCATATGCCGTTCTCCCTGATTCGGGAGCCCAGAACCAAGGGTACCAAGATAGGGCTGTAAATGGAACTGCCGGCCATCAAGCCCCGCAAACCCGGACGTCCGCCCAAGCTGTGCCGATGAGCAAGCTCATGCTCAAAGCATCGCTGGTCGCTCTGGCCACGCTGGCGATAGTACTGGGAGTTCCAGAACTCCTGGTGCCCACTCCGGGCTTCGCTCTGCTGTGTCTCCTGGTTCGCTGGACGCCGCTGAGAAAGTTCGGAATTTAACAGTACCTGACATCAGGGACTCTTTACTTCAAGGGTCCCTTTCGTTTTCAGAAATTTCAAAGCCGAGCTGTGGTATAATGACTATATGAATCCCGTTAGAGGTAAGCCGCCCTTGGCGACTGCCGCATATACCTTTAACGGAGTATTATTTAATGATGCGGACCTCTAACGGGATGAACAATCGTCAAAAGTTCTGGAGTGTATTTCCAATGCTTGTTGCTGCCGGACTGGTTATTTGGGGATTGCTTTGGTATGCCGGCAATTTTCAAAGCAATAAAGCTACCCAAGAAGAACTTCTTGAAGGCACCGTTACTTATGTTGATACAGGTGGAAGAGTAATTATTTTGAATAATATGAAGGGCAAAGCTGTTAGCTTGGCTATAGTTCCCCAAACAAAAGTTTATGACGAGGGTGGCCGGACGGTCGGTGTGTCATATGTTCATCTTGGTTCGGCTGTCCAAGCTAAAGGAATCTATATTGCCTTGGATACATTTGCTCCATCGTCCATCCACATTATCCGGCGCTAAATTCCCGAATCAATTATCAATTTTTGATTCCTTCAGCTTGCTTTGCTACAATGGCACTCATGGATTTTAAGACAAAAGTATTAGCCGTTGTGCAGGCCATTCCCGAAGGACAAACTCTTACCTATAAAGAAGTGGCCTTTCGAACTGGCTGGCCCAAAGCTTACCGGGCGGTGGGCAATGTTCTCAATTCAAACTATAATCCCGAGATTCCATGCCATCGGGTAATTTGTTCGGATGGTAAAATTGGCGGCTATAACCGGGGTTATAAAGAAAAAGAGACACGGCTGCGCCGGGAGGGAGCACTCTAATTCTCTGTGAAAAAACTTATTCCAATTCTCATTCTCTTGATTCTCGGGGGAGTAGTTTTTGCTTTCCGTGAACGCATCAGCTCTCAAATTAGTTATGAAGGTCCCAGTGACATTGAAACCGCCACACCTAAGACAACACCGGATGAATTCACGATACTGTTTGCCGGCGATATCATACTTGACCGGGATGTAAAAAAAAAGATAGAAGAGGTCGGCGGTGGTGATTGGCGGTTTCCATTTCTACGAATTGCTGATTTTTCCCGCTCGGCTGAACTCACGATGGCCAATCTGGAAGGGCCGGTCTCCGATCGCAGGGCAAAAGTAGGCAGTATTTATTCCTTCCGATTTGATCCGGCATCGCTGGAAGCGCTTACCTATGCGGGCATTGATATAGTTAATTCAGCTAATAACCATATTTTTGATTATGGCCAGCAGGGACTTTTGGATACGATTACAAACCTTACTCGTGCCGGGATAGATTATGTAGGTATCGGTTTGAATTTTGAGCAAACCCACCAGGGAATAACTAAAAATATTAAAGGAACAAAAATTACGTTTTTGGGATATACCGACTTGGTTTCAAAGCAATTGTCGGCTACGCCAACTGCAGCCGGTATTAGTTTTTTAGATAAGGAGCAGATGACTAAAGATATTCAGGCAGCTAAAGCTAATAGCGATATTGTTATAATTAATGTTCATAAAGGCGATGAATATCATACCAGCCATAATGCTGAACAGGAAATGATGTATAAGGCGGCGATTGATGCCGGCGCAGATTTGGTAGTTGGACATCACCCCCACGTTGCCCAGGAAGTTGAACAGTATCGGGATGGCTGGATTGCCTACAGTTTGGGGAATTTTGTTTTTGACCAGGGTTTTTCTGAAGAAACCATGCGCGGGCTTTTTCTGAAAGTGACCGTGCGTAATAAGAAAATAGTGGCCGCCGAGCCAATTCCCTTCAATATTTCTCCTAATTTCCAGCCGTATTTGCCGTAAATTAAGAAGACCCCTCTGTGGTTAGTTTTCATTGAATTTTAAGCCAAAATTTGCTAGTATTTACATTATGGACACATCTAATAAAAATCTCCCGCGAGATGTTTTTTTGTATCTTTTGGCGATCGTGGCCTTAGGGATGACAGCTGTAAATTTTGGCACTCTGTTGTTCCAATTCATTAATATTTATGTACTGGATGTGATTGCTGATCAGTTCAGGTATCAATCCGCATATTACAGCTCAATCCGCTGGGCGGTTTCGACATTAATTATTGTATTTCCGGTCTTTCTTTGGGTCTCAAGGTTTTTGAAGCGCGATATTGACCGCAATCCCGAAAAACGCGAATTGAAGATACGCAAATGGCTGTTATATCTCACCTTGTTTGTAGCGGGCGTGGTAATTATCGGGGATTTGGTGGCCTTGGTATACAACTATCTTCAGGGGGAGCTTACTTTGCGGTTTTTCCTGAAAGTAATTTCAATTTTATTCATCGCCAGCTCGATTTTTTACTACTATCTCAATGAATTGAGAGAAAAAGCCAGTAAGACTCTTAATAGACCGTATGAATATAACGTTCTTGGTCTGTTAAAATTCCAATTGTGCGCAAATTTCCAGACCAGCGATCAGAACAGCAGTCCCAATCGCAATCCGTATCCAAAAGCTATTGGGCCGGAACCGGTTAGCGGCGACAATTGGATTCATAATCCCGGTCACGTGTGTTTTGACCGCACCATCGACCCTGATTTGTTTCCGCCTAGGAAACTGTAATAGGGTTACCCACTCGAGCATGACTAAAGTAATATTTTCTTTCGTTATCCTTATAGCAGTTGTAGCAGTTGGAATTTGGCTTTTTGCCCGCAAAAATGAGACCGTAAACAATGCCAATCTCAATAATACTTTGGCAACGCCGACTTTAGCGTCAACCCCAACTCCCTCTGAATCAAATCAGCCGCAGAGTTTGCAAGTCCAAGATTTGAGGATGGGAACAGGCACAGTCGCAAAAGCTGGCCAAGTTATAACCGTCAATTATGTAGGAACGCTGGCTGATGGCACTAAATTCGACAGCTCATATGACCGCAAACAGCCGTTTAGTTTTATCTTGGGCGGCGGCATGGTTATCAAGGGCTGGGATATGGGTCTGGTGGGCATGAAAGTCGGCGGCAAGCGCAAGCTTATCATTCCTCCCGATTTGGCTTATGGCCAAGAGGGGAGGCCGCCAGTCATTCCTGCCAATTCAACTCTGATATTTGAAGTAGAACTCTTGGCGGTTCAAGCCCCTAAAAAGTAAATCGGCGAGATGTATATAAGTTGTTGATAATCTTACAGCCAGGTTGGCGAATTTAGCGTCGCACAATCTATAGGAACTTTATCCCGTATGAGACAGAGGCACGCTGCGGGCCCTCGCGGTCTCATTCGGGATTCATTTAAAATTCAAACTAATTTGTGATAATATATGAGACTATGATTACCTTACAAGAAATAAAAAAATCTGATATTTTGCCTGTTCTTATCGCGGTTTTTCTTATCGCGGCTGTAACCGGCGCGGCTTTTGGAATGTATGGAAGCAATATATTGGCCAAGGCGGGATTAGTAAAATTGGGCAAACTGCCCCTGGCCAATACGGCGGCGGCTGTTTTTGATGAACAGCAAGAGTCCAATCAAGTCGTGAAAATCGTTAAGACTGTATCGCCGGCAGTGGTAAGCATCGTGGCTACCCAGAATCTCTCGGTTATTGAGCAGCGATATGTCAATCCTTTTCAGGAATTTTGCAATGACCCGTTTTTCCGGCGATTTTTAGGGCTTTGCGATCTTAAAGTTCCTCAACAACAACAGCAAGGCACTCGCAAAGAACAAATAGGCGCCGGCACGGGATTCATCATTCGGTCAGACGGATTGATTGCCACCAATAAGCACGTAGTTAACCTTGAAAATGCCAATTATACCGTCATTACCTCAGATAATAAGAATTATCCAGCCAAAATTGTGTGGCGAGATCCGTCCCAGGATTTGGCCATGATAAAAATTACCGGACTTGGATTTCCCACCATAAAACTTGGCAATTCGGATGAGGTAAGAGCCGGCCAAACAGTTATTGCCATCGGCAATGCGCTGGGCCAGTTGAGCAACTCCGTTTCCAAGGGCATTATTTCCGGCTTGGCGCGTTCAATCGTGGCTACCTCGCCTAAATTTAAATGGCGAAGTAATTGGCGTGAACACGGCCGTAGCAGTTGGAGCTCAAAACATAGGTTTTGCCATCCCTATCAATCGGGCCAAAGTTGATTTAAACAGTATCTCGATTCGCTAGGATTGAATTTTCTTGATAATTGCAAACGTTCTGGTATGTTCATCCCGTTAGAGGTAAATTTTAGGATGGTCGGATATTCTACTTCTAATGATTAATGAATAGCACAAGTATAAACCTCTAACGGGATTCAACCTACCATGAAAAGAGAGGAACGTTTGATATTGTTCATCAATGCAGTTCTGGCAATGGCCAAACTGGAAAACATCAATGATCCTTTCTTTTCCAGGCGCTGGCAAGATTTTTTGAGAAAATTTCTGGTCCGAGGCATTGCTTCATGGCAGGCAAATGACAATGATGTCGCCCAATACCTAACCATAAAAGACCTCATTGC
>WNFZ01004222.1_pt1 | contig 13375 bp, 15 predicted proteins | sample 5400081 | NCBI WGS metagenome assembly WNFZ01 (sample SAMN13153365, study PRJNA577476) | soil metagenome | isolation source: 80 cm soil or saprolite under grassland replicate 1 | place: USA:California | collected 2016-06-15
GAGGGATTTCCTTTCATTACCTGTATAGCAAAAGTCATTCCCAATCACAAGAAGGCAGAGTTCAGAAATGCGCCAGGACCGGGATCATTTATAATTTTATGAAATTACCGCTTCTCTCATAAGTTACTAAAATTTTAAAGCGAAGTATAGGTTGGGTTTCAAATTTTGATTTAGGAAACGATGCGGCACGATGTCGAAGAAAGGAGCGAAACTTATGAACGGATTCACTTCCAAATTGACCGGCTGGTTGGTGCTCCTGGTCGGGGTCATGGGTCTTTTGGCTGTCATTACCTTATTATTGTTTTTTGTGGGTCTCTTTCAGGATATCCAGTCCTTTGCCTCCCTGGGCCATCTGAATGATACGATCAATAGCTTCGCAGGCATCCTGAGTGCTGTCCTGGCATCCGTATTGTATTCAACAGTCCGTAGAGTATCACCGCGTTTCAGCCTTCTCCTGTTGATTGGCGTGTGGGCTGGTGCAATCGCCATTACTTTTGGTTCATGGCTGATTGTGACGGGTCGGAGCGATGTGGAGCTTTCAGGCTATTACTATTTCCTAGGGAACGGTTTGATCGGTATCTGGTTATGGGAACTGAACCGTATCACGCGCCAGCAGGCTGCCTGGCCCCACAACTTGACCCGCCTGGGCTTGGTCGCTAGTGCTTTCATGATGGTTGGATTGCCGGCTTTTTATGGCGTCCTGCTCGGTTTGGATGGGAGTGATTTCTCGCCCTTGATGATGGTCACCGGTATCAGTTTTTTAGGAACAGGCATTTTGTATCCCATTTGGGGGCTGCGGCAGGGACGCTGGATTCTATCGAAGCAGAACGACAGAGCATAAGCTGCACAAGAATTAAAGGATGAAAAGGGTGAGGAAACCAAAAAGACCACTCGTGCCGAGAGTGCGGTTGCCCCGCCTGGCGTTCCACACCCTGCTTATCGAATGGAGAGAATGAGATGTTGCCCAATCCACCCAACCCAATGGATCCACAGAATAACACCGCCAAGCACAATGTCTCCCGGGGCAGATGGTTTCTGATGGCCGTGTGCCTGATCGTTTTACTGCTCGTGACCCTCCTGGTTTTGCGCCAGCCGCACAGACCAAATGCCACTGCAATGCTCGACCGACCCAACCCGCAAATTGGGCCGAGGGACGCTCCGGTCACTATCGTTGAATTCGGAGACTATGGCTGCTCGAGCTGCCTGGTATGGGCAGATGCTGGGATGCGCCAGCAATTGTTGGATAAATATGGGGACAAAGTGCGTTTTGTCTGGGCGGATTTTCCCGTGATCACCCCGGAATCGCCCAAGGCAGCCGAAGCAGGACGTTGTGCCTACGACCAGGACAAGTTCTGGGAATATCAAGACTACTTATATAACCACTATCAAGGTTTGCAAACCGCCTATCTAAAGTTCTACGCGGGTCGCATTGGCCTGGACCAAACTATGTTCGATCAATGCCTGGACAGTGGAGTCAAAGAGGCGGAGGTCAACCTCGATTTCCAGGATGCCATGCTCAGATCTCTCCATGGCACACCGACGTTCCTCATCAATAATAAAGTGTACATCGTCGGGATGGCGTCGCTCGATAAGTTTGCCGCCGTCATCGATCCGATCCTGGCCGAAGCGCACTGAGCAACGAGAGTCTAAACAGAAATCCTACCTGCAATATATGCTGCCAACCCTCTGACGCCAGTTTTGGTATTGACCCCTCCGCCTTTGGTTCGTAACGCCGGGCGCCTTAGCGAAAGATACGTCTGCCGCCGGAAGATCGGACGCCTTTGCAAGGTTTTGTAATTCAGCGTTTTGAAACTTGAACCTGGTCCCTTGCAAAGGAACCTTGAAATCTGTATACTGGCTTCATCCTATGAAGCAAACCCTCTCCATGTTCTTTATTGTGATATCTGTATTTACTATTGCTGCGTGCCAGCAGAGCGCTTCGGCATCGCAAGATCGTACGGCTCCAAGTATCGATCATATTGAGACATCCGCAAAATGGTTGGCGAAATCGGATTGTCAAAACACTTCGGAGACGGTGACCGCGGAGGTCACAGATGAGTCGGGGCTCAAACAAGTCACACTTTGGTATCGGGTGGGAGCAGACCAAAAATACACGCCGGTGGATATGAGCCTGGTCAATGGCAAATACAGTGTGACTGTAAAAGCGCTCGATACACCCGGTGGCGAATATGGGGTTTGGGAATTTTATATCACAGCCGAAGACACAATTGGGAATAAAAGTCAAAGTCCGCTGGATACAAGCGTGCAGCTCCTGGCTTGTGTGGGATAGTAATCCCCGGAAAGCAGGCTGGTTGCGAACCAGGGGATCGAGTCGAAGGATGATTCTCTGAAGGCGGTGAACGCTTCAGGTGAGTTCCTCCGCCAGCGCAACGATGATGCCCGCCGGGCCTCGCATGTAGCAGAGTCGGTACACATCCTCGTACTGGGCCACCTCGCCGATGAGTTCAGCGCCGTTGAGGCGCAGGCGAGCGATAGTGTCGTCGAGGTTTTCGACTGCAAACATGATGCTCCGCAGGCCCAGCGTGTTTGGCGGTGCGATCGCCGGTTCGAGCTCGACCAGTTTTGGGTTGCGAAACTTCGTCAGCTCAAGCCGCCCGTGCCCATCGGGAGTCACCATCATCACAATGTCGACCTGGACGCCTTCGAGCCTGTTGACGCGGTCTACCCACGGACCCTCGACCGGCGCCTCGCCTTCGACCGTCAGGCCGAGGGTGGTGAAAAAAGCGATCGCGGCTGCAAGGTCGTCGACCACGATGCTGATATGGTCCAATCTCTTGATTGTCATGTCCCTAGTATAGCAGAGTCCGTCCGCCCTTTTTTCATAGACCGCCAACGGACTCTACTGTTTTTAATTGGCGCTAACCTCATTGCTTTTGTTCTGACTGGCGTATCTTCGAGCGGCAATTTCATAGGCTTCAGCGAGCAAAGGGCGTATTTTTTCAAAAGTTTGTTCACCGGGCGAAAGTACGCAGATAAAATGATACTGCGCGTATTCGGGATGGGGCATGATTACATCTAAAGCCGTGAAATCGTAATCTTCTACATGGACATCATCTTTACCGAACAATGATTGAAACGTCTGCTTACTGACTCCGATGTTCAGACGAAACACTCCCAGACGACTTAGATTCGATATATTGTCGTAATCGTAGTCTGAAGAGATAATGGTGGCAAAGGAAAGTTTTCGGTCCGAACGATAGAAAAACATGCTGTAACCGTAAGCTGTGGTCATTTCGACGTCGGGGAATGTCTTCATAATGTAATCTGCTATTTCTGATTCATTCATAAAGGAACTCCTATACTTTTAATACGAGAGACTCTACTGTTGACCTGCATTCGCCGAAAGTGGGGAAACGCCATTGTACTGGAATTCCTGAAATTCGGAAAACCGCATTGCCGTCCAATTCATACGCCACAAAGGGGCTGGCGTGACAGGTATTTAAATGTGTTCGATACAAGCGCAGGTTGCTGACACCGGCGGAGCAACTCGGCTTAGAAATTCTACGGTTTGAATTTCTTTAATATGCCAGCCTCGATCCGTTGTGAAGCGTGCTTGTAGTTCATCGACGGTAATCTGACGAGGCATATTCGCCACCGGAAATTCGATGGCAAATTCGTGCAAATAATAGCGTCCGTTGGGTAATAGTATGGATGCAACCTCATCGATTAATTGGTTAGATTGCTCAGGACTGAATAAATGATAAAAGCCGGAATCCATCACCGCCCCAAACTTTTGTTGAAGTAGGGATGGTTTCAGGGCATCTGCTACCTGGAAACTCAATTGTCCTGCGGTATGGCGGGACGAGGAAGCAGCCCTGGCTCGTGCATTTTGAATTGCCGTTTCGACAAAATCAAGTCCGATCACCTGGTGTCCCAGTTGAGCGAGGTAAATGGCGAGGTCACCGGAGCCGCAACCAAGATCGAGGATCGGATTTGGCGGAGGATACTTTTCGATCAGAGCAGTCATCGCGGGCTGAGGCGCGCCAATATCCCAGGGTGGGATATTTTGATATACAGCATTGAAAAAGGCAAGTGGGTCAGAACCAAATCTGTTCAAGTTAATCTCCATGTTGATTTGGAGAGGATAGCACCCAACGGCTTAGATTACCTGAAAGCAAATGAAAACCCTAAGCTGAGAAACAGCCTGAAAACGTGCCGACCCTCTCCGATTACACCCTCGCCGGGCTGTTTTTGGCTGCTAATTATGCAACTTTTTTCTGATGGATTGGCAACACAGTTTTTTACAACTTTCATAACTTTCAAACATTTTAATAGAATATTCTCTAGCCACCTGACCTTCTCAAATTTCAACCGGACTCTGGTGGTCGAGTAGTCCCGAATGCTCTTAGAGGGCATATCGAGACCACAAGTTTCCCGAAAATCTTTAATTTGCAAGTTACTCTTGGTCTCGATACGGCGGGAGAGCACCGCCTACTCGACCAACGGATACCTTTTGGAACGAACTGTCAGGTGGCTAGATTATTCATTCCTAACCAAAAGGTTACACTTCCACTTGCCTTTCCTGCTGAAATAATATAGTATTAAGTACCGAAAAGGCAAACCCATCGCAAGGTGGGGACGCAAAGTCATGGGCCCCGCTGTGGCGGGGTTGCCAGACCGCCGAAATTTTTTCGGCGGTTTTCTTTTTCAGAAGGAGGTGGATTTGGCTTCCATAGGCAAAGCAGAGGCAAAGACGCACAAATTTAATCTGAGGAGATTAAGCATGCATAAACGAATCTTTTATGTCTCAATAGCATTGATTCTTGTTGTATCTGGAACGTTCTACTTCTTCCGGGAAAACCCTGCCCGTACGAGATGGGAAGCCCGCGAAGGTATTCTTGAAAAAGTCGGTAATGCCGGTGACGAATCTCATGAAGCTCAAACATCTGCGGACCAATATGCGCAAGCGCGTACTGCACCGGGCCTTGTTGTCCCGGGAGTCTATGGGACCGTATTCACGTCACTCCAGTCATTGCCGGTATCTGGCGGTGCCTGGAACGAAGTAACCATTCTTCCATATAATTCAGATGATCCGCGCTACCGAGATCCAAACTTCTCTAACTCGGGTGGCGGCTCTGGTCTGGTTTCGGGTCGCGTTACCGGCCTTGCAGCTGGCGGTGGTTATCTCTATGCTGGGGGCGCTGATGGAGGTGTGTTCCGCTCAGGCGATAACGGGGCTACTTGGACGCCATTGACAGATGGGTTGCCGACGCTCTCGACAGGTGATCTTGCTTTTGCCCCCGATGGTGCCCTCTGGCTCGCAACAGGCGAAGCCAACACAGGCGCTACATCGTATGTAGGCTCGGGCGTTTACCGCCTCACGAACCCACAGAGCAGCATGTTCAGTACAAATGATCGTGTGGGAGGACCAGAACTCGAAAGCACCACTATCAATCAAATCAAATTCGACGACGCTGGCAACGTTTATGCTGCCACATCGCGTGGTGTATGGAAGCATTCCGCCACCTCCAATTCTGGATCTTGGACGCGCGTTTTATTCCCAGTCGATCCTCAGACATCCCCTTACGATGATATCTGCAATGACGTTGAGGTCCAGCCCGGAACGAATGGCCAATTGGTGATCGTCAACTGTGCCTGGCGCGGTGGTGCCGGTTATAACGGCTTTTATCTCTCGACGACTGGTGGTGGTCCCGGTTCTTTCGCAAAGGTCAACCCCACAGGCGCACTTAATCCGCAGGATGTTGGCAACACAGAGTTTGCATATTCTGCAGATGGACAACATCTCTACGCCGTGGTTGAATCCATCAATAAGTACACTCATAACAAACAAACTGTACTATCTGGCATCTACGATTCCCCAAGCGGGAATGTTGGGGGACCATGGAATAAAATTGGCGATAGCTCCACTTTGTCCAGTTCTGGTTCGGCGCTCAAAGCCGCTGCCGGACTTGGCTATTCGCCCGGTATTCAAGCTTGGTATAACAATTTCGTCATCGTTGATCCCAACGACTCGAAGCACGTCTTTGTCGGGTTGGAAGAAGTCTATGAGACGAAGGATGCTGGGACACACTGGAAGACGATCGGACCCTATTGGAATTTCGGATTCAGATGTTGGTCGGTCGATCCTTCGACAAACACCTGCCCGCCGACGACCCATCCTGATCAGCACTCCGTTGCCATTGCTAATGGCCAAGTCTACGTTGGGAATGATGGTGGCGTTTACATGCGCAATCTCGATGGTACCGGTAACTGGCATAGTCTCAACGCCAACCTGCGCACACTTCAATACTATTCCGTTGGTGTGGGCAGCGTACCTGGCGGCGTGACGGTGGCAGGTGGCTTGCAGGACAATGGTGGTTCGCTACTGCGACCGGGCGATACCCAGATGGGTTCTCCCTTTGGTGGCGACGGTGGCGATATCCTTGTGGATCCTGACAACGGCTGCAAAATTCTTGATGAATATGTTTACCTCAGCTTGTGGATGACAACCAATTGTGGCGAAACAGACGGCTCCACAAGCGCGATCATTAGCATAGCTCCTGGTGACCCAGGCGCACGCTTCATTGCTCCCTTCGAAGCAGACGGCGCAAACAAGGATCATTGGGTGGCTGGCGGCCAATACATTTGGACCAATACCATTGGCTTTGCAATTACAAGCGGATCCCAGTGGACCAATGTTTTCAATCAGGGCGCCGGTCACTCCACCACTGCGATCTCAAGTTACAACGACGTAGCTTGGACCGCATGGTGTGGACCATGTAACAATAATGGTTTCGCGCGCGGCGTTTCCACTAATGCTGGTGGTACCTGGCATGCGCTAACCTTGCCAGCTAACGTCCCCAACCGCTATATTTCTGGTATTGCGGTTGATCCCTCTGATGCAAGCGGCAACACGGCATATCTGGGTTTCAACGGATTCTCCCGCCGCTTCACAGAAGGACCTGGAGCTGGTGTTGGTCATCTTTATAAGACAACCGACGGCGGTACGACCTGGACTGATATCAGCGGAAACATGCCTGATATTCCGGTGGATGATATTGTATTGCGTAGCGGCAAAATCATTGTTGCCACCGATCTCGCCACCCTCATTTCAACGGATGGCGGTGCACATTGGTCGCGCCTCGGTTCAGGACTCCCTGTTACTACAGTTATGGATTTGACCGTTGGTCCGGATGGCCAGCTCTATGCCGCGACACATGGCCGTGGTATCTGGTCAATTTCCGCCCCATAGTTCGTCACAGCGTCCTACAGATTCATCTTACGCCGCAGGTTTTCCCTGCGGCGTAATTTTCTAATTACTAATCTCAAAGTTTCATTAGGTAGACTCTGCCATCCAACAGGGCAAACCTCTCTGGAAGGGTGGGAGCGCAACATGCTAAGTCTGAGAATGAAAGGAATCCACATGCATTGCACTGCCAAGGAATATCCCCTCGGCAGTTTTTTTATTATGGTTCCTTCGGAAGGGAGAAACACATCGCAAGAACCTTATGGACCTAGTCCTACGATTCTAGAATAGAAACAAGGAGATAAGAATATGCATAAAAAACTACTCTTTAGTGTTTTCTCAGTGCTGGTGATTTTGGCGGTCGCAGTTAGCCCAGCATACGCCATCACAGGAAATTTTGTGCAAGATTTCGAACACCCCTTTGTAGGCCTGGCTGTCTTCTACGATGTCAGCGGTGCGTTTATCTGGCGCTGCAGCGGAGCATTGCTTAGCCCGAATGTATTCCTCACGGCTGGACACTGTGCCGATACGGTGAGTGGAGCAGTGACCGCCCGCATCTATTTCCAACAGGATGCAGGCGTGAACTTCGATCCAGTTACCCAGGTGGATCCGGTCACTGGTTACCCAAACTTTTGTGCAGTTGGTACACTGGGCGTGACGTGTGCCACGGTCAGCGCTGGTAATATTTATAACTTTGGGTTTACCGGTTCATTGACCGTCCCGAATACTCACGATGCAGGTATTTTGATTCTCGATCAGCCGATCCAAGTATCAGAATATGGTCAACTGCCTGAAGCGGGAGTTCTGGATAGCTTGGCGACATCGCGCGGCGTTCAGGATACAATTTTCACGGTCAGTGGTTATGGTCTTACCTATAAGGAACAGCTACAGAATGGAAAGCCCAATATTTCTTTCCGTGAACGCCTGATGGCGGAAGCCACGTTAGTAAATGTAAATAGCTTTTTGAACTCTGGCTTCAACCTTCAGACGAGTGGCAATGGATCCGGCAAAGGTGGCACATGTAACGGCGACTCTGGTGGGCCGGTATTTCTCGGTGATCCCAGTTCCGACTTGATCGTAGGTATCACCTCTTTCGGTTTGAATACCTTATGCCGCGGCACTGATTTTGCCTTCCGCGTGGATCAACCCGATGTGCTGAGGTGGATTCAAGGATTCTTGAATTAATATACGACTAGAATTTGAAAGATAATATTTGCCTCCTTGCAAGGGACGGCAGCTGCCATTCCTTGCAAGGAGGCATTTTCTTATATAAATTCTATATGGCGCTATCCTTTTTCTTGCAGTCGCGCAATACACTTTCTGCAATTCATTTATCCAATCAAGGAGAACACAACTATGACCTTTTACTTACACCCTTATCAGTATCGCCAGATGGCGCGCCGCACTTTGCAGAATAATGGACGAACTCTCGGTATCAATGTTCGTGAAGAAGAGGATGCTTACATCCTTTCTGCGCTTGTGCCCGGACTCAACGCTGAAGATTTGAACATCCAGGTTTTGGAAGATGTGCTGCGCATCGAAGGCGAATACAAGGCAGATGAGCAGGATTATCTCGTTCGTGAACTGCCCGGCGGTTCCTTTACGCGGACGTTGCGCCTGCCGTCCGTTATCGAGGCGGATCAGGTCGAAGCAAAGATCGCCGATGGCGTTTTGACGCTGACCTTGCCAAAAGCAGAATCCGCTCGACCGAAGAAGATCACGGTCAAGGCTAAGTAAGAATCGATCCACTCTAAAAGACTCACGCGCTGGCGTGGGTCTTTTTTATCCGGAGGGGGAACGTGTATAATTTGTCCATCCCACCCTCTGGAGATCAATTGTGCGTTTTCGACCCATCATCCTATTCGTTGTGACTCTTGCGATCTTGAGCGCCTGTGGAGGCAAAGCCCCCGCCGCCACATCTGCTCCTGTTTCGACTGATACACCGATTCCACCGCCTGCATTGAGTCCTACACCGGTCATCCCGCTGGCAGTGTTAGTGATTCCCGCCGACCTCGACCAGGAAACAGCGGACCTTTATGAAAAAACTGTCTATGATCTTGCGCAAGGGTCAGGGATGCGTTTTCAGGTTCGCAACGATTTTACGGCTGCCGATTTGGAACCAGGTTTGAAAATTGTCATTGCTTTATCTAAAGATCCTGGAATTGCTGTTCTTGCGGCAACCGCACCTCAAGTTCAATTCTTGACGATCAATATCCCAAACATTACGCCCGGCGGAAACATCAGTGTGTTGGGCAACGGCTCGCAGGCTGATGTCGCCGCATTTCTGGCGGGTTATACGGCGGCATTGGTCACAGATGATTATCGCATTGGCATGATCATCCCCAAGGATAATAACGGTGCGGCGCAGGCATTGAACGAATTTGCCAATGGCATGGCGTTGTATTGCGGTGTGTGTCGTCCGTTCTATGTCTATCCCTGGACATTCCCTCAATATGTTGCCATCCCTGCCGAGGAAAATAAAAAGAATTACAACGCCTACGCCGATATCCTGCTTATCCAATATAAGGTTCGCACGATCTATATTTACCCCGACGTATATACGGATGACCTGGCAAACTATATCGGTACAACAGGTGCATCCCTGATCGGGACTGTCAGCCCCACCTCGAAGCCCGCCGGCTGGGTGATGACGATCCAGCCAGATGTGATCAAGACGATCCAAAACGCCTGGCCCGATTTAATCAATGGAAAAGGCGGCGTGACAGTTCAATCTCCGCTTGGACTGGCAGATATCGATCCGACTCTTCTCACTCCCGGCAGGCAGCGCCTCGTGGAACAAACGCTCCATGACATTGAATCAGGAACGATTAGCATCGGCAATCCATGAGCTAAAACTTTGCGATTAATTAGAAGGTCACCCTCGCCATCGACAGGGTGACTTTTTATTTTTAAACCAAAACTCCCGGTCATCACGCGGGAGCTTTGGCAGCGATGGGGCACAAAAAAGGAGAAGAAGAAATGGAAAAAGCTACAAGGTCACACTGACAGGATTATGAATTGGTTGGCTTCGATGACCGTGTCCGAGCCATGCCATGGCTTTGATGACCAGCACAGCCGGGTTGACAGGTTTGACGAGGCATTCATCGGCGCCGCAGCGATTGGCTTCGATAATCTCTTCGACAGTGTTTGCAGAAATGAGCATGAGAATGGGGCCGCGGCATGTTTTGCGCAGTTCGTGCAGGAAGGTAGAACGTTCTGCTTTGTCCAGTTGGATGTCTACCACCAGCAGGGCGGGGTCCATGAGTCGCGCGCTTTGCACGGCATCTGACCTGTCTGATTCAGAAAGCACGATGCAGTTGCGTTGGTTGAAAAGTGTGCTCCATGTTGCAGCAGTTTCGGGCTGATCAGAAACAATCAGTACGGTGTAGGCTGTCTCGATATTTGTTTTCCAGGTAACCATAAAAATTACTTCCTTTCTCGCGCTCAATTACTTGACGGTATCGAAGCCCGCATGTTACACTCGGAACCGTAAGAATTTCCAGAAAGGAGGCGCACCGATGTTCCAGCAAATCTTCCACAAAGTATCTGCTTTCACCAGCGATATTTTTGATTCTCGGAGTGCGCCTGTTTCTCGTTGATCTAGACTAAGTAAATTTAACGGTCACGGTGCACTCGCCCGTGACCGTTTTGATTTCTGCGCAGCAGTGCGGTCATGGGCAAAATGCCTGTGACCGCTTTTTATTTTGCATGGAGGTAAAAATGTTCGACATACAAACTCAATTATTCGAAGGCAGGGATATCCGCTTCGGTCCGATGGACCTGGCGAAGGATCCGGAGATCGAATCCAAGTGGACGCATGATTCTGATTTCATGCGCATGATGGATATTGCTCCGGCGCGCCCGATGTCACCAGCAATGGTGAAGAAAGGCTATGAAAAGCTCGAGAAGCAGATCGATGAGAGCAAAAATCAATACTACTTCGCCGTCCGTGCAAAGGAAGATGACCGCTTGATCGGCAAGGCGATTATCCAATGGATCGAATGGGCAAATGGTAATGCAGCCATCCGGTTGGGCATCGGCGCGGCGGAAGATCGTCGTAAAGGATATGGCATGCAAGCGTTAGGAATGTTATTGCGCTTCGCGTTCGCCGAACTAAATCTCTTCCGCCTCACCGCGATCGTTCCAGAATACAACACGGCTGCGATTGCGCTGCTGAAGAAATTCGAATTTGTCGAAGAAGTGCGACGGCGTCAATCGGTGGAACGCGATAACAAGCGCTGGGACATGCTGGTGTTTGGCTTGCTCAAAGAGGATTGGCAGAGTCAGGCGAAGCCAGTCCTGCGTTGACCGATCTGAATTCGAGATGAGATTTCGTTCTGCTTTTGGACACGGACTACGCGGACATCACGGATTTTTTCCGTATCGTACGGAATTTATCCGTCTGATCCGTGGGATCCGTGTCCCAAAATGGCTCTGCTCGAATTGATGTTAGCTAGGAGAATGCCATGAAAGATTTATTCCGCGGAGAATTAGTCCGCTTCACTGCTGAAGACCCTGAAATGTATGCCAGGTATGAATCCCGTTGGCAGCGCGATTCGGAACTTATCCGTCTGGCAGATAGCGATCCCGTTGCTTTGTGGTCCGAGAAGAAGATCAAAGAAGATGCGGAAAAGCGTTCTGAAAATGGACCGCAACCGGAACGCTATCCATTCAGCGTTCGCACGCTGGCAGATGATAAGCTGATCGGTTTTCTGGGCTTGTGGGTGAACTTGATCCATTGTGAAGCCTGGGTCGGTCTGGGAATCGGCGACCGCGATTTCTGGAGCAAAGGCTATGGCACCGACATGATGAAGATCGCCCTGCGTTACGCCTTTTTGGAACTGGGACTCCAGCGCGTTTCACTCGGTTTGCATGAATACAACCCGCGCGCCCTGCGTTCTTATGAAAAAGCAGGCTTTCGCCTGGAAGGACGTACGCGTCAGGACATCCTGCGGGAAGGCAAACGCACGGATACATTATGGATGGGTATTCTGCGCGACGAATGGTTACAACAAAATGGAGAGCACGTATGAACGATATTTTTACAGGCAAACTTGTGCGTCTATCGGCGTACGATCCGGAAGAGATGAGCAAAGCCTTTGCACGTTGGAATCGGAATTCGGAATACCAGCGTTTACTCTTTGGGCGTCCGCGGCGTCTGCTATCTACCAACGCAGAATTGAAATGGATGGAAGAAGAAGTTGGCGAGATATCACCGGCAAGCTATTTCTTTACCATGCGTACACAAGTCGATGACAAACTGATCGGCGAGTTGAGTCTCGACGTGGTGAATTGGAACGGTCGCGACGCGTATGTAGCGATTGGCATTGGCGAGCCCGAAAACTGGAGCAAGGGGTATGGTACCGATGGAATGAACATCCTGTTGCGATTTGCGTTTAACGAGATCAATTTACACCGGGTTTCATTGTCGGTCTTCGAATACAACCCGCGCGCCATTCGTTCTTATGAAAAGCTGGGCTTTCGCCACGAAGGATGCAGACGCCTTGCTCTCCACCGCGAAGGACGCCGCTGGAATGAACTGTATATGGGCATCCTGCGCGAAGAATGGTTAAGCAACCAAAAGTAGAGAATGAATGGAATCACGTCCCTATAAAGGTATACAGGATTTATATGCCATGCTGGATTTGTTGACGCAAGGATGCAAAGCAAACACCAGTACGCACTATGCTCATCGCGGCGATTTGCAGTGGTGGCTCTTCTATTCCGATATTCCGCTGGAAACCTGGCTTTCGAACATCCAGCTTTGGTTTGAGGAAGATCGCCTGATTGGTTGGGCGCTGCACTCGCCCAAGGAACAATCCTTCGATGTGTTTGTCCTGCCGCATTTGCGCGGGAGTGCGTGCGTGCGTGAAATTCTGGATTGGTCTCTGGAACATGTGTCTTCCGTTGAGATTTTGCAAAGCATCTGGATCGCAGAAGAGGATGATGTTCGCATTGGCTGGCTGGAACAAAATGGATTTCAGCGCCAGCCAGAGTTTACACAACGTTTCAAGCGATCATTATCCGGACCGTTAGATGGACCCGCATTACCTCAGGGATATGGTCTCCGTTCGTCGCGCGGCGAAGAAGATGCGTGCCTTCGAGCAACCTGTTCTCACGCCGCATTTGGATCCACAAAATCATTTGAAGAATATTGGCCGCGTACAT
>WNFZ01011219.1_pt1 | contig 13353 bp, 13 predicted proteins | sample 5400081 | NCBI WGS metagenome assembly WNFZ01 (sample SAMN13153365, study PRJNA577476) | soil metagenome | isolation source: 80 cm soil or saprolite under grassland replicate 1 | place: USA:California | collected 2016-06-15
GTCGTTCCGTGCCCGTCGAGGTCGTGGCCCGGCCCGACCCGTTGAGCGCCGCCGAGCTGATGCTGCGGGAGACCGACGACTTGAAGAAGATCATGGACACCATCACGCGCGAAGTCATCGATCGCGCCATGCGCCGCGTAGAGGGAAACCAGAGCCGTGCTGCCGCCGTCCTCAATATCTCGCGCGGTTCTCTCATTGCGAAGTTGAAGGAATACCAGGTCCCCGACTACCGCTATCTCCGCAGAGAACGCTCCCGCCGTCCGTAGCCCACTCCGGCGGCCGATAGCCGCCATACCCTCTCCCCCGAGGGGAGAGGGAAAGGGTGAGGGGTTTGCACCTCCACGCCGCCACAGTCGGTCTTCAGCCGGAGCGCCCTCACCCCCTCGCCCCAACCCTCTCCCGCCGGGAGAGGCAGAACCTAACCTCTTCTTTTCTTGCGGCGACGGAGGCCGGGAGGGCGCGCCGATGCGATGGGCTCGGTGCGGCCGAAGAGCCACCAGAGGGCGAAGGGCGCGGCGAAGCGGCCGGCAATCTGATAGAAATGGAATCCCGCCGCCCAGAAGTTCCTCGCCACCGGGCCGTAGTGTGAAGCGCTCCATGGTCCCAGATCGATGGCATAGACCTTCTCCACCTGGAAGACCAGGAAGACGACGTGGACGATGTAGAGGCAGAGCAGCGCGAGCAAGAGCCGGGCGACGCGGTCCCCCCTCCAGGGACGCGGGTGGAGCGCGAAGAGAGCCACGAGCAGGATGAAGTTGAAATGAAGATCCACGGCGGGAAGGCCGGGATGCTGAGCGCCTGGAGGGATATCGGCGCGGTTGACGAGGAACTCGCCGCCGGGCGCCTCCAGCCGCGTCACCGCGGGGCTCTCCCCAATACGCAGGAGGAACTCCGCAGCGGGCGCCACGACCCGCTCATAGGACGCCGAGAAAAGCAACAAGAAGGCGAAGGCAACGGCGAAACCGAGCAGGAGTCGGATCACCACCCGGCTGTCGAACATCAGCGCCCGGCCTTCTCCTCCGGGGCCGCGGCCGCAGGCCGCGTCTGACGCGAGGCCCAGAACAGGAAGATCAGAACACCGAAGAGAACGACCGCCGACTGCCAGATCACGGTGTGCGATGAATCGAAGAGAGCCGGCCGATGCCGGCCGATCCACACGAGCGAGACAACGCGGATCACGTTGACGACTTGGATGGCCAGGAAGCCCAGGAGGAACCCGAACAGTCGCTGCCGCCACCCGGCGGGGAAGGCGAGGACCGCGGCCGCAAGGAGCAACGCCGTCTCGACGCCATTGCACCCGTTTTCGATATTGACACCGAAGCCGCTCGCCCGAATCTCTGTGCCGATCACGTTGACCCTCTCTCCGAGCGCGTTCAAGACCTTCCCGGAGGCCTGCGCGATCCAGCCGGTGAAGGGAACGATGACGACATCGTTAACCGGGTGTGAGGCGACGATCAAGTAGAAGACCACGAGAAGGATCACGAAGCGCAGAAGAAAGCCGAGCGAGCGCCGACGCGCCCCGGAGCCTTCAGGAGAACGGAGTTTCACGGTGTCTTATCCAAGCCTTTCTGGAACTCCACGATCGCCTCGGCCATTCTTCGCAGGCCGCCGGGCAGCGTCACGAGCAGCTCCCCGGAGGCCTTGACGACGACCTGCTCCGTCGAGGCTTCCGCGAGCAACTCTCCGGATTCACTGCGGATCTCGTAGTCGAGCAGGAACCGAGCGACGTCGGGCGGCCGCAGGCGCGCCGTCACGAGGATGAACGAATCGGCGAAGATGGGGACCCGGTAGCGGATCTCCATTCTGGTCACCGGCACGCGGTAGCCCATCGAGAGCGCACGGGTGGCCGTGAATCCGAACCGCGCGGTCAACGCCTCGCGCGCCTGCTCGAGATAGAGCGCGTAGTGGCCGTGCCAGACGACACCGTAAGAATCGCACTCGGCGAAGCGAACGGGGATCTGCACAGAGAAGCCGCGCAGCGGCTCCGGACGCCGGCGCGCGCTCAAGCAGGTGCCTCAATGACGGCCGCGAGAAAGTTCCCGCCGGCTCCGAAGGAATCGACCAGCGCGCGGCGCGGCGCGACGAGGGCCCCCGAAATGTCATGACCGGCGACGGCCCGGCAGGCGGCCACGATCTGACCTCCGCCGGCAGCAGCCATCTCGCCGATGGCGTCCTTCACGGAAATGGTTCGCGGCAGGCTCCCGAACACCGTGCGCAGAGTTTCCTCTTCCACGCGATCCATCTCGGTCACCCCGTTGCGGGAGGGAAAGAGGAGATCAATCTCGTCGGCGGAGACGCCCGCGTCGTCCAGGGCCGCGCGGACGCATCTTTCGATCGCGCCGCGGTCCGGATTGAACCGATAGGGCTCGGAGGGAATACCCGCCATCGAGAGGCCGCTCAGGCAAGCGAGCGGCCTGCCCCCGCGTTGCCGGGCGTTCTCTTCCGTCTCCAACAATACCGCGAAGCCCCCTTCTCCCTGCACGATCCCGGAGGACCTCTTCTCACCCTTCAGCGCTCCCACGCGGTCGAAACCCATCGCGTAAACGGCGTTCCACTCGTCCACGCCGCCGGCGAGCATCGCGCGGGCGCGGCCCGATTGCAGGGCGAGCGAGGAGAAGAGAAGAGCATTCAATGCCGATGGATCCTTCTGTGTGATGGTGACATTGGGACCGAGCAGTTTCAACTCGATCGAGACCTGCGAGGCCGGCGCGTTGGCGACGGTGTTGGGGAAGTGGAAAGGAGGAGCGGCTTCCGGGGACTCGGCCAGCAGCACTCGCAGGAACTCGGTCAGGGCGCCGGCTCCCGCGGAGCCTGTTCCCAGTGCGATGCCAATCCGTTCGGGATCTTTCGCGACATCGTAGCCGGCCTCGGCGATCGCCTGCGCGCAGGCGATGATCGCGAACTGGCTCCCGCGGTCGAACCGGCGCGCCTTCATCGCGGAGATTTCGGGCTGCGGCGCAAAACCGTCGCAGCGCGCAACGTGAGTCGCCTGGAGCCCGTCGCGCTCCTCGGGCGTCATCGGGCGAATCGCGGTCTCTCCCGCGAACAGCCGCCGCGCGAATTCCGGCGCCGTTCGTCCCAGCGGACACACCGCACCGGTGCCGGTGATCACGCCGTGGTGGCCCATGGGAGTTATCGCGCGAGGACGACGACGGAGCTGTTCCCGCCGAAGGCGAAGGAGTTGGAGATAGCCACATCCACGCGCGCTTCCCGCGAGCAGTTGGGGACATAGTCGAGGTCGCAGGCCGGATCGGCGTTCTCGTAGTGGATCGTCGGCGGAACGAGCTGGTCGCGCAGCGTCAGCACCGTCGCCACCGCTTCGATCGCTCCCGAGGCGCAGAGGCAATGTCCGATCATGGACTTGATGGAAGACACCGGGATCTGACGCGCGCGCTCTCCCAGGGCGGATTTGATGGCCGCGGTCTCGGCGGAGTCGTTCTGAGGGGTAGCGGTGCCGTGGGCGTTGACGTAGTCCACGTCCTGCGCGTTGACGCCGGAGGAAGCGAGCGCGGCGCGAATCGTCCGGCCTCCGGCGGCCCCGGAGGGATCGGGAGCGGTCATGTGGAAGGCGTCGGACGTCACCCCGTAGCCCAGGAACTCCGCGAGGATCGGCGCGCCGCGCCGGCGCGCCCGTCCGAATTCTTCGAAGACGAGGATTCCCGCCGCTTCTCCGATCGAGAGGCCCTTGCGCTCGCGGTCGAAGGGGCGGCACGGACCGGGATCCACCGAGCGCAGCGAGTTGAAGCCTCCGTAGGTCAGTCTCGCGAGCACGTCGGATCCTCCCGTCAGGACGACGTCCGCCCATCCCGACGCGATGGCGTCGTGCGCATATCCCATGGCGTTGGCCGAGGAGGAGCAGGCCGTCGTGATCGTGGACTTGATCCCCTCGAGGCTGAAATGCTGGGCCACGCGGTCGGTGATCGCGTCGGGCATGTGGTTCAACACGCGCGACGGGCGCGCCGGTTGCCCTCGCAGGTGGCGCTCGAAGAACTCCTCGGAGTCGAGAAGCCCCGAAGTGCCGCCTCCCAGGATGACGCCCACCCTTGTCAAGTCTTCCCGGGAGAGGTCGAGGCCCGATTGTGCGACGGCCTCCGCCGCGGCGGCCAGTCCCATTCGGTCCGCGCGGGACATGCGGCGCTTCTGCGCGGCGGTCAAGAACCCGTCGGGAATCCGCCGGACCTCCGCGGCCGTCTGCGTGCGATAGGACGAGGCATCGAAGAGCGAGACCGGCCCGATGCCGCACTCCCCCTCGAGGAGGCTCTTCCAGAACTCAGCGACGTTGCCGCCGATGGACGTGACCGCGCCGATTCCGGTCACGACGACGCGGCGTTCTTTGATCATTCTCGTTCTGATTGTGACACGTCGGGAGGTCAAACGTAAAACGTGAAGGCGTAAGACGTGACCAGGCGAGGGGTCACACCACGTTTGACGTTTTGCGTTTAACGTTTCACGGCCATCGGGCATAATCGCGGCGATGCCCGACAGGGTGGACTGGCACACCTACTTCATGAACATCGCGCGCCAGGTGGCGACGCGCGCGACGTGCCCCCGCAAACATGTCGGCGCGGTCATCGCGCGCGACCGGACGATCCTCTCGACCGGTTACAACGGTTCCGCGAGAGGACTGCCGCACTGCGAAGACGTTGGCTGCGACATCGAGGACGGGCACTGCGTCTCGGCCGTGCATGCGGAGGCCAACGCGATCATCCAGGCCGCGCGCATCGGCGTCTCCGTCGCGGGAGCGGAGCTCTACACGACCGCGAGTCCCTGCTGGCCCTGTTTCAAGCTGATCGCCAACGCGGGGATTTCCCGCGTCTACTACGGCGAGTTCTATCGCGACGAGAAGTCCCTGGCCGTGGCGCGTCAGGCCGGCATCGAGCTGGTGATCCCATGTCCAGAGTCGAAGCCGGGTCGAAGCTCTCCGAGCCCGGATAATTCACGGACACCCGGCCGATCTACTTCTGCCCTTCCAGCATCTGCAGGCACTCTTCCAGGTTCGCCCGGGAGCCGGCCGTGATGCGGAAGAAACGGCAGCCGAGGCCTCGGTCGGGCTCCTGTCCCATCCGGACGACGAGAGCTTCCGCCACGACGGTGCGGCCGGGCGCATCTCCGGGAACGTCGAAGGAGACTTCGAGCCGGGCTCCGACCGGCTGCCGCACCACCGTACGGATGAAGAATCCGCCGCGGGAAAGGTCGCGGAGCGTGCCGCCGTGCTGCGCGCCGTCGCGCCAGAAGGTCACGGACCACCCGGCGGCCGCCCGCGGGTCGTCGCGCGGTAGGAGGCGCAGATGCCTTCGGATGGAGTCGAAAACGGCCGCCTCGTCGAAGGGTTTGGCAAGACATTCGTCCGCGCCCGCGCGCCGGGCGTCCTCGGCGGCTCCGGGCCTGTCCGAAAAAACGACGACCGGCGTGCGGGAGAAGTGCGAGTCCGCCTTGATCACGCGGCAAACGTCGAATCCGGTCATGCCGGCCAATCCCGCGTCGAGGAAGACAAGGTCAGGGCGTTCCCGCCGGACGACCCCGAGCGCCTTGCCGCCGCTGTCGGCCAAAAGCAACTGGCAGTGAGTCCACAGCTCGATCTTCTCAGCAATTTCCCGGAAGAGTCCGGAATCGTCAACCAGGAGAATGGACGGCATAGAGTGCTCGACGATTATACGAGCAGCGGCTCAACTATTATCCCCGCGCGATGGATACGATCACGCACGGCCTCGCCGGCTCGGTTCTGACGCGGACGCTGTCTGCTCGCCCCGCCAGACGAGCCTTCCTGCTGGGAGCCATCGCGGGGATGTTTCCGGATTGCGACTTCCTGTTCACCCCGGACCGCTTGAGCTATCTGCGCAACCATCGAGGCTGGACGCATTCCTTCATCGCGATGCCTTTCTTCGCCCTGGCTCTCGCTCTGATCGGGCGGCTCGTCTTCCGCCGGGCGCGTCTGCCGGCGCTCTGGCTCTTCTGCGCGGTGGCAATCGTGAGCCACATCCTGCTCGATTGGGTCACATCTTTCGGCACGATGTTCTTCGTCCCGATTTCACGGACCCGTTATTCGCTCGACTGGGTCTTCATCCTGGACCCGGTGCTCACCGGCCTCGCGGCGGTCTCGCTTGGCGCCGCTCTCGCCTGGCGAAAGGGGGGCCGGAAGGTCGCGGCGGCGGGGGGTCTGCTGCTCTGCTCTTACATCGGATTTTGCGCCGTTCAGCATCGGAGGGCTCTCGCCGTCTGGCGGAGGATCGATGGCCCGATCTCCGGCGCGCGCATCGCCGTCCTTCCCCAGTTTCTCTCTCCGTTTCGTTGGCTCGGCTTAAGCGACCGCGCGGGAGAGGTTCACGCCGCGTTCTTCGATATCGGCCCCTTCGCCCGCGGAGTTCCCGATCCCCGTCCGCCGGAGCGCTTCTCCGAGATTCTCTCGAGCCTCTCGGATTTCTATCCTCCTCCGCAACGCGCGGTCATTCTCCAGTTCGCGAAGCCCGCGGAGAGCCGGCTTCTCGCCGCGGCGCGGGCGCTTCCGGACGTTCGGACCTACCTGGCCTTCGCGCGTTTTCCACTGGCGACGGTGGACCCGCAGCCAGACGGTTCCGCCGCAATCACCTGGGAGGACCTGCGGTTTCTTCCCTGGTTCTCCGGCCCCTGGCAAAGGGACCAGAAGACCGGCCTTCGAAGGCAACCCTTCCTTTATCGCGTGCGGCTGGATGCCGCCGGCCGGGTGCTCGACCGGACTTTCGTTGCGACCTCCCGCTTCGTCCGTCGCTCCGCGTTTGCGCGAGATCTGCGCCCTTAGGGCGCACCGGCGAGCTGCTCGGCCGGATGCGGCCTCGACCGCTCGCCTGATCTCACGCAAGCGCTCCGCTCCCGCGGCGCGAGGCTCCTCCCTCGATTACCTCGGGAGACTCCTCACGCCGCGACCGGAGCTGAGGAGACGGTTGCTCGGACACGCTCCTTGGGGGATTATGGGAGCAGGAGGTTGCTCGCCAGGTGACGCTGGCGGCGCGGGGGCGGGGGAGGGCGCCGCGACGTAAGAGTATTCCGGCGAGGGTGCGCGCGTCAGGGCTTCGGAAACTCCGGCGTAGTAGCCCACTTTCACGAGCAGGCGAACGAAGACGAAGACCTGCTGCGTCAGGATCAGCGGCACGAGCGCGAATCGCGCCTCTCCTCCGGCGGACGGATCGAGCCAGAGCCAGACGAGGTACAGGAGGGCGGTCACGATCGCGTAAGACGCGAGGACGCCGAAGAGACGCGCCGGCCGGCCCAGAGCGCTGGCGACGCCGGCGAAGAAGCGGGAGATGGGCGGCAGATCCGGTCGCGCGACCCAGACGGCGCGGACCGAGTCGGCGACGAGCTTGATCGCCCCAAGCGCCAGGAGAAGGGCGATGAGCCGTAAGGCCGTGATGGCCAGAGCCTTGCCTTGGCTGTCGAGATCTGCCACGCGCTCGCGCAGCGCTTCTCCCGTCTCCAGATAGATCCACCGGTAAGCGGCACCCGCCGCCACGAGCGTCGCGAGAGTGAAGAGCAGAAAGGCGGGGAAGCGCCGCATCCCTTCGCGACCGAAGGTCACGAGCGAAGCCTTCGGCTCCCGTAGCGTCCCGAAGACTCCGCCCAGAGCGAAGGCGTGCAGGACGACGGCGAGGAATCCCAGCGAGACCGCGGTGGCGCCGATGCCCCGCAGCCCCGGCAGCTGCGAGGACCTCACCCCTTCGGGCGTCAGGAGGCCGGCCGCGAGGTCGCCGAAGTTGCCGAAGAGATCGGGATGCTCGCGCTGCACTGTTTCCCACCATCCGGATTCCGGGTTGGCCACCATGCGGCTGCCGGCGACGGAGTTGTCGAGGAGATCGTGAAGGGAGTTTGAGATCGGTAGGATCAGGACCGCGGCGAGCAGAAGCTGAATCAGCCAGAGAGACGCGGCGATGTAGGGCTTGGAGAGCGAGAGAGCCAGGCCGCGAAGAAAACAGGCGAGCGCGTGACGTTCGGTCACCAGGCCACCGTCAGAAAATCGAGCAGGTTCTGCACCCAGAAGACCGTCCGGGAGGTCCAGCGCGCCGCCGCGCGCGCATCGCCTTCGACGCGGCGCCCGTTGTTGAAGCGGTCGGAGTCGAGGGGGATCTTTTCGTCCGGGTCCACGATCGCTTCGAGGAGCCTGGGTCCTTGCGAGACGGTGAAACGCGTCCATCGGGCTTCCCCGTCCCAGAGGGCTCGATGAGTCTTGCCCCCCTCGAAACGCAGCAGGATCTCGACGGGGAGGGCAGTCCCGCCCCGCCGCGTCACGGTCACGGCGCTGTCGTACCCGTGGGCCTTCGCCAGCTCCGGCGGAGGACCTTCGGCAAGCTTTCCCTCCTTCTCGAAGAGGCCCCTCGGAGGCTTCGAGGGCGTGCTCGTCGCCTCCTCAACGGCGTAATCCACGTCGTCGGAGGAGAAGAACGTGCGGTTGAAGTACCAGGTCCAGTCGCGCCCCGCCGTATCGTTGACGGCGGCGATGAAGTCTCCGAAAGTCGGATGCCGGAACCGCCAGCGGTCCGCGTAGAGGCGCAGCGCCCGGTCCATGACGTTCGTTGTCAACAGACGCTCGAGCGTCGCCAGTGCGAGTGCCGTATGGGCGTAACTCGCGGCGCCGTAGGTGCGGCGGTCGCGGAACTTCCAGCTCTTCGTGGCGTGGATGTCGCGCGTGGCCACGGCGAAGTAGCGCCGGTTGGCATCCACGGGATAGTGAACGTCGATGCCGAGCGGGAAACGCAGGCCGAAGATCGAGAGGTATTCGTGATTCACACCGTAGGTCGCCGCCAGCACGCGGTCCGTCAAATAGGTGTTGAACCCCTCATCCAGGTAGGGCTCCTCGAACTCGTTGGAGGCGAGCAGGCCGTAGAAGAACTGGTGGCCGAACTCGTGGATGGTGACGCCCTCGGGACTGAGCACGGTGGCCGGCGGAGAAATCGGCGTGCCGGCGGTGATGAAAGTTGGATACTCCATGCCTCCGGCGGCGCGGGCGCCCCACGGAGGGTCCACGATCGTCAGCGTGTCGTAGGGATAGGTTCCCAGAATCCTCCCGTAACCCGAGATCCCCGCCCGCACGGCTCGAAGGTAGCGCTCGCCCTGGCCCGAGTGCTCGGGCTGCAGAAGGAGAATGAGATCCACGTCGTGGAGACCCGCCTCATGGAACTTGTCTCTGACGACCACGTATCCGGGATCGGCTGTCCATGCGAAGTCGTGCACGCTCGCCTGCCGGAACCGGTAGACGATCCGTTCACCCGAGGTCGAGACACGCTCTTCAACCTGTCGGCCCGAGGCTCCCACCTTTCCCTTGTAAAGCATCGGCACGTCGATCGAGACGTCGTAGTTCCCGAAGTCGGAGAAGAACTCGCTCGTGGCGTGGAATTGATGGCAGTTCCAGCCGGACTCCTGGAGGACCGCGACCTTGGGAAACCATTGCGCGACGAGATAGAAGTCCCCCTTGTAGCCGGTGCGGCGCGCGACGCGCGGCAGCCTTGAGCGGAAATCGATCGCGACGCTGATGGTCTCGCCGGGTGCGACGGGTCTGGGCAACCGGACCTCGGCGACCGTCCGGTCATCCGGATTTCCATCGTCGGGCGAGATGTAGGAGACGGTGGGAAGAAGGTCGGTGTTGTCCTGCAGAGTCATCCGAAGCAGCTCGACCGATCCCCACGACTCCGGCATCCGGATGCCCTCGCGCCCCTCGCCCCGCGACTCCTTCCAGAGGGTCGAGCGCGTGTTGCGGAAGGCGTTCAAGTAGAGATGGAACTGGAGCGTGTCGGCGGGGCGGGCCGTCCGATTCGTCCAGGTCAGAAGCTCCGTGCCTTCGATCGCCTTCTTCCCGGTATCGAGCCTGCAGGAAATGTCGTATGAGGCGATCGGCGGCGTCAGCGGTGAGGACTGGGCGAGCCCGAAGGCCGGCAGCGCGAGGGCGGCCAGCACGATTGCGCATGCCTTTGCCGACGGCATTCTCGTCACTGTAGCATGGCGGACATGGCGAAAACTGCGGGCGAAAGCCGCGCGGGCGCGGCCCCCGAGCGCGCGGAAGCGCCTCCCGAGAAGACGCGGAAACGCGCGCGGGAGCTGGCCGGCGAAATCCGGCGGCATGAGCGTCTCTACTACGTCGACGCGCGCCCGGAGATCACCGATGCCGAGTTTGACGCCCTGATGCGGGAGCTTGTCGCGATCGAAGAGAAGTACCCGCAGCTCGCGACACCCGACTCTCCAGCGCGCCGGGTCGCAGGTGCGCCTGCCGAAGGCTTCGCGACGGTCGCACACGCCACGCCCATGCTCTCGCTCGAAAACGCGTATTCCTGGGAGGAGGCGGAGGCCTGGCTCGCTCGCGCCCGCCGGCTGCTCGGCCAGGATCCCCCGGCCTATGTCGCGGAATTGAAGATCGATGGTCTTTCGATCTCCCTGCGGTACGAAGAGGGCGTTCTGGCGCGCGGGGCGACGCGCGGCGACGGGTTCCGCGGCGACGACGTGACCGGCAACGTCCGCACCATCCGGTCGATTCCCCTGGCGGTTCCCGAGACGGGCACGCTCGAGGTACGAGGCGAGGTCTTCTATTCGAAGAAGGCGTTCGAGAAGGTCAACGCGGCAAGAGAGGAAGGGGGTCTGGCGCTCTTTGCCAATCCGCGCAACGCCGCCGCCGGAACGATGAAGCTGCTTGACTCGCGCGTCGCCGCTCGCCGCGGCCTCGAGGCCTGGCTCTACGCGATCGTGGAGGCGTCGCCTCTTCCGGCGTCGCAAACGGAAACGCTGGAGAGGCTCCGAAAGCTCGGATTCCGCGTCAACCCGCACTCCCGCCGGTGCGCGAGCTTCGAAGAGGTGCGCGCGTTCGTCGAGGAGTGGCGCGACAGGCGGCGCGAGCTGGAGTTCGAGACCGACGGCGTGGTCATCAAGGTGGACGATCGTACCCTCCAGGAGCGCCTGGGCTCGACGGCCAAGTCGCCTCGTTGGGCCCTCGCCTATAAGTATCCGCCGGAAGAGAAAACGACCATCGTCGAAGACATCACAGTCCAGGTCGGGCGCACGGGAGTGCTGACCCCGGTGGCACACCTGGCGCCGGTCCAGCTGGCCGGCACGACCGTCAAGAGGGCGACGCTTCATAACTACGAAGACCTATCGCGCAAGGACGTGCGCATCGGCGACACGGTCCTCGTCGAGAAGGGGGGAGACGTCATCCCGAAGGTGGTCCGCGTTCTGCTGGAGAAGCGCCCCGAGGACTCCGTCCCGTTCGCCATGCCGGCCGCCTGCCCCGTCTGCGGCGATCCGGTCGTGCGCGAGCCGGGAGAGGTTGCGACGCGCTGCGTCAATCCCGCGTGCCCGGCCGTCGTCGCCGAGGCGCTGCGCCACTTCTGCTCGCGACATGCCATGAACATCGAAGGGCTCGGAGACAAACTGGTGGACCAGCTCATCGGCGCGGGTCTCTTAACCGACGTCGCGTCGATCTACGATCTCTCGATGGAAGACCTCGTCGCGCTCGAGCGCTGGGGGGAGAAATCGGCCTCGAACCTGCTCGGGCAGATCCAGAAGAGTAAACAGAACGACTTGTCGCGCTTGATCTTCGCCCTCGGGCTTCGGCACGTCGGAGACAAGGCGGCCAGGACGCTCGCCGAACGCTTCCGCACGCTCGACGCCCTCGCGGCCGCGAGCGAAGAGGATCTGCAGGCGGCAGAGGAAATCGGCCCCGCGACCGCCGCCGCCGTCGCCGCGTATTTCCGCCACCCCCGGCATCGCGAGCTCGTCGAGAAGCTTCGCCGGCACGGCGTCAATTTCGCCTCGCGCGCCCCGGAGAGACCTCAGGCCGGCCTGCTCGCGGGCAAGACGGTCGTGATCACCGGGACCCTTCCCGGGGTGACGCGCGAGGAGGCGGCGGAAAGGCTTTCGGCCGCGGGCGCGAAGGTCACGGGCTTGGTCTCACGCAAGACGGACTTCCTTCTGGCCGGGGAGGAGGCCGGCTCCAAGCTGGAGCGGGCCCGGGCGCTCGGCGTGCGCGTCGTCACCTGGGAAGAAATGCGGGAGATAATCGGAGGATCGAAGGAGCCTTCTCTGTCATCCTGAGCGAAGCGAAGGATCTGCTCGCCGCCGCAAGGGAGCAGTTGGGTCCTTCGGAAACTCAGAATGACAAGGGGAGGACAGGAGGTTCGGAATGGACCTGCCCGCGCGCGTCGTCATCTATTGCCCGGCCCTGGAGCTGAAGAACAAGCCGGGTCGTTTGATCGCCGTTCTCCCCAACGGTTACTACGAGGTGCGCCTCGATTTCGCCGAGCGTAATCACACGGCCCTTCTCCCGATCTCCGGAACCGCGCTCGTCTTCTCCGAGCCCAATCCGATCACCGAAACCGTCCCGGACCTGGAACGCTGATTCTAGAGCCGCTTCTCGAGGAAGAGGGCGCCTTCGACGGGATTCAGCGTATAGGGCGGGATGTCGTAGAAGCCGAGCGAGCGGTAGAGCGGGATCGCTTGTGTCATGGACGGGAGGGTGTCCAAGCGCATCCGGCCATAGCCGATACGCCGCGCCTCGGCGATGATGGCCTCGGCCAGCGCGCGTCCGATTCCACGCCCCCGGAACCCGGCACGCAGGTAGAGTCGCTTCATCTCGCAGACGCCTTCTTCGAGCTTGCGCAGCGCGACGCATCCGGCAGTCTCGCCCTCGCAGCGCGCCAGCAGCAGGGCGCCCGACGGCGGCGCATAGGCCCCGGGCAACTCTGCCAGCTCCGCGTCGAAGTTCTGGAAACAGAGATCGATTCCGAGAGAGGCCTCGTACTCGCGGAAGAGGAGGCGCGCCTGGGCGATCTCCTCGGGAGAAAGAGCGGGATCACAACGGACCATAGAAAGCGCTCAGAGAAAAAGCTGCAACAGACCGGAGAGCGTCTCGACGCGTTCGACGGGATCGGGGGCGGGGGAGGCGCAGATCAGGATCGCGCGGAGTCCAGCGGCGCGGGCGCCCAGGATGTCGATCTCGTAGACGTCGCCGACGTACGCGCAGGCCGAGGGGTGGATCTTCAGTTTTTCGGTCGCCGCGAGAAAGATCCGTGGGTCCGGTTTCTCGAAGCCGACGTTGGCCGAATCCAGAATGATCTCCAGATGCGTCGCGAGCCCCGCTTCTTCCAGGAGTCTCTGGACTCTTCCGTCGGCGTTGGAGACCACGCCCAGGCGGTAGCCGCGCTCCCGCAGGACCTCGAGTGTCTCGTGCGCTCCCGGGGCGGCGCCGGACCAGAGGTTTGCTCGGTCATGCTCTTGCGCGATCCGCCGCGCCGCGGTCTCACGCTCTTGCCGCCGTTCGACCCCAAGCGCCTGAAGGAACTGATCGAGAAACAGAGGCATCCGCTCCGCGTCCGTGGACTCGGGATGCCGGAGAATCCAGGAACG
>WNFZ01004230.1_pt1 | contig 13348 bp, 9 predicted proteins | sample 5400081 | NCBI WGS metagenome assembly WNFZ01 (sample SAMN13153365, study PRJNA577476) | soil metagenome | isolation source: 80 cm soil or saprolite under grassland replicate 1 | place: USA:California | collected 2016-06-15
TCCGGCGCACCCGGCTCCGGCGCACCCGGCTCCGGTGCACCCGGCTCCGGCGCACCCGGCTCCGGTGCACCCGGCTGAGGGCCGAGCCTCCGATAAAGACAAGGAGGGGACAAGAGGGGACAGAGGGGGACGGAGATGCCGGGATGGGACGTCTGGCCTCATCTCTGGTTTACTGACCCGATGAGCTTTGCCGCCGGGACCGATGCCGATTCGTGATCCGGCGCCACTTCTCTACCTGGTTGCATACGCTAGGGTTAAGAACCCGTCCTGCTTCAGGAGCTTTCGTTGCGATCCTATCTGCCCGATCTCGTGATGGGCCTCTACCAGCGCTGGCGGCATCTCGTCCACGAGCTCACCAAGTTCGGCATCGTCGGCGCCTTCAACACCGTCCTCGACTTTGGACTGGCCAACGCCCTCCACGTCGGCCTCCACACCAACCAGTACCTCGCCAAGACGCTCTCGGTGGTCGTCGCGGCGACCTCCGCGTACTTCATGAACCGGTACTGGACCTTCCGGCATCGCGCCCGCACCGGCATCGCCCGCGAGTACACACTGTTCTTCCTGCTCAACGGGGTCGGCCTGGTGATCGCGCTGGCCTGCATCTGGCTGGTGCGGGTGCCGTTGGGCAAGGACGGCGTGCTGTGGTTCAACATCGCCCAGTTCGGTGGCCTGGTGCTGGGCATGCTGTTCCGCTTCACGAGCTACAAGCGCTGGGTGTTCATGGCGCCCGACCGGGTCGCGGCGGCACCGGCCGGCGGCGAGCGTCAGCCGGCGTGGTCGCGGAGCCGGGTCTGACCGCCGACCTGGTCGTAGGCGCCCCGTGCGGCTGCCCGCCGGACCGACCACACCTCCCTGAGCATCCGCAGCGCGTCCACTGACAGCCGGACCTTGCTGCCGTCACGATCGGTGGGCTGTACCGGCACCTCGGCCACCTCGTAGCCGAGCCGCTTGGCGAGGAGCAGGATCTCCGCGTCGAAGGCGAAGCCGTCGAGGCGGCTGCGCCCGAACAGGTCCGCGGCCACCTCGCGCCGGAAGCCCTTCAGGCCGCACTGGGTGTCGTGGAAGGGCAGGCCGAGCTCCAGTCGCATGGCGAGGTTGAAGACCCGGCTGGCCAGGCGGCGCAGTCCTGCGCCCTGGACCCCGGCCGAGGCTCCGGTGCCCTCGGCATCGGCACCTCGGGCGCCCTCGGCGGGTGCTGCGGTCCTTTGGACGGCCTCACGTCGCCCGACGGCAGGGCGGACGCCGATCGCCACCGGCGCCTGCTCGAGCGCGCGCACCACCTGCTCGACCTCGTCAGGCCCGTAGGAGCCGTCCGCGTCGGTGAAGATCACCCAATCGCCTCTGGCGGCGAGCACGCCGGTGCGGACTGCGAAGCCCTTGCCATGGTTGGACGCGGCGCGCAGCACCCGCACCCGCCGGTCGCGGGCGGCGATCTGCTCGGCGACCGCGAACGTGTCGTCGCTGGAGCCGTCGTCGACGACCACGAACTCGATCGCCGCCGGGTCGGCCGGGAAGTGCGCCAGGTAGCGCTCGAAGGTGTGCGGCAGGCGCTCGGCCTCGTCGAAGCAGGGAAAGACGATGCTCAGCGTGGTCATGGCGGCGGTCCAGGGCTGCCGCGGCGCTCGAGCAGCACGACGCCGCTCGAGTCGAACTTGATCTTCCAGTCCGGGCTGGCCTGAAGGTCCTGGAAGAGGGCCTGCTGGTCCTTGTCGAGCAGGCTGCGGTCCACGATCACGTAGCGCAGTGCTTGCTGGTCCTCGGCAGGGTGGGCGTCGCTGTCGAGCCCCCAGTTCGCCGCGCGGAACGGGTTCGGGAACTCGTAGATCCTGGTGCGGTTGGTGAGGTGCGGGACCAGGTTGAACTGGGCGCTGACCGGCGCGTCCGGCGGGATCAGCGCGAGCGCCTGCTGCCGGGGGGCGTCCGCGGCCGAGGCCATGCCGACGACCGGGTCCCTCGACCAGGGAGCCGGCCCGTAGCGCTGGTCCATGCCGACGGCGACCACCACCAGCGCGATCAGCGCGGGCGCGAACAGCGCGCGGCGCCGGATGGCCACGACCTGCAGGCCCGCGACCGCGGCGAGGGCCAGGAACACCGCCGAGGTGGCCAGGTACTGGTAGCGGATCTGGTGCTGCTCGGGCGGGACAGCCGCCAGGTTGAGGAAGAGCGCGGGCGCCACCGGCAGCAGCGCCCGTGGCGCGAGCAGCGGCAGCCCGAGCAGCGGCACCATCACGAGCAGCAGATAGACGATGCCCTGATTGGACAGCGCCGTGGCAAGCGCCCGGCCGGTCATGGTCGGCAGGGCCCGCAGCAGCGCGATCGGCCCCGCCCCCTTGATGCCGTAGTTCAGCTCGAAGAGGTTGGTCTGGCGGCCGTTGGCCCACGGGATGAACAGGAAGGTGGCGAGCACCCACCAGGCCAGGCCGGCGATCACCACGCGCCGCCCGACGTCCCGCCGGCCGGTGAGCATCAGCAGTCCTCCGAACCCGGCGACCATCAGGCCGACGTCCTCCCTGCACAGCAGGGCGAGGCCGAGCCAGACGGCCATGCGCCGTGGGCGCCGCTCGTCGGCGTCGAGCGCGGCCAGGGCGAGGAACGCGGCGGCCAGGGTCTCGGGATGGAACTGCCAGGTGAGCGCCCACTGCATCGCCGGAAAGGCGAGGTAGGCGACGGACACGGCAAGCCCGGCCGCCGGGTTGCCGAGGTGCCGCGTGCCGAGGCGGTAGACGACCACCGCGGGGACCGCCAGGGCGACCACTTGGAGCAGGAGCAGCAGCCGCGGGTCGGCCCAGAGCCGGTACAGCGGCGCGACCAGGATGAGGATGTAGGAGGCGTGCTCGCCGAGCAGGTTGAGACCGCGCACGGTGACGAACGGGCTGCGCAGCCGGGACAGCAGCCATGTGCCCTGGTCGTAGATGCCGAGGTCGAAACCGTAGGTGCCGAAGTGCTGGTGGAGGCCCCACGTCTGGCGTACGAACACCACCACGAACCCGGCCAGGACGACGCCGAGCGCGATCAGGCACAGGGTCGTGCCCTCGAGGCCGGTCAGCGCCCGCAGCCGCCGCCCGACCTCCGCGAGGGCCCGCTCCACCGGGGCGACCGCCGGGGCCGTCTCAACCGCCGCGGCCGAGGTCGGCGGCGCCTCCGCCTTCCCCTCCGCGTCAGCCTCAGGTGCCGCCTCGTCCTCGACCGGGACGAAGATGGTCCGGGTGGGCAGGCCGAAGCTGCCGATGCGGCCTGGCAGGTGGCGGCCGCCCGGCCGGGCGACCAGCTCGACCTGCGCGCTGGAGTTGAAGGCGAGGCCCGGCAACGGCTGCGGCAGGGCGAACGCGTCGGCGTGGCGCGCCGGGTAGCCCGCGCCGTCCTCCAGGTCGCCGAGCTGGAGGTATGGCAGGGCGTCGGCTGCCTCCTCCAGGGCGCTCACGTCGTCCTCGTCGATCTCGCGATCGAGCACCAGCAGCAGCCGGCAGCGGCCCTCCCGGTCGAACGACACCGTCGCGGTCCGGTCGCCCGCGAGCGAGAGGTCGCCAGCGGGGAGCCACGCCCCAGCCCACGGAGGGAGCGTGCCTGCCGCGTGGGATGCGACCGACGGCGGCATTACCACGCCGTTCCTGCTTTCATAGGCACAAACCTTTCGAGTCTCGAGGAGCAGGCTTGGCAACGATCGCAGCCCCACGGCAGCAGCCGCGACAGAAAGGGCTCGCAGCGGCCCATGCCCGGGCGACGCTGGTGCACCGGGTTCTCACGGTGATCGGGTTCGTCGCCATCTACGTCGTCCTCGTAAAGATCCTGCACCTGAACCTTATCCTGTCCCGCACCACCGCCGCGGGCGGGGACATGGGATCGCACCACTACATCGATACGTTCCTGCGCAAGGGTCTGCTGCCACGATGGCAGCTCACCGGTTGGGCGCCAGGGTGGTTCGCGGGCATCCCGATGCTCACCTTCTACTTTCCCCTGCCGTACCTGGCGATCGCCGCGCTCACCCCACTGCTCGGCAACGAGATCGCCTTCAAGCTGATCACCGCGCTTGGACCGCTCCTGCTCCCGCTGACCTGCTGGGGAGCCTTTCGCGTGCTGCGGTTGCGCGAGCCGGCGCCGCTGCTGGCCGCGTGTGCCAGCGTGGTCTTCCTGCTCATGAGCCAGATCGGCCCCGGGCAGACCGACCAGTTCAACATCTGGGGCGGCAACATCGCCAGCACCATGGCGGGGGAGTTCCCCTTCGCCCTGAGCTTCGCGCTGCTGCCACTGGCGATGGCGGTGGTGTACCGGTCGGTCGAGGACGGCAAGGGCTGGCGGCTGGCGAGCGTGCTGACCGCCGGAGTGGTGCTGACCCACATCCTGACCACCATCTCGCTGATCATCGCCAGCTCGGTGCTGCTGCTCCGGCTGCCGCTGGCGGCGGTCGGGCGCGCGCTGTGGCGGCTCGCCCGGATCTACGGGCTGGCCTTCTGCCTGTCGGCGTTCTGGGGCCTGACCTTCATCGTGCGCCAGCCCTACACAGCGCACATGAAGTGGGACCAGCTCACCAACTACAGCTACCTGCTGCCGGACCCGCTCCGGCCCTACCTGATCCTGACCGTGATCGGGCTGGCCGTGGCGATCGCGCGCGGCGAGCGCCGCATCCTGCTGTTCGCCTGGCCAGCGATGGTGGCCGCCTTCGTCTACGTGGCCCTGCCGCGGCTGGTGCCCGGCGGCGCGCTGTGGAACGCCCGCCTGTTACCGCTGATCTACCTGTGCGAGCTGCTGGTGGCCGCCTACGGGGCAACGGCGATAGTTGGCCGGGTGGTCGCTCTCCTCCAGCGCGGCGTGCGGCTGCCGGTCCAGATCGGCTACGTCCTGGTGGTGCTGATCCTGGCGCTGACGCCGATCGTGGCGTCCTACCCGTCCTCCGGCCGGGCCAACGGCTACATCCCCGGCTGGACCGACTACAACTACTCCGGGTTCGAGGTGAAGCCTGGCTGGTCAGAGGCGACCGCGCTGTTCAGCACCCTGAACCGGTTGCCGGAGGGCCGGGTCATGTGGGAGTTCAACCGTGACTACGAGCGCTTCGGCACGACCCGCACGCTCGAGAACATCCCGGTGTTCACCAAGCAGCCAACCATGGAGGGCCTGCTGATCGAGTCCTCCCTGAACGGGCCGTTCCACTTCATCAACCAGGCTGAGACGTCGCAGACCGCGACCCAGGCGGTGCCGGGGGTGCAGTATCCCGGCTTCGACTTCCCGACCGGCCTGCGGCACCTGCGGATGTTCGGAGTGCGCTGGTACGTGGCCTACACCAACCAGGCAAAGGGGGCGGCCCGCAAGGCCCACCTGCCGGTCGTGGCGACCAGCGGCAGGTTCACCATCTACGAGGTCGGTGACGGGCATCTGGTGGAGGTGCCGTCCTACAAGCCGGTGCTGTTCGACGACCCGGACTGGCGCGACAACGCGCTCACCTGGTACCGCAACGCGAGCTGGCTCGACACCCCGCTGGCGTTCGCCTCCAAGCGTGACCCGGCCGCCAGGGCCGCCTTCGCCGACCCTGGCAGGCTGCCGGTCACCGCCCTGCCCAGGCAGGCCCTGGCCCGTCCGGGCACGATCCCGTCGACTATGACAGACCAGGCCATCGACTTCACCACCGACCGCATCGGCGAGCCGCACGTCGTGAAAGTCTCCTACTTCCCGAACTGGCACGCCGAGGGGGCCAAGGGGCCGTGGCTGCTCTCGCCCGGGCTGATGGTGGTGGTGCCGACCCAGGCGCACGTCCGCCTTGTCTACCGCGACACCTCGGTCGAGATCGCCGGCAAGGCATTCACCGCCTTTGGCCTCGCCATCCTGGTCCTGCCGGCGCTGCCCGGCTCCTTCAGGCGACTGGCATCCGGCGTCAGACCGCCGAAGCGGTCTGACGCCGGCTGAGCGTGTCCCGGGGCCGGCGCGCCCCGCATTTTCGCCGCCCCGAATAGGTGCTCCGCCTCCAGGTTTGATAATGTCTCGCCTCGGCCGATGGCCACGCGGGCTCCAGCCCACCCCCCAGCCATGTGGAGCCCCAGAGCGAAAGGTTGCTCGCAGCGTGATCAAACTCGACCACGTCACGAAGGTGTACGGCAACGACGTCATCGCCCTTGACGACGTTTCGGTAGATATCGGCAAGGGCGAGTTCGTCTTTGTCGTCGGCCAGTCCGGTTCCGGCAAGTCGACCTTCATCCGCCTGCTGATCAAGGAGGAGCGGCCCAGCGCGGGTCGCATGTGGGTGGCCGGCAAGGAATTGAACCGGCTGGCCTCCTGGAAGGTCCCGGCGCTGCGCCGCGCAATCGGCTGTGTGTTCCAGGACTTCAAGCTCCTGCCCAACAAGACCGTGCGCGAGAACGTCGCCTTCGCCCTCGAGGTGATCGGCGCGCGGCGCCACTCCATCTATCGCACTGTTCCCGAAGTGCTCAAGCTGGTCGGCCTCCACGACAAGGCCGAGCGCTTCCCGCACGAGCTGTCAGGCGGCGAGCAGCAGCGTGTCTCGATCGCGCGCGCGTTCGTCAACCGCCCGCTGCTGATGCTCTGCGACGAGCCCACCGGGAACCTCGACCCGAGCACTTCGCAGGACATCATGAAGCTCCTCGAGCGCATCAACCGGACCGGCACGACCGTACTGATGGCAACCCACGACGAGCGCATCGTCGACACGATGCGCAAGCGTGTCATCGAGCTGGAGCACGGCAAGGTCGTCCGCGACCAGGAGCGGGGGGTGTACGACCTTGGCTAGGCTCAGATACATCCTCTTCGAGGCCTACCGGGGGTTCCGGCGCAACCTGCTGCTGGCAGGCGCCATGGTGATCATCGTGGCGATCAGCCTCACCCTGTTCGGGATCGCCCTGCTCGCGGGCAAGCAGGTCAACCTCTGGGGTGGGTACTGGTCGGACAAGATCGAGGTGTCGGTCTTCCTCGCCAAGGGCATCACCAGCCAGCAGCGTGGCAGCGTCGGCAGCCAGATCCGCGAGCTGCCCGCCGTCGAGCGCGTCTTCTACGAGTCGCAGCAGCAGGCGTACGGGCGCTTCAAGGACCAGTTCCGCGACTCCCCGGACATGGTGCGCAACGTCACTCCCACGGTGCTGCCCGAGAGCTTCCGGGTGAAGCTCCGCGACCCCAACCAGTTCGACCAGGTCCACGACCTGTTCTGCTCCGGCAGGACCGACTCGCGCGGCAAGGAGATCTGCAACGCGGGGATCGACTCCGTGGTCGACCAGCGCAGACTGGTGGAGCGGCTGTTCGCCATCCTGAACCTGGCGAAGATCTCCTTCTTCGTGCTGTCGGGCGTGCTCGGCGGCGCCGCGGTGGTGCTGATCGTGGTGACGGTGCGCGTCGCCGCCTTCGCGCGCCGCAAGGAGACCCAGATCATGAAGCTGGTCGGGGCGAGCAACACCTACATCCGGCTGCCGTTCCTGGCCGAGGGCGTCGTCGCGGGACTGCTCGGTACCCTGGTGGCGTTCGGGCTGCTCGGAGCGGGGATGCTGTACCTCGACCGGGTGCGCCACCAGGTCTCGATCCTTCAGCTCCTGCCGATCGCAGGCAGGCACGAGCTGTACGAGTCCTTCGTGGTCCTGCTGTTCCTCGGGGTGGTCGCCTCCGCGCTCTCGAGCATCCTGGCGCTGCGCAAGTACGTGCGCGTGTAAGGGCCGGCGGACGACGGGAGGACGAGGCGAGCCTTGCCCAGACGGGAGCCGCCGGGCACGGTGGCCACGAACCGGCGTGCCCGGCACGACTACGAGATCCTCGACACCATCGAGGCGGGGATCCAGCTACGCGGTAGCGAGGTGAAGACCCTGCGGGAGGGCCGAGCCTCGCTGCAGGACGCCTACGCCGAGGTGGAGCGCGGCGAGGTGATCCTGCACATGCAGATCCCCGCCTATTCCCACATAGGCTACGAAGGGCACGAGCCGGTCCGCCCTCGCAAGCTGCTGCTGCACCGCAAGGAGATCGACCAGCTCGCGCGCCGCGTCGCCGAGCGCGGCCTGACGCTGGTGCCGCTGCGGCTGTACTTCAAGCACCACTTGGTCAAGGTGGAGCTCGGCGTGGCCAAGGGCAAGCGCGCCTATGACAAGCGCCAGGCCATCGCCAAGCGGGACGCCGCCCGCGAGATGGACAGGATCCGCAAGGTCCGGACCCGCGGCTGACCTCGACTCGGAACGTCGCGGCGGCGCGGGACGCTACAATGGGGGTGCCCGGCGGTCGCCGGGAAGCATTCTGAACAACTACATATGGGGGTGCCTGGGTTCGACCGTGGCGGATCGACTCAGGGGAAGCGAGCCGGAGTTCGCGGGGCTCCGTATCAAACCGCGAAACAACAAGCGCCAAGAACAACTACGCGCTCGCTGCCTAAGGTTTCTTAGGTGGCCGTCCGCCGCTCTTTCGCCTGTGGGAGCGGGTCGGGCGTCGATAGCAGGCTCCACCCGATCGGGGTGCCCGCTCCCGTTCGGGAACATCTAAGCGGGCTGGGACCTGGATGCGGTGCCACCGGACAACCCAGGTCCGAGATCAACCCGGTGGCTGCGCTCGGAGAAGCCCTGGGACGACGTCGTGGGACGGGGGTTCGAGTCCCCCCACCTCCACCAAAGCCGCAGGTCACTGACCTGCGGCTTTTCCTATCTGGACCACGGTCGGGGCGCTACTGGGTCGCGCTGGGGTCGCCGCTGCCTCCGAGCGGGCCCGCTCGTGGACCGCCTCCAGCCGCTCGGCCAGCGAGTCCAGCTCGTCGGGGTAGAGATGGCCGTAGCGGTTCAAGGTCTGCACCGCATCCTTGTGGCCGAGCTGCTTCTGCAGCGCCTTGATGCTGGCGCCCTCGCGGATGAGCAGCGAGGCGGCCGTGTGGCGGAGGTCGTGCATGCGCAGGTCGGTGACGAGCACTTCCTTGCCGCCGCGGCGGACGGTCTGAACGCAGAGCCCGGCCTTGATCGCCGCCGGCTTGAAGTAACGCTCCATGAGCTTGTGCTCGCGGATCGGCCCGCCGCGGGGGGCGGCGAACACGAGTTCGTCCGGCTCGTGAGAGCGGCCGGCGAGGTAGGCGGCCAGCTCGTCGCAGAGGAAGCGGGGTAGCCGCACGACGCGCCGCTCGTGAGTCTTCGGCGTGCCCCAGGTGAGCTTCCCGTCGACCTCGCTGAGGGCCTCGGCGACCTCGATCTTGCCGCGCAGCAGGTCGAGCCGCTTGACCTTGAGGCCGGTGACCTCCCCGGGCCGCAGGCCCGTGTAGGCGCCGACCAGCACCAGCAGCCGGTAGCGGGGATCGATCGCCTCGGCGAGCCGCTCGACCTGGACGGCGTCCAGGAAGTACATCTCGAGCTCGGGCCGGCGGGGGAGGCCGCGCATGTTGGCGGCGACGTTGACGGCCAGTCGCTTCGCATCGACCGCTGAGTCCAGGATCATGGAGAGCACGGCGTGCGCGTTGCGGATCCGGGAGGCGCCCGGGCCGTCCTCGATCAGGGCGGCGACCCATTCGCGGACGGCCATGCGGTCGATGCCGGCCAGCGAGGCGCTCTTGAACGTCGGCAGGACCTGGTTGTCCAGGAGCTGCCGGTAGAAGTGCCGCGTGCTCGGCTTGAGCCCGGCGGTCGTCTTATACCAGCGCTCGGCCCACTCGGCGAACGCCATCTTGCCGGCGGCCGGGTCGACGTAGGCGCCTCGGAGCTTTGAGTCCTCGACCTCGATCAGGAACCGCTGTGCATCGACGCGCCGGCCGAAGGTCTTGACCCGTTCCCGGCCGGCGGCCTCACGCCAGCGGGCACGGTAGGTTACTCGGCCATTGCGGACACGCTTCTCGATGTGGGCCACAGGCGGCGCTCCTTCGGGGGAAAAACCTCGCCTCGAATCCTGCTTCGCTGAGTCGTGCTGAGTTCCGTTTTCTACCTCCGCCAAAGGTCTCCGTGACACCTAATTTAAGCAGAAATCTTGAGCTGCGGTGTTCCAGAGTTGGCGAGTGTTGGTAATTATCGCAATGCCACTCGGTCCACTTGCCAAATGGCCGTGTTGAGCAGGCGCGATGCGGGTTTCTCCTGGTCGGCGGGGATGCGTGGAGTGAGTGACATTGCACGGACGCTTCCCGGAAAACTTCGGCCGAGAACAAACCGGGCATGTTGCCAGGATGACTCCGGGCTCGTACGAGCAGGACGCCGCAACGACGCTGTTGGCAGCCCGCTGACCGCAAGATATCGCGCTACTCGTGCATGAGCTCGTCGTTGACAATCGCAGCATCCGCGGTGAGGGACCAGGGCACGGACGCCGACCGCTTCAATGCGACGTGACAGCGAGAGCGACGCTGGGAGGCGCCTGTTCATGGGCATGGCACTATCGTCGCTCGGCGCGCGGCATCGGGATCTGGAGTTGCTCGGCAACGATCTCCACGGTTACAGGTTCCTGCTCGACTGCGTAGCCGCGCGTAAGGCAGCCGCTTGCGACGGTTGCTGCTAGCCCGTCCAGGTGCCGTCGCAGCGTCTCCTGCTCGGCGGTGGTGAAGCGAGTGCCTGGGGTGTGTTCCCAGTGGCCAACGTCGATGACTCGGGCCGGGCAGTGGTCAGCCATGGCGTCGGTGGCCCTGGCCGCGATCCTGACGCCGCCGAGGTCGGCATCGCAAATGACGATCGAGTCGCTGGCCGACGCTGCAGCACTGGCGAGCAGGCGTCGGGTCCGATCCGCGAAGGTTCCAGCCACGTACAGCACAGCGACAAGCCGGCCCAGCAGGTCACCGACGGCTTCGGCTGCCTGGAGGTTCTCGATCACCACCAGCGGAGCGCCGGAAGCATGGAGCTCTGTGATCTCGTCGATGCGGAACAGGGTGGGGCCGGCAAGGCCGGCTGAGATGAGCTGGTTGCCATGACGGTCCAGGGCGGCGAGTTGGCCGCCGGTGCCGAGCCGGGCGGCGCGACTGACGCCGAGTCTGGCGATGGCCTCTTCGGAGGCCCCGGCGTGCCGGAGCAGCGTGGCGATGTCGTCGTGGGCCTTACTGTCGCCGAAGTGGGCCCGCGAGAAGGCACGCGGGCCATGGTGGCGCACGCCATCGAGAAGGTCGGTCACCGCCGTCAGCAGGACCGGGAGGTTGTCATGCCAGCGGGCGGTGGCCAGCCAGTCCGCCAGGTCCGGCTCGTCATCGACGAGCTGCTCGGCGAGCTTTCGCGCTTGTGTGACAGCATCATCGCGGAGGATGAGTCGCTGCTGCCGCCAGGCGACAACGGTAGCGACCAGCTCTGGGGACAGTTCCCAGTGGTGCCAGCTGCCGAGCCGGCCGTCCTGGTGGTCGCAGACCAGGGTGACGACGCCCAGGCGAGCCAGCGCATGGGCGACCGTGTCGGTGGCTTGGCCGAAGCGGCGAGCAACGGCCGCCCGGCTTCGCCGGGACGCGTCGAGCACGAATGCGGCATCGGCGTCGCGTCTGGCAGAGGTGTTGGCATTGGCGGCCACGGCGGTGCACGTGAGGTCGTACAGCTGCCTTGAGGTCAGGTCTTCGATCGGTGCGACCGTGCGGAGTTCTACCCAGTCGTAGCGCAGACGCCGCCGCCGGTCGGTGCGGACGACGGTCTGCCCCTCGCGGCGAGTGACGCGCAACCGGGCGTGGGCGACGAGCCCTGCCGGGACTCCCGCCAGATCCACCCATGTCCGCCGGAGCGGCGGCTGGCTGCTCATTGCGTGCTCGTGTCGCTGCTCGCCTGTTGGGTCGGGACGGGAATCCAGCCGATGCCCCGCCCGCCACGCAGCGCCTCGGCCAACGGCACCAGGCGGCCATCTGGGCCGCGGGCGAGCATCTGGACCGGCTCGTTGAGCAAGCGGCGGTGGCTGGGGTACCAGAAGATAAGGACCTGCTCGCAGAAGGGGAAGGCGTCAGGCTGCAGGTCGTCCTGCACGGTGCCCAGGATCGTGACCCGGGTGCGCTGGGCCGCCTCGGCCAGCCCGCGGAGCACCAGCTCGCGGTGGCGGGATCCGAGATTGGCGCCGAGCTCGTCCAGCACCAGCAGCCGTCCGACCGGGTCGTCGTCGGCGGCCAACGCGGCGAGCATGAGCTGGACCGCCTTCAGCTTGCGCTGGGCGAGGTTGGCCGGACGGCTGTAGGGGACCTTCTCGCCTTGGTCGTCGCGTGCCCAGCGTGGCGTGACGTGCCAACGCCAGGGCAGGTCGCGGCTGGCCTGAGGGTCGGGCAGTTCGGGTCTGACGAGCAGATCGGCTTCGCGGCCGTTGTCACGAGCGACGATCTCGGCGAATCGTTGGTTGATCCGCTCGAAGAAGGCGCGGACGAGTTCCTCCAGCGAGCCTTGCATCTCGGCGGCCTGCGTGCGAGCGGCGTCCAACTCGTCGGCGGCCTCTTGGACCTCGACGCGCAGCTTGTCCAGCCGGCGGGTGAGCTGCTCCTTACGCACCTGGTCCGCCTCGACCATGGGCCGGTAGACGTCCAGCAGGGCCTCGGCGAGTTCGTCGAAGGCGGCGATGCGCTCGTCGTCGCTGGCGTCGGCGGCGTTGGCGCGGTGCAAGACTGCGGCTTGGATCTGCTCGGGAACGTCGCCAGGCGCTACGACGGTGCGGTCGCGGCGGTCCTCGCGGACTTGGATGCGTAGATGGGTGCGCAGCGCCTCGTCGAGCCGTTCGTTGTATCGGCGTCGCAGGGTATCGGTCCGCGCATCGGCCAACTCATGGGGGACGAGTGGCCGTGCCTCGGCGGCGAGCAGGTCAAGGACATCGCTGTGGACATCGAGGGCGTCAACCATGGCCAGCCGGGCTGCCCGGCCTGCGGCGGGCTCGTCGTCGAGCGCCGAGCCGGCTGGCACGCTGCCCATCAAGGGCCGCCTGCACAGGCGTTCAAGTCGCTCGACCCAGTGGGCCAGCCGCTGGTTGGCTGCCTCGGCGTGCTTGGCGCGGATCGGAGCTTCCACTTGGACGCGCAGCAGCTCCTGCTTGCCTTGGGCGAGTTGAGTGGCGGCCTGCAGGGCCGTAGTGTGGCTGGCGAGCTTGATCTGGGCGTCTTGGTGGGCGGCCTCCGCGCGTTCCAGCGACTGCGCCAGTGGGGTGAGTTCGCCTCGGAGCAACTCGGCGGTGCGTACCTGCTCGGCTTGCTGGTGGCGGAGCTGTTCTCGCTGATGATGGGCTTCGCCAGCCTGCCGTTCGCCGGCAAGCGTAGCAAGCAGTTCGTCGATGTTGTCGAGCGCGGCGGTGGCGGTTGCAAGCTTGCCTTCGGCGGTCTCCAGCGTGAGGCGGGCCTGTGCGAGGCGGGCGTCACGGCCTACCTGCGGCTGCGCCCAGCCGCCCACGATGACGGTGTGCCCGTCAAGCAGCACCCCGGTCGCATTGGCGGGTTGTGTGCAGGCCGCCAGGTTCGCGAGCAGACGGCGCACGACGGGTGGGGCGG
>WNFZ01018643.1_pt1 | contig 13345 bp, 11 predicted proteins | sample 5400081 | NCBI WGS metagenome assembly WNFZ01 (sample SAMN13153365, study PRJNA577476) | soil metagenome | isolation source: 80 cm soil or saprolite under grassland replicate 1 | place: USA:California | collected 2016-06-15
AATAGCTTACCACGCCACTGGTTTTTATATTACAAATTTAGTAAATTTTAAGATTTTCTTTTACAAATTTAGAAATTTACCGATCCTTTGGCATTTTTGCTGTCACATTTACCGTATGAACATTTTTTTGCTATCACATCTAATTAATACTGAAATATTTTTTACATTATTTATTTAGTATTTATTTATTTGTAATATCAAATATTAACATAATAGTAGTATTGTTTAGAAAGATAAAGAGAATATAAGTTACAAACATAATTTATTAATTTTGTAATTTTTATTTTTTCATTTGATTATACATGACAGAAATTTTTATATATATGTTTTAAATAAATTTTTAATAAACTTTAACCAAATCTTTTACTTTATAAATTTCAAAAAATGCGTAAAAGTCATATTCCATTGATTAAATCATTTTTCTTTATGCCAAAATACAAAATAAAATTGTTAACTTAGTTGTAATACATTACTACTACAAAAAGATGATTATGTTAAAGTAAATATGTGACAATTACTGTAATATCGTATAATAAGTTCTGTTTAATGTCTGGAAGCATGATTATTTGAGAATATATTTATTATATATTTGCTATAAGTTTACTACACATAAATTATATCGCTGCTATATTAAACTATGAAAGTACTACATCGCTACACTAGTACTACAAAATAGCAATACACCTACTACTTTTTAGTGTATATGTAGTAGATGTGTAATAGCAGCTACAAAGCTGCGATTTCACTTATTTCAGCAAATGGTTATGCAAGAGATTTAGCTTTAAAAAATTTAAATTAGAATATAATCAATGTAATTCAAATTCAATAGTTTGCACTTATGGCATATATTGATATCGTTTTGTTACTCCAAAATTTCAATATTAGGAGATATATTTTGGTAAAACCAATTAACAAATAATGGGTCATACTTAAGATTTCATTTTCTTGAAGTTAAATTCTTAAGAACTTTTGCCGAAAGTCAACTTCATATCCTTTTTTAAATTTATACGTTACATCTACAAGACTTTCCATATAACTCAAAAAGCTAACTTTTAAAATTTCACTTGCCATGCTTTTTTATTTAAGAAAGAGTTACATTGCATCTTTGTTTGCTTGATAAAATGCTAAGGCGCGTTATATCATTAAATATATACGCGCGTTCAATCAATTATACTGGTATGAAATGTCTGAATTCAGATATTAAAAAATTGATTTTTAGAGGGTGGTAGTGAATTATGAGATTTGCTGTAAAAAATATTTAAGATAATAAAAATAATATTTCTTAATTATTACTATCCAGCCAATAAATTATTAACTAAACATCGCCTGGGTCTTCGATCACGTGGCAGATTCAATATTTTTGATTGGCCACATGATCGCATCATGTTTATTTGTTTATCGAATCTCGTTTTCAGTATAGGTTCGTTCTTTCGATCTCAAGGTATTTTTCTTTTTTCTTTTATTTTTATTTCTAACTTACATTCTTACACTTTGTTTCTTACTAACTCTATTTCATAATTTTTAGGTCCTTTAGTCCTTCTGGTTCTGCAATTAAGGTTCAGTTGTTTTTCACTTTACATTTCGTTTCTTACTCATTTTTTTATTTTTTTTTATTTTGTTTCTATCTTATATTTTGTTTCTTACTAACTTCATTTTTTTTTTTTACTTTATGGTTTTATTTTTTACTTAGTTTCCTATTATTATCTTTTGCTACCCAATCTCCTATCATGATCATTTTTTTATTTTTTGTCTCTCATCATTTTCACCTCCTATTACTTCTCATTATTCCATCCTTTTCGTCTCCCATCATTTTTTATCTCTTTTTCTCTCTTATTTACTTCCCATCATTGCTTTTTGTCTCTCATCACTTCTTTTCGTCTCCCATCACTCCTTTTCGTCTCCCATCACTCCTTTTCGTCTCCCATCACTCCTTTTCGTCTCCCATCACTCCTTTTCGTCTCCCATCACTCCTTTACTCCTTTCACATCCCATCACCCCTTTTTGTCTCTCATCACTCCTTTTCATCTCCCAACAATCCTCTTCATCTCCTATCACTTCTTTTCATCTCCCACTATCCCTATTTCTCCTTTTCATTTCCTATCACTTCCCATTACTCTTTTTTACTCCATTGTTATTTCATTTTTTATTAGCATCTTTCTTCTTGATCATTGTAATTTACTTATCTTTTTTATTTATTGTTATTGTTTCTTTTATTTGTATCACTTCATTAAAAATAAATAGTGATTTTTTTCTTTAAAATTGTAAATGTGTAACTTAAATTTTAATATTTGCAAATAAAATTTCATCAGATAAGATTATATTGAATAAATATGTTTGCAAAAAATTTTTATTTTAAAATATCTTTTGCGATAAAATTTTAAGTTTAGCCAATCAAAAATTAGCTAAGTTAAAAAAATCAGCCACCAGGCAATGATCGCCCAGGCGACGTTTAGCAATTCCCAATTATTAAATACCGTAACAAAAAATAAAATAAAATAATTAATTGTCACACAATTAATACACTGTATTTTAATTATTGAGTTCCATAAAAAAGATTGTGATTAAAATTAACCCATAGTTAACCCATTGACAATACTCATTTTTTTAATAATAATTACCCAGCATCATACCCACGTTGTACCCACAATACAAAAATATTGATTTTTTTTAGATTTTTAAGATCTATTTGGATAAAAAAATTGAAGAAATTAAAAAAACTAAAAAATATAATAAGAAAAATAATAAAAAAATAAAGAAAATGAAATTAATTTTTAATATGTAAATTGAGTGCTTTAATTAAACAAACAACCGCCATTTAATTATTACCAATATTATAAACAATTAAGAATTATTTCTCAAGATGTCACTTATAACCTGCACAGTTTTATTATATATATTTATTCCATATCCTTCTTGATCAACTTCCAAAGGATTAACACGAGATCTAAGTAGTGTCATTTGATTTTGGCTTAAAATATTTCTTGGCTCATCTACAGAAATTGTAGTATTATCATCATCCCCAGGTACTGGTCCTTCATAATCAATACCGTATTCATTTGGGTCAATATTATCATCCTCCATACCCCGGTAACCATGTTGGATCATACCTTGTGTATATAGTTGGATTGGTGATAAATTTCCCTCGGTGCTTATTTTATGATTGTTCCATGTATTTTTCCACTCTTTTAAACTTTGGTTTATTCGGGGAAGAAATACATAATGCAAACAAAATAAGTAAACATTATTATTTATGTCCAATCCACATTGTTCCTCCAAATATATAAAAATCGTAATATAAATTTTTATTACATCTTTTATCAGATCCACCCACAGACGCTCAATACGTTGATTATGTACAGACCGACCAGCAATAAAACTATTTCTTTCTTCACCACGAGCCTCATTCATATATCTTTTGACCAAAACATTCTCACCACCACAGTCAGCTCTAACTCGACTTGGTAGCCCAAATTCATCTTTACCTTCTAAAAAGTAGCGTAAAACTGTCTGAGCTCTATTATTATCACTGCAATGAATGAATGTAACCATTCGTGAAAATCCATCTATCCCTGCATGTATTACAAACTTCCATTTAATTAATTTATGATGCCCATCGATATGCCATAATGCATTAGGCCCAGCTACTTTATATCTTCGCCTTGGAATTATATTTCTCATTCTAGTAACAGCACCAAATGCATCTACACGTTGTACTGATTCACGAAGTTGAGCACGTGGAATTATAATATTTTTTGATTTCAATGCACCTGTAAGCATTGTTTCTCCATAAAATGGATTATCATGTTTTATTCGTTTAATTAGCACATCTAATTCATTATTAGAAATATCAGAATAAGGTTGAATGGGATCCTCAATGTTGTATTCTGTTCTTATATTTCTTAATGTAGTTGAAGAAATATCAAATATTTCTGCAATTTTTGTCCAACTAAACTCTTGTTCACGTAAAAGTTTAATTGCTTCTATATCAACTACAAATTTTGGACGGCCACCAGTTGGAATTTTACTAACAAATGTTTTTTTTGCAAATGATGAATGATTGTTATTTAAAAATTGAAATTGATGTTGAATTCTGCCTTTTACATAATTGATTTCTTCAAGTTTTAAATTGAATTCATCTTCATTATAATATTGTCTAACACGGTTATACATTGTTAATAAATTAGAAAGTCGTTCTATTTGCATTTCCAAGCTATCGCTATCATTTTCATTTTCTAAAGCACGAAGAGCAACTCTTATAATTTTATCAGAAAAATTATTAAATCTTTGTTGAAGAGTAAGTGTAGCCATTTTACTAGGAAATACTGTATTGAAGTAAAAAAAAATTTTAAAAAAATTGTATGAGTTTGTATTAAAATTTTTTAACACTAATGAAACTTTCATACAAAAATTTGGTTATATTTTATTGATAAAAATTCGTTACAATATTTATATCGAACAAAAATTAATATTAAAATTTAATTGACTATTCGTCTAGATTTTTTTTATCAATTATATTTTACATAGCTCACATATTTCCTTTATAGAATAATTAATCAATAACAATTGGAAAGCATAAATTGGAACATCTAAGCCTATTGATAAATTACGTAACAAAGGAAAACTTATAACATGAGATTTCATATTGCTTATTTAATAAATAAAAAAAAGATATAATTTAATATGATAATATAAATTTAATAAAATAAATAAAAAGAAACGATAGGGAAAATAAAAAAAATATGACTAAAACTTGTTATACAAAAATTAATGTAACAATAGGTATAATTATACTATACAGTATATTTGAAATAATACCTTATTCTGAATAGATTCGTGAGGAATAATTTGTATCACACTGTTTACAATACAAATATATTGTGCGATGGTGGTGTGGTAAGATCTCTTACTTATTGATACATAATAATTTATCATTGTAGTTTTAATTACGTAATTAACAATAAAAGTATTTGATGATCCGGCACTGTGATTTTGAAAAAAGTGCGTGTGCAATATAACCTTTCAAAATTGACTTTCCAATGATTTTTAATTTTCTGATTACCTTGGTTCTTAGGTAATGATGGTGTATCTAAAAATATGGTTTATTAATTGGTGTGTATTTTATTCATAATTGTTGATGCATTAAATATAAATTACATAAAAAATATGTATTATTTTTTTTAATGCTATTTAGCAATATATTTTCCATATTATTTTTTTAAATATATAAAATATGAATAGTAGTACGATACTGTAAATGAAAAAAATTGCATACTAGTGATGAATATAATCTAATATCAGTTATTTTTCCGTTAACTTTCTCATGCATACCAATGAGAGAATAACAGGATAATATCATGCCAATTCTATGCCAATATCAATCTTTTTACTGGTGGATCATATTACTAATAAGCAGCTGCAGCTCATACCGAAAAAGTTTAAAAATAAATTTTATTTGACAATTATTTTAAGCCTTAATTGGATAAACAATTTTTTTTTAAATTTTTCACATGAAAAATTGTCATTGTTTATGGATTTTCCCAGAGATTTTCCCACAGGGACGAACAAAAAAAAAATTAAATACATCTTTTTTTTGAAAAAAAAAAACAAAATATACCTTTTTTTAAAATAAAATACTTTAAAACTTTCCGCATACCAGCATAATTATCGATCTTGGAATACAGAGAAAAAACCTCTAGTGAATTTTTTATAGAAACAGCTACTGGGCACACAATACTTGAAGAAAATTCAGATGCCATACAAACATTTAACATCACAGTATTTTCCCATAGGAAAAACCATGCTAGGAAAACGTGAAATTAGTATAAAATTTCAGCCAACCAAATTAACAAAATTGTCAGATATTGCATCAAATGCACTTATAGCAAATAAAACTTCAATTGAAGTTCCCAAAGAAAATTCTGAAGAAATTCAGGAGGAAGAAGAATCCGCACCTGCTGCAACAAAAAAACGCAAAGGTTGGCTACCTTGCACAAAAAAGTTCATTAAATCCCTCACAAAAATGGATGTGAAATATTTTTATTTTATTTTTTTTAATATATTGTAAATACCTTTTCATATTAGTTTTTTTTCTTTTTTTTTCTTTTTATCTTTATCTGTGTAAATAAATTTGGATTTGATTTATATTATGTGAAATTAGTTTTGTTAGTTATAAACTTATACGTTGACCATTAATCAATTAATCAAAACTAGATATAGTCTCATAAAATTCATTAATAAAGATTTTTTTATATTAAACTATAGTACATTAGTTAACTATACAAAAAAGTGTTTAAAAAACAAGTAAAATATCCAATATTTTGAATGGATCAGGAGTTGATTGGGGACGAAGTCTCCCGCTATCAGCATCTCTAGTTAACTGTCAATAAAAAACAAAATTTCTATTGCACAAAAACAAAAAAAAATAAAAATGCCAGTAGAGGCAATACAAAAATAGTAACCTATTTGCAAGGTCAATAGGGAATATTAATAGAATAAGTATAAACACGCGTTTAAAGCCACATGATTATGCTTATATAATATCACAATATCAATAAGAATAATATACTAGAAATACAAACACGCGTTTTACAATGATTATACACTTATACTTATATAATATTATAATATCAATAAGAACAATAAGTATAAATATAAGTACGCGAATTTTTTTAGTGAAACATTTTTTCATAAAAAATATTTTTCTTTAAAAGTTTAAGGTAAAACTTGGCTCTGAGACCGAAGGTCTCTTGGGTCATCTCTTTCTTTATATTGTTAAAAAAGTAAAAAATAAAACGCTTTATAATGTATTTATATAATGCACATTTATTTGTATTTAGCAGTGTTAGCAACAATGGAAATTTTTGAGAATCTACCACGAAAGTGTTTTGCATGCAATATCTGTCAGAAGTTTGTACCATCTCTGACTCAACCAAAAAAATGTGCTATCTGCGATCATATGGATGAAGTGCATGAACAAGTAAATTATTTTATTATTTTATATGATATATCTTTGATACAAAAAAAATATTTACTATTTATATATTTATTCATTTAATATTAGTTTGCCGATCTAAGGGCACAACTTTTACTACAAACATACAATTCAACTCATGACAGAGTTAGTCAAAGTCAAGAAAGAGCTTTCTTAAATGAATCAAAATCTATTACAAGTATAAATAATAATAGAGAAATAAGTAATGATTCCAAAAATGAAATTGAAGATTTTTTACAAGAATCATCAATTAGAGAACGTTTAAGAAGGCTACCTTCCGCTCCTATAGCTCACAATATTGATATGCAAAGATTGACACATCTGTTCAGTGATGTAGAACAAAATTTAAACAACACGGGATTTAAACAAACCTTAAAAGAGGTTATTATGATGCCTTATATTGAAAATAATAGAATAGTTTCTAAAGGATCTAAAATGTAAGCATTTAAATTTTACGTGAAAATTCATGTCAAAAATTTTTTTTATTATAATATTTTTTATTAAATATTTCTAACAAATTCAATCAATATTTTAATTTTTTTGAAAGGTGGAATGAACTTTTAAGCCAAGGCTTAATCAAACTAAATGTTATTTTATATAATGGAACAATTGAAGGAATCGAACAAAAAATGATAACTGAATTTCCTGTTATTAAAGATTGTGGTTGGCAGTTTCTAAAGCCGGAAAGTCAAAACTTAACTGAACTTGTTCCATATGAAGTTCAAAGACCAAAAGACGGACATATTTTAAAAGAGTAAGTTATAATTTATTCTTTATTATAATAATTTAAAAATATAAATTTAAAAAATTTTTCTTTATTTTTATTTTATTTAAATAATAGAGCTTTAACAATCAGAAAGCGATTGTATATCAGGCCAACTATAAAAAATTTAATTGAACTTCCCAGATCAATCGAACCTCCTAGATCAATTGGAAATTCAAGATTAAATATGTCAATTTTAAATTCCTATGAAAATTTAAGATTTAACGAAAGACCAGTTGTTGATCCAATCAGCAGGAGTGATTTTATTAATGAAGAAAATACCAGTTACTTTAATTCAACAGCCCAAGGAATGCAAGGAGCGACCACGACCCTTAATTCAACAGTACAAGGAATGACTACAAGTACAACCCATGAAGAGCCAAATAATTTTAGAAAAGATCTGTTAAAGTCTTTGAGAAGAAAATACAATATTAATGAGTATGATAATATAAATATTAGACTTGATAACCTTGAACGTGTTGACCTACTCTTATATTGGATAATGGATGCATCTACTGAAGATATACTAAAAAATCCTATAATTGTATTAAATGATGAGTAAGTATGTCTGTATATATATTACAATTGATTTTAAATATGCAAAAATTATTTGAATTAAAAAAAACAATTTTTATTTTTTTTAGTGTAATCGATACTGGAGGCATTTATCGAAATGTGACTGAGTTATTTTGGAAAAATGTTAAAACAAATGAATTTATTGGTGGGAGACTTTTTGATGGTGACCAGCTATTTCTTATTCAACAAAATACCAATATTATTTCATGGGAGTATCCAAAAATAATTGGTAAATTATTGTTCTGGTCCTTAATACATGTCGGCTCTTGGCCCAAGTGGCTTGATCCATTGCATTTACAATATATCTTTGAGGGTGAGGATTCTATAATGTGTTTAAACGCATTATCTGAATATGTTCCATTTTTATACAACTTGGCAAAAGATATCTTAGAAATTCCCGAAACAAGAAATTCACGTAAAAATGATATAGAATTATGGGCACAATATAACGGTCTTGATGTAGGTTATTTTACCATTCATTATTTGCAATGTGAAGTTTAATTACTTAAATTTTTCATTATTTTTTTTTAAATTTCTTCTTTTTATTTTTGTTTTTAAGCTTAATGAAATGCTATTATACAATGATAACGATCTAGCAAACCATATTGCTAAATTTTACGTTATTGATAAAAGAAAAAATTCTCTTGAAATGATGAAAGATGGGTTTGATATGGCTGATTGTTTAACGGTAATTATAATAAAATAAATCAATATATATTTTATATTCTTTTATTTAAATTTGTTTTATAATAGGAATTAAGGAAAATCGGCTGGAAAAAATTTGAAAGTATTTTATATTTGAAGCTAGATAGTGATCAATTTCTTAAACAACTTGATAAGTTTCAAATCGAGATGACGATCAATGAAATACCTTCTGTACGTTTGGATAGACAACAAATTTTCAACTGGTTCAAAGATTGGATTTGTAATCAGGACTCAGAGACACTTGAAAAATTGTTAGTTTTTGTATCTGGAACAACACGTGTTCCACTTGAAAGAAAAATTACGGTATTTAACTTTAATTATAAATTAAAATTTAATTATAACAATAGCTTTATTTAATATTATAATATATTTCAGATCCAATGGAATCCCGGACACAACAAACTACTTTTTGCTAGTACATGTACTTGCAATCTAATCATTTGTCAGAATTACAATTCAGGCGAGGAGCTTTGTAATTTTATTGAATTAAGTATCAAATATTCAGACGGATTCAGCGAAACTGAATATCGAAGAATTGGACATCCAAACCAAGAAGTGAATAATAACCATTTAGCATCAACTGCTATTTACAATGAAATATTAAATGACGACCCGAGAATACCAATAGAATTAGCAGGTATTTTTAAGTAATCATAATTGTTACTTAAGATAAATGTAAGCTAAATTTTAATATGTATATTTTATTTTTAAATTCTGAAGAATCAGCAAGTGTTAGTGTTAGTATTGATACTAGCGAACAAAATAATCAAAATTTTGTTAATAGATCAGAAACAATTGATTTATCAATTGTTAAAAAAGAATTTGAGATCATTGATCTTACGATCGATGATTCTGATTCGCCTGATTTGAATATTAATGAAAATGATGACGAAAATGATTTAGCTCTAGAAACTGATTCGCCTGATTTGAATATTAAGGAAAATGTTGACGAAAATGATTTAGCTCTAGAAAATCATGTTAGAATTGATATTCGTGATGAATCATATGCTATCGATGATCGCAAAAAATCCAATCGCAAAAAATCCAAATCAAAAATCAGAACAAAAGGTCAACCAAGCCACACCAAAGAAGAAGATAATACACAAAGAGAACATCAGTTTGTTGAAGTTACAGCTGAAGAAATTCTTCTAAATAATGGACCTAAAAAGCAAAGAAAATGAAAACCCAAGGCATTTAATATTAGGCCACCAGTAAAAACACGTTCAAAGACAACAATAGAAGCACGTTCAAAGGTAACAACGCGTTCAAGTAATAAAGATAAATAAATTGGAAAATTGGAAATTGATAGTATTGAGGTGTCCAAATCATAGAAATAATAAAAATAAATAAATTGGGATTTGAGAATAATAATAGTGAAAGTTGTAATTTGAAATTTATTAAATAAATAGAAGTTATGTTTATTGATAGGGATTTATCAATTTATCAATTTTAATAAATTTAAGTGAATTTTGTCGTATTAAATTTTTCTTAATGAAGTAATTAAATTTTAAATTTTAAAGTTGATTTATCATGATTTATAATATGAACTCTTTATCATACAGTTTAACAAATCATTTATCATATACTGTAATTCAACGAATCATTCATCAACAAATCATTTAATGTAATACCTTACTCAGTGCAGTCCAATCGCCTACCTGAGTACAGTCATGTGTATATTATGTAGACAGTCACCGGACTCAGATCTCACCTGACTCTAATTTTTTATTGAGTCCGAATGTCAGTAATGAACTAATCGGACTGTCAGACTGAATTTCTTTTTTAAAAAAAAAAAAGTTTTTTGAATAAATTTTGAACATAATTTAGCAATAATTCTAATTTTATAACTTTTACTAAACAAAATTATTTTACTATAAATGAATTAAAAAAAGAAACTATGTAATCATTTTATTGTAAAGGTTTCTTTTTGAAGATAATAATAACTTTACAGCATATTAAGTTCCCTTTTCAGTTTTAAAAGTTCTATTCGTTCATGTTCAAGTTTAATTTCACATTCTTCTATTTCCAATTGACGTTCTTTTAGTGATAATCTTTGATTTTCTGCGTTAAAATCTATTATTTATGCATTCATCTTGTGTTAAGTCAACTTTAACTTAACTTTTTTGGACTTAGATTGTATATTTGATGTTTGACGTTTAGATTGTTTTTTTTTTGAGAATTGAATTTAGTAGCTAATAAAAAAAGAATTTTTTATATTTATCATATTAAATAAAACAACAAAAAATACTTATATGAAAAACTAAATGATTCTTTTATCAGCTCGCTTACAGATTGTTTGCCTCATGCTACAACTCCTTGATCTTTACCAGATTTTGCAATTCCATAACGATTGTGAATATTACAAGATATAAATTGTCATCATCATAATTTTTAGCTCTAATAATGAATTTAATTAGCTAATTTTACATTTAGAAATATCTGATTTCTCCAACTCTCATTTTATCTGTTATTAAATTTATATTTTCATTCTCTTTCTCAGGATCGAAATCTTCGCTATATTCAGGAGATACCTAAAAAAAAACAAATAAATATATTATTATTTAAAATTCCATGGCACTTTTAATTAGGTAAAAGAATATGACTAACATCATCCAATATTTCAGGTGTAGAGGGCTCATGTTTGTTAAGAAAAAGGTAGAAATATAGTGTTAAGAAAAGTCAGAAAAAATGGCGTGAAAAGAAAGAAAATAACGCGTAAAAATACAAGACTGAGAGATCTGGGAGATCTGCAAAATCCGCAGAGTCTGCAGTAAAATGCACATGACTGTACTCAGGTATGCGACCGGACTGGACTGAGTAAGGATATACTCAATCATTTATCATACAATTTAACGAATCATTTATTGTATAATTTAACGAAATTTAATGAAACATTTATTTATACATTAATGAATTTTGTATTATACAATTTAAAAGAGTCATTTATTATACAATTTAGAGAATCACTCATTTATTTACAATTTAAAGAATTTTCTAAAAAGCCTTTGGTGAAATTACTGCCGGTGATGATCACCACCTCTATATTTATAGATTCATTTTAACATATTAGTAATTTTGTTTAAAACAAAATTAGTAATGTTTTTTTTAAAAAAAGAAATTAACAGTTATTGACAGGGTTTTACTAAATGCCTTGAATCTTGAAAACCAATCATAGTATCTTTTTCTCCCAAAATTATAGGGCATTTTTTGTTCTTATAGTAATAAAATTTTGTTTAAAAAACAAAAATTTTTTTTCTGGGGGGTACCAAGTACCCCCCAGATGCTTTTTTTAAAATTTTTTTTTGGATACACAAAGTTTATCAAATAATTAATGCCAACTTCATAAAATCATGTGTACGTATAGCAGTATAGCCAGTATGATATTAAAAATTTCTATATAATTGCAACTATAATGTATAGAGAAAAAACTATACTGTACAATATAGGTGGTTATATCATACTCAATATCTATTAACCAAAACTGAAGTAGCCCATGTGGTTTTGTTTGCATTAGGATCTTGACTAGAATGATGGCGTGCGAAGGAACTTTGACAGGGATGGGAGTATATAGATTGTAGGGTTAACATTTGTGATGGTATATATGCACTATGTATTCAAGCAAATTATTTGTATACTTTGTTGTTCCAACATACTAAAATCATTCCTTAGGGAAAAATTAAAAAAAAAGGAAGTAGCCCATGTACTGCAGCAAATCAAAAGGCATGAATTACTAACTTTTTTATTTATTTTTTATTATTTAAAATTTTTAAAATTTTTTCACCCCTTAGGTTCGATGAAGACCTGTGGACAAAACCAAAGTAAAAGCTCCCTGTTAGGTTAAAAGTTAACTTGTTTATTATTATTATTTTTTCTTATATTACATTAAATTAATGTTTGAAAATTTATTGAAATGCATTTTCTTTATTTTTTTTTATATGTGATTGTTTTGATCGCTGTTGTTGATTGATAGTTTGAATTTAAAATTTAATTTATTAAATTTTTTTTAATACAAATTATATATAGCATAATGTTTAATGGAATCTTTTCCAATTCCAAAAGATGTAAAAATTTATTATATTAAATTTTCCATTAAAATAAGCTCTTTATAGAAAAAAAATTCCTTTAATAATATTAAACAACTTTGATTAAAAACAAAAAAAAAAGTTTAGAAATGTGATAGCAAAAAAATGTTCATACGGTAAATGTGACAGCAAAAATGCCAAAGGATCGGTAAATTTCTAAATTTGTAAAAGAAAATCTTAAAATTTACTAAATTTGTAATATAAAAACCAGTGGCGTGGTAAGCTATT
>WNFZ01004209.1_pt1 | contig 13342 bp, 14 predicted proteins | sample 5400081 | NCBI WGS metagenome assembly WNFZ01 (sample SAMN13153365, study PRJNA577476) | soil metagenome | isolation source: 80 cm soil or saprolite under grassland replicate 1 | place: USA:California | collected 2016-06-15
AAGCTGAAGCGCTCAAGCAGGCTCGTGCTGATGCGGTGAAAGATGCAGAGGCGCAGGCTAAATCACTAGCTGAAGCGGCTGGTCTCTCGCTCGGTGAGATTCAATCTATCGGTTTCTTGGATAATCAGCCTTATCCTGTCTTTGACGGCAAGGGCGGTGGTGGCGGTGCTGCAGTAGAAGCGGCAGCTGTACCGATCCAACCCGGACAGTTGAGCTTTACTGTGACGGTGAATATCACCTACGCTCTCAAGTAACCCGTTTGTTTCTCTCTTAGCTTTGAACCTGCTTCCGTTATGGAGGCAGGTTCTTTGTTTTGGGCACCTCCTCCAAATACGACGAACTCCAGTCGTATTTGGAGGAGGTTGGGAGGGGGCAGGTTATAATCCCAAAAACTCATAGGACAATTTAGCAAATTGTCCTACACAAAAGGAGTCTTTCATGCTCAAAGTTGGATACATCGGTCTCGGATTAATGGGCAAGTCTATTGCGCGCAATATCCTCAAAGCAGGATTTCCACTTGTCGTTCACAACCGTTCACATGCAGCGGTGGATGAACTCGTCGCCGAGGATGCAACCAGCGCAAACTCTCCCAAAGAAGTTGCTGAGCAAGTGGATGTAGTTTTCACAAATCTTCCCGATACACCCGATGTAGAAAAAGTTGTCTTGGGCGAAAACGGAATCATCGAAGGCGCGCATGATGGACTCATCTATATTGATAACTCAACGATCAAACCTGCTTCCGCGCGCAGGATCGCGGAGAAGTTATCGGAGAAAAATGTCTTTGCCTTGGATGCACCTGTCTCGGGTGGTGACATCGGCGCCAAGAATGGCACACTGACTATCATGGTTGGCGGCGACGCGTCCGCGCTGGAAAAGGTCATGCCAATTTTCATGGCAATGGGAAAGACAGTCACGCACGTTGGCGATTCGGGCGCGGGACAAGTCGCCAAAGCTGCGAATCAAATTATGGTTGCCGCGCAGATGGTCGCGATGGGTGAACTGCTTGTCTTCTCGAAGAAAGCCGGCGTGGACCCGCGCAAAGTGGTCGACGCGATCAAAGGCGGCGCGGCTCAATGCTGGACTCTCGATGTCAAGCCGCCGCGCTTGTTCGTTGGCAACCGCGCGCCCGGCTTCAAGGCTCACATGCAGCTGAAGGACTTGAAGATTATTTTGGATACTGCACAAGAGTATGACATTCCCATTTCTGGAACAGTCGAAAATGCGAAACTCTGCCAACAAATGATCGCCTCAGGGATGGGTGAGTTGGATAATTCTGCTGTGGTTGGTGTGATTGAAGAACGCGCGGGCATTGAAATCGTTTAAGAGTTAATCCGCTGGTCGAGTGAGCCGAGTGTTTTTCGAGGCTGTATCGAGACCAGCGATAACAAGTAAACTTGAAATGGGTGGTTTCGATACGCCCCGCGAAGAGCATGCAGGGCTACTCAACCACCGTTTATGAATGAAGATGAAAAAATATTGGCATACGATTCGTGATTACTTCTTGATTATCATCGCCGCGTTGATCCAAGCTCTTTCCTTGCGCTTGTTCTTTGTCCCTGCAAATCTGGCGTTTGGTGGAGTGAGTGGCATCTCCCAACTGATCAATCACTTCACGGGCTGGCCCATCGGTTTGATGATCCTGTTCGGAAACATTCCACTCCTTGCCCTGGGCTGGCGTTTCTTGGGCGGATATCGCTTTGCCCTGCGGACGGCTGTTGCTGTCTTCATGTATTCGATCTTCACCGATCTCTTGTTGGCAACACCTTTGTTTACGCCAAACGGCGTAGGGACAAAGTTGATCAATGACCTGCAAGGCGACATATTTTTGAGTGCACTCTACGGCGCGATCGTCAGTGGTATTGGCTATGGACTCGTCTATCGGGCGCGGGGTACAAGCGGCGGTTCTGATATTCTCGCACGCATTTTGAATCATTATCGCGGCGTACCCATGACGCAAAGTTATTTGCTGGTAGATACGGCTGTTATTCTTGGCGCGGGATTCGTCTTTGGCTGGAAAGCAGCTTTATATGCGATGATCGCATTGTATGTCAGCGGTCTGGTCGCGGAGACAACTCTCGAAGGTGGCGGGACTGTCCGCACGGCCATGATTGTCACAAGTGAAGCTGAAGCGATTTCAGAGCGCGTGCTCGAAGAACTTCAACGCGGTGTCACCATCCTTGAAGGGACCGGCGCGTATACGGGTGCGGCGCGTCCCGTTTTGTATTGCGTAATCACGCGTGCAGAGGTGGCAACACTAAAAGCAATTGTCAATGAGGTTGATCCCCGCGCATTCTTGGTCATTGGTGTGGCGCATGAGGCGCTAGGTGAAGGCTTCAGGCCGTTGAAGACGCAATAATGAATTAGTGGACCTCGTACATAAGGGAGTTGTAACGAGTAAGTAAAGTATTTTCAACCACTCACCTGCCCTGGCGGGCGGTGCCAGGGGAGACACGGAAACACTGAGAAAACCTTTTTAAGAATCTCCGTGCCTTAGTGTCTCCGTGGTTAGATTTTGAACTTTTGCAAGAAGCCTGCTCAACTAAACTGAGAAATCACTCCTGCGATCAATCCAATCTGTCCAAGACCTGCGAAAAACATCATGTTCGTTGGATTCATCAATAGTACATCCCCTACTAATGAAAATAGAATTCCTACTCCAAACCAAAATGCAGTCCCCCGCAAGCCTGTACTGAAATACAACCATAAAAACAAGTAGACCATCACTGCCGGCTTGGCAAGATGCTCCAATTTCGGTAAATTTCTTGATACGGCTAAGGCTTCAAGTAATGCAAAGATAAATGTGAGGACAAGCCAAATATTCATAGTTTCCTCCTGATACCCGTCATTGCGAGCGACACTTGCGCCTGTCCCTCAAGGGACAGTGCAGATGAGAAGCAATCTCCTTTTGAGATTGGATACCGCATAATCATATGCGCTTGGACTACGGGTCTTGACGGAACATCTCAACCCTCCGCTCAGCGCGAGGCAGATTTTCGCTTCTTCTCTATTTTATACCCTAATCGCCTCAACGCGTTTTCGTCATTTCGCCAATCTTTTAGTACCTTTACTCGCAACTCCAAGAACACGGGCCTGCCACCCATCTCTTCGATCTCTTTGCGCGCGGCTGAACCAATTTGTTTGAGCATTTTCCCACCCTCGCCAATGACAATTCCCTTTTGCGATTCGCGTTCCACAAAGACCGTCGCGGCAATGTAGAGCATTCCATTCTCGCGCTCTGTGAACTCATCCACACGGACGCCAATTCCATGTGGCACTTCATCGCGCAACCGATACAGACACGCTTCACGAATCAAGTCCGCGGCAATATCGCGTTCGTACGAATCTGTCACTTGTTCTTCATCAAACTCAGGTGGGCGGATAGGAGATAACGAAATCAGCAACTCTCGCAATTGATCGAGATTTCGATTTTGAGTCGCAGAGATAGAGATGATGTGTGCCTCTCTCTTCAACGACGCTTGATACGCTTCGAGATTCGGAGTCAACGCCTCGGCTGGAATCAAATCAATTTTGTTCGCGGCAAGCACAATCGGAGTCCGACGCGGAGCGTGTCCAAGCAGGGACGCGATCAGTTTATCCTCTTCCGTTGGTCGAACGGACACATCCACTAGCCAGAGGATCACATCTACTCCTTCAAGCGCTTCTTCTGCTTCTTGATTCAAGAATTGTCCCAGCTTGTGCCGCGCATTATGTAATCCAGGGGTATCGACAAAAACAAGTTGCGCGTTCTCTGTTGTCAGAATCCCAAGCTGACGTTTGCGCGTGGTCTGTGGCTTCGGTGAAACTGCCGCGATCTTCTGTCTCAGCAATGCATTGACCAATGTTGATTTTCCAACATTAGGCCGTCCGATAATCGCAATGAAGGCAGATCGATATTCACTCATGGATTGGTCGCCATTTGTTCCTCAGTGCCTTGTTCTTGTTTTTGTGGTTGCATGTTCGCTACGACCAAACTCAAGATGATGAGCACCGCGCCAACTAATAATTGCCAAGAAAGTTGCTCATTGAGGAAAACTACACCCAGGATTACGCCGCCCAATGGAAAGAGATACGTCACCATGCTTGTACGGGTAGGACCAATTTCGTGAAGTAAGTAATAAGACAACACAAAGGCAAAACCTGAGCCAAGGATGCCAAGAAAGAGCAGAGCAATCCACGTGATTCCCAGCTGTGGAATTTTAAGCGGTCTCTCGATCAAAAATGTTGCGAGCCACATCACTATAGTTCCTGAGATCAACGGTCCTGCGCTTCGCAAGATGCCGGGTGTTTCCTCTGTAGTCTTCCGTGCATATACAGCACTGCCTGCGTAAAAGGCTGAGGCAAGCACTACTGCAAGTTGACCCAGTATGGACCCGAATGACGCGCCAATATCCTTGCTCATGAGGATGACCACACCAGCAAAACCAATCAGCAAGCCCAGCACTTTAGGCCCGGTCATTTTGTCATCGCGCAATAAGTAGTGCGCAACCAAGATAGTGAATAAAGGGACGGTTGCATCCAGGATGGCAGCGACGGCCGAGTCAATCGATTGCTCTCCCCATGAAATCAGAAAGAATGGAATAGCTACATTTGTGATTCCTACGTTGAATGAGAATGACGACGATGCCGAATAAAAGCCCGAAGAGGGTACGAAAGGCGACCAGCGTAATCGGACCCACTTCCTGCACCGCGATCTTGATCCACATAAAAGAGGAACTCCAAATCGCGCCCAGCAAAAGAAACACGAGCCAGTGTTTGAGTTTCAAGCTATCTCCTTGTCCCTTTCTACCCGTCTCTTAAGGTAGATTTAGGGAGTCTATCATGAATCGTTCTTTTTACTTTGGACTTGACGTATAATCTCTTTATCGTCTTACGTTTATAGGTAATATGGCTGAAGAGACCAAACGCCCACTAAAAGTGTTTCTCTGTCATGCCTCAGGCGATAAGCCTGTCGTACGTGATCTGTATAAGCGTTTAATTGCAGAGGGAGTGGACGCCTGGCTAGACCAGGAAAAACTGTTGCCGGGTCAGGACTGGCGTGTGGAAATTCCGCGCGCGGTCAGGGAAGCAGATGTAGTTGTGATTTGTTTATCAAATAAATCGATCACGAAAGAGGGATATGTTCAGAAAGAAATCAGGTTCGCGCTAGATAGTGCAGAAGAAAAACCCGAGGGTACGATTTTTCTCATCCCTGCTCGCTTGGAAGATTGTGTTGTGCCGGAGGGGCTGGATCGTTGGCAATGGGTGGATTTGTTTGAAGAGAATGGATTTTTACGGCTGTTACGCTCGTTGAAGTTACGGGCTGATAGGATAGGTGCCACGATCGAGCCTTTGGGATACGGGGGCGAAGATACGGAACTTGAAAGCAAAATCGATCAACTTTATACCGAGGGATTAGCAGCCTTTTGGGTGGAGGATTGGGACAGAGCCTGTCAGCGTTTTCAGGCAATTCTGCGTGAGCAACCAAACCATAAAACCGCTGCGGAAAAACTGGCACAAGCAGAGCGACAGAGAAATTTAGCGAAGCTCTATACCCAAGCAACGGAAGCTTACGAATCAGAGAGCTGGTTGGCTGCTGTCAAAATCCTGGAGGAGTTGCTGCAAAAATCTGCGGATTACAAAGATGCTGTTCAACTGCTAAAGGATGCTAAAAAGCAAAGACAGCTCAAAGAATTTTATGCGGAGGCAAAAAGATTGCACACTGCGCAGAAGTGGCAGGCAGTGGTCAAGGTATTCGAGCAAATATCTATCATTGAACAAACTTACCCTGACCCGGAAGGTCTGTTAGCCTCCGCACAAAGAGAAGCGGCTGAACTCAAGCGACTTGCTGACTTGAATGACTTATATAGTCAGGGCGTTCATAAAATGGATGCTGGCCAGTGGTATGAAGCCCGCGACTTGCTTGAACGAGTTCACAAAGCGCAGACAGGCTTTCTGGATACAGAACGTCTGCTGAGGAAAGTTGAAAATGAAATCATCAGGATTGAAGAACTTAAAAAACGGGACAATCAAATCAACATATTATATGAACAGGCACACGAACTGATTCGCTCAAAGAGTTGGCGTATGGCTTTGGATAAGATGGGGGAGATCCAAAGGTTGGATGACCAATTTGTGGATAAAGATGGGATTTTTGAAAAGGCGAAGGCCGAATTGGAACATGAGGAGCAAATAGCCCAACGACAAAATGAATTGGCGGCAGTATATGCGGAGGCAGTAAGATTATTAAGAGAGGGAAAATATCAGGAGGCATTGGATAAGTGGCAGGAAGTCAGGTCAATGGATTCAAAATATCCAGATCGGCAACGGGTACAAAGTATAGCCTCCCGAAGATTAACCGAATTAGGAAGACCAATACGAAACAAACCTCGTCTCGTCATCACAAAGCCAATATGGGCAGGCCTCGTAGGTTTGATCGCTATGGGTGTAGTAGCAGCAGTTCTAGTTTTGTTGAGCAGGAGCAGCGAAGAAACACCTCCCGCTCCAACAATTACATCGGGCGTGAACATCGTTGGATTTCCAACTAACACTACGGCTCCGACTCCCGTCCCCACCGACACGGTGCCTGCTGGTAACCCTACTTCAACCGTTGTTCCTACAACAACTGTCTCTACTGATTCGACGTTGTATGATGACTTCAACAATCCCGCGTATGATGGAAAATTCAACACTGTTTTGTGGAATTGGGATTCTTTTGGGAAAATCTTCCAAGAAGACGGCTTATTGGTCCTTAATTTAGATCATTATGCACGTGACATTGGGCTAAATGCAAGTAAATTGTACGAACCTACTTATCCAATATTTGTTGAAAGCAAAATGATGTTAGACCCCGCATCACGAAAAGGCGCGGCTATCTATGTGGCCTTTCAAACATCGGATGGATCGTCTAACTGTATTATGCGGGCAGAAGAAATTGTCTGTTCGAGTGAGTATTTTGGGTCTAAACAAAGCTACTATCAGGTAAAGATAATCCCCGGAACATGGCATCTCCTAAGAATTGAGCTATATCCTGATACAATGACTTTCGCTTACTTAGTAGATGGCAATAATATTGGCTCATACATTCCCCGAAGCCCAGATAAATTGAAAAATCTAAGTTATTACCCTAAAGTGTGGGCAAGCAGTGGAACAGACTCCGACCCAAGTGTCACTGGATATGCTGATTACGTCAGAACTGGGTTAACCTCGTTTGTTTGGGACTTTGATAATGGTACTCAGGGTTGGGGTGATGATTTCCGCTACGAGATCAGTGAACCCAAAGCCATGGATGGTTCTCTTATGTTCAAATCGACGGGAGACGATCCTCAAATTGTCTCCCCTCATTCCCTGTCGATTTCTGCCGCTGCCACACCTATCATCACTATTCGTATGCGCATCATACAAGGACAAGCTACCGAAGGCCGAATCTTTTTTGTGACAAGTCAGGACAAGAATTGGGGTGGAATAAAGACCGCAACATTCCTCATTAAGAATGATGGTACATTTCAGACTTATAACATCCATATGCCGGAGAGCTTAGGTTGGCAGGGTATCATTACCCAACTTCGATTAGATCCAATAGACAATCCTAATGGGGTAAATGCAAATGTTGAAATTGCAATTGATTACATTTCGGTGCATGCACCTTAAAGTTAAGACGTAAGTCCTGATAAATACTAGAACTGTTTCGTCATTTTCTTAGGCGATCATCGCCCCTTCCATCTTCAATAACCATTCTTTCGTTTTCAATCCCTCCCCGCCGCCGTAGCCGTGAAGCTTGCCATCTGCCCCAATCAGGCGATGACATGGAATCACGAGGGGCATTGGATTTGTGGCATTCGCGCGTCCCACCGCGCGATAGGCATTCGGGCGGTTGATTTCGATAGCGATTTCTGAATAGGTCCGCGTTTCGCCGTAAGGGATGCGGAAGACTGCCTGCAAAGCTTCCCGTTGAAATGGCCGCAGCAAAGTCCAGTCTATGGGAATCGTAAAGGCCTGACGTTTCCCTTCAAGATATTCGGCAAGCTCTTTCAAGTATGGTTTGAGCTTCTTCACATCTGGTTGGATGGATCGTTTTAGGCGGTTGAGGTAGGCATCAAACTGAGGCTGAGAATCCGCCCATTCAACGGCGACCAAGCCCAAGTCTGAGGCGGCTAGGCGCAGATCTCCAACAGAGGTACGGTTCAATTCGCCGACATAAATAGAAAGACTATAAGATTTCATTTCAACCTTGTTAGTTGCCCCCGATGGGGGGTAAACGTAGGGTAATCGTAGGTTTCACGTCAAGCATGTTTGACACTACTATGATAAATTAGAGGTAGTAAGGTGATTTCTCTTCTCCTCCTTTCTAAGAGAGCCGCGGTCGGCGTCCGCGGTTCTCGGAATTTAAAGGGGAGAATATTGGCATTATAATAACCCTACATCTTCTTTTGTGAGGAACTTATGAGCGTACAAATCACCATTGTTGGTTTGGGGCAGATTGGCTCTTCCATTGGTCTGGCACTCAAGGCACATAACGTAGATGTCTATCGCGTTGGGCATGACAAAGATCCACAGGCGGCAAAAGAATCGCACAAAATAGGCGCGGTAGATGATGTGAAGTATAACCTGCCTGCTTCAATGCGTGAGGCGAAAATCGTAATCCTTGCCTTGCCTCTTGCGGAAATCCGTGAAACGCTCAAAATCATAGCTCCTGATCTACAGGAGGGGACGCTCATTCTGGATACGGCTCCCGCGAAGGCGACAGTTGCCGCGTGGGCAAAAAAGTTCCTTCCTCAGGGACGATTTTATATTGGTCTTACTCCAGCTATTAATCCCGAATATTTGCATGGGACAGAATTTGGAGTAAAAGCGGCCCGAGCAGATTTGTTTGAGAATGGCTTGATGGCGGTAAATGCTCCTCTTGGAACGCCGGGAAATGTATTCAGTTTAGCAATGGAATTAGTAAATTTGCTGGGTGCAAAGCCACTATTAATGGATACGGCCGAAGCCGATGGTATCTTCTCTGCAATGCATACTCTTCCACAACTCGCCGCGGCGGCTTTGCTGGACTCAACTGTTGATAAGCCGGGCTGGCAGGAAGCGCGCAAGCTCGCGGGCCGTCCGTATGCAACAGTTTCAGCAGGAGTAGCTTATCATGATGATATCGCCTCGCTTGGAGAAACTGCTCTCGAAAACCGTGAAAATATCGTGCGTTTACTTAATACTTATATTACCTCATTGATCAACTTACGAGATGAGATCGATGCCAACGACCGCGAGGCTGTAACCGCGCGCTTAGAAGACGCGTTGAAGGGTCGCATTCGCTGGTTCGATGAACGAATCGCGGCTGAATGGCTAAAAGGCGAAGCGCAAGCGGTTGACGCTCCCTCTTTTGGCGACCGCGTAAATCAAATGATTTTTGGCGGCCTGATGACGGATCGCCCAAAACAACGTAAGTGAGATGAGTTGTTACTGTTATATCGTTGAGTGCGCAGACGGCACCTATTACACAGGTTGGGCAATCGACCCTGAGAAACGCGTTGTAACACATAACAAAGGTCGGGGAGCAAAGTACACGCGAATGCGCTTGCCTGTGAAATTGGTTTATGTTGAAGAACAATCTGATATACGATCCGCGCTGAAAAGGGAACGTACCATAAAGAAGATGAAGCGTGAGGGCAAGGAGAAGCTGATTAGTACACAAGTAAGCAGGTAAACACGTATACAGGCTTTAAAACAAAAATTCTGAAGGTCGGGAGTCTTCAGAATTTTTACTTGTATACTTATTTCCTTGTATACCTGTTTACCTCATTCTGTAAATAACGGTAAATGTCCCAGTGAAATAATATGCATCCATTGAGCGCGGTCACCTTCAGTAAAGATCGCTGCCTCAGCCACCACTGACGCTCCTGCCTTATCAATGACCATTTTCATGCCTTGAAGTGTCGAACCGGTACTGATCACGTCATCTACAATGACAACTTTTTTTCCTTTCATCAGTTCGATATCTTTCTCATCTAGAATCAACGTCTGAGGTTGACCCGTGGTGATGGATAGTGTCTCTGCTTTCAATGCATCGCCCATATAAGGTTTATAGGTCTTACGCAATACTGCATAGGGCTTTTTGGTTTCAACAGATAGCGCATATACTAATGGAATAGACTTCGCCTCCGCGGTGATCAACAAATCATAGTCCATGGTCTTGAGCTTTTGAGCCAATTCCTTCGCGCACGCCTGGACGAGTTCTGTATCGCCTAAAATATTAAGAATCGCGATCTTCAAGCCCGGTTTGATTTCAAACAAACGAAGGTTACGTTTCAAGCCAGCAACTTCAACAGCATAGGTTTCGTAGGAAGACATAATGTCCACTCCTGCAATTGTCACTCTGAGCCCTTCGGCTTCTCTCACCGTTCGTGCCGAAAGCACGTCGGTGCGAGACGGCAGGATAAACTCCGCGAAGAGTCTCTTTTCTTAGGAAGAGATGCTTCGTCGCTACGCTCCTCAGCATGACATTTTTTTGGGGAATTTCTCGTGCGTAGTTTATCACAATTCAATTTATAATGTTTGTAACAAGTTCTAAAAAGCCAATTGCCTAATTCAGAATAACGATGCTGCCTGACCTCCGCCTCAACGATCATCTTCGCCTCAGAAAACAACATCCCTGTGGCTCCTATGAGTGGACTGTCACCCGTCTCGGCGCGGATATCGGACTCGAATGCAAAGGCTGTGGACGGCGTATCATGCTCACGCGGCGTGAACTTGCAAAGAGACTTAAAGCGAACCTTACAGAGCACAAAGATGAACCATCAGATTCCTAGAAAACCCCACATTGTCTTCTACTTCTCCGATACAGGCGGTGGTCATCGTTCTGCGGCTGGCCGCGTCCCTTCAACCGCGCGGCAGATATGTATCCATACATGGTCAAAGCGCCGCGCTTATGGAGTGCAGGTTTCCATGTTACCGATGGACGTGCCCGCGCCCGCGTGATTACCACTACCATGTGGCCCATTGCGCGTCAGGCGGCGCGCTCCCTTGTTCACAGTCACCCGGCGGATCTGATTGTGACTGTCCATCCATTTGCAAATTCATTTGCTCTGCGCGCGCTTGGCAAAGACCGTCCGCCCTTTATCAATGTTGTGACAGATATGGTCACGACTCATGCTCTCTGGTATGACAACCGCGCGGATCTCATTCTTGTCCCTACCGAAACGGCTCGTAAGCGCGCGATCAAATACAACATGCCACCTGAAAAAGTTCAGGTGGTTGGACTTCCCGTTGCAGATCAGTATTGCCAGCCGTTAGGAAGAAAAAGCACCCTACGAAAAAAACTTGGATGGCCCATCGGTAAGCCAATTGTTTTACTCGTTGGAGGTGGGGAGGGGATGGGTCCCCTGGGGAAGACCGCGCAAGCGATAGACGGTTCGGGCCTGGATATTGGCTTGGTCATCGTTTGTGGGCGGAATCAGCGCCTGAAAGCGGCTCTTGAATCACAGAACTGGGAGAATCCAACTTTGATTTATGGCTTCACACGCGATATGCCGGATTTTATGCGAGCCTCTGACTTCATTGTTACGAAAGCCGGTCCCGGCACAATTGCCGAAGCGCTCAATGCGCAATTGCCAATCATTCTTTACGCAAAGTTGCCGGGTCAGGAAGATGGGAATGTCACGTTTGTAGAAGAGGAAGGCGCGGGAGTTTGGGCACCAGCTCCCCATGATGTGGTGCGAACACTTACCCGCTGGATCTCACGTCCAGCCGAGCGCCAAAAGGTTATCGAAAATTGTCGCCGCGCCGGCAAACCTGAAGCTGCGCGTACCATCGCTCATATTATTGGAGAGAAGTTAGGGTTGGAGAAAGTAGACACGTAGGTAAACAGGTACACAAGTGATATAGGTCTACTTCTTTACTTATCTACCTGTGTACTTACCCACACCGGATGGGGAATTTCAATCCCTTGTTCATTGAACGCAGACTTTACTCCTAATAGCGCAGCATCTTTTGCATGCAGGGGATCGTTTTTTGTTGTATCAACCCAAAAATTAGCATTCAATTCCAACGCGTGATCTGTCAAGCTATTGAATATGATCACAGGCTCAGGTTCGGCGACGAATCCTGGAACACTTTGAATCGCATTGAGAACAATTTGTCGGACGGCGCGCGGTTCACTAGTATGGGACAAGTTAAGGCTTAACTCGACGCGTCGCTGGTTGGCGCGGGAATAGTTCACAATCGGGTTTGCCAACACATCCGCGTTTGGCAGGATCACCACGCGTCCATCTGCTGCTCTCATTTCAGTGGAACGCAAGTCAATGGCTAGCACGGTCCCGTCGAAGCCTTTTACGCCAATTGTTTCACCCACATGGAATGGCTGCTGGAGTAATAAGATAATCCCCGAAGCGAAGTTCTTCATGATGTCTTGTAGGGCAAAGCCAACAGTAAAACCTAGAATGCCGAGTCCGGTCAGGAAAGCAGTTACTTCAAAAAAGCGTTGCAGTGCGCTGATTGTCCCTGCGACGATAATTGACCAAAAGGTCAATTGTCCTAGAATCTGTATCACACCCGCAGGCGCTCTCTGCCTTTGAAGAACCCGCCGGAGTAGATTGCTGATGAGCCGGGCGAGATACAGGCTAAGAATAAATATGACAAGCGCGGAGAGTAAGCGGGGAATACTTGCGATAAAGAATGCAACAAATTGATCAAAATATACTTCCATCTTCTTTCTCCTTCATGAGCTTTTGTGTATCTTAACCGAAAGCTGAGTTGGAGTAAACAGGTATACACGTATACAAGTAGAAAAATGTACAAAGAATACTTGTCCACTTGTGTACTTGTCTACTTTTATACTTGTCTTGGGGTAGAATCCATCCGCTGATATAATCCCTGCGATGCCCATTTTGGACGCACATATGATGGATTTTTTCAGCCGCAGCCCTGAGCAGACGCGTCGCCTCGGTATGCGTCTAGGTGGGGCTTTGCAAGTGGGTGATGTGATTTGCTTGCAGGGTGATCTCGGTGCAGGCAAAACAACCTTTGTGCAAGGTGTCGCGCAAGGCTGGGGTTCATTGGATTCGGTCTCCAGCCCAACATTTATTCTCGTCAATGTATATCGACGCGGAGACGAAGCGCGTTTGTTTCATATGGATTCCTACCGTCTCGACTCCACGCTCGAAGCTGAAGAGCTGGACCTCGACTCAATGCTGACACAAGGACCCCTGCTTATCGAATGGCCCGAACGAATCAATGGGCTTGTCCCAAGCGAACGGCTGTGGATCAGGCTTGAGCATGTTGATGAAGAAGAACGCGAAATGAACTTTAAGGCAACTGGCAAGCGCTACGATGACTTGCTGGAGGTGATCCGTCACGCGGCCTACGGAGGCAATTGATG
>WNFZ01004236.1_pt1 | contig 13342 bp, 8 predicted proteins | sample 5400081 | NCBI WGS metagenome assembly WNFZ01 (sample SAMN13153365, study PRJNA577476) | soil metagenome | isolation source: 80 cm soil or saprolite under grassland replicate 1 | place: USA:California | collected 2016-06-15
AGACCCTTGGCCAGCCCGATGCTGGCGTGGTGTCAGTGGACCCATAAGTAGCGCGCAGATTGGTCCGGATGCTAGCAAGCTTGAAATAGCCACTAAAGGTAAACTGGTCCGGTGTATCAAAGGGAACAATCGAGAATTCTTCGGCATGGTCGATGTTGTTTGACGCACACGTGTAGAGATATTTGTGCCCCTGGTCCGTTACCAGCGTGTTACTGGCGTGGAGAAAGCGTCCGTAAGCCTCACTTGTAACCGACTTTCCGGTTCCAAGATCGTTGAAGCGCCATAGATCTGAATTATCATTATTGTCTGCAAGCGGACGATGGATTACCTCGAAGCGCAGCGAATTGGGTGTACCCGCCGGAATCTCATCGGTACTGGCATGCAGGCATTCACTGGTGTCATCCTCGAGAATATACGCCGCGCTGGTGTCAGTCAGCCCCGCACAAAGATAACCGGCCGATTCGGCCAACCGCAATTGCTGCCGCACTGTCGCAATCTGTGATACAGCATTGGGCACACCGAACCCCACGAGTAATGCCTCCATTTGATCGATCATTGGTTTCAGCAATGTCTGTTGGGTCTCGCGGCTGAACACAGTCTCCCGATAAGTCCGAATCTGGCTTATCAATTGCGCAAGGCGTGCGGCATCGTTGCGCACGAGATTCGCGATCAGCCCACGGTTGGCCATCTTGAAATGCCTATTGGGCTGGAAAATCTGGTCAATACCCCACAGGATAATTTTGAACTTGACGTTGTTTACACCGGGTGCCGGGACGGCATTCACGTCATTATAGATATAGGTGTTATTGGTGTTGTTGGAATAGCCATCCCAGTGCTTGAGAAAAAACTCCATCGCATAGACTTTAAAGAACTGATCCAGATCCAGCATCTGGTTCGCCCCGACCAGCCCATTCGCGGCGATATGATTGTCGGCAAACTCCAAATCGGCCTTGTTGTTAAATTTGGAAAGCGACTCCGGCTCCATGAATGGCAACCTCGCGCTAACGAGATCATCCCCATGTTCAAGTTCGTACAAATTTCCGTTCATATTGCCATTGAAATTGCGCTCGATGTAGCGCGGCATGACCGGTTCTGCATTGACAAAGATACCAGGACTGTTGACGCCACTCACCCCTTGGCCTATCAGCGTGCCATTCACAAATACCCGGGCAAAATTGCAACGCGAATTGGGCAATCCGGCCATCGCGAGTAATTTGTAGCCCAGCGGCTGCCGAATATAAGACCGATCCTGAATGGTATTGTTGAGCGTCAGATACCGTGACCCGATCAGGGCTTCGATCACGGGGACGTTGGCCTTGCTGAATTTGCCGAAGTCAATGTGCAGGCATGGCTTATCGCTGTTGAGTGAGCCGCAGAATGATTTCTTTTTAACGCCCCCCTGGGTGAACATGGTCTGCGCGGGAAAGCTCGTTCCAGATATCTCGACCGAAGTTGCCTTTCGCCACGTGAACCGGCTGTTGCCGGTCCATTGGAAGTTGCACACGCCGCCGGCTGGCTGTTCGGTTCGCACCGCATCCCAATCAGTTTGCGGCATCGTAATCTTGATCGTTAGGACATTGCCAATTGCATAAAGGGAATCGAGTGCTTGTTGCTGCTGGACGCTCATAGTGATATCTCCGTGCGCCGGTTAAAAACTATACGATGGATCTCACCAAGGACAAACGGTGCGTCCGCACGTAAGAAGATTAAATCAGTGGGTAGTCGATAGACCAATCTGTAGAGCCGCTAGCAACGGCATCGCCTTCTTGGCGCAAATTTTGAGCTTGCTGCTTCCGATCTCGGTTGATAAACTCGCGGGCATGTTGCCTAGCTGCGACTGTTTGCCATACAATCAAGCGGGCGGAACTCAGCAAAACATTGTGCTCGAACGCGGCATGTTGACAACGGTTTCATCACGCAGGCCTAGAGGGTCAGCGGAGAAACGCTTAACCTTTTTCGTTAATCATGTTTAAAGATAAAAAAACCCCTGGCTTATGAATTATAAAGCTTTGATTTTAGTAATACTCTTCACTGCTGTCCTTACCGCATCAGTCCATGCAGATGATTTTCCGCTGGCTAAGCTGCCCAGCTTCGCACACAACTTTGATCTTACGACGGCTTCTGACTCAGGGAAAAATACATTCTATAAATTCATCCACGAAACCCTTGCCCCGGAGATGGAGTCTCTTGCTCCTAGCGCAGGGAAAGTGCCAAACCAACAAGCCCTTGAACAAGGATTGGGAGTGGCAGTTAGACTCGATGACAACAATTACAATATTCACGAAAATTTCCCAAAAAGCGCTCAGGGTGGCCGTAGCTATGGTTGGACGAGTGGGCAAGTCGGAGACTGGTCAGACAAGATGTATTTGGACAATCTGGCGATTGTCATCGTTGAGAAGGATAAAGATGATTTGAAAAACTTTTACCAGACAATCATTCAACTTCTGGGCGCCTGTGACGCTCACGGACTTGCGGCTCTGAAAAATAACTACGACTCCAAGACTAACACCGGCGTTCCTACTCAGCGCGTCGCTAATAACTTCCTCGCAATCTACACGGCCGAAGAGTACCGGGCGATTCAAGGTACGAAGAATTGGGACGATGCCATTCTTGAGGTGACTCTGCTTGGCGCAATCCATGGTGGACAAACGACGTTCACCAAATTCTATCGAGGCAAGTTCACGACGCGATCAAACGTACAAGAAACCGGCAATTACTACGGTCTGCCTTCAAAGGATAGAAATGGGAAAGTTATACCTACCGTGGCCAAAGATGCGACCATGGATGATTACTGGCAGATTAGTAAAACCTCCACACGGAGTGGAATCCATTTGACCGCTGGAGACTATGGGAAGATGGGTGCTGCGATTACAAAGTACGAAAGCACCAAGGCACACAATAAGACCTTGAGCTTGATTCAATCCATCGTGGGAAGCGGACCGAACGTCATCCATAGTATTTCAACATACTTTACGGAAGGTAAAGCGGATCCAAGCAAGACAAACACCCTTGCTGTTGCCGTAGCCCAATTCTTAGATCAAGTGAATACTGACGCTAACGAGATTACCGCGTGGGAGAAAGGTGCGCCTTCTCCCCCTCCGCCGGTCGCCCCTTCCAAAATCAACGGGAGCGTGGGTCAATGGGAAAAAGGAGCCGTTAACACACCCGCAGACGTGTCAACCGTGCAGCGCCTCCTGCAAACCGCCGCGCAAAAGCTCAACGATCCCTCGCTTGATCCAAAAGGAATCGACGGAAAGATCGCGCATGTGGCAGCCAACTCACATACCGTCTCGGCCATCCAGGCGTTTCAAACCCGCTCGGCACTCGAAGTGACCGGACTTATCGAACCGGCCGACGAGACGTGGACCAAACTGCTCGCCGCCGCCGGTGAAACGACCCCCTAACGCCAATGCCACCTTTCCACACGCGCGTGGCGTTTGTGGCGCAGTTCCGGTAATGGACGAAGTCCTAGAGTTCTGATACTTCGCGGTCGAAGTGCGCGAGGGCTCGATGCGAATGGTGAGGCGATTGACCGTCCCGAACCTAACCGAGCGGTTTCGAATCGGTGATTGCAAACATGGATTCAGAAAGTTGTTGACTTGTACGGGCAATTTTGGTGAATGCTTGACTCGTGCTCCGCAAAGCCGAGCGACGCAACCCCTCCGGCTTCCCATGGATCGATTGGATGTGCGGCACCCGCTGCAGGCAACACGAGCGATGTAAGCTAATTCTTAGGCTACTCGCCATAGCGCAGAACGGTTCTAGCGGACGTGTGAGTCGCGGCACGGCAATATTCCTGAAACATTTATCCCGAGGGACCAAACTTCAGCGGCAAAAAAGCGGAGTTTTGTACGGATGAACCCTATCCAAGGAACTTATGAAAACGTCTAAAGTCACGCGAAATGATACAATTATAGCGAGAATTGTTTGAAGCATATGTCGGAAGCTCCGGAACAGATACCCAGCTCAGGCCGTAATCTGATTATCTGCTGCGACGGAACTAACAATGAGTTCGGAAAAGAGAACACCAATGTAGTGAGACTGGTTGAGGTCCTTGAGCGGACCTCGGGTAAGCAGCGGATCTTCTATGATCCTGGCGTGGGCACTTTGCCAAATCCCGGTGCGATCACAGCCCTGGCACGCAGACTTTCAGAGTACTGGGAGCTCGCATTCGCAACCGATCTGCCGGACAGAGTCGCGCGTGCCTACCAGTATCTTATGGATCATTGGCAGCCGGGCGACAGGGTGTTCCTCTTTGGTTTTAGCAGAGGAGCCTTCACTGTTCGAGTCCTTGCGGGTTTGTTGAACGTTCTCGGGCTGATGCCGTCGGGTGGGTCGAACCTTCTTCCGTATGTTTTAAGGTTATTTAAGTCGATACGCGGTGATCGAACGACTGATTACTGGAAAGTTTGCGAGGAATTCCGGTGGACCTTTGCCCGACCGGTGGAGGGCAGTCAGACGCGCCAGTTTCCCGTACATTTCCTTGGAGTGTGGGATACTGTTTCATCCGTCGGCTGGGTGTGGGATCCGCCGAGATTTCCTTACTCTGCTTACAACCCAGCGATAAGAACCGTTCGTCATGCTGTTTCAATTGACGAACGGCGGGCTTTTTTTCGACAAAATCTTACCAAACCAGCAGCGCGACAGGACCTCGTGGAGATATGGTTTCCGGGCGTTCATTGTGACGTCGGGGGCGGCTACCCCGTTTCACAAGGCAGTCTGTGGCGGGTCGCATTCGATTGGATGTGGAAAGAGGCAGAAAGGGTAGGGTTGGTGATTGATCAAAAGCGCCTTAGCCGAGTGCTCGCGGGCAGCGACTCGGAACGGCCATGGGCCGGCACAAAACATGAATCGCTCACGTGGGCTTGGTGGCCTGCCGAGTGTTTTCCAAAGCTTTCGTACTCATTTCAAAGCGGACACAAGGTTCCCTACGTTAATTGTGGTAGGCACCGATACATTCAGGATGGCACATTAATACATGGATCAGCGCTCGCACGGTTGCAGGACAGTGAGCTAAAATACGATCCACCCAATCTCGATCAGCCGTTTCGTGATTTCGTCCGGAAGCTCGGCCACACTCCTGATCAATTGCATTTCTGGCGACGAGCAACGATGGAAAATTTCCAGACTTGGATTCGATCACGCGTCGCAGAAATTGCGCATCCCTATGAGTTCGCTCCTGAATTCGAGAATAAGTTCGACGCGTTACTGGACGCGTCGGCCGCGAAGACGCAGGCTGAAGGCCTGCCCGATAATTACGAAAAGTTCTCGGAAGCAAGTCGCAGTATGGTGACGCTAGTGTCAGAGATGCGCGATTATGCTCGGCGCAAGAGACTGCAACAACTAAATGAGGAGGTATGGGAGCATGCCCTGCAACTGTGTCCCCTTTGGCCGTTTTGCTGACGCAGGGCTGATTTAAAGTATGGACAGAGTAGAGTTAGCTGAAGAATTTCTAATAATAGCTCGGCCTAGTGCTGATTCGTTGGGACGCACCTCTCTTCTTCGCCAACGCCGAGCTCTTCCACCAGCGCGTGCTCGAGACCGTTGCAGAATCGCCGACTCCGGTGCGGCGAATCATCGTCGCCGCCGAGCCGGTCACTAGCGTTGACGTAACTTCGGTTGACATGCTTGCTGAGCTCGAGCACAACCTGACCGAATCCGGCATCGAGTTGCGGTTCGCCGAAATGAAGGATCCAGTTAAGTATTGCAGCGCCTTTCACCCCCGGTAAGAAAAATCGCTGAGAGGGTGCTACGGAATCCCCAGCTGCGACAGCGCGTTCTGCAATCGCAACTCGCTGGCGCTCGCTGAGCTCGCAGAACGCGAGTCAGCGCCACTAGTGTTTGTCCGTTGCGTCTGCGGATGCCCCGTTGTTTCTTAACTTAAGTGAGTCTTGGCGAACACCCCGGCAATCTGGGCCCCGTAAGAGGGACCTTTATCACAATACTCCACGCAGATTGGCCAGCATATCCGGCAGGCGACGACTGGTTAGAACCACTTTTCCAGTTCACTGCGTTTCCTTCGGGACTGAGTTTACCGTCATTGACGACATTGATAAGAGCTTGCTTTTCCTTGCAGCCGTCAAAGGCGGGAACCCAGACGAGCCATTCGACCCGCGCAATTTCCACGTCGCAGCTTGGCACGAGGACCTGACCGAGCTTGAGAACAAAAAGTTTATTGATGGGATCGAAACAGGCACAGAGCGGCAATGGCACCAGGTCCGATGGAAGGAGTTTTATTCCACAATTCCAGGCGGGGCGAAGATCGGCTTCAAGGATAAGCAGGGCAAATTTGTGCCGATCAATGAACCGTCTTTCGATGTGTACGAGGATGATGAGGAGTGGAAGCCGTTTGTGGTTGCGCCCAGCGGGCGGATTCGTGTTACCAATCTAGGAAGAAATTTCGTTCACACAGCTATCGAGTCGCAGCATCCCAATATCGCTTCCTCCATATCTGAAAAAATTCGAAGGCTGTTCGAACTTGAATTTTTCGACACGTGTATTCGGGAAGCCTGCGTGCAACTCGAGCACGAAATCAAGATCCAGATCAAATCGGATGCCTGGGGCGACAGGCTCATAGATGAATTCATTCGCTACTTGCAAGATCAGCGACAGTTTCTCGAAAGCACCGTGCGCACCCTTCGACAGGAACTTCGATCAATCTTCAAACTGATTCGGAATGATTACATGCACAATCTATTGGAGGCCGACAAGACCACCGCCTTGGTCATCCTATTCAGGATCTCGCGTGCCAGGACGATATTCACAGCCTGAGGCAGCGATTCACTTCCGGTTAGAGTTTTCAAGCAGCGACTGTTGTGGCTGACGATGAAATCATTGCGCCGCGGAGTCTTTGTCCGTCGCGTCTGACTGGTGATTGCCGTGGTGATTGATAGCCGCGTGCGCGGATTGTGCGAGGATTTGTGCAAGAATCGGGCACTTCGATCGGTTCAACACCAATGGAAACGGCGCTTTATTTTGCCAAGTGTTGGGCAACTGCAGCTAATCGCTGAGTTAGCACCACCACGGACTCAATATCCGTTGCAGCGTCGGAGATTCATTCTAGCGACGATGTTAACGTTCTGTCGTTTCGGCAGAGAAAACGAAAACAGAACCATCTGATCTTAAATCACTTGATTTGATGTCGGACCTGACGGCTGGCATTCTCTGAAACAGCATTCAGTCGGATAGAGCGTCTTTACAAATCGGCCAAAAAGTTACGAGTTAGGGTTAGTCGTCCTACGGTAGGACCGGAAAATCTGGTCCGCCCCCAACCGCCGGAATAGGCAGGCAGACGAGCGCGGCGGAAACGGCGGGTGAAAAACCGATGGCTGGACATTTCGGCTCGGTTTTACCTAATCTCGCAGCGTTATGAAAACAAAAACGTTCCTTGCACTGTTCGCGGGCGCCCTCGCCCTAGCGGTGACTGAGCACCATGAAAGTTGAAGGAATCAAAGGTTGTTTCGAGAAGACTGGTGGCCTGTTTTATTTCGCGAGGATGTGCTCCAAGATTCGTCTGCACGCGCAGGGCAAGCTTCCGAAGGATTACCACGAGATGCTTGGACAAGGATTCGATGGCCGGACATGCCGGTATTTGAGAGTCCGCTATGAGGACGTCAGGGCACAGGTGCTGTCTGGAAAGACCGACGTGGAAGTTCTCGACTGGTGCTTCGCCAATGGTCGGCGGCTCACCGACGAGGAGATTCTGATTTACAACAGTTTTATGAGCAAACGGGGTTGGCACGATGATGAGACTGATGGATTCATCCCGGAGATGATTAAAAAGCATGGTTTGAGAGATGATGGCAGCGTGCTCACGGATTTTGACCTCATCGAGATGGACGAGGGCCGCTGGTATCCTGATATGTGGAGAGATGCCTGGAGATGAGGCGCGCCGGTATGCCGCGCCAAACGCAATCAGCAATGCCCATCAGCTTTGCCAAGTTTTTGAGCCGTTCGCACATCGCGCTGTGATTCGCGTTTACAACGGAACGGGCAACGTGATCGAGACGCACGAGCAAGCGAGCGATTTCAAAGAGCCGTAAGGGTTTTGGCTAAGAACTTATGAGCATCAGCCGAGAAGAAGCATTGGCAGTGTTTCACAAATGCTATCCACCGTCGATTGCGTACCACGTTCAGATCACCGACAACTTGGAGCTTTCGGTGCGGTGACAAAAAATGACCGCCCCCCAGGTCCTTGCTGATTACCAAATAACTCCCAAGGGGAAACCCCCCACTGGCCACGGCCCCTTGGGAGCCCCCACTAACAAGGTCAGAAAACCCCTCCGTTGGTTCGATCCCGCGATGTTGTACGACATAAAAAATTACCGCCCCCCACACCCGATAGGTGTGAAGGGCGGCTGTTCCCCCCAGAACAATCGTGAAAAAACTTCGAGGCACTAAACGAGCTTCCAGTCAGCGGCAACAAATTTTAGGTGAAGAATTTTCGCGTTCTGGTGATTTGGGTGGAGTTGATTTCGGGATCACTAGAAGCCAAAACATTGGCGTGGTAATTCATTCCCGCTAGGTAAGTGTCCTTACGGCAGCGACCTCCTTTCGTAATTAATTCTAATTACTTTATCGGAAACGGTGAGGCGAAGTTCCGAAATTTCTGTGATCTTGCCGGTCAGCGGTTGGCTGGATCCCCGAAAAAAGCGGAGTCACAGCGAGAATTGTGCCGATCGACTCGGCATTTGGGAAACGCAATGATTCGCGGTCATTCTCTCAAGTTCGAGAAACGCTGTCAGCAATTCATCAGCCCTGACAATGAAACGCTTTCCGTCGTCGCGATGAGCGTCTGCAATCCAGATTGTTCGCCCGTGGGAATCAATCGCTGACACCCAGCCCAAACTCCATCCGGCTTTGCTCAGATTGTCAGCGATTATTTCCCAGTACTTCACGCGGCGGATTCTGCCTGTTTTGTTCTCCACACGGCAATGATTTTTTCTGGCTGCGTGTCCCTGAGTTCCCACTTAAATTGTCGCCATGCCTCAGTCACAAAGCGGAACTCCGTGTGTCGGCTGGATCAAGTTCCTTGCGATAGTAACTGCTGGGCTGGCCGTCATCTTAGTGGCTCTGATAATCGTGTTAGGAATGTTCGTCTGGCGCTTAGAAGTGTTAACGGACTCGCTGTTCGCTTCGCGGCGATCTGCTCAGCTTCCAAGTCCAACGCCGGACCAGTCCCCGATCGCAACTCCCACAACTGAGCCTGTACTAAAAGCAATACCCGTAGCTACCCCGACAATGGCGCCGTCGCCAAGTCCTCACCCTACGCAAGTGCCTCATCGGACTCATCGCCGCCGGCACCGATAGCATCGCCATTTTTGCTCTCCACACCGCAACGACAAAATGATATATCCGGCGCGACGTGACGCGTTCGATTTCTGCGATCGTACTTCTTTGCAGTACGCTGCTGGCAGCGCCGCAACCGCCTGTCACGTTTGAATCACCTTGCGAATGTCAGGGCAATCACAGTGAACATCGCTGGTCAGTGAAAGTTGATTCATCGCTTCCGCCTATAGACGTCAACGCGATTCAATCGGTGACACCCTCAGATGTGTACGGCTGGCCGGGCATAGACGTGCATTTAACAATGCAATCAGAGCGCACAGGGATTGAGAACAACTGGTTCGCGCTCACGGGACGTGTCGTTGTAAAGCGTCGTTTGTCCGCTCGCGTTTCATGCTATGGTTGGTTCTAGACGCAAAGGACTAAAACAAATGCTGGAATTCATTATTGGGCTCGTGATTGGTGCCGGCGCGATGTACGCGGCATTCAAGCTCGGCTACCTAAAACTGTAATGCCTAGAAGGAAATGTCCCATGGTCCGCCTCACCGAGGACGAGATCACTTAGGCTTGAATCGAGGCCTTAACGTTCCTTCGACGTGCTGCCCCGTTCGGTCGCCTGTGGTATACCGAGCCGCACGAGCACGCGGGCGATTTCAAAGAATGGTGAATTCACTTTTTTATCGCGTTGGGTATCGGCTCTCGGTAACTTCGTCGCGGGTTGAAGGGAACGAAGAAAGTCGATGACATCTCGCGCCACGTAATAAAAACGGTATGGAAACCATTCGAGATAACGGCCACAGCGACCGGCTAATTAAAAAATGCCAGCGCATTGATGGACTGAAAGCCCTGCTCAAAGAATGGGAGCTATCCGATAATCTTGATCATGATTATATTCGAGGACTGAAGGCGCGACTCCTATCCGTCAAAAACCAGCTAAGGAACATGTGCGGCCATGATGGATCACAAGGAATGGACGATTGATAGTTAGTGAGCGAAACAAAAAGCCGCCATGCGGTGATGTGTTCCCATTCGATCGGCTGTGGTACGCCGGGCCAAATGCGGTCAGCAATGCCATCGGCTTTGCAAAGCATCGCAGCCGCTCGCATGATGCCGTAATTCGTGTTTACGGTGATGCTGGGAATCTGATCGAAGCGCACGAGCACGCGGGCCAGTTCAATGGCGGCAGCCTTACACTCTTCGTTGGCTCGGCTCCGGCTTTTCCGTCACCGCGATGTGCGTCAGCAATCCAGATTGTTCGTCCCTGAGAATCGAGGGCTGAGACGTAACCGTAGCTCCAACCGCGTTTCTTGAGATTGTCAGCGATTATTTCCCAGTACCGCTTCACGCGGCGATTGTGCGTCTTTTGCTCTTCACATGGCAACGATAAAATGATATAAGCGGACACAATCTAAACCGGAGTCGATCTCAAATGAAACGAATCCTCGTGCCCTTTGGCCGACAGTTAGGCCTGTTTTTGTTGATGTTGTTCCTAGCGGGCACAGCCGCCGCGCAGAACTGCGGAGGTAAAGAGCGTTGGGGTCCAAAGGATGGCACAGATGCACAAGCTCCGAACATCGACCTAACGAATATCACACCTGAGGCTGTGACAGATCTTGTGACCATTCATCAGCCGCACCTGCCGGGCCAAGGCGACAACACGACGCGCATTGTTCCCGACGAGACGCACGTCTACCGGGTGCAGGCGCGATTGGTGAAGTGGAAACACGAATCGGACGATGACGACTACCATCTGGTGCTCACGGATGACACGCTGAACTTCACGGATGAGACTGCGCATCCTCCCGTTCCCCCTACGGGTCACAGCTTCATCGGCGAGGTGCCCAATCCAAGCTGCTTTTCGGGTCGCGATGGATCATTCGGCTCGCAGACGCCCTTCGCGGACGGCATCACTTCCGCTCGCCAAACGATGGACCAGCGTTTCCCGAACGCAGACCAATCGGGCAAATGGAATGACGGAGCCGGTGCTCAGGTAGAAATCACTGGGATCGGCTTCTTTGATCGGCCTCACAGGCAGACGGGACGGGCTCCAAATAACATTGAAATTCACCCGATCATTTCGATCCGGTTTCTGGACCAACCGACTCCCGCTACGAGCCCAACCCCAACTCCGACTCCTCAGCCTTCGCCGACTGGCGATCAATGGGAATACCAGATGATCTCTGCGACGAATGCAACGGACCTACTCAATCAGGCGAATACTCAGGGAACGCAGGGTTGGGAGCTTGCTGGCGTCGCGGTTGACACCAGTCGCCCAGACAAATATGTCGGATTCCTCAAACGTAAGAAGTAGTAGCCGATCATCACTGGTTGTTGGCAAAAAGACTCACCGAGCTTGAGTCCTTTGCTGATCATGCCAACGGGTAAGATGACGGAAGGCCCAAGTGTTTCTGGAGGTCGCTAAAATTTTTCTCAAGCCCGTCGATTCTCTTGCCGAGAACAAGATCGCCGTTGGAAATCATAATCTCATGCCTCCGGAGTTGGTTGTCCACATCCAGCCCAGAGAGGATGAGGACACCTGTTACTTTGAGGACACCCGTTACTTCAACGTCGCCCTCAAAAAGGCCGGCGAGCCGGCCTCCTTTTCCGCGCACACCAACTCCGGTATTACTTTCGCCATAGACACCGACACCTGAATCGCTCCCCCCGATTACGCCACATCCTCCCTTGTCGCTGCTTCCGATCACTCCACCTCCGAGGTGGTTGTGGCAAATGCCCGTTATGCCGTGCGCATTGTCGCTTTCTCCAAATACCCCCACACCTTCCGTGCTCTTCCCAAAAACGCCTTGAAAACTGTCGCTAATTCCAACCACGCCTCTTCGTCCCCTGCCGAAGACGCCGTCCCCGTCATTCTCAGCGACTCCAAATACCCCTGCACTACCGGAATCACGGCATCTGCCCAATACACCGTGCGTTTTGATGCTTTCACCACGCACTCCCACACCTTCCGTGCTCTTGCCGGAAACCGCAACGCCCGTTTGACTCGTTCCGACGACGCCGAACCACGATGTGCTATCACCTTCAACGCCAATTCCAGTTGCGCTAATACCCGAGACGCCAAGGCCACGACCACTCGTACATTCACCTTTGACACCAGCCACTTTACTGTCCGATGATGTTCCTGATACTGGGTTGTCCATAGTGTTATCTCTTTCTTTTTGGTTTCGGTTTCGTATTTTGTTTAGGAAGGCTACACCCTTTACATACAAAATCAGAACAATTCTCTTAGGGAGTGACAGTTACCTGCCCAGCCATGCCAAGTCGTCGCAGTCTCGCGTACGAGTTCAAAGAGTGGTAAGTTTTTCACAGCGGATTTTGAGGAACTGATCAATTATTGATTTTTCCTTGTTCCGGTGCTCCTGGAGGGCTATCCTCTGGTTCACGGTGAAAAAGCAAATTCCCATCAATAAGTAGGTGCCCTATGCCCAAAATGCCCGAGATGTCAGGTATGCACAGCCACGACCACCGTGATCCTAATGCCACCTTCGGAACCCACGGCATGCTGCTTTTCGGTGACGAAACACTTTACCTCTCTCACCTACCCATGTTCATGTCACCTCATAATTTCCAAGTTATCCTGGCGGTGACCCTCGACGACAAAGCGGCGGGGCGTCTGCACGACTTTCGTGCTCACTTTGGTCGCAATGACCTGTACACGTTCAAGCCCAAGGAGTTTCATATCACCGACCTGATCTCACGTGATCCTGGCAAGCCAGCGCTGACCTCTTTCGGCGGAAGTCTGTTTAGGTTCCATTTTGAAAGGGGCGGCGAGAGCATTTCCGAACACGTCAAGGTTCATGTCACGGAAGTGCTTTACTTTCAAGAGATAGGCGCTGCCAGCCCTAAAGGCTCCGAGCTTGAATACTTGCTGTTTGGGAAAGGTCAGGAGAAATTCCTGGTTCATCGGATTACTGAGCCACCGGATTTTGACCACGTCGTGTCGGTCAACGTCACGGGTCACGAGTTCAGTGCCGAAGAGACACACCGGTTCACCCAGTCTGAAACACTTCGTGGCGTAGGCGTCACCTTCCATGGACGA
>WNFZ01013944.1_pt1 | contig 13340 bp, 12 predicted proteins | sample 5400081 | NCBI WGS metagenome assembly WNFZ01 (sample SAMN13153365, study PRJNA577476) | soil metagenome | isolation source: 80 cm soil or saprolite under grassland replicate 1 | place: USA:California | collected 2016-06-15
CGCGGCGCAAGCCCTACATCGTCCGGTTCATCGAGTTCATGCCGCTCGACGCGGACGAAGCGTGGCGGGAGGACGATGTCCTGACCGGCGCGGAGATCCGCGCGATCGTCGAGGAGCGATACGGCCCGCTGGTCGAGATACCGGCCAAGGCCTCATCGACCGCGCGGCGCTTCCGCTTCGCCGACGGGATTGGCGAGCTCGGCTTCGTCAACCCCGTCTCGGAGCCGTTCTGTTCGAGTTGCGACCGCATCCGCCTCACCGCCGACGGCCAACTGCGCACGTGTCTTTTCTCACGCCGCGAATGGGATGTGAAGACACGGCTGCGCGAGGGCGCAAACGACGGCGAGCTCGCCGACTTCATCCGTTTCGCCGTACGTCACAAGGAGTTGAAACACAGAATCAACGACCCCGGTTTCGTGCGCGCCAGCCGCTCGATGTCGCAGATCGGCGGCTAGGGCAGGTCGATCGGCTTCAACGCACCCTTCGGACGGCCGTCTCCCGACCAGAAAGAGAACCCGGCGATGATCGCGGCGGCCGCGACGATCGTCCCAAATCCGAGTACCAACGCCCCTTTCACGGTTTGAGAGTAGTACGCACATCATCGAAAAGGGGAATGCTCAGCGACATGTCCGACGTTTAAGATCAACAGGTCATGACTGCCGCCATTGCCGCCGGGCGGCGCTTTCTGCCGCGTGGATACGCCGACCTGGCGCTCCAGTTCGTGATCTGGTTCGGCTTCCTGCTCGCCTACCAGGTCGCCCGCGGCGTCGCCGATCGCGATCCGACCCGCGCGTTCGCGAACGGCTGGAAGGTGATCGACCTCGAGCAGCGGCTGACGGGTCTCGGTGAGCTGACGCTACAGGGGTGGACGCAGTCGTCGGAGTTCCTCGAGGCACTCGTCTCGTGGACCTACTGGAACTCGGAGTTCACGGTGATCGGGTTCGCCCTGCTCTGGGTGTACTTGCGGCGCAACGAGGCCTTCACGCGCTTCCGGAACACGATCCTGCTTGCGAACGTGCTCGGCCTGATCGGCTACGTCCTGCTGCCCGTCGCACCGCCGCGGATGTTCGGCTCGATCGGGTTCGAGGACACGCTTGGGCAGTTCGGTGGACTGAACCACGGCAGCGGGCTCGTCGAGCTCGCTTCGAACCCCTACGCGGCGATGCCGAGCCTGCATGCCGCCGACGCGCTCATCGCCGGCATCATCCTCGCCTCCGTTGTCCGCCGACCGGTGTTCAAGGTGCTCTGGCTCGTCTGGCCGCTCTGGGTGTGGTTCTCGGTGATGGCGACCGGCAACCACTTCTGGCTCGACGTCCTCGCTGGCATCGTCCTCGCGGCCGCCACCATGGCGATCGTCTACGCATCCCGGCTCAAGGGCTTCATCGCAAACCTGCTATAGTCCGGCTCATAGCAGGAATGCGATGGGCGAGGACATGAGGGAAACCGCCGTTCTGCACCGCGTCAAGCAGGGCTACACCTCCGGGGCGCGCACGCTGGCGTCACGGTCGATCGTGGGCCTCACGCGCACGCGTGTGACACCGAACGCACTCACCACCGCAGGTGTTTCGCTCTGCCTGGCCGCGTCGGTGCTCGTCTTCTTCGAGAACCGCAACGAGTGGCTGTTCTACTGGGCCGGCGCGGTGCTCTTCGTCGTCGGCTCGGTCCTGGACATCCTCGACGGTGCACTCGCCCGTGCGGGCGGCAAGACCACGCCGTTCGGGGCGTTCCTCGACTCCACGACCGACCGGATCGGCGAGGGAGCGATGCTGGGCGCAATCGCGCTCGTCTTCCACCGGCACGACCATCCCGTCGCGCTCGCGTTGGCGTTTGCCGGCGTGGCGGGTTCGTTCCTGGTCAGCTACACCCGCGCCCGGGCCGAGGCGCTCGGGCTTCGCGGTGACGTCGGCATCGGCTCCCGCGCCGAGCGTGTGGTGGTGATCACCGGGGGCCTCGTGCTCGCCCCGGTCAGCATCTGGCTGCTCGTCGGAGCGATCTCGCTGCTGACGGCGACGGCATGGCTGACGGTCGTCCAGCGCATCCTGCACGTCCGCAAACAACTGATTCAGCTCGGAGGCTCATCGAATGGCTCAGGAGAACGGTAAGCAGAACGGCAGGACACGCGTCGACGACCGCGTTCGCGTCGCGATCGTCGGCGTCGGCAACTGCTCCAACTCGCTCCTGCAGGGAGTGGAGTACTACAAAGAGGCGCCGGAGGATCAATTCGTTCCGGGGCTCATGCACGTGGATCTCGGTGGCTACCACGTCGGCGACATCGAGTTCACCGCCGCGTTCGACGTCACGGCCGACAAGGTCGGGAAGGACCTCGCAGACGCCATCTGGGCCAAGCCCAACGACACGATCAAGTTCGCGGAGGTACCGAAGACCGGTATCAAAGTCTCCCGCGGGATGACCCACGACGGTCTCGGCAAGTACATCTCCGAGGTCGTCACGAAGGCGCCCGGGGAGACCGACGACGTGGTCGGGATCCTGCGCGACACCAAGACGGACGTCGTCGTCAGTTACCTCCCGGTCGGCTCGGACGCCGCGACGAAGTGGTACACGGAGCAGGTACTCGAGGCCGGCTGCGCGCTCGTCAACTGCATGCCCGTCTTCATCGCGCGCGAGGCCTACTGGCAGCGCCGCTTCGAGGAGAAGGGTCTGCCCATCATCGGCGACGACATCAAGTCGCAGGTCGGCGCGACGATCACACATCGGGTCCTGACGTCGCTGTTCCGCGAGCGCGGCGTCCGCCTCGACCGCACGATGCAGCTGAACGTCGGCGGCAACTCCGACTTCCTCAACATGCTCGAGCGAGAGCGCCTGGAGTCGAAGAAGATCTCCAAGACGAACGCCGTCACGTCGATGCTGGACTACGACCTCGGCGAGAAGAACGTTCACGTCGGCCCGTCCGACTATGTGCCGTGGCTGACCGACCGCAAGTGGGCGTACATCCGGATGGAGGGCTCGTCCTTCGGCGACGTGCCGCTCAACATCGAGCTCAAGCTCGAGGTCTGGGATTCGCCCAACTCAGCCGGGATCGTGATCGACGCGGTGCGTCTCGCCAAGCTGGCGCTGAACAACGGCGTCGCGGGCGCGCTGGAGGGCCCGAGCTCATACCTGATGAAGTCACCGCCGAAGCAGGCCCCGGACGACGAGGCCTACGAGGCGACGGAGAAGTTCATCCGCGACAACGCTCGCCACCAGGCGAAAACGCCGGCTCCAGCGTCCTAGGACAGAGGTCCGAGGGCCGGGACGATCCCGGCCCTCGCGCGCCTCTGCGGTCGAAGAGCGGTGTGCGACAATGCGCCCCGCAAGCAAGGGGAGGGGAGTTCATCTATGAAGCGAGCAATCGCGGTCCTATTCGTGGTGCTCGGCACCATGGTGAGTGCCGGCGGCGCGGTGGCCGGTGACAACGACTCGGGTTTCAAGCACGGTCGACGTCTACGTGAACCACGAGACCTCTACGGTCCCGTTCCCGTTTACACCCGGCGCCGGGGCCGCCAACGAGAACGATTTCGACAACGCCCAGGTCAGCGTGCTGCGGCTCAACCAGCACAGCGCCGGTGTGCTGAAGGGTGAGCTCGCGATCACGAGCGCCGAGAACTTCCAGCGCTTCTGCTCGAACTACCTGGCCACGGCGAAGGAAGGCTTCGACCGGCCGATCTTCTTCACGAACGAGGAGACGAGCGACTTCGTCAACCGTACGGGGTCTGCATTTCCACCGGTCGCGGGCGCCGAGCAGGCGGGTGTGGTCGTGGCAACCGACGTCCGCGCACACGAGCACAAGGTGATCTACGGAATGGGTCGGCTCAATCATGAGAACGACGTGGCGATCGCGGGCTACGGCCATCCGGTCGTGCTCTCGGGCGACGACACGTTCACCAGCAACCCGCCGGGGTCGCAGCTGTACTCGTACATCGCGGACAGCGCGGACGCCGTCTGGAACGACCAGGGTGATCTCTATGGGTTCGTGTCGGACGACCCGACCGTGGACGATTACTACGACTTCGGGATCAACTCGACGATGTCGGTGAGCGGAAGGTTCGTGAAGATCGACAAGAGTGCAGCGACGGGCAATCAAAGTGCTCTCGAGGCGGCTTCGGACGCGGCCCACGTCTTCCAGTTCGTGCGACTCGAAGACATCGCCTATGACAAGCGGCCGGGGAAGCAGAACATCGTGTACATCGCCGACACCGGGCGCGGTGCGACGAGTGCGGGTGGGAGGCCCTTCACCTCCTCCAACGGCCGCATCTGGAAGCTCGTGCTCGACCCAAACGATCCGAAGAAGGTGCTGTCTCTGTCGATCCTGATCGAGGGCGATGACAACGCCGTCAAGACGCTCGACGAGATCCACCAACCCGACAACGTCGAGACGACGCAGCATGGTCTGTACATCCAGGAAGACCCGGGCTCGACTCAGCAGTTCCCGTTCGGCTCGACGGACTCGAACGCCACGAGCGCCCGGATCTGGCGCTACGACCTCGCGGCGGGAACGCTGTCCCGTGTCGCCAAGGTCGACCAGTCGGCCGACGAGGGGCCGACCGACCACGACACGAAGACGACCCCAGGGAATCTCGGCTCGTGGGAATCGAGTGGGATCGTCGACGCGTCATCGGTCTTCGGACCCGGTGCGTTCCTCGTGAACGTTCAAGCCCACACCCTCTGGCTGGAAGAGGCGCCTGGGCCTGACTGGACGAACAAACGTGAGGGCGGACAGCTGCTGCTCTTCCGCCTGCCCGACGCGTAGCCCATTCCTTCGAGGGCCCGGCCGGCGCGACCGGCCGGGCCCTCCTCACTACACTCGGACTGGATGGGCCTCCGGATCTGCCTCGTTACGCCGTTCGCCTGGTCGCGACCGCACGACGTCAACGAGCACGTCGAGGGAATCGCGCGCGAGCTGCGCGGGCTCGGCCATTCGGTCACGGTGCTGGCCTCCTCGAACCGGGCACGAGATCTCGCGGCCGGACGGCGCGCGCTGCTCGACGGCCTCGACGCCGAGGTCGTCGCGCTCGGACCGGCGGTTCCGATCTCGCGCCGGAGCCGGATCGGGGTCCCCGTCGGGGTGCGCGCGAACCTCTCCCTTGCCCTGACGCTGGGCCGCTTCGACATCGTGCACGGGTTCGAGCCTGGACTGCCGTCGCTCTCCTACCTCGCGCTTCGCGACGCCCAGGCGATGACGGTCGCGTCGTTCCTGTCGCCCGAACGACTGGCGTACCCGCCCGGGCGGGCGCAGCGCGACCGGCTGCTCACGCGGCTTGATGCGCTCGTCGCGACGAGCGAGGAAACGGCCGAGGCGGCCGCCGCCCGCTTCCCGGGGCAGTACCGCGTCGTCTCGAACGGGATCGACCCCGCACTCTTCACCGGCGGGCGGAAGCGAAACCTGATCGTGGTCGAGTGGCGCCCGAACGAGCGCGCTCTCGTGCGCTCCGTCTTCCGCGCACTCTCCGAATTGCCGGACTGGGAGCTTGTACTCCTGCGGACGAAGCCGCTCACCGGCCGGCCGACGATCCCGCGCCTCCTGCGCGACCGCGTGCACGTCCGCACCGCTCGGGACGGGGCGACGAGAGCGGCGCTGCTCGCGGAGGCAAGCGTGTTCGTCCCCGCGCTCGCCGGCCTCGGACGTGTCCGCCTCGAGGCCGCGGCCTCGGCCTGCGCAATCGCCTCGCCTCCCGGCACACGCACCCAACCGGAGCTCGCCGGGGCCGAGGTCGCCCGCCTCGCCGAGGACGCCGACTTCCGTTCGCGCAAGGCGGACCGTGCTCGCGCGGAAGCACAGGGTCAGAGCTTTGCCGCGGTCGCAGCCGAGCTCGACGACCTGTATCGCTCACTCACGAAGCGGCGGCAGGCGCCAAAGCATCCGGTCGATCCGCTCGCGGATCGCCCATGGATCCTCTGCGACCTCCACCTCCATACGAGTTGGTCGCACGACTGCATGGTCGATGCGGCCGACCTGATCATGTACGCCGAGGGAAACGGGCTCGGTGCGATCGCAGTCACCGATCACAACACGTTCGGCGGCGCGCTCGAGACCACGGAGCTCGCGCGCGATCACGAGCTGATCGTCATCGCCGGCGAGGAAGTCAAGACCGACGACCAGGGGGAGGTGATCGGCCTTTTCCTGCGGGAGGAGATTCCGCGCGGCATGTCCTTCGCGGAAACCGTCGGCGCGATCAAGGAGCAGGGCGGGCTCGTCTACCTGCCGCACCCGTTCGACCGCATGCACTCGATTGCCGAGCCGGCGACGCTCCAGCTGCATCTCGCGGACATCGACGTCTTCGAGGTCTACAACGCCCGGCTGCTCTTCGAGGCCTACAACGAGGAGGCACTGCGGTTCGCACGCAAGTACAACCTGACCATGGGCGCCGGCTCGGACGCGCACGTCCTCCAGGGCGTGGGCACAGGCGCCCTGCGCATGCGCTCCTTCCACGGGCCGGAGGAGTTCCTGCTCAGCCTCGGCTCGGCCCAGGTCCTGCGCCGTCCGAGGTCGCTCGTGTACCTCCAGTCGCTGAAGTGGATGGCGCAGGCCAAGGAACGGGTCCGCTAAGCGAGAAGGTGTCTGGGCCGGTGTCAGCGACGGACGAGATCTACGAGAAGTACCTCCAGAAGGCCATCGTCGAGATCCATGAACTGGCGCACGAGGTGGCGCAGACGGGCGGCACGCGGGTGCCCGTCGTCGGCTCCGGCCATCCACTCGCCGACATCATGCTGCTCAAGTACCGCCCGCAGCCGTCGGAGGTGCAGGAAGGCGTCGCATTCTTCGGGCGGGCTGGGCAGGCGATCCTCAAGTCGCTGCAGCGCCTGCACGTCGATCCGATGGCGGTCTACGGGACGAACTGCGTGAAGTTCGCGGACGGCGACGAGGAAGAGGCACGCCCGTTCCTGACCCGGGAGCTGCACATCGTCCAGCCGAAGCTGCTCGTTCCGATGGGCGAAGACGCGGTTGCGTTTCTCAACACGATCGAATTCCCGCTCGCGGATACTGTGGACTACAAGCCGGGCGAGCTCCAGCGCTTCACGGCGACCGTGCAGGCGCTGGTCGTGCCCGACATCGACGCGTCGCTCGACCAGGCTCCCGCCAAGACCCAGTTTTGGAAGGCCTTCAAGCCACTCGGCCAGTGGTGGGCCGAGTTGCCGCCCTACTAGCTCTCGGGACGGCGCTCGGGCTCTACTACGCGTTCCACGACCGGCTGTGGGACGCATCGACCTGGTGGGACATCGCCTTCCTCGGGTTGGTGCTGATCCCGGTCTCCTTCGGGCTCGTCTGGCTGGTGCTCCCGCTCCGCCTCGGCCGCGGGTTGCTCGCTGTCGGGATCGCGTTGGGAGTACTCGCGTGGGCGTTCCACGTCGCCGACTGGAACGGAGCCGAGAACTTCTGCAAGCTCTTCGGCGTCACGGCGTTCGGCTTCTGGTTCCTCGGGTATTTCGAGACGCTCGGCTGGGTCGTGCTCGTCTCCCTGATCATCCCGTGGGTCGACGCCTACTCGGTCTGGCGCGGCCCGACGAAGGTGATCGTGACCGAGCACCGGCGTGTCTTCACGAACTTCTCGTTCGCGTTCCCGATCCCCGGCGAGGGCTCGGCCGCCAACCTCGGGCTGCCGGATCTCCTGTTCTTTGCCGTGTTTCTCGGCGCGGCCGCGCGCTTCGCGTTACGCCCGGGTCTCACCTGGCTGTTGATGACGTTGTCGTTCGGAGCCACGCTCGCGCTTGCGGTCTGGCGCGATCTCGGCGGTCTGCCCGCGCTCCCGCTGCTGGCGCTCGGGTTCCTGCTCGCCAACGGCGATCTGATCTGGGCCCGTCTTCGTCCTCGTGCTCACGCTCGGAGTTGACGCAGCCCGTGGCGGCTGGATCGCCGTCGCGCTGGAGGACGGACGGTTCGCCGGCGCCGTGCTCGAGCGCCGTTTCCCTGCGCTGCTGGAGCGCTTCGAGGAGGCGGCGGCCGTCGGCGTCGACGTGCCGATCGGCCTACCCAGGAAGGGAGAGCAACGACGCGCCGACATCGAGGCGCGCAAGCTCATCGGCCCACGGCGCTCGAGCATCTTCTTCACTCCCTCACGCGAGGCCCTCGAGGCCACGACCTACAGCGACGCGCGGCTGATCGCGCCGAGCACGTCGGCGCAGGGCTGGGCACTGCGAACGGCGATCCTCGACGTCGACCGTGTCCGCGACCCGCGTCTGCACGAGGCGCACCCGGAAGTCTCGTTCGCGGTGCTCGCGGGCAAGCCGCTGGCGTTTGCGAAACGAACGTGGAACGGCCAGCGCGAACGGCTCAAGCTTCTCCGCCGCGCAGGCATCAGGATCCCTGACCGCCTCGATGCAGGTCTCGTGGCGGCCGACGACGTCCTCGACGCGGCCGTAGCCGCGTGGACCGCGACGCGCATCGTCCGCGGCGAGCACGTGACACTGCCCGGCGATCCACGTCCGGGCGAGCCGGTCATCCACGCGTGATCGGGCAGCGAAACTGAGTTAGTGGCTCTGAGCCACTAACTCGAATAGGGCAACGGTCTCGACGTGCGGGGTGTGCGGGAACATGTCCACCGGTTTCGCACGGCGCAGGTCGTAGCCGTAGTCCTCGCGGAGCCGTTTCGCGTCGCCCGCGAGGGTTGTCGGATTGCAGCTGACGTAGACGATCCGCGGCGCGCCGATCTCGCCGAGACGTTTCAGAGCTTTTCCGGCCAGCCCGGCACGCGGCGGGTCGACGACCACGACGTCCGGATCGCCGCTGCGGTCGTGCAGTTCCGCGAGCGACTGCCCGACGCTGCCTGCGAAGAACGCCGCGTTCCGGATTCCGTTCAAATCCGCGTTCTCCAGCGCGCAGGCGACCGACTCCTCCGAGGCCTCGATCCCCCACACGGTCAAGGCGTCGCGCGCCAGCACGAGCCCGATCGTGCCGATTCCGCAGTAAAGGTCGTAGACGTTCTCGCCGCCGGTCAGCGCGGCGAATTCCCGTGCGATTCCGTAGAGCCGCTCCGCCATCGCGGTGTTCGTCTGCAGGAAGGCGTTCGGCCGCACGCGGAAGCGGAGGCCGCAGAGCTCCTCCTCGATTGCCTCCTCGCCCCAAAGCAGCTCGGTGGGAAGGTTCGTCACCTCGGCCGGCGACTCGTTCACCGACCAGTGGATCGATCGCACCTCCGGAAACTCCCGCAACATGTCCACGAACCCGCCGGTGTCGAACTTCTCCCCCGCGCCGGTGACGAGCTGGACGAGCGCCTGGCCGGTATTGCGCCCCTCGCGCACGACGAGGTGCCGGAGATAGCCCGTCTGTTCCGCCTGGTCGTACGCGACAAGGCGGTCGCCTCGAGCCCACTCGCGCACTGCGTTGCGAATCGCGTTCCCGGACTCGGTGGTGAGCCAGCAGCGCTCGATCTCCAACACCTCGTCCCAGCGCCCCGCCTTGTGGAAGCCGAGCGTCGGCCCGTCCTCGAGTTGCGTGAACGAGTACTCGAGCTTGTTGCGGTAGTGGAAGACCTCGTCCGCCGGGAGGATGGGCTCGAGCGGCGGCTCCGCGATCCCGCCGATCCGGCGCAGCGCATCCGCGACCTGTGCCTCCTTCTCGGCCACTTGCGCCTCGTACGCCAGGTCCTGAAAGCGGCAGCCGCCGCAGGCGGGATAGTGCGCGCACGGGGCGTCGACCCGCGACGGCCCGGGCCGCAGCACCTCCGTGGCAAGCGCCTCCGCGTGTCGTCGCTGCACCTTCGTCACGCGGGCGCGCACCGTGTCGCCAGGTAAGCCGCGCCGGACGAACACGACGAACCCGTCCAACCGAGCGACGCCGTTCCCACCGTACGCGAGCGAGTCGATCGTGAGCTCGAGCTCCTGGTCCTTCGTGACGGGTGCGGCCACGAAGGACCAGGTTAGTTAAACCCGCGCGTGCATCTGACGAAGGTAGCTCGCAAGTGTCTTGCGGTGCGGAAAGCCGTACGATCGCTGCGTGGACGCCGAGGCAGCCGCACGCACTTGGACCGACGCGTGGGACCGCGCCTGGCGCGCGCTGGACCCCGCTCGACTACGCCCGCTGGGCGCTCGCCGAGGAAGAGGGCGACCCGGAGGTCTGGTGGGGTGAGCCGCTCCTGGCCGGCAATCGCGCAGTGGTCGAGTGGTGGGCGGTCACCGTGGAAAACGGCGAGCTAGTCTCGCTCGCCGGAACCTCGTGGCTCCGCTTCAGCCCAGACGGCCGAGTCGCCGAGCAGCACGACTACTGGGGCAGCATCCCGGGTCGAGCCCTCCCGTGGGAAGGCTGGGGCAGCTAGAAGGTCGGCGCGGCAGCTCGCGTCAGACTGCGCGGGCTTCGCCAGCGCACGTTCCCCGCGAAGCGGCGATCCCGAACCGAGCGAAACCGCAGCTTTCGCTCGGCCTAACGAAGCGGCGTGACGTAGACCTTCCGGTCGCGCGGCCCGTCGAACTCACAGAAGAAGATCCCTTGCCACGTGCCGAGCGCGAGCTTCCCGTCCTCGACCGGCACGAGGATCTGCGGGCTCATCAGCGACGCACGGATGTGCGACGGCGCGTTGGGTCCGTCCGGATCCTCGACGTGCTTCCAGTCCCAGCCGTCATCGACGACCTTCTCGAGCGCCGACTCGAGATCCTGCGCGACCGCGGGATCGGCGTGCTCGTTGATGGTCACGCCCGCGGTGGTGTGCGGGACGTAGACCAGCGCTGCCGCCGCCGCGCCGTTCGCCGAGCCGAGCGCCTCCTGAACGCTCCTGGTGATGTCAACGAGCTGGGTGCGGCGCTCGGTTTTGAGCCGGATCTCCTGCACGCCTGCGTATCCTACGAAACCGATGCCTCCAGTCCCGCCCTCTGACCGGGAGCTCGACGCCTACCGTGAGCAGGCGGACCGGTTCATCGCGGAGCTGGACGAGGAGTTCTATCTCCACTACGCGGGCCTGAAGGAAACCTTCGACCTCGCGCCGATCTACGACCGGCACGCGAACCTGACGGAGCCCGATCAGGTGCAGTCGATCGGCCTCGCCGTCGATGGCGGGGCACGCGTGCGTGAGCTCTGGCGCTTCGCGTGCGAGGGCTACTTCGGCGAGCTGACGAGGGATCATGCCGAGAAGCTGGCCGAGCTCGAGTCCGAGCTGCAGGTGGATGTGAACGGCGAGCAGATCCCCTATCGGATGGTCCGCCCGGCGCTCGCCAACGAGCCCGATCGCGACAAGCGACGCGACCTCGACGCACGCGCTACGGAGATCCTGGACGAGCACATGAACCCGCTGCACCTGGACGCCGCGCAGGTGGTGCAGCGGGGTGCGAGAGAGCTGGGCTTCGAGAATTACCTCGAGCTGTACCGGAAAGCCCTTCCGCCCTCCGCCATCGACGAGCTTGCCGCCCAATGCCGCGCGTTCCTCGAGTCGACGGAGCGGCTCTACGAGGACGCGGCCGACAAGCTCTTCCACGACCGCGTCGGCGTGTCGCTGGCGGAGGCGAAGCGCTGGGATGTCCCGCGCCTGTTCCGCGCACCCGAATGGGATCCGATGTTCCCGGCCGACAAGATGGTGCCCGCGCTCGAGAGCACGCTCGCCGACCTCGGCATCGATCTCAAGTCGCAGGAGAACGTGACGCTCGATCTCGAAGAGCGTCCGAACAAGAGCCCGCGGGCATTTTGCGCGCCGATCGAGGTGCCCGACCGAGTCGTGCTCGTGATCCAGCCGATCGGAGGCCCCGACGACTGGCGCGCGCTCTTCCACGAAGGCGGCCACACCGAGCACTTCGCGCACACCTCTCGCGACCTTTCCATGGAAGAGAAGCGCCTCGGTGACAACGCGGTCACCGAGGGCTGGGCGATGCTGCTGCAGCACCTGACGGACGAGCCCGAATGGCTGATGCGGCGGCTCGACTTCCCGCGGCCGGGCGATTACGCGATCGAGGGCGCGACGGGTCTCCTCTACTTCGTGCGCCGCTATGCGGCCAAGCTGCTCTACGAGCTCGAGTTCCACGCCGCCGCGGACGTGACGACGATGCGCGATCGCTACGCCGAACTACTGTCGGACGCGCTCAAGATCGAGGTCACGCCGGCGAACTACCTCGCCGACATCGACTCCGGCTTCTACGTCTCTTCGTACCTGCGCTCGTGGGCATTCGAGGCGCAGCTTCGTGCGTACCTGAAGGAAAAGTTCGGGTCGAGGTGGTTCGCCACGCGCGAGGCCGGCTCGCTGCTCCGCGAATTGTGGTCGGAGGGGCAGAAGATGCGCGCGGAGGAGATGCTGAAGGAGGTCACGGGTTCCATGCTCGAGATGGAGGCCGTCGCCGAACGCGTCAAGGAAGTCCTCATCTGAGTACGCCGAGGGCCGGAGGTTAGAGCGAGCGCAGCCGCTCTAACCGTAGGCCGAACTCACGCGGGCGGGGACGCGCAGCGCCACCGCCCGCGGACCACGGCAGACGCCAGCAGAACCCCATAGGAGCGCGCGGGCTCCGCCCGCGTGCGTTCCGCCGCGAAGCGGCCGTTCAGAGCCCAGCGCGAAAAGCGCAGCCTTCGCGCTGTCCTGCGGGATGAATAAGCTTTATACATGGCTCGGACTCGGGTGTTGATCGCGGGGGCAGCCGGCCGGGATTTCCACAACTTCAACCTCGTCTACCGCGGCCGTCCCGAATACGACGTTGTCGCATTCACGGCGACGCAGATCCCCAACATCGACGGACGCCGCTACCCCGCCGAGCTGGCGGGGTCGTTGTATCCAGAGGGAATTCCGATCCTGCCCGAGTCGGCGCTCGAGCAGCTCGTGCGCGAGCACGAGATCGACGAGGTCGTCTTCGCCTACTCCGACGTGACGCACGAGCACGTCATGCATGTCGGCTCACGTGCGCTCGCCGCCGGGGCGTCATACCGCCTCATCTCGCCGCGCGAGACGATGCTCGCCACGCCAACGCCGACGGTCGCGATCTGCGCCGTCCGCACGGGCTCGGGCAAGAGCCAGACTACACGGCGCATAGCCGAGCTGCTCCGGGAGGCCGGGAAGCGCGTCGCCGTGCTCCGTCATCCCATGCCCTACGGAGATCTGACGGCGCAGGCGGTACAGCGATTCGAGCGGTACGAGGATCTCGATGCGGCCGACGCGACGATCGAGGAGCGCGAGGAGTACGAGCCGCACATTGCGGAAGGGAATCTCGTCTTCGCAGGCATCGATTACGAACGCATCCTTCGCGCTGCCGAGAAGGAGGCGGACGTGATCCTCTGGGACGGTGGGAACAACGACACGCCGTTCGTCGAGCCCGACCTGCACGTCGTGGTCCTCGACCCGCACCGGCCCGGACACGAGCTGCGCTACCACCCCGGAGAGACGAATCTGCGCATGGCTGACGTCTGCGTCGTGAACAAGATCGACAGCGCTCCGCAGGAAGGC
>WNFZ01004240.1_pt1 | contig 13337 bp, 11 predicted proteins | sample 5400081 | NCBI WGS metagenome assembly WNFZ01 (sample SAMN13153365, study PRJNA577476) | soil metagenome | isolation source: 80 cm soil or saprolite under grassland replicate 1 | place: USA:California | collected 2016-06-15
CCGCGCGGCGGAAATCATCGCGTCGGCGGCGGCGAGGATCGCCTCATCCGCGGCGCTGAATGTTTCCGGTCGCGGCAGCACGCCGCCGCAGTTCCGGGCGATCATCGACAGCGAGCGCTGCGCGAGATTGCCGAGATCGTTGGCGAGATCGGCGTTGATGCGGTTGACGATCGCCTCGTGGCTGTAGTTGCCGTCCTGCCCGAACGGCACTTCTCGCAGGAAAAAATACCGCAGCGGATCGACACCATACGCATCGGCCAGCGCGAATGGGTCGATGACGTTGCCGACCGATTTCGACATCTTCTCACCGCGGTTGAACAGAAAACCGTGGCTGAAGACGCGCCGTGGCAGCGCGAGACCCGCCGACATCAGGAACGCCGGCCAATAGATCGCGTGGAAACGCAGGATGTCCTTGCCGATGACGTGCAGGTCGGCCGGCCAATAGCAGCGAAATGATTTGCTCTGCGTGTCGGGAAAGCCGACACCGGTGATGTAGTTCGTCAGCGCATCGACCCATACGTACATCACATGCTTGGGGTCGCCGGGCACCGGAACGCCCCAGTCGAAAGTGGTACGCGATACCGAAAGATCCTGCAGACCGCCTTTGACGAAGCTCATGACCTCGTTCATGCGGGTCTCCGGCAGGACGAAATCCGGATGGTTCCGGTAGAGATCGAGCAGCTTGTCCTGATAGGCGGAGAGTCGGAAGAAATAACTCTCCTCCTCCACCCATTCGATCGGCGAGCCGGTTGGGCCGCGCCGCTCGTCGTCGGGTCCGACCGTGATCTCGGCCTCGCCGTAGTACGCCTCGTCGCGGACCGAGTACCAGCCGGTGTATTTGGAAAGATAGATGTCGCCGTTCTTCGCCATCCGCTCCCAGATCGCCTGCGAAGCGCGATAATGCCGCGGCTCGGTCGTGCGGATGAAATCGTCGTTGCTGCACTCGAGCCGTTCGACCATGGCGCGGAACTGCGGCACGGTGCGATTGGTGAGTTCGCGCGGGGAAATCCCTTCCTTCGCAGCGGTCTGCTGCATTTTCTGGCCGTGCTCGTCGGTTCCGGTCAGAAAGAACACGTCGTAGCCGTCGAGCCGCATGAAGCGGGCGATCGCGTCGGTCGCGATCGCCTCGTAGGCGTGGCCGATGTGCGGGGGCCCGTTGGGATAGGCGATGGCGGTCGTGAGGAAATAGCGGGGCTTGGTCGCCATCGCGAGAAGCTCGTCAGCGTAATGTGGCTGGATCAGCCGCGCGCGGCTTCGGCGAGCAGGCCGAATGCGGCGAAAACCAGCGGCTTTCGCTCGAGATTGAGCTCTTCGACCTCGCCGGCGGCGCGGTTGAGCTTTTCCCATACCTCCGCAACCCGTGCAAGGCGCGCCGGGCTTTTGGGCTCGATCGACAGCCGGCCGCTGAGCCAGTCGCGCATCGCGTCGAGGCAGGCTTCGAATGCGGCACTGTCGCCGCGCCCGAGCGCGTCGCCGAGCGCGTGCATGGCCAGCGGGTCGAGCGCGGGGAGCCGGCCGAGCAGATCGACCACCCGCTCCCGCACGGCAAGCGCGCGGCCGCCCAATAGCGTGATGGCGCGCCCCACGCTGCCCTGGGCGGCGCGCGCCGCTTCGCGGATCGCAGCGTCGTCCTCGGGACGCTCCAGCGCCGCAGCGGCGGCGCGTGCGACGTCCGCCTCGTCGAGCGGGCGGAGCATGAGCCGGCGGCAGCGCGAGCGAATGGTCGCGAGCAGGCGTCCGGGAGCATGGCTCGCGATCAGGAGCAACGTACGCGCCGGCGGCTCCTCCAGCACTTTGAGCAGGGCGTTCGAGGCTTGCGGGTGCTGCAGCTCGTCGGCGGTATCGACGACGCAGACCCGCCATCCCCCCTCGCCTGCCGTCGAGCCGAAAAAGCTGACCGTACGGCGAACCTCGTCGACCGTGATCACGGTGCGCAGCGCGCCGGTCGGACCCGGGGTGCGTTCCAGCACGAGAAGGTCGGTGTGCGACTGCGCGGCGACGCGGCGCGCCGCCCGATGGTCGGGCGCAACTGCGAGCGAGCGCGCCGTCTGCACCGCGGGCGCAGCCGGATCGGGATTGGCGAAGACGAAACGCGCCATGCGATAGGCGAGCGTCGCCTTGCCGACGCCGGAAGGTCCGCCGATCAGCCACGCATGGGGAATGCGGCCGCTGCGGAACGCGTCGAGCAATTTGCGCTCGGCTTCCGCATGGCCGACCCACGCCGTCGTCTCGCGCGGATGCGGCGGCTCCGGCGCGTCCGCATCGCTCACGGCGCCACGTCCTCCAGATGCAGGGGCGCCTCGGCGGGACGCAGGCGCTCATTGACCACGGCCCAGATCGCGTTGGCGATGGTGGCCGGGTCGGCAGACCCGTCCATCAAAATGCAGCGCTCCGGGTCGCGCTCGGCGAGCTCGAGATACGCCTCCCGCAGCTTCTGGTGAAAATCGCGGTCCTCCGCCTCGAAGCGATCGCCCGCGCTCTCGCCCCGGCGCCAAGACGCGCGCTGCAGCCCGACTTCAACAGGAACGTCGAGAATGATCGTGAGATCCGGACGCGTGTCGCCGATGGTGATGTGCTCGAGTCTGGCAATCAGCCGGGCATCGACATTGCCCAAAGTGCCCTGGTAGATGCGGGTGGAATCCGCAAAGCGGTCGCTGATGACCCATTTGCCGACATCGAGCGCGGGCCGGATGGTTTGGCGCACATGGTCGTCGCGCGCCGCCGCGAACAGGATCGCCTCCGCGTGCGCGCCCAGCGGCTTGGCGGCGCCGGAGAGCAGGACGTGGCGGACGGCTTCCGCGCCGGTCGAGCCGCCGGGCTCGCGAGTGAGTATGACGCCGAGGCCGAACGGCCGCAGCCGCTCGGCGAGCAGCTTGGCCTGCGTGGACTTGCCGCTGCCCTCGCCGCCTTCGAAGCTGATGAAGCGTCCGCGCATCGCGCCTCACAGCCGCGCGACGCCGGCCCGGATCCAATTGATCACGAGCTCGGTCGCGGCATCGAATGCGCGTTGCGGCAGGCTGCCGCGGCCGATGGATTCCGCGGCCCGCAGCGGAACCTCGAGGACCACATGCTCGCCGCGCGACACCTTCAGGGTTCCGATCGCCTGGTCTTGCTGGATCGGCGCCGGGATCGGTCCGGTATAGACCACGCGGGCGACGATCCTTTCGCCGGAGTTGCGCGGCACCAGCAGGCTGACGGCCTGGCCGGCAATGAGCGGCACGCGGCCGGCGCCGCCGCCGTAGACCTTGGCGTCGCCGATGATCTGACCCTCGGCGAACAGCGGCCGCGATTCGAAGCCGCGGAAGCCCCAATCCAGCAGCTTGCGCGCCTCGTCGCCGCGCTCCTTCGGGGTCTTGGCACCGTTGATCACCACGATCAGGCGCAGCCCATGCTGCACCGCGGATCCGACCAAGCCATATCCGGCTTCCCGGGTGAACCCGGTCTTGAGCCCGTCGGCTCCGATGCCCATGGCGAGCAGCGGATTGCGGTTCTGCTGGCGGATCTTGTTCCAGGTGAATTCGCGCTCGCCGAACAGCGAATAGAAATCCGGATAAGTCTTGATGATGTGCTGCGCCAATTTGGCGAGCTCGCGCGCGGTCACCTTCAGATTGGGATCGGGCAGTCCCGTCGAGTTGGTGAAGTTCGATTGCGTCAGGCCGATCTCCCGCGCCCGCGCATTGAGCATCTCCGCAAATCTCGCCTCGCTCCCGGCGATGCCCTCGGCAAGCGCGATACAGGCATCGTTGCCCGACTGGATGATCTCGCCCTTGAGGAGATCCATCACCTTCACTTTGCTGTGGATCGCGGCAAACATCGAGGAGCCGTGCGAAGGGGCCCCTCCCCTCCGCCAGGCGTTCTCGCTGATGACGAATTCCTCATTGGGATCGAGGCCGCCTTCCTTGACCTGGTAGAACACGAACTCGGCGGTCATCAGCTTCGCCATGCTCGACGGAAACATCAGCTGGTCGGCGTTCTTCTCGTAGAGCACGGTCCCGCTGTCGGCGTCGATCAGCATGGCGAACGGCGATGCGACCTGGAAACCTTCCTCCTTCTTCGCAGCCGGTGCCTTGGCGGCCGGTGCCTTGGCCGCGGGTGCCTTGGCCTGGGCGAATGCGCCGGCCGTGAATGCGAGGCCCAACGCGAGCGCAAGGAACGCGCTGGGCAGGAAAGATCTCGGCGATGCGAGCACGCTGATCGGCCTCCTCCGGCTTACGCCCGTCTCAATACCGATCCGGCGCGCCGGTTGCCAAGAGCATTTCCGCAAAAACGAGGCGGTCGTCACAGGGGCCGGACCCCGGATCATGGTCCAGCGAGGTTCGCTCGGGAACTGGCGAGCTGCGACCGTCGTCCGTGCTTCGTTTCGGGGTCGGTGTTCGTGGGTTCCGGGCTCGCGCCATGGGCGCGCCCCGGAACGACCGGCCGACGATGCGTGATTTCAGTAAAGCCCGCGGCCGCCGGCGAATGCGGCGCCGCGGTCATCGCGCACCGGGGCGTAGGCCGAGATCGGCTCGTTGGCGACGGGCGCGGGCGCGGCCGTCAAGGATGGCTTGGCCGATGCCAGTATTTCCGGCGATGAAGGCCGGCGCGCAACGGCAGTCCGCGGCCCCGACTGCAGCGCTGCCTCGAGCGTTCCCTCGCCGAGATCGAACGGACGCTCGGCGGGCACGGGAACGGTCCCGCGAAGCACGGGGCTGCGGTCGGCAAGGTTGGGGACGAACGGCTTGGCCGAGGCGACCATCACGGTGGAGGGCGCCGGAGCCGGGATGCCCTGCCGCAGCGTGGCGAACAGGATGCGGTCGTCGGATCCCTCGAGCGGCGCCCGGCCGACGTATTCGACCCTCACCCGGGCAAGCCCGTTGCCGCGGAAACCCAGCAGTTCGGCGGACTTGCCGGACAAATCGATCTCGCGATTGCCCGCATAGGGCCCGCGGTCGTTCACCCGCACGATGAGCGAGCGTTGATTGGCGAGGTTCGTTACCCGCACGTAGCACGGCATCGGCAGCGTCGGATGCGCGGCCGAGATTCCGTGCATGTCGTAGACTTCGCCGTTGGCGGTCAGCCGGCCATGAAAATCCGTGCCGTACCAGGATGCGATACCTTCGGCTCGGTAGTTCGGGTCCTCCTGGGGAACGTACATCCGGCCGCCGATCATGTAGGCCTGTCCGACCCGGTACGCGCCGCCGCCCTTGGGCACCGGCTGGCCCGGTTCGACCACGCGCGGGCTCGCCGCCACCCCGTAGCGCGGATCCATGATGGACTGGGTGCCGGAGCAACCGGCAAGAAGGAAGGCGCCCAGCATCAACGCGCCGAGCTCGGCCCCCAACCGGATCCCCGCCTGCGGCATGCGCGAAGCGTCCCCCAATGCGAGCACGCCGGCGTGCCGGCGGATCGCGGTCCTGATCCATGACGGAAAGCGGCTGCGCTGCCAGCGCGCAACCGGACCCGTCCCCCAATATCGCGTATAGGATACGCCTGTTCCCTGGGCAAGAAAATGGCACCGCCGACGGCGTGGTAAAGAAAGACTTGCATGCCTGCCGGCCGGGCAGGTGCCCGGCTTGTTTCGCTGCCGCTTGGAGACGATCGAGATGGCTCTTTTCCGCATCGGTTTCGTGCTGTTCCCGCGCCTGACCCAACTCGACCTGACCGGACCCTACGAGATCCTCTCCCGCATGCGGGACGCCGAGACCCTGCTCGTCGCCAAAACGCTCGATCCGGTGCCGTCGGAACGTGGGCTGAGCATCGTACCGACCGCCACCTTTGCCGACTGCCCTCCCCTCGACCTCGTCTGCGTGCCCCGGCGGCGTCGGCGTCAACGCCGTGCTCGGCGATCCGGAGATCCTCGGCTTCCTGCGAAAGACGGCCGAGCATGCGCGCTACGTCACCTCGGTGTGCACCGGATCGCTGGCGCTCGGCGCCGCGGGCCTGCTGCGGGGCCGGCGCGCCGCCAGCCATTGGCTCTCGCGCGAAGCCTTGCGAAACTTCGGCGCGGAGCCGACCGGCGAGCGGGTGACGATCGACGGCAATATCATCACCGGTGGCGGGGTCACGGCCGGCATCGATTTCGCCCTGCGCGTGGTCGAGGAGCTGCGCGGGAAGGCCGCGGCCGAGGCCATCCAGCTGATGGTCGAGTACGATCCGCACCCGCCGTTCGATGCGGGCTCTCCGGAGCGCGCCGGGCCGGAGCTCGTCGAGCGCATCCGGCGCGCCGCCGAGCCGATGCTGCGCGCGCGCGAGGCCGCCGTCGCCCGCGCTGCCCAGGCGCTGCAGGAAACCAAGACCTAGTACCGGATCGCTACGAATTGTTTGTTTCCCCGGCGTAGCCTCGAGCGGGGTAAGCTCGGCCCCGATCCAAAAAGGCGCGGCTTCGACGCCGCCGTCTGTCCAGATGATCGCTTCCACGACCCGGTTCTATGTCCTCTTCGTGCTGGCGCTGCTGGCGGCGGCGACGCTGGTGTGGGCGGTCGATCCGTTCTTCGTGCGCGCGCTGCGCCTGATTGCGTTCGATTCCTATCAGCAGCTCGCGCCGCAAGCCTATGATGCGCGGCTGCCGGTCCGGGTCGTCGACATCGACGAGCAATCCCTGGCCAAGCTCGGACAATGGCCGTGGCCGCGAACCAAGCTGCGCGACCTGCTCGTCGAGCTGACCGGCAAAGGCGCCGCGGTCGTGGGCTTCGACATCTTGCTTGCCGAGCCCGACCGCACCTCGGTCGAGGAGATCGTCAAGCTTTTGCCCGCCGCACAGGCCGCCTTGCTCGCGGAGAACGCGGCGGGCGGGCCCACCAACGACGAGGCTTTCGCTGCCGCGCTCAAGCAAACCCCGAGCGTGCTCGCGGCGAACCTCGGCAGCGCCGCGGGCCCGGCGCCCGCCGTGAAGGCCGGTTTCGCCGTTGCGGGCGATGATCCGCGGCGGCTGCTGCCGGCGTTTACGGGAGCGAGCGGGAACGTGCCGATCCTCGATGCCGCCGCGCGGGGGATCGGCGTCATCAACTGGATCCCCGATCGCGACCAGGTCGTGCGCCGGGCGCCGCTGGTCTTTCGCGTCGGCGATACGCTGGTGCCCTCGTTCGGCGCCGAGCTGCTGCGTATTGCGCAAGGCGCGAGCAGCTATGTGCTCAAGGCTGCGAACGCCAGCGGCGAGACCGCGTTCGGCAAGAATACCGATCTCAACCACGTCAAGATCGGCGATCTCGAGATTCCGACCGATGCCGACGGTGCCGTCGCAGTGAGATTCCGTCCCAGCAATCCGTCCGCCTACCTGCCGGCCTGGAAGGTGCTGTCCGGCGAAGTGCCCCGGGCGGAGGTGGAAGGGCGCATCATCCTGGTCGGCACCAGTGCGCCGGGCCTGCTCGATCTGCGGGCGACGCCGCTCGACGTGGCCGTGCCCGGCGTCGAGATCCATGCGCAACTGCTGGAACATATTCTGGCCGCTCGCGCTCGCAGAAGCGGTGATCGTCGTGCTCGGGATCCTGCTTGCGATGATCCTGCCGCTCGTATCGGCCAGCGCGGCTGCCATAATCGGCATCTTCAGCATTCTCGCAGTGTTCGTGGGCGGCTGGGTCTCGTTTCGCCGCTGGGGCCTGCTGCTCGATCCGATGTATCCCGCGCTCGCGGTGGGCTGCATGACCGCGGGCATCACGCTTCAGGTCTACCGGCGGGTCGAAGCCCAGCGCGGCGAGATCCGCGCCGCGTTCGGCCGCTATCTCGCGCCCGCCGTCATCGAGGAGATCATCGCCGATCCGGAGAAGCTCGAACTCGGCGGCGAAGTCCGCGAGCTCACGCTGATGTTCTGCGACGTGCGCAATTTCACCTCGATCTCCGAGCACCTCAGCGCCGTCGAGCTGACGCATTTCATCAACGAGCTGCTCACGCCTTTGAGCGAGATCATCCTGGCGCACCGCGGCACCATCGACAAATACATGGGCGACGCGATCATGGCGTTCTGGAACGCGCCGCTCGACGAGCCGCAGCATGCCGAGCAGGCATGCCGGGCGGCGCTGGAGATGACGGCCGGAATGGAAGCGCTGAACCGGGATTGGGAACAGCGTGCGGCGCGGTCGGGGCGACCATTCCGTCACGTCAATATCGGGATCGGCATCAACACCGGGCAGTGTTGCGTCGGCAATCTGGGCTCGACGTATCGGTTCGACTATTCGGCCGTGGGCGATGAAGTCAACGTGACCTCGCGCCTCGAAGGCCTCACCAAGCTCTACGGCGTCACCGCGGTCGTCGGCGATGCAACGTTGGCGAATTCAGGCCAGAAATTTCCCGCGCTCGAGCTCGACGTCGTTGCGGTCAGGGGCCGCACGCGCTCGACCCGCGTCCACACGTTCCTCCAGCTGTTGGGCCAGAATCCGAGCCGGCTCGAAGGCTTGCAGCACAAACACCGGGAGTTCCTGGCGGCCTATCGCGCGCAGCAATGGGACGAGGCGGAGCGTCTGCTCGAAGAGTGCCGCCAGATCGGGGTCGCGCGACTGGCGACCTATTACTCGCTGTTTCCCGGGCGCATCGCGGCGCTGCGAAACGCGCCGCCGCCGCCCGGCTGGGACGGATCGTTCGCGATGACGGAGAAATAGCCGCCCTTCCAAGTCCCCTTGCGGGGAGGTAAAGCGCGTATGCGGCGCCCTCGCCGGATCAAAATCGGGCGGCGACGGTGGCCGCGACGATATGATCGTTGAAGCTCTGGGTCGGATCGTTCGAGTGGTCGTGCTGGAATTTGTACTCGATGCGCAGGTCGCGGCGATAGGCGAATAGATTCGGGAACACGACCGCCGCGCCGGGAATGACGAGAAAGTCGCGGCGTCGCTCGGTCAAGCTCCCGACGATATCGGAGCGATAGGCGCGCTCGATCAGCGTGACGTTGGCGCCGATCACCAGCCATTCGAACAGGCCGTGATAGAGCTCGAACTTGCCGCCGCCCTCGATGTAGGCGCCGGGCTGGACGTCGATGAGCAGCGGAGTGAGGACGACGCTGCCGCGAATGTCGCTCCAGCGCACCCAGGGCGAGACGATCAGCAGGTCCTTGGGGGTGAGGCGGATCGCGAACTTGCCGACGGCGTCGGCATAAAATCCGCGCTGCGACGGGAAGAAGGAATCGTAATCGCGGAATGCGCCGCGGAAGCGCACGGCACTGTAGAGGCCCTGGAAGGTGTCCTCGAACGTCGCCATGGCGGCGGCTTCGCCATAGAAGAATCGGCCGTCGAAGACGGTCGCGGCACCGCCGAGCGCCGGGTGAAACACGAGCCCCGGCGCCACGTCGAGAACCGGACCGGTCGCCGCGCCGACGTAGCCGTAATTGAGCTCGTGTTCGTTGGAATGCAGCAGACCGTAGGCCGCCGCCGTCGTCCGCCAGCGGACGTCGGCGATCGTGCGCTCGTCCCGCATTCCCAGGCTCGCGACACCTTGCGCCTCGGCGCGGGCTCCCGAGGGGAGATTACGCGGGTTGGTCTCGCCGATCACCCCGAGCTCGGCGGTGAATTGCGTCGAGTCGGGCTGCAAACGCCGACGTACCCGTTGCAGGCCGGCCTGGGCTTCGACGTTGCCCGGATCGTTCACGAGCACGCGCTCGTAGGCCGCGAGTGCCCAGCGCAGTTTGCCGCTCGCCTCGGCAAGCTCGGCATAGCGCAGATTGAGTTGGGAATTGGTCGGGTCGCGGAGGATCTGGGCGTAGATGCGCGCAAGCTCCGCCGGCGCGCCGGGATCGACTCCGGCCGCGACGGGCTCCGCCGCGCGCGCGGAGGCGCCAAGGAGTGCCGCGGCGACAAGCGCCGCGATGGCGAAGAGAACACGCTTCATGGCCCCTCCGCGCATACCCGGCTCCCCGCATGGAAAATTACCGCGCGCAAGCGCTTTGCCTAGTGCAAAAAAACCACATGCGGCTGGCGTTATGCGGTGATTCGAGGGCGGCGGATAGCAGGGAAATCCGCGCGATGTCACGCCGCGTCGCTTCGAATTCGGCGGCACGTGTGATGCAATTGCAACAACGCGGGCAGGCCTGATGTGCTACGATAACAATGCGGGGGCAAATGCGGGATTCCCGCGGCGGGAGAACGGAATGCGGGCCGTATTCGCATCGATCGCGGTTCTTGCGGTGATTTCGGCACTGCGGCCCGATGCGGCGGCCGCGGAACCGAAAATCGGAGTGGCATCCGCGGCCAGAAACCAAGTGCAGGGAATCATCGGCGGCGGCACGCGCGCGCTCTCGGCGGGCAGCGATGTTTTCTCCAACGAGACCGTGCGCACCGGCGACGACAGCCTGGCGCAACTGTTGTTCCTCGACGAGACCAGCCTGAGCGTCGGGGCGCGATCGGAAGTCAAGCTCGACCGCTTCGTCTACAATCCCAACCGCAAAACCGGAAACGTCGTGGTCGAGGCGAGCCGCGGCGCCTTCCGCTTCGTCAGCGGCTCGCAGACCCCAACCAACTACACGATCAAGACGCCGCTGGCCACGATCGGGGTGCGCGGAACCATCGTCGATGGTTACATTACCGATCTGGGCGTTCAGATCATCGTGTGGGAAGGGCTTGCATTCGTGACCGCGTTCGGCGCGACGACCGAATTGGGCCCCGGTCAGGCTTTATTCGTTTCGATCAACGGCCAGGTTTATCAATTGACGTGGGACGGCACGGCTTTCGACAATCTCTTCCATGTCAATTTCCCGCTGTACGGAAGAAACTGGGATCTCGATCCGCGCTTCACGCAAGCGCCGGACAGCCGGCTCGATCAAAACGATCAAATCGACGCGATCGGTCTGCGATCGCTGCCGTTGCCGCCAACCGACATAATAATCGAACGCCCCAGGTCCGGGCGCTAACGTCAGCTGCGGCGGCGAAGGCAACCAGATACCCAGGCCAGTTCACGCGGCAAATTTATCAGCAGGAGATTTGCGCGCGATTTCTGCCCGCAACCAGATACCTTTTTTCTCGGTGCGCGCGTCGTTTAATTCCCGGATGTGGCCGCGGTGACACAGACACCGCGATGCGCCGATGCTAGCGTGACCAAATCGTTGGCCGGTGTATCGCGTAGGGGCTCGCGGTGAAATTGTTTGCGTTTGCGGGCGTATTGCTCGCCATTTTGTTCACGTGTGGCGTGGCTCGAGCGGGAGATGTGGCGGCCTACAAGGCACCGCCTCCTCCCTCGGGTGCCATGCCCGGCAATTTCTATGTCGGACTGTCGCTCGGCGCGCGCTGGTCCGATACGGATTGGACCACGACGGCGATCGGATCCCCTCCCGCCTCGCCGCAATTCGCGCCCACGAACCCCGCAAGCTTCGACAGCAGCACCGCCCGGATCGGCGGCTATGTCGGTTCCATGTGGCGGATCGCGCCGACCTGGGCCGTCGGCATCGAGGGTGACATCGCCTGGGGCGACAGCAGCAAAACGATTGCGGGCATTCCGGGGACCTGCTGTGGGGGCGTCGCCGCCGTCAAGGAAGGTTGGGACGGCAGCGTTCGGGGCCGCCTCGGGTTCCTGCTCACGCCATCCTGGCTGCTCTATGCCACCGGCGGCATCGCCTGGCAGGGCCTCGATATCGACGCAAGCTGCGGGAGCAAAGCTTCGTTTTGCGGGACAGCACACGCCGAATCGGTGTCGACGACGCAGGCCGGCTGGACCCTCGGCACAGGCGTCGAAGTCATGCTTCGGCACAATTGGCTGATCCGGCTGGAATATCGATTTGCCGACTACGGACGCCTGGATCACGCGTTCTTTATTCACTCACCGGCTGATCGCATCGTCATGACCGAAGCGCTGAGGACGCAAACGCTTCTGGTCGGGCTCGCATACAAGCTTGGCGCTCCGGCTCCGGTTCTCGCCAAGCACTGAAGGCTCCGGTCGGCCCGGATCGGTCCGCCATGCCGGTCACCTGGCGTTTACCATGTGGATATTCCGCGAACGAACCGTCGAACATCGGCCTCACTGGAATCTTCTGTCGAGCAAACGGAGGACAGAAGAATGAGCGATGCCGGTCCGCAGTTGTCTTTCAAGATCGAGCAATGGGACGATACCGGGACGCAGATCGAATCGGTGCTGGCGCTCGCGTGCGCGCAAAAGCTCGCCGTTTCCGCGTACGACGCCGCGGTGAGGCTCTATCCCGGCCGCGTGGTGACATTGCGTCGGGGCACCGAGGTGCTGGCGAAAGCGCCGGACTTTCCGGGCGCATAGGCCAAGTGCGCCAGCCTGTCGCTTCGGCCGGACCTGGCCCGCCGCCGATGCGGCGCGTCGGCCGCGGCCGAGACCCCGGCTAGTTGGCCATGCATTGTTTCATGAACGAGCGCTTTTCCTTCAGATCGAGCTTGAGCGCTTGCTCTTCGCAAGTTTTTGCCCGGGTCGCCGCCGAAGCAGTGCCCGCGTCCGGCTCGTTCCAAATGGGATCGTCATATGGATTGACGTCGACCTCTGCGGGTTTGGCTTCCGGCCCCCGGGTCGAGGCGTACCAGCAGCGGCGACCCTCGACGATGCGGTAGCGCGGGTAACCGTCGTGAACCTCTTTGAGCGAGAGGCAGGGTGGCTCATCCTTGGCCGCAATCGCCGGCGCATCGTTGGCGGCCAACGCATCGGCATGCGCCAACATCAAGCCGAGACAGATCCACACCGGGCCCCAGCCCTTTCCTTGGTTCCGCGCCCAAAACTTCATCGCACGCTACCTCCGGCCGAAAACCGCGCATCCGCCGCGAAGCCGATCGAGCGGCTCGATGCGGGCGTGCGGGAACGCTGGCTTGGTAGCCTGTGGAGATAATCGCGGCGTCTTTAGGGCTTGCCGGGGCTCGAAGCCGGGCGGGCCCGGCCGGGTTCACGGCACGGAATTTTCCCGATAGTCTGAGGGAGGAGTCTGCCGAACGACGGAGTCCGGAGCGTGCGTGGGACGTTGCGAGACTGGGCTGCCGGTTTGGCAGCCACCGTGGCGGTGCCGATCCTCACCGCGGGGGCGCAGCAGTTCCCGCCGGCACAACAGTTCCCGCCGCCTCCCGCACCGCCCTCTCCCCCCGGCGCCGCGCAGCCCTCCCCTCCGGCTGCGCAAAAACGTACGGCGCCCGCCGCAGCGCCCGCCGTCGCCGGGACCTGGTCCGGCCCGGTGACGCAGGTCGGCAGCCAATCGAAATACACCGTCGTGCTCACCCTGACTGCCAGCGGAGGGGAAACCAGTTATCCCGAGCTCAATTGCACCGGAAAGCTGACGCGCATCGGTGCATCGCGCAGCTACGTGTTCTTCATCGAAGTGATCACGCAAGGCCAGCGCGAGAAGGGCGGCCGGTGTCCGGACGGCACCATCACGGTGGGGCGTGCGGGCGACAACCTCGCCTGGGACTGGTACGGCAACGTCGAAGGCGACGTCGGCCTTG
>WNFZ01006017.1_pt1 | contig 13336 bp, 14 predicted proteins | sample 5400081 | NCBI WGS metagenome assembly WNFZ01 (sample SAMN13153365, study PRJNA577476) | soil metagenome | isolation source: 80 cm soil or saprolite under grassland replicate 1 | place: USA:California | collected 2016-06-15
CTTTCTCCCGGCGATCATTTTGTGCGGATCATCCATGAAAGCGGACAATCCATTAATTTGGATTATATAGTGATCCTGGACTAAAGTTACATAGTGCCGCAAAATTCACTTTACTTTACGTTTGAATTTCAGCCTATGCATGTGAAAAGTAAAGTTACTATAGTGAGACGGGCGGTAGATGAGTACCGCTTTATGCGGAGATGGGGAGTGTAGACTGGCAAGCCTGCTCGCCTGCCAGGATTTGGCGCAGACGCGACCATGGATCAACGATGGTACGCACAGTTGGTTTACCGCCTATATGAGAAAAGCGGTTGGTTTCGACAGGGTCGTAGCCCCACGCCGATTTGCGCGCTTTTATGTATAGGAGGGACATTGGTAGTTTGACGAACATAATCAGCGATAGAACAAAAAATGAAGACTTCGATATAATTCTTCACAGGAGTTTATTTATGAGTAAAAGAGATGTTTCAAGTGGTGTCGTGCACGAAGTTCCAGCGGATTTACGCGAAGCTTTAACTTCTGACCCGCAAGCGCTCACAGTGTGGGAGGATCTTACACCACTTGCGCGCAATGAATGGATCTGCTGGGTGATCTCCGTTAAAAAGCCAGAAACCAGAAAGCAGCACGTGGAAAGGGTGCCCACGGAACTTAAAGAGGGAACGCACCGACCTTGTTGTTGGCATGGCTGTATCCACCGGACCGATAAGCCCGTTAGCCCTTCGGTACAAAATGTGGTGCTCAATAAACAACGTAGAAACAGCTCGCGCTCGGCGAAGAAAAGTACTATATGAAATTCGTTGCCTTACTGCGCGGAATAAATGTCGGCGGCAAAAACAAAGTGCCAATGGCGGAGTTGAAGTCATGCTTTGAAGAGCTAGGGTATGAGAATATACAAACCTATATCGCAAGCGGCAATGTGATTTTTGAGTCCAAAAAGAGTTCCGCAAAGTTGACCGACGAGATTCAGGAAGCTCTACCAAAGAAATTTAAATTGGATAGCGAGCTAATAACGATTTTGGTACTTTCAGACAAGCAGTTAAAGAAAGTCATTCACCAGGCTCCGAAAGGTTTCGGTACTGAGCCTGGTAAATATCACTCAGATGCCATTTTCCTGATGGGCATCTCCTCAGAGGAGGCGTTCAAAATATTTAATCCGAGGGAAGGTGTTGATAAAGTCTGGCAGGGAGACCTGGCTATCTACTCTCAACGTCTCTCCGCTCAGCGTACGAAAAGCCGGCTTTCTAAAATTATGTCCAGCCCTCTTTATAAACAAATGACCATCCGCAACTGGGCTACCACAGTAAAACTTCTAGAGTTGATGACTGCTACAACGAAAGAATAAATTGATGTTCACTCCCGAGCAAAGACGGTTCTCATTGACGATCAGCCATATAGCTTCGACGAGCAAGCCTTCGACCTCGTGTGGAGTTCCCCTACACTTTCTCCTGGCGATCATTTTGTGCGAATCATCCATGAAAGCGGAGAATCCATTAATTTGGATTATATAGAGATCCTGGACTAAAGTTGCATAGTGCCGCACGCATGCAGTTCAAACCCGTTACTCGGATTTCAGCCTGCCAGGCATTAAGAAGGTAAATTATTGTTAAGGCAAGCGGTAGCCTATCGCTAAGCATGTGAAAAGCAAAGTTACGCTTGGCGCGTGCCAGGAATTGGCACGGACGTGGCCCTAGATCAAGTTGCAAATAGGAGAATCATCCAATATTGTATTCCCTTTCCCCTCGCGACATCGTACTCGTCGCGTTAGCACCCTGTAAGGGCAGAGTAAGCATCCTGCAAAGGGCAAATCTGATTGCCGATTTGGGGACGGCAAAGCATACCCGATGCGTAGCGGAGTGGTAAGGACGGGAAGGGAGCTTGCCCCGCATGTTCACCCGCCTCGCAGATTTTGCAGGGTGCGCGGGGATGCCAGTGGCTGGTAGTAGATAAATATGCTGTAGAACCAGATAGTCTATGTTGAGTGCCTGCAGTTGGTAGCGGTGCCTTTCTTTGCCAAGGGGTTGGGATTACAAGGCAGGCCAATCATTCTCTTTAAAAAATAAGGCAAATTGACTATAATTATTCCAAATATGGTTCACAAAGGGAGAGACGGTCGTTCCATCAAAGAAAGAGGAGGTTATGATGAGTCTTGCAACACAACGCAAACAGACAAGTCACGCCGTAGCAGATCTCTGGCAAAACACCTTCTTCGGTCATTATTGGCGGGCAATCGGGATTTTCCTCGGAAGAGGAAAAGCAGTTTCGATTTGGAAAAGTGCGGCTGTGGTTATGATCGCAAATCTTCTCCTCGGAGTAGGTATCTCTGCTCTTTTGGGAGAAACCCGTTTCATTACCATTCCAGAAATACTCAAGCATTTAATGTGGATAACGTATACCTATTCTGCGATCCTCCTTTTTTTGAGTCTTCATTCCAGTTTGCTGGAATTTCTCAGCCTGCGCTTGGTAGCATCAATCGAGACAGAAAGAAACCTTCAGGACCTGCAGACTTGGGCTACCCGATGACCCAGGCAGTAGCCCGATCCTGTTGCAGCTTTCAGAACAGTTGCGCGACTATATATTGCAGTATTCTTTATCTATCGCTTTATTCATGCTGATTTCGCTCTTAGTAGTGGGATTTAATAGGCTGACGATTGCGGAGTTCCTGATTGTTTCCTGGATACCCATCCTTACCGTCTTTATCTTGGGACACTATGCATTCTCCAGTCTGATCAAACGTGTCAAGTATGAAAGAATGGGAGAACTACAATCCAGGATCATGAAGTTATCAAGTAAACAGGGTACGGATGCCAACGCAACAAGCCAAATCATGAGCTTGATGGATTACCATGACCGTGTCAAATCTGCAAGAACTTCTCTCATCAATTCACAGACGATCGTCAACCTCATTGGCTCGTTGGCATTGCCTACATTAGCCACTCTTATTAAAGTATATGTTCAAGATTTATTTAAGTGAGCAAATTGTTGGATGTCGATATCATCCCTAGATGAATCGACGGCTTGAGATCTGATTTTGTTCGAAGAACATCCTGACCTCCTCCAGACCCGTTTCTTGCTCAATTTACATGACGCTTTTAGGTGACGAATAACAAAAGCGGAGAATCCATTAATTTGGATTATATAGAGATCCTGGGCTAAAGTTAGGCGAGGAGGGGGAGTATAGCAGGGCAAGCCTGCCCGCCTGCTACGAATTAAGGCGGACGTGGCCATAGATCAAGTTGCAAATACAAGAATCATCCCAAATTCGTAATCATGAATAACGATAATAATATATTGACAAACGATAAATCGTGTGTTACGATATCATCATCCAATACTAAGTGAGGTACTGTTTATGAAACGAAGTTCAACATTATTCTTAAAGGTAGTAATTTTACTTATCGCAGTCGTAGCACTTGCCGGTATGATTCGGTTTCCTCAAACTGAAGGAAGAGCTGCTAACTTAGATCTGATCAGTATTTATAAAGATCCGTTTATTATCTATATTTATATAGCTTCAATCCCCTTTTTTGTTGGGTTATACCAGGCATTTAAATTATTAAACTTCATAGATGCTAATAAAGCCTTTTCCCAAGGCGCAGTTAATACACTCAAGAATATGAAATTTGCTTCCCTCAGTCTTATCGGTTTTATTGCATTAGCAGAGTTTTATATCCGTTTCTTTGCGCATGGTGATGATCCAGCAGGCCCGACGGCACTTGGAATTATTGTCAGTTTCGCTTCTGTCGTAATTGCAACCGCTGCTGCTGTTTTTCAAAGACTTCTGCAAAATGCCGTGGACATAAAATCAGAAAATGATTTAACGGTATAAGGTGAAATTATGGCAATCATAATCAACATCGATGTAATGCTGGCGAAACGAAAAATGAGCGTCACGGAACTTTCGGAAAGAGTCGGAATCACGATGGCTAATCTTTCAGTACTAAAAAACGAAAAAGCAAGAGCGATTCGTTTTTCAACGTTGGAGGCAATTTGCAAAGCTTTAGATTGCCAACCTGGAGACATACTGGAATACAAAAGTAACGAAGAAAAAAATAAATAACAAAGGTCCAGGTTTCAATGAAGAGATGCTCGGATATTTATAAGGATCTATAGGAGTTCGTTCTTCTTTACCCCGTATTGCATTCCCCTTCTCCTCGCGAAAGCATCCTGTAAGGGCAAATCTGATCGCCGATTTGGGGGGCTGCGAAGCGTACCCGGAGCGTAGCGGAGTGGTAAGGACGGGCGCCGCAGTGACAACCGAAGGGAGTGTCGAAGTGAAGGGGGCGATACCAAAACTGGCGCAGGTCATGAGACCATGCCCCAGCGAGTTGAGTAAAATCAAGGAACCTTCCTTAATGTTTAGCCTTGGATTGTTAGATTCATCTGCAAATTCAGGGGCAGTAACTTCTCCAGAATCTCCTCATCTCCCAATTCAGACTTTCAGCCGTAGGCGGCGAAGACAGCCTGTGGCGCAGATAATTTCTATCTAAAATTGCATTTTTTATTCTATTTTCCTCCATTCGTGCATTGTGCTACAATACCTCTGAGTCCGGCGAAGGAGGCTCTGGGCACGCTACCCGGAGCGTTTCCTTCGTATTCACGGAGAACGTAGCGAAGGCTTTCGGGCACAGTCTGTTGCACTACAAAATGACCATCCAGTTAGCGGGCTGAAATGTGTCCTGTGCATTGTTGACTAGAACCTGATTGACCAACTTGGAAACTCACGTTCTCCGTGAAAGTTATTTGCCTTGCTGATTAAGCTTGGCGCACTCTTGGCACAACGGTTTCCCGCCAGTGCCTTCCCTCAAATTCTCTTTCTCGATATTGTTGCCCGTGTTGCAGTTAGTGTTATTATGATGCACGGACTCCTTAACCGAATGCCAGGGTGATTTCTGTGGCATCGAAGTTATCTCCTTTCTTTCACCAAGATTTTGAAAAGCCACTAATTTGGTTTTCAATAACATCGCCCCGCTAAGCGATGGGTGATTCATGTTGTGTAGTTACGTCGGGATGATGCAGGTCTGATACAAGCAATAACAGGGTGAGGATATTGGCCTGATACGACAATTGCACGGCCCCGCCCTAAACTCGGAACTTCTTGCCAAATCGCCTCATTTACATTGCCTGCAGCGGCTTTCAATACACGTAGATTCTCTGAGCCAGTGGTCTGATGAATAATCTTGTTGTTAGCTAGCTCAAAAAGTTCTGATGGCAAATGTTGGGGAGATTGAGTAACAAAATGCAATGCCAGCCAACGCTTGCGCCCACGGCGTGCAATACGCCGGAGTTGATCGAGAGTTTGCTCCATCTTATCCTGCTTCTCACGAGATACGAAACCATGTGCTTCTTCAATCGTGAGAAAAACTTTATTTTCAGCATTTGCCTCTTCACTCAGACTCATTTTGTAATGATAGACTCTAGCTAACAGATCAGCAATAACAATGTTTATTACCTGTTGACTATCGGCATCTGACATATCAATCACAGAGAGATGTCCTGGTTTACAGAGTTTCTTTACATCAAGTGGTGGGGTTTCATGCCGATCAAATATGCGGGCCATCTCCAGCTCGCGAAGTTTCTTGGTAAGCGCACCATAAGAACTTGCGTCATATTGTTCTTGAATCAGAGGCTCTAATTTATATCGGTGGCAATAAATTTCCATTTGCGCGATATTGACTTCTTCATCGGGCAGAGTTTCAGCCTCCTGAGCTTTCTTACCTGATATTTTTTTATCACTCTTCTTATCTGATTTGTGGGCACGCTTCCAATCATAGTATCGGAGCTCTTCCCAAAGCATATCAATTAGTCTTCTTAATGTGATGCCAGGATACCCTCTCGATATGTCTAGGTCTTCGTCAACCTGCCTGTCTTTCTCGCCTAATTGCTCTTTATCCTTCCGTACACACTTGATAGCTTGCTCATATAAGAAAGTAAAACGAGTTTGCTGGGCGGTGTTCATCTCTGCTAGTTCAACAATAATGTCAGAACCAAGTGAATCAAAAGGGACAGAAAACTCAATTGCATCTTTCCTTTTCGACTTCGATAAAGGTGGATGGTAGACAGTAATAGTTTTTACTCCCATTGGTTTACGTTTATAAGGTTTTAGGTCAGCCTCGATACCCGGCATTTCAGACTGTTGATCCATAAAGATATACTCACCCTCAGGATCCACAACGATTTGAGCATAATTAGCCGCAAGGGTTTCCTCAATAAATACCTGATTGGTGTTTGACTTACCACTGCCAATTGTTCCGACAGTTAACCAATTGCGTGGCACCACCCCTTTATCGTTCTCATCCACGCGCACCAAAACATCATCATAATTATCCAATAGCCCCAAAACAATGTTGCCTTGCATATGCAACATGTCATTCATAAGAGTAGAATCATAAGGAAAAATAGGAGATGCGGGATGCGGGCGCCGTGTTGCACCGTACAAAACATTACTTCGCTCCTCGCCAAGAATTTCTATTTGCACTCTTGCATGATATTCTGGTAAGGCAAGCGCTTTGCCCTCTCCCTGATTGAGGATAATAAACTGTACCGGTGTAGAGTCGCGTTTAAGAGCATCAGGATCATAGAATGGTCCCTCTACAACTCTGCCTGTATAGTGACGGCCGTCTTTCAAGCTGAGAATGTGCACGTAGAGACCACGGTGAACTTTTGTCAAGTCATCGTGATGCACAAGACCTTCCACCATATTACTTTTCGCCGCGCCTGGGTCAAAATGGACGAATGCTACTGCACCTGCTGATTGTGCCGCACGGAGTAAAATCTCCGGGTTATCTTCTATCGCTTCTAATTTAGCAATTTCCGATTCGAAATTAGCCGTTGTAGGTCCAGCTTTATTATTTCCATTTCTATTAATGTCATTTACAGTATCCATGATATTTTCTCCTCTATTAGTCACGAGTTGATCTCTCTGATTGATACATGCCGCTTCCATGTGATGCACGAGCAAATTCAGCGTTCATGTGCTCCGTATATTCACCAGCCTTGAATGCGCCCGAACTGTACTGATCTGCCAAATCTACTAATAATGGAAAACCTCGAGCTCCCGTATTGGCGGCATCGGCAAATAACATATGAACGGCTAAATCCAATTTTTGACTGTCAGCATTGCAGTAGAAAACATAGGGCGGGCTCATAGGATGAGCACGAAGGACTCCCTGAACTACCTTAGGTCCATAGCTGTTCTGGAAATCAAAGAACAAGTCCTTTTGGGATTTATTTCCATACTCAGGAATCCGCGTATCTGTATAGTGTGCTCTTTCCCCATTCCCATAGAAATGATTCAAGACATCGACACCAGAATTCACAATTATGTACTCACCAGCATCTAGGGCTAATCCTAGAATAAGAAGTTCAGGATATTGTCTTTCTTTTGTAACAATGGAAGCATACATTCCATCCTCGATGATATCTTCAAGCAGCTCTAAACATTTCTTCATCGTGTAATGTTTGCCCGAGCCACTGAGCATCTCGTGCGGGAAAATTGGGCCATGCATTATTTTGAAAGTGTTAGGTGGGCTCTCCAAGAGCATTTGGCGTTCTTTGTAAAGCATCAAAGTATACAAGAACAGGTTTGGTAATTTATCCACCAATTCTTTGCTCCGTGACCGAATTGATTCAGCTATATCAGCAGCTGTTGTCTTGCGAGGCAATTCTTTTCCCCAGTACATGAGATTTGTAGCCAGTTGCCCCGTGTTTCCCTGATATGTGACGCGTGTAATAGCGATCTGTGCCCCAACTAATCCGAGTGTTTCATATTTTGCCAGCGTTCCATCTGCAGCAGCTACATGACCCGCATATAGTTGTTTTTGCTGTAACATTTCAATATAATGTGGATTCGCTTTTGACCAGCATTTGAGAGTGCCATCCTGTAGCAATGTTGGTAGATATTCCTCACGCAACTCCTGACGCAATTGTTCATTTGACCCAACAATAGATTCTACTGCTATGCGTGTTGACTTAGGCATTGCCTGATAATATTGGCTAGGAGGTTGCCAACTTGTCGAGTCAATTAGGCTATCAAAATCGAGTTCTTGCTCGAATGTCTCATCAATATGTGCATTAGCTGAAAACTCATCCTCATTAGTCATCATGCTACGTTCCTTCTAGAGATTTTCTTCGAATGTTTGTCTTTGAATTTTGCTTTTGTGTCATGTAAAGTCATACAGCATTCCGGAGAAGTTTTCGTATGACTCGCTAATCACTTTTGTGATGCATCTTGGTCTGGCCCCCGTAAGAGAGTGCCAAAAAGCCGGTCAATGGTATCAGGATGATTTGTCAGACATTGGGTCAAGTCGTCGGAATAATGTGCAGCAATTTTCTTAGGCAATCCAAACTGCTGTTGCAACAATCTACTCATTTCTTGTTTATTAGGGCGAAAAATCTTTGAAACTATTTCCCAGGGCGCTAACATTTCTCTTGCGATCAAATCTGCTCGAATTTCTCTTTGGGAAGTGTCTTGAGCAATTACACTCCCTCTACCAGTGATAGTTTTCGGACGATCTGGTAATCCCTTTATGACCGCTGCCAATTCAAGATCGCCATCGAGGTTTTCCCAAGCAAAAGCCTTTTGAATCGCTGCTTTTTTTTCAGGCATAGTTGCTATCCATAGCCGATGGATCCAAAAGACATCAGCCATAAAATGCCCAATTTCATGGGCTAAGACATAGTTGACAATTGATGTTGATAACCCGTCTCGCACAAAAATAATATTCGAGGGAGGTCCAACATGAAGTAATCCATATAAGGGACGGTCCTCAGCTCCTTCCTCAACGAGAACAGCATTTTTAGTTAAGGCGCATAAATAGTGTGATGCGCGTTGTAGAGAAAGGTTTGGTAAGCGAACAACAGGAATCTCTAGGCTAGATAATATGAATGATTCAATATCCCGAGGAAAGCGTTCTAAAAGTTGATTATTCTCAAAGTTATTATCCGCCAATTCATAAATTGCTTTCGTAACTGACAGAGCATTTTTGAATAACGTAGAATTGTGCATTTCTCATTTATCGTCTTCATCAGGCGATTTATCTAAGTCTTCATCAGCATCGTAAGCCGCTTGATACGAATTGTTCATAACTAGCTGTGATTTATTCGCTTCTTGTGTTTGGTTACGCCCCAAGCTTCGTGCTAGAAGCATAGCTTGCACAAACGCAGAAGGGTTGGTAAGGTTGCAAGCTTCAGCAATGCGCTTCGCGTCTCTCGTGAATTGATTTGGCCGCGGTAAAGGCATGCCTTGAAGCCTAACAAAGTCTTCTCTGCTAGCTCCTAAGTTATGTCGTTGTTGATTAAGTGTAATTTTCTGCTGCTCGCGAAGCATGTCTAGCCAATTTCCTACGAACCCTTTTTGTTTCGCGGCATACTGATACCAATTGTTCAGGAGTAGATCATCGGTCAAATCAGTTTTCATAATCTCTTTGCTTCCTAATTAGTCCAATAAATCTTGTAGCGGATATCCTGCATCATCAGCAATAGTCTTGAGTCTTCGAATTAAGCGTTCTTTTGTGTTTTTGACAGCGTGATCAGGGTCGGACGTCGGATAGCCATGCCGCATGAGTATATTGACAAAAACTTCTTGACGCTTTTCTCCTTTTCGCATCATTTCAAGAAAATCCAGTTCATGCGGGTCAAGAGACAGGGCCGCTTCTTGAAAGAAAGCCTCGCGTGTCACGTGAGTAGCGGCGTCTATTGTGTCTGTATTGTTATACGGCTTTTTAAGGAGATTTTCGGAAATATCAAGAGAGGAATCTTCAGCTGTAGAAATCCGAGTTATCTCTTGATAGAGATCTGCTAGACGAAGCTTAAGTAGCCTAATTACAAAGGTAGTAAGCTTTGCCTTATGCGGTTCGTAACGAGCATGATTAATGCATACCTCCGCGAATACTTGATGTATCATGCTCTCGACTTCATCTTCAGGCAGATTGCGATATTGCTTAATGGCCCAACGAACAATTTGAGGCAACAGTAGCTCAATAACCTCATTGATTACAATAGGATCACCGGCCACAAATGCATCTAATTGCTCTTGAGTTGGTTGATTAAAAACGCTTCCAGCCATTGATGCAGTTCCCTTTCAAGCATGTCGCTTGAAAACAAGAATATCTTCTTCCGGATATGCTCGAGCATCACTTTGAGGAGTTGAGGAGAAACGTCCCGTGCTTTCGTTACGGTTGATAACTAGCACTCGGACGGGAATCTTCCTAACAATTCTTCGTTGTAGCTCAAATCCAGCAACAGTTGCCATCTCACGCAGCGCAGCGGAAGTTGGAATATCGATACCGCGTTTGCGCGAGTCTCCTACTACTAAAACCATTCGCTTGCCTGGAGCCACAATACGTGCGAACTCGTTTAGAACAATTTGCATATCCTGAAAATAGTAGCGCAAGGCTGCTGCTTCATGCCGGGCAGAAGATCCAGTTGAAGTAGCAATGAGGTTTTCTAACTTAAATAGTGCTTTGTCTGCAGTAACAGAGCCCGTCAAATGATTTTTCGGTTCAACTTCATTTTGACGAGCCGAAATATATTTTGATCCAATACATATTCGTCGCCATTGATTGCTGTTTACAAGCTGGTACCGCTCAAGCCAGAGCTGTGTGAGTTGATGGATTTCAGAATATTCATAACAGGTTGCATATGGAGGACTACTAACAAGAAGATCTAATGAACCAGTTTCCAAAGGTAAATCGCGGGCATCCTTAAGTGCAAGTTTATATTGTTTAGATAAGGAGTTTGGAGAAATTCCTGTCCTTAATAAGTCATTCCAATATAACGAGTTGCGACGAAGCATATCCTTGATTTGTCGTTGAAACGCTTCTTTGGGATCGCTCAGGACTTTTTCGAGATCTTTTTGGGCTTTTGTACTACCACTCAGCCAGATAGATGAGAGCTTAAGAATGTTTGAAAACGCACACAAAAAGAATATACGTATCTGTTTCCCTCGCAAATGCAAAATTTCCTCTAAAAGACTATCTAAGACGGCTGTATGAGGGGCTGGAAACCAGTAGGCTAGTTTTTCCGCATTAGAAGCATAAGTAGTGTCAATTTCTCCAATTATTAGCTTTTCATGTCCTGTCAGAGGACGACGTCCAATACTAGATACATGCTCTATTTGTTTTTCAAAATGAGCCCAAACATTATCAAGTTTTTGAGGCGATAACGCCGCGCACTTGGCTTCGCTAATGAGAAGCGCAACAGGATTAACATCAGATCCCCAGAATCTACGTCCAGTACGCATTGCCTCTACACCTGTAGTTGCCGAACCTACAAAAGGGTCCCCTATAAGGTCGTTCGGTTCGGAGTAAGTTTCAATAATGCGACGAACCAACTGTGGAATAAATTTAGCAGGGTAACGATGATACCCATGCGGCCCCCATAGGGTATCAGACCTTTTCAAGTTAGCAAAAGACCAATCACTCATATGATTTTCTTGAAGTTGTCATGATATATAGTTACTTTGGTGCGAGTAAATTGAATGAAAACGGTGATTCCGATTTAAATCCCAAATGCTGAAGGTATAAAACAAGCATACAACCAAATCTCCCTATATGCAAGTGCAAGGAGATGAAGCCAAAGTCAAGAATTAGCGCCAACCTGTGAGCTTTCAAACTCATTGCAACCAGTTTCCACCCCAGTTAAACGATGGGGCTCAAACTTAGTTCGAGTCCTTGTACGAGTCTTTTCTGTTACTTAGCCAATTCGAAGGCTTTTCGGTCTCCGCAGGCTTCACTTCCAATGCGACAACCTCATATTCTGTGTTGACTGTTCTCTGAATCTCGCGCACGATCTGGAAATTTCCTTGCGCATCCAGATAACTGATGCTAAGGATTTCGCCGACGCGAGGCACTCTGGCGGACACCTTAACCGCAATTTTCTCTCCCTGTTGATTTCTAAAGATACAAAGATAAATCGTTTCGGTTGGCACTCTATCTCCGGAAAAGTTGGAGCCAATTTAGTTATACAAGACGATATTTTATGCTTTGCAGGTACAACAGGAGAATCCAATTAATTTCGGCAGTGGCTAAAAGGACGGGCTACCTATTTCCTCACCACACACCTGCCCTCCCCGGCACTTGCGCCCGGGGCAAGTGCGCGGGCGGTGCAAGGGGAGAACACAGAGAATCTAAAAGGTTTTCCACCTGCCCCGAATGTGATTTGCTATGAATTGCTAAGCAATTCAAAAATCATGCGGGGTCTGTGTTCTTCGCGAAGCATACTCGCAGAGTGCCGTGCACTCCGTGGTGAAAGTATTGGGCAAGCCCACACAATTATCCACTCTTGCTGTTTTGCCATGCTGCTGCGCCGCGATAATTCGGAGTATACTTATCTCATATTATCGGCGTTCGACCCTATTGCCTAGGGAGATATTAATGGCATGCAGAAAAACAGGTGACGACAAAGTAAAAGTGGGAAATATCACCCGTGTCAGCGGGAAGGTCACCATCGCGGGTGGGGATATTTATGAGGGCTACACAGTTGAGCAAGTCTCCGTTCTCCTCACACAAATCACAACGGACTATCGGCGCAAACCGTTCGATGGTCGCTGTCCGTATAAAGGGCTGGATGTCTTCGAAGAGGAAGATGCCGACCTGTTCTTCGGGCGCGAGCGACTGGTGGAGGATCTGCTCAGCCGTGTGAAGGAGTCCCGGACGGTGTTCATCACTGGTCCTTCGGGGAGTGGGAAGTCCTCCCTCGTGCGGGCGGGCTTGATCCACGCCTTGAAGCAGGGAGCCATCAAGAATCTCCACAGCGAGCGCTGGCTATATGAGACCATGAAGCCAGGGCGTGAACCCATCCAGGAACTCTCCCTGGCGTTCTCACGTTTGAAGTCACCGGAGCTGGCACATTACTTTCAGTTGCATGCAAACGATATAAATATTTTGAATGAATGCGCCGAGTCGGTGTTGAGCGGGCAAAAGACTCAGCGCTTCGTCTTATTTATCGATCAGTTCGAAGAGGTCTTCACCCAGATCAACGGGGAAGAGGAACGCCAGGCATTTATCAACATGCTCGCACATGCGGGGACGGTCGAGAACGGGCGCGTCATCGTCCTGTTCGCCATGCGCTCCGACTTCGTCTCGAACTGTGCCACATACCCCATGCTCAATGAATTGCTCAGCCAGGAGTTCCGCCAGATCGGCGCCATGCAGCCCGAGGAGTTGGTGGCTGCCATCGCCTTGCCTGCCAAAGAAGTGGGCTTGCCCATTGAAGAGGAACTGATCGCACGCATCATCAACGACATGAAAGGCGAACCGGGCGCACTGCCCTTGATGCAATTCGCTCTGAAGGACCTGTTTGACTCACAGCAGGCGAAGGGCGGCGTCATCGCTCTGAC
>WNFZ01016766.1_pt1 | contig 13328 bp, 14 predicted proteins | sample 5400081 | NCBI WGS metagenome assembly WNFZ01 (sample SAMN13153365, study PRJNA577476) | soil metagenome | isolation source: 80 cm soil or saprolite under grassland replicate 1 | place: USA:California | collected 2016-06-15
TTTGGGATGGAGATCCACAATCAACGAGCACCTGGTTCTTAATACTCGCGCTGCATACATACGGCAGCCGCTCGTGGAGCGCTCAATTTTTTCTACTGGCCCCCAGGATTCCCATCAGGACTATCGGGAATGGACCGGGGGCAGCGGACTCGTTTGGGACTGGGCAAAGGAGCACATTTTCGAGGGCGGCTGGACCTCGCGGCGGATGAGCTATCCATACCTCGTCAGCGTGTTTCAGGCCAATGGCGCTCTGACAAACACCACCGTAGATCCGACTACCCTTCACGGAACGGGGTATCTTCAGGAGTCCTCCAGCTTTCTTGGAAACAAGCTTCACTTGCTTGGCGGAATCCGTTATGACCAGTCGGAACATTATCCCGAACACCCATTGTCCCCACAAGTGTCCGCGGCTGTCCAAATCGCGCGCGCAACCACGGTGCATCTTGGGTACGGACAGTACGTTCAGAACAGCTTTCCCCCTTTTGTGGGCATTCCCGGCACCTGTGCTTCGCCTGCCCAGACTTGGGTTGCCGCGAATCACTACACTGCGGCTATCGAGCAGCGAGTTGGGGAAAGCCTGCGTGTGCGGCTGGAAGGCTTTGGACGGGTTGAGACTGATATGGTGCATGTCGGCCCGTCTCCAAGTGGCTGCCCTGTTTTTCCGGGTCAGAGCGAGCAGAAGGCGCCCATTGGGCACGAGCGGTCGAAGGGCTTGCAGTTCATTCTGCAGAGGAGGAGCTCAAACCGTCTTTCCGGATGGATTGGATACACGCTCGTGTACGCCCGCACAAACACAACCTACTTTAATACCCTCGCATCTTTCACTCCGTACTTCAGCAGCTCTGAAGACCAGCGCCATTCGCTTAACACATTCGCAACCTACCGGTTCAAGCCAACCCTGAACATCAGCGGCAAGTTTCTGTATGGTTCAGGCTTTCCAATCGCGAGCGGCTATATGATTGGCCAAAACGGGTCCTTGCAGTTGGTGCCGGTCCAGAGACAGTCTCCCTATTTGCGCGTTGACCTTCGTGTAGACAAAAGCTGGGCGTGGACTCGCTGGAAACTGACACTCTACGGAGAAGTGCTGAACCTGACGAACCACTCGAACCGGATCGTTACATCGACAACTGTGCTTCCCAATGGCCAGCTGCAAACGACAACCGCAGAAGCGCTGCCCATTACTCCGACCGCAGGGCTGGCATTTGAGTTTTAGGGTCGTGTGGGTCGGGCGTCCACGCCCGCCAGTCTTGACTACTCGCCTGTGTTCGGAGGCAGGCGTCCCTGCGCGTGCGAGCTCGCATCAGTTCTTCTCCGTGCCTCTGTGCCTCTGTGGTGAACGTTCGTGGGTTTTCTTGGAGGGATGCGCGCTCCCCGTGCGGCCTCTCGCCAGTCCCGCGGCGAGTTTTAGTTTTCCAATTTCGCCGATGGTCAGGCGGCGGAATTCTCCGGGAGGCACGTCCAGCGCCAGCGGGCCGTAGCGGACGCGCTTGATCTTCTCCACGTGGTGGCCGATTTCCTCGAACATCTTGCGGATTTGGCGGTTCCGGCCTTCGGTGAGCGTCACCTCGTACCAGGGATTTTCTGACTCGCGCACGGCGCGGACTTTCGCGGGAGCGGTTTTCACCCGCTGGCCTTTGTCGGTGGAAATGGAGAGGCCTCGACGCAGCCGGTCCAAGCCGTCTTGCGACGGCACACCCGCCACTTTCACGACGTAAGTCTTGGGCACGTGCGACGCGGCTTTCATCAACGCATGCGCCAGTTCTCCGTCATTGGTCAGGATTAGCACGCCTTCTGTTGCGTAGTCGAGGCGGCCCACAGGGTAAACGCGGACGCGAATGCCGCGCAGCAGGTCCATCACTGTCGGCCGGCGCTCGGGGTCGCTGACGGTGGTGACGTAGCCCTTCGGCTTGTTCATTAGCAGATAAATGTGCTGCTCTACGCCGTGCAACAGCTTTCCGTTGACCCGGATGTGGTCATGCTCAAGGTCGGCCTTGCTGCCGAGTTCGGTGACGGTCTTCCCGTTGACCTCGACCAGCCCGGATTCGATCATCTTCTCCGCCGCGCGCCGCGAGGCAATTCCCGCCGCCGCAATAATCTTCTGCAAACGCTCAGATGGCATGTATCAAGAGATTAACAGAGGGGCTTGGTAGATGTTCCTCCGTGGTTTCCTCTGTGAAACTCAGTGTCCTTGTGGTAAAGGTTTTGAAAACCCCACCACAGAGGACACAGGGGTGCACAGAGGAATGAACGGACTTGAAATCAGAAGTAGTAGAGATCCGGGTCATTCTTGAAAGGAGAGTATGCGAAGTTCTTCCCTTTGATTTTGTACCAGGTCTTCCATTTCTCGATAATCTTCGCTTGAGCATCCTTCGGAGCGATGTACAAACTGTCTCTCGACATCCATACCCCAAAAAACTTTAGCGTGCCGTCCTTCTTAAACCGGTCGCCGCCTGTGAACCACTCACGATTCTCGTCCAACTCGGTATTACCGAAGTGATGACTTGTGGTGGCACGAAACTCTAGTCCTCCAGTAAGGGTGCGGAGCGCACGCAAACACCAAGTAATATGCTCAGTGTCTTTCCATTCTTGACTTTGGTGCTCTTGCGACAAGATTCTGGCGCCATCAACGGGATGGAGTTCTTGGATCAGAAGGCGAGCAGACTCCATTGGCCGCCGCGATATGAACTTGATTCTCTCTAGATCGTTTTCATCGCTGCCGAGCGCCCTTTACCACGGTGTCGATAGGAGTGGAGTCCGGAATCGCGAATGCCGTGCTTTGGGGTGTTTGCGCGGAAACATTGAGGCAGACAAGTACTAGAAGCCCGAGGCTCGCCAATCGGGCAATATCCCACATAAAGCAATACATCGAATCACCTACGCAGTCTTCTCCGCCTCAACTTGCCTCGGCTCAGCTTGACCTTCCACTGCTTCGGCAGTCGCATCTGGCGTGTGCGACGTTTCCGTGGGCTGCTCGCTTGCCCCCTCTGCCGGCAGCAAGTCGCTCTGGAACGACTCGGCAACCAGCTTTTCGAACTCTTCCATGCTGGGGAGTTCGTTCACGTCCTTCAATCCGAAGCTGAGCAGGAATTCTTTCGTGGTCTTGTAGAGGATCGGGCGGCCGACCACGTCCTTGCGGCCGGAGGTCGTAATCAGCTTGCGATCGAGCAGGGTTGCGATGACACCGCTCGAATCCACGCCGCGAATTTCGCTGATTTCCGGCACCGTAACCGGCTGCTTGTAGGCGATGACGGCCAGCGTTTCCAGCGCGGGCAGCGAGAGGCGGATCGGTGGCTTTAGACTCTTGGCAAACGAGCGCACCAGGTCGTGCTGCTCGGGCTTGGTGGACATGCGGTATCCGCCGGCAATTTCGCGAATCTCGATACCGTGCGCGTCCGTGGAATATCCCACCTTGAGTTCGGTGAGGGCGCGGAGGACTTCAGAGCGCAGTTCGGTTCCGTTGGAGATGCCAGCCGAGTCTTTCACGAGCTGGATCATCTGGTCCAGCGTGATCGGCGTCTCCGCGGCGTAAATGATGGCTTCAAGTTGGGCTTTCAGGCTCATAAGTAAGTTGTCAGTTGCCAGTGATCAGTTCTCAGTAAAACCCGCAGCCTAAGCGATAGAACTGACAACTGATCACTGACAACTGTCTTACCTCCAATCATCCCTCACCGCGGAATCTTCCTTCATTACTTCATCAAAATGCGAATGCTTGCGGATCAGGATCTCGCCGAACAGCTTTTCCTGGCGAAGCTGAATTGCCTGCAAGCGTACCAGTTCCAGCAACGCAAGAAACATGCACACCAGCGCCTGCCGCGACTGCACGCCCGAAAGCATCTGCTTGAGGCGGATAGGGCGGTCTTCCAAAGTCAGCCGGCGCCGCAGATAGGTGATCATTTGGCTGACGGTCACCGTTTCTTCGTCTACCTGAATCATCGGGCGCGTACGTACGCGTTCCAGCACCTGCTGAAAGGTTTTCACCAGATCGATGACGTCGGCGGCGATCTCGGGCTCCGCGCCCTCGGCCTGCATGAATTCGCGAATCGCAGGATTCGTCCGAACGGCGTCTTCGATCTGCTGCTTCTGCATCAGCATTTGCGCGGCAGACTTGAATTTCTCATGCTCGATCAGCCGGTTCACCAGTTCTGCGCGTGGATCTTCCTGCTCTTCCGAACTCGCCGCTGGATCGCGGGGCAACAGCATCTTCGACTTGATGTGGATCAACACCGCCGCCATGTATATGAAGTCGGCGGCAACGTTCACATCCAGTTCTTTCAGCCGTTCAACGTAAGTCAGGTATTGCGCGGTGATCTTGGCAATCGGAATGTCGTAGATGTCGATGTCCTGCTTGCGGATGAGATCGAGCAGCAGGTCGAGCGGGCCTTCGTACACGTCGAGCACGCTGACCGAGAAAGCGGAGTCGTTGTCTGCTTGTATGACGGCGGAAACGTCATCCGTCGCAGGTCGGGGGGCGGGCGTCGGGCGCAACCCTTCCTCAGACGCAGCGGGTTGCCCCGCCCTTGTCGCGTTCTTTGCGACAGGGTGTGGGTTTTGATCTTGCTCCACCGGAATTCGCGCTTCTTGAGCCAAACTACTTCGCTCCGTCGAACTTTAGCGACATGCCCATCGCGTCTCTTACTTCGTTCATCGTGGAAGCGGCAACTTTGCGTGCCTGTTCCGACCCGGCTTCCAGAATATCCCACGCCAGCCGCGGATTGTCCTCATATTTCTTCCGCCGTTCCTGCATGGGCTTGAGGATCTGCACCAGCGCGTCCGCAGCCCAGCTCTTGCACTCAATGCAGCCAATCCCGGCGCTGCGGCAGCCGATGTTCACCTTTTCGTTCGTTTCTTTGTCGCTGAAAATCTTGTGCAGGTCGCCGACTGGGCACACATCAGGATTGCCAGGATCGGTACGCCGCACGCGCGCCGGGTCCGTGACCATGGTCTTAAGCTTCTGCCGGACCACCGGCTCGGGGTCGGTCAACATGATCGTGTTGCCGTACGACTTCGACATCTTGCGGCCATCGGTCCCGGGCAACTTCGGAGCAGGTGTGAGTACGGTCTGCGGCTCAGGGAAAACTGGCGATGCATCTTTGTTTTTGCGGTAGAAGTTGTTAAACCGCCGTGCAATCTCGCGCGTTAGCTCCACGTGTGCTGCCTGGTCTTCGCCCACGGGAACGAAGTCGGCCTTATACAACAAAATGTCCGAGGTCATCAGCACCGGATATCCCAAGAAACCGTAGGTGCTCAAATCTTTGCCCGTGATGTTTTCCTGCTGCTCTTTGTAGGTGGGTACGCGCTCCAGCCAACCCAGCGGCGTGATCATAGACAGAAGCAGATGCAACTCGGCGTGCTGCGGCACGTGCGATTGAATGAACATCACGCAGCGCGCTGGATCAAGTCCAGCCGCCAGCCAGTCGAGCAGAACGTCAATCGAGTTTTGCTTCACCTGTGACGTATCGGCGTAGTCGGTCGTCAACGCGTGCCAGTCGGCCACGCAGAAGTAGCATTCGTGCTCGTCCTGCATTTTGACCCAGTTGGCGAGAGCCCCCACGTAGTTGCCCAGGTGGAGCTTGCCCGTCGAGCGCATGCCGCTGAGAACTTTCTTTCGTCGATTGGAGGAAGCCGTCATGCTTTGAGTATCACCCAGACAAACGTGCGAAGCACGGGAGAGAACAGAGCGTCGAGGATACCGCCACCAAAATAGACAAAAACCATCAGGCCCACAAAACCCAACATGTCATACACGCGGAGCACGCCATCGGGCAGAAAGTGACGCAGCACGTGACTGCCGTCCAGCGGCGGAATGGGAATCAGATTGAAAACCGCGAGCAACACATTGATCACCAGGAACTCATACAGCAGAAGGCAGACCGGAAACAGCGCCGAGTCCGACACTTGGTGCCAGCCAATGAGTGTGTCGGTGACCTGTCTCCCGGTGGGGGAACTGACCCGCAGCAGGAGCAGTGCAACCGTAACCCCCGCCGCGACCACGAAATTACTGATTGCAGAACCGTTCCCACCGGATCAATGTGCTTGATCGGGTTCAGCGTGATGCGCCCCAGCATCCGGGCTGTCGGGTCTCCCCGCAGGTTTGCCATCCATGCGTGCGCCGACTCGTGCACGCTGATCGCAAACAGAAACGCAATGATCTGGAAGACAATTTCGACGTATTCGAGCTTCATTCCGGCTTGGCTTCGATACTACCATGCGAGGATTCAATCCCCGGTTGCGTCCGGGCCGGGGGACGGCGGGTTGTCGCGCTAGTTGAATAAAGTGACCGGCCGCTCAACCGAATACAGGAGGGCACGGCTTCCAACCGTGCCGTAGTGCTCCTGAATTTGATGTAACGGCATGGCCGAAGGCCATGCCGTCCCGATTCTTGGCTCAACAACTTCGTCATGCGCTGTCCGGCTGGCGCGAGTATGAATGTATTACTTCTGCACCAGCGTGACCTGATGCTGGCCCACAACTGCCGTGTCAATTCGGTCGGGCAGAGTGAAGCGCGAATCCATCCCGATCTGTGGGTAGCGCGGGGTCAGATATTTCTCAACAAACAATTCCAGCACAAAAGTTGGCACTTCAATCCCGTCGAGCGAAACCGAATCCACATGCACATATCCCTGGCCGCCCCGGCCGTAAGCATGGGTTTCGACCGCAACTTCGTGGATGCCGCTGAAAATGCTGAGCAATGGATTTGAGGAATGTGTTCCCGCTCGCACCTGGTCGAAATCGATTCGGGCCGTACCCGACACCGCGCCTGGCGTGCCACTCAGTTTGACAGTCTGCACCCCCGCAGGCATCTGAATCTCGTCAGACGCGAGATAGGCGTTGATTTCAGCTTCAGTCAAAACGGTGGGAGCCACGTCCGGGTGCGCAGCTCGCCCATTGGCTTCGAGCCGCGCAATCTTTCGGTCGATGCTCGCGAGTTCGGGGGAGGCTTTCCTGTTCGTTGCTGATGCGCCAACCAGCGTCAGCAGAAGGGCGAATCCAATTGTTTTGGAAAAGCTTTGCAACTTCACGGTTTCAGGGAAGCCTCAGCGCTCGGGATGGCGGAGACGCGCGTCCTGAGGAAGGTTCCGCTCAACGCGAACCCGCCCGTATTTTCCGTAACGGCCCGCATGTTCAGCGCGCCAGTAAGAGACGCAGTCCCGCTGACGGTATAAACCTCGCTGCCGCTGTTAAGTTTCGCCTCCTGGAAAGAAAACAGGCTGTTCTTGAGGTGGAGGTCGCCCGAGAAGTCTTCGACGCGCAGCGGCCCGGATTCACGGGTGAGCGCCACGTGCGGGAAACTACCGCCGGAAAGACGGAAATTGGCCGTAAGATCGGCGGAGCTGAGCAGGTCTTCAAGGTTCTTGCCACTCGCTTTGAATTCGTATTTTGCGTCACCCGAACCATGAATCCAGCCGTCATGCATCAGTTCGGCAACGTCCGCGAGCGAAACTTGCTCGATGTTGCCGCTGCCGGTGTACTTCGCAGGCTTGCTGGCAAAATCGGCTTCCCAATTCCCGGTTACCGTGCCATCGAGGACTTGGCCTCGAAAACCGGAAAGCGCAAGTGTGCCGCCTTCCAGGCTCAGATCTGATGCGAAATGCGAACACGCCGACTTCCCGATTGCAAGCTTATCAATAGTAATTTTGCCAGAAGCGCGCGCCTGCAAGAGGTAGGAAGGCTGGTCACTTCCCAGCGAGAGAAACTTGTACCAGGAGCGAGACCGCGAATCCGGATTCAGCAGACTATTGAGCGAACCGGCATTCAGCTCGGCCGTGTGCAGGTTGAACTGCACCTGGCATGCACTGGGCGATGGACATGGGCGAGGAATGCGCAGAGATCCGTGCCACGTGGCTTCGGCTGCCTTGGCGGAAAAATTCTGGACTACGACCATGTCACGATCCACGGTTAGATCGGCGCTGAGCACCTCGATAGGAGCATTCAGACCTCTCACTTGTGAGCGGACGGAGCGCAAATGAGCGCTGCCGGTTATAAGGGGCCGATCTCCTTTCGCCCACGATCCCGATATGTTCAGTTTCACATTGGCGGAGCCCTCGGCAGCGGTTGTCGGAGCAGGTAGCCCGAGCGTTCGCGCAACTTGCAGCAATCGCTTCAGTCCTGTGTCTCCGTTGGCAGATGCGGCGTAGCCCGCACGCGTCAGTGTTGCCTCTCCCATGAGTGGCGCGGACTTTCCGGTGGCAAGGTTCACAGGACCAACCTCAACTCGCAACTGCCTGCTTTGCTCATCAGGTTTCGCGAATTGGCCCAAGTCCTCCTTCGCAGAACGATGTTTAACTTTCGCGGTGGCACGCTCCGAGGGACCGTTTGTGATGGAGAAGGGAACTGAGCCGAGGCTTATCTGCGAATCGGGATCGGCCCGCGCGATTTGCAGTCCATCCACTGAACCTTTGCCCTCAACGGACACAGGTTGCTCGGGGGCCGATCGCGCGATTTGAATGTTCGCGTTCAAAACGCCGTTGGTGGTGACGTCTCCCGGAAAACTGGATGTCCCGTGCCGTAGCGAGGCGATGAGAGATTCAGCGGGGACATGACTGATCACCAGCCACAGATCCGACGTGGCGAATGGTTGGCCGTTCAGTAACAACCCCGCTGCGCTGCCTTTTAGCTGCAGATACCCGCCTCCGGAAGGAGCAGTGCAGTCCATATTGGAAATCTCGCGTGCGGTTGAGTCGTATGCAGCCAAACAGTGCGCCGTGAGCCTCAGATTTCCTGCACCGAAGACATCCTGCCGGCGCACATCATCGATGGAGGCATCTGCTGTAAGTTTCAGGTGCTCCAGAGTTCCCGCGATAGTGCCGGATAGAAGGGCTGCACCTCTCCAGCCTTTGTCGCCACCGTAAACAAGCTTCGAGAGTTGTCCGATCTGCGCCTGCTTCCACTGCACAGAAACCTGTACCGGCGTTTGATGAATTTCGGGCGATCGTCTCCACAGGCCCGTGGCGGTCAGAATGCCCGTGTCGGTGAGATTTGCATCGGTCCGGATGGGCCGGGCCTGTACGCGAGCGCCCCACGTGTTTTCCGAATCCTGCCAGAGCGAGAACTCGGCGCTGGTCAGCGCGAAGTGGATTTTCTCAGTACCTAATTTGAAGTTCACCCGTGCGTCGGACGCTTCGATATAGGGGAAAGCTGGGGTGGCAATGTGTCGCGCAGCGCCGGTCGGTGCCAGTGAGGTGTGCGCGGTACGCTCAATGAGGTCTTCAATGTTCCATCTGCCGCGCAGATCGCGGGTCACATTGAGGCTGGATTCACTCAGACTCAGTCTCGATACTTCGATGCGTCCCCGTAAAAGCGCAAATAACCGCAGCGAGGCGTTTACGTCGGACGCACGCAGCAGGGGTTCCGCACCAAATGCGGGGTCATCGAATACCACCAGATCTTGCAAGTCAAAGCCAGGCCGGGGGAGAAACTGGAGCCGCACGGATCCGATGCTTACGTTGCGTCCCAACGCCTGCGCAATTGATCCCGACACTCGTGCTCGCATCCATCCCGCATCGGGGCGCAGCAAGAACAAGGCGAGTAACAACAGGCAAGCAGCGGCAAGGACGCGCTTAGACAACAGTCGCTTCACTTGACTACCTTAAGAGTCCTCGACCAGCGGGTTTCGTCGAAAAAATGCAGCACGGTGTGAGCGAAAAACGAAATCCGTTGACTGAACTCTCTCTGAGCGTACTGGTCCTCAGAGGTTTCAAACGACCAGTAGATGAACATGGGCCGACCGATCACGTGGTCCTCCGCAATGAATCCCCAATAGCGGCTGTCCAGGCTCACGTTGCGGTTATCGCCCATGCCAAAGTAGCTGTCGGGTGGGACCACAATGTCGCCGTTCTCGATGTGCGATCCCATTGTGAGCTTCCACTCGTCAATGACATTGCTCTCGTCCACCGCCGAGACTGCCGGGAAGTTGTCCCGGTAGGCATCATACGGGAGACCGACGTCGTGACGGGCAAGCGGTTCGTCCAGTTTTTGACCATTGCGGTACACAACCCCGTCGCGCAAATGAATGCGGTCTCCGGGAATGCCAATGATTCGTTTCACGATATATAGGTCCGGGGTGCGTGGATCCATCGAGAGGAACACGACGATGTCCCCGCGATTAACGTTGCTATACGCGACAATTGGCGAAATCCAGGAAGTCCGCGGCGAGAATTGGACACGATTCACGAACACGTGGTCGCCAATCAGCAGAGTCCTCTCCATGGACGAGGAGGGAATCTCGAACGCCTGAATGATAAACGTGATGATGAAAAGCCCGGTCACCAGCACTCCGGCGAGCGACGCCAGAAATTCGACTGTAGTTTCACGCGGCTTTTCGTTTTCCAGCTGATCCTTTTTCTTCACTCGTCTTCCTTTGACAAGAATTTATTGGACCAGTCGCAAAGTTCGGTCCCAACGGGTGATCTGCAGAATGTGGCTCATGGCATAGAGGAATCGGTTAAGTTTATCACTGGCAGTGAGTTGTCCAGCCGGCAAGTCCGGGCTGCGCATGGACCAATAAATCACTAGCGGGCGCCCGACGATATTCTCCCGCGGAACAAATCCCCAATAGCGACTGTCCAAACTGTCGTCGCGGTTATCGCCCATGACAAAGTAACTGCCTTCGGGCACGATCAGCTGGTTATCGACTACCAGTTTCTGCATTTCTTGCCACCAGGCGCCCGTTACGCCTTCCATCACGCCCTCAAGCTTAGGGAACTCGTCACGATACGGGTTGTGCGGACGAAAATGGTGTACATACGGTTCTACTTGCGGTACGCCATTGACGTAAACTACGCGGTCAATCAGCCGGACTTTATCCCCGGGGACGCCCACAACTCGCTTCACAAAATGAACAGAGGGATCGACGGGATAGTGGAATACTACGATATCGCCCAGAATCCGGCGGCCCCAAAGTGCAGCTTATCGACCAGCAGGTAGTCGCCGATGAGAAGCGTGTTCTCCATCGATTCGGACGGGATCTGAAACGCTTGCACAATGAACGTTACGACGAAAATCGCGATGGTCAGGGTCCCCGCGAGCGACTTCATCACTTCCGTCCATCCCGAAGATGTGTGGTGCACGGATTCCGCAGTCACGCGGTTGCTCCATCGGACGGTGCGTGGGCGTCCAGATATTCGAGCACTTGTCTCGCGGCATCCTGCTCGGCGTTCTTCTTCGTAGATCCCTCCGCCTTCGCGGTGAATTCCATCTCGCCATGAATGGCGATCAATCGTGCTTCGATGGTGAAAGTCTTCTGATGTTCGGGGCCTGCTTCCTTGACCAGGAAGTACGCAGGTTGCGGACGTCCCTGCGCCTGCAGCCGTTCCTGCAGCGCCGATTTGTAGTCGGTGACTTTGCCGGTAGTCCCGAGAGAAGCAAAGTGCTGCAACTCGGGCCAGACGATCTGTTTCAAAATGATGGGCCGAGCAGTCTCGAGACCGGCGTCGAGGTAAACGGCCCCAAGTACCGCTTCCAGCGCATCCACAAGGAGGGCAGCCTTGTTGCGGCCCCCACTCTTTTCCTCTCCACGCCCGAGCCGCAGATATTTTCCGAGCGCAAGACGTTCGGCGATGTGGATCAAATGATTTTTGCTGACCAGGTGGGCCCGCAATTTTGAGAGCTGTCCCTCGCTGAACTGCGGAAAGCGCCGGAACAATTCCTCAGTCGTGACCAGGCTCAAGACCGCATCGCCAAGGAACTCGAGCTGTTCGTTGTCCTCGGCACGTTCCGCGCCGCCGGAGCGTTGGGCTTCCGTTTCTCGTGCCTGTGAGCTGTGTGTGAGTGCCTGTTGCAGCAGGCGGGGCGAGGCAAATTCGTGGCCCAGAGACTGTTCCAGAGTTGAGACATCCGATGATTGTGAGATCACGCTTACGGTTTCCAAATCTCGATTTGCTTCGCTCAGTTGCTCGGCGAAGCCTCCGTGCCTGTGCCATCATCTGAAACAGCTTTGCCGGTAACGCTGTTCTTGGCAATCACGGCGGTCAGCCGGTCTCGTTCCGTTCTTGCCAGACGTCCTGCGTCCGTGTCGTCTTTCGTGAGTTCGACGGCGCGGTTGGCCTGCTGCAGAGCATCCTCATATTTCTTCTCTTGGTCTAACGAGAGCGCCAGCCGTAGCAACACAACGCTATCAGGATTCGTGGGGTCCGCTGCGAGCGCCTGGCGCAGTGTGGACTCGGCCTCCGGATAGTGCTCTCGCTTGTATTGGATCGTGCCAACAATGGAGAGCGCAGCAGACCGCAGATACTTCTTATAGGCCTCCACGCGATCCGCGGGGGTACCCACGGGCACGATGAGATCGCTGTCGATTGTCGCTAAAGCGTGTTGGGCATTCGCAAGCGTCTGGTCCATCCTCTGGTCTCGGTCCAGATCCATGGGGGTAGTGTGTTGTTCCTGGACCTCGGCGACAAAGAGCAGGGCCTCCGGATCGTCCTTATCCAATTCCAGGACCTTCAGTGCCGCGTCCATCATCTTTTGTGAGTCGCCCGCGGTGCGGTAACTCTTCATCACTGCTCGGTAGAGCAAAAGGCGAATGTTGCTGTCGGGGAATTTGGCGGCAAATTCAGCTGCGGACTTTTCCATCGCCTCAGCATTCTGCTTGTTCGCCATAGCAGCCTGGTATGCCACGTACTCCTCATGAGTTCTGGCTTTGATCGGCAGTATTGTTTTTTGAGTCGTGCCCCCAACGGCGGAGGAGTTGCCCTCTGTGACAGGTGTCTGTGCCTGCGAGAGGCCTAGTGCCGCGCCTGCGAATATGATCGCAACCCACTTGGTGTGCTCCTTCATCTGTTTTTAGCTATTCCTTGTCCTTGTCGTCATCCTGATGGCTCTGTCCCTGGGCGCTCTTTGGCGGTTCGAAGGGCTTTTGCAGGCCGAGCTCGGCGGCAGCTTTCGCCTCAGGCAAATCATCACTGGCACCGGTCGCCGCCTTGTAGTGTTGGATTGCTTCTGCCCGATCAGGACCATTTTCATGATCGTCCTGCAAGTCAAAAATCCTGCCCAGATAAATGTGCGACCACGCTACAACCTTCGGTTCGTTGGTCGCTTGCAACGCCTGCTCGAAGTACTGTCGGGCGCCGGCGACATTTTTGTTTAAAGAGATCTGCGCCAGGATGAACAAGGCCCGGCCGGGATCTTCCACCTTTTCCGCAAGCGCCTGCTTGGCCAGCTTCTCCGCAGCTTCGGCGTCACCCGCTGAGAGCCGTTCTTGCGCAGAAATCAGCAGCTTTCCCTGCTTCGGTTTCGGCAACTGCAGAAGTTCGGGATCCGCAGCGTTCGCAAATTGGATCTGTCCCGCCTGCTTTCCCTCTCTGCGTGGGTCAATCTGCGTAATCATGACCCCAACC
>WNFZ01004250.1_pt1 | contig 13322 bp, 10 predicted proteins | sample 5400081 | NCBI WGS metagenome assembly WNFZ01 (sample SAMN13153365, study PRJNA577476) | soil metagenome | isolation source: 80 cm soil or saprolite under grassland replicate 1 | place: USA:California | collected 2016-06-15
GAAGCCCGGCCGACGGTCGTCAGGTCGCCGCGAATCGGCGTGAATGCGCCACGATCCGCCGACACCGACCGGGGCGAACAGGGCCGGCGTGAACGGCCTGAACGAAGGATCGAGAACTGGACGTGAATCAGGAATTGTCCGCGCTCGGGTTCAGGAGTTCACCCGATTGTGCGCCCTCCGCGGCCGCCTCTACCGTGGGAAGCGTGAAGTCAAGAGCGCGTGCCGCTCGCCCGCGGCCCTCGCTGGCGAACCGGGTGGGGAGAAACACTCCCCGAGGGCGCGCGCAGTCGAGGTTGGACCTGTCGGCGTGTTCGGCGCCCGGGAGAGGGACCGAACCGAAGGGGGCAGAGCCTTGCCGGTGAGCAAGATGATTGAGACTCAGCCGCTCGGATCCTCGGTCGCCGATCGCACGACAGGTGAAGCGCCGCCCGGCTCGAAACGATGGCACGCGCTGTGGACCCGGAGCCACTGCGAGCAGCTCGTGCACGACCAGCTCGCCGCGAAAGGGTTCGAGCTGTTCTTGCCCGAGGTCGACGTCTGGTCGAGCCGCGGCGGGGTGCGGCGCCTCATCTCGGCGCCGATGTTTCCGGGCTATCTCTTCCTGCATCACGCGATGGACAAGGCGAGTTACGTCGAGGTCGTCAAGGCGAGGGGCCTGGTCAAGGTCCTCGGGGAGCAGTGGGATCGGCTCCACGTGGTGCCGGACGTCCAGATCGAGGCGCTCCAGCGGGTGCTGGCCGCGCGCGCGCCGGTCTTGCCCTATCCATTCTTGCAGGAAGGGCAGCGGGTGCGTATCGCCCGCGGCCCGCTGGCCGACGTCGAGGGCATCCTGGTGCAGAGCAAGCCGAACAAAGGGCTCCTGGTCCTGTCCGTGACGCTGCTCCAGCGGAGCGTGGCGCTGGCGATCGACTGCACCCAGGTCGTCGCGGCGTAGGGACAGGAGCGTACCCGTGGCAGGAACGGAGGGAAAGATGAAGATCCGAACAGTGTCGGGCATGGCACTCCTGGTTCTCGTGTCGTTGGTCCTGATGAGCGCGGTCGCCCAGGCCGAAGGGCAGGGTCAGGTCGCCGCGCCCGCCCCGGCTCCGCCCGGTCAGGCCCCGCCCACCCAGGGCAATGGGACGGGGCAGCCGCCCCCGGACTACCAGATCGGGCCGGAGGACCTGCTGGATATCTCGGTGTGGAACAATCCCGCGCTCAGCCGCACGGCTCCCGTGCGGCCGGACGGCAAGATCTCCCTCCCGCTGCTCAACGACGTCCAGGCGGCGGGCCTCACGCCGATGCAGCTGCGCGACATCATCGCGAAGAAGCTGGTGGAGTACATGCCGAACCCGGAGGTCTCCGTCATCGTCCGCGAGGTCAACCGGTTCAAGGTCTCCGTGATCGGTGAGGTCAAGAAGCCGGGCCGCTTCGACTTCAAGAGCAAGGCCACCGTCCTGGACGCCATCGCCCTCGCCGGCGGGTTCAACGACTTCGCCGCCCGCTCCCGGATCGTGATCCTGCGCCCGGACGGGGCGGGCACCAAGCGGATCCCCGTCAACTACAACAAGATCATCTCGACGACCTCGGAGCAGGACGACTTGTACCTGCAGCCGGGCGACGTCATCGTCGTGCCGTAGGCGGGGCACCGGAGGGAGAGCGGCGCGATGAGCCATCAAGCACGCAAGAGCTCGGGCTTCCAGCGTGCGCTGGAGGTGTGGAACCGGCGCAAGTGGCTGGCGACCGTCGTGTTCATGGTCGTCTTCGCGGGGTCGTTGAGCGCCATCTGGGCCCTGCCGTCGCTGTACCGGTCTTCGGCCACCGTGGTGGTGGACCGCCGGGAGGTCTCTGACAGCTTCGTGCGCTCGGCCGTGACCGGCGAGCTCGAACCCAGGCTGGACGCCATCAGCCAGGAGCTCCTCAGCCGCGCCCGGTTGGAAGCGGTGGTCACGCGCTTCGACCTGTACCGGGACCTGAGGAGGCAAGAGGGCTCGCCCGAGGCCGCCGTCCAGCAGATGCGCAGGGACATCCAGTTCGCGGCCAAGGCGACCGAGCAGCCCGGAGGCAAGAACACCACCATCGCGTTCACCCTGAGCTACCGGGGGATGGATCCCGACACGGTGGCGCGCGTGACCAATGCGCTCGCCACCAGTTACGTCGAGGAGAACTCGAGGGTCAGGGAGCGCCAGGCGGCCGGCACGGCGCAGTTCCTCAAGGGTCAACTGGCGGAGATGAAGCAGAAGGTCGAGGAGCAGGAGCGCATCCTCGGCGCCCAGCCGCAGCCGGTGGAGACGGAGCTGGCCGCCCTGGAGCGGCTCAACACGCGGCTCAAGATCAACACCGATCGTCAGCTGCGCGCCCTCGACCGGCGGGAGCGGGTGGTGAGGGGGTTCGACGTGGTGGAGGGGCCGGGCGGCACGATCTCCCCTGCGGGGGGGGGCGAGAGCATCACCGCGCGGCTCGCCAAGCTCAAGCACGAGCTCACCGAGCTCCGCACCCGCTTCAGCGACAAGTACCCGGATGTCATCCGCGTGAAGAGCGAGATCGCCGCCCTCGAGCGCCGGCGCGCCGAGGAGCCGCCGGAAACGCCGCCCGCGCCGGAGCGCGGCCGCGCGCGTCGGGACGACGGCGCGGCCGGTCAGGACAAGGACCCGCTCAAGGAGATCAACGCCGAGCTCAAGGCGCTGAAGGACGAGGAGCATACCCTCCGCCAGGCCATCGCGACCTACGAGGGGCGGGCGGACAATGCGCCCAAGCGCCAGCAAGAGTACCAGCGGCAGGCGCGCGACTACGCCACCCTGAAGGAGCAGTACCAGTCGCTGCTGAAGCGATACGAAGAGGCCCAGGTGGCGGAGAGCATGGAGCAGGGCCTGAAAGGAGAGCAGTTCAGGATCCTCGACGGGGCCCTCCCCGCGAAGGAGCCGATTGCCCCGAGCCGCGCCCGGCTCGGCATGATGGGACTCATCCTCGCCCTGGGGATGTCGGTCGGCGCCGTCGTGCTGGCCGAGACCTTCGACGGCTCGTTCCACTCGGTCGACGAGCTGCGGGCGTTCAGCAAGGTGCCCGTGCTCGCGGGCATTCCGCGCCTCGTGACCGAGGCCGATACGCGTCGCCGCATCCAGCGCCGCTGGCTCGCGGCGCTGTCGCTCCTAATCATCCTGGCGCTCGTCGCCGCCGCCGCCTACCTCTTCGCCTATGGGAACGAGGGCTTGGTGCGGCTGCTTGCGATCACGTCCGGACGCTGAGAGGCGCCGATGTATCTGAACTTCTACATGCTCGACGAGAAGCCGTTCAACGCCACGCCGGACCCGAGGTTCCTGTTCCTGACGCCGGCGCACCGGGAGGCCCTGGCCCAACTCGTGTACGGCGCCCAGGAGAACAAGGGGTTCCTGGTCCTGACCGGCGAGGTCGGGACCGGGAAGACGACCCTGCTGCACACGCTGCTGCAGCGGCTGGACAGCAGCACGCCGGTCGCGTTCGTCATGAACTCGTTGCTCCCGTTCGACGGCCTGCTCGAGTACATGCTCGAGGACTTCGGGATCCGCGCCGCCGGCCAGTCGAGCGCCCAGCGACTCGTCGCGCTGAATCACTTCCTGATCGAGCGCCGCCGCGCGGGCCAGACGGCGGTGCTGATCCTCGACGAAGCCCAGAACCTGGCTCCGGAAACCCTCGAGCAGGTGCGGCTGCTCTCGAACTTCGAGACGCCGACCGACAAGCTCCTGCAGATCCTGCTCGTGGGTCAACCGGAGCTCAAGTTGAAGCTGCAGCTGCCCGGGCTTCGCCAGCTCCGGCAGCGCATCGGCCTGCACGCCGCCATCCGGCCGTTGACACCGGAGGAGACGCGCGACTACATCCAGAGCCGCTTGCGCGTGGCGGGCGCGCCCGACCTGCGGCTGTTCACGGACCATGCCGTGGGGCGGATCGCGGAATACACCGGCGGGATCCCCCGGCTCGTCAACATCGTCTGCGATCACTGTCTGCTCGTCGGCTATGCCGAGCAGAGGCGGCGGATCGAGGGGGACATCGTGGAGCAGGCCATCGAGTACCTCGAGGAGGGGAGGCGGCCCAGCCGCGCCCGGGGCTTCACCTGGCAGCGGGGTCGCCCCGTGCTCCGCTGGGTGCTCGGGGGGCTCGGCGCCGCCTTCGTGGGCGGGGCCGGCTTCCTGGTCCTGGGTTCCGACACCCTGGGAGGGGCCTGGGGCACGGTCTTCGAGCACGTTCTCAACATCGCGCGCGGCGCGCGCGACCTGGTGGCGCGATGAGCAAATTCTTCAAGGCCCTCGAGCAAGCTGAGCACGACCGCGCGCTGCGGGAGCAGGCACGCCGGCCGGAAGGGAAGCCGGCGGCGGCCCCGCCCCCCTCGCCCGCGGCATCTCGAGAGGTACTGTCCGCGACCGTGGTGGCCCCTCCGCCGCCGCCGGCCGCCCGTCCCACCGAGCCGGCCCGTGATCCGGCGGATCGGCGGAGCGTGGGGCGGGTATGGACCACCGAGGCTCCGCGACGCAAGGATCGGGCGGACGGGGCGTGGGGAGAGATCGACGAGCACCTCGTGAGCCTGCTGAACCCCACCTCCCCGGACGCCGAGCAGTACCGCGCCCTCCGCCACGCGGTCGAGCAGCTCCACCGGAGCGCCGGGCTGACGGCCCTCGCCGTGTCCAGCCCCACCGTCGGCGATGGCAAGACGACCACCGCGATCAACCTCGCGGGGGCGCTCGCCCAGGACCCCGAAGCGAGGATCCTCCTGGTCGACGCCGACCTGCGCCGCCCGTCCGTGGGTGACCGGCTCGGCCTGCGGAATTCCCGCGAGCGCGGACTCGTGGACCTGGTCCTCGGCGCCGATCTCACCCTGGACGATGTGGTCCGCCGCCGCCCGGCCTACAACCTCTCGGTGCTCGCAGCGGGCCGCTCTCCCGCAGCTCCCTACGAGGTCCTGAAGTCACCCCGGCTGGGGAACCTGCTCGATCAGGCGCGCCAGCAATACGACTTCATCGTGCTCGACACGCCTCCCATCGTGTTGACGCAGGACTGCCGGGTGATCTCGAAGTGGGTGGACGGCTTCCTGCTCGTCGTGGGCGCCGACCGGACACCCGCCAAGCTGGTGGAGGAGGCGCTGAACCGCATGGAGCCCGACAAGATCGTCGGGTTCGTCTTCAACGACGACGCCCGGTCGCTGTCGCGCTACTACTCCTATGGGTACACCGCGGCGCGGCACGACGAAGGCGGCGGGTGGCGGCGGGCGATGACGCGGATCGCCGGATCCTTCCGGCAGCGGCCGTCCTTCTAACCCGCGCGCGGAAGGGATCAGCCATGTGTGGCATCGTCGGATACATCGGTCAGCGCGAGGCCGTGTCCTTCCTGCTCCCCGCCCTTCGCCGCCTCGAATACCGGGGGTACGACTCCTCCGGAGTCGCCACCGTCGACCGGGCGCGCCTCGACGTGCGCAAGGCGGTCGGAAAGATCGCCACGCTCGAGGCGCTCATGGCCGGCAGCGGGTACCCGGGGGGGACCGTGGGGATCGCGCACACGCGATGGGCCACCCACGGGCGCCCCAGCGACGCCAACGCGCATCCTCACGTGGACTGCGGGTCGGGCCTCGCCGTCGTCCACAACGGGATCATCGACAACTACCGCGAGCTGCGCCAGTCGCTCGCCGCCGAGGGCCATCAATTCCGCTCCCAGACCGACACCGAGGTCATCGCCCACCTCATCGAGCACTACCGGACCGACGGCCTGCCCGAGGCCGTGCGCCTGGCGAGCCAGAGGCTCCAGGGCGCGTACGCGCTCGTCTGCATTGCCGAGAACGCGCCGGATCAGCTGGTGGCGGTCCGCCGCGGCGGCTCCCCGCTCGTGATCGGATTCGGCAAGGGAGAGACCTTCGTCGCCTCCGACATCCCGGCGCTCGTGCGCGAGACGCGCGAGGTCGTGGTTCTGGAAGACGGGGACATGGCCGTCGTCAGCCGTGACGACACCGCCCTGCGTCGTCTCGACGGCGCCTCGGTGCGGCGCAAGCGCGCCACCGTCCCGTGGGACGCCGAGGCGGCCGAGAAGGGCGGCCACCCGCACTTCATGCTCAAGGAGATCACGGAGCAGCCGCGCGCGGTCCGCGACACGATCGGCGATCGCGTCGACCCGGACAGTGGCGAGATCCTGATCCCCGAGCTCGGCCTCAAGGACCGGGATCTGGCGGGGCTCAATCGGCTCTGCTTCGTGGCGTGCGGCACCTCCTGGCACGCCGCCCTGGTCGGCAAGTACCTGGTCGAGGAGTTCGCCCGGCTCCCGGTGGAGGTGGATATCGCCTCCGAGTTCCGCTATCGCCGGCCCGTGCTCGACGGCCGGGTCCTCACCGTGCCCATCTCGCAGTCGGGGGAGACGGCGGACACGCTGGCGGCCCTGCGCGCGGCCAAGGACCAGGGTTCGCGGGTGGTCGCCATCTGTAACGTCGTGGGCAGCTCGATGGCGCGCGAGGCCGACGGGGTGCTGTACACGCGCGCCGGGCTCGAGATCGGGGTGGCCTCCACCAAGGCCTTCACGGCCCAGCTCACCGCGGTCACCCTGCTCGCTCTCAGGCTCGGCCGCGCCCGGCGCCTGGCCGATCCCGCGCTGCTGCAGCAGGTGACCAAGGCGCTGTGGGAGGTGCCGGACCTCATCGGCGGGCTCGTGGAGCGGAGCGACGAGATCCGACGGGTCGCCGCCCGCTTCGCCGAGAGCAAGAGCCTGCTCTATCTCGGTCGGGGGCTGCACTTCCCGCTGGCCCTCGAGGGGGCGCTCAAGCTCAAGGAGATCTCCTACATCCACGCGGAGGGGTACGCGGCGGGCGAGATGAAGCACGGGCCCATCGCCCTCATCGACCAGCAGATGCCCGTGGTCGTCATCGCCCCCGTCGGGCCGACTCACGAGAAGATGTGCGCCAACATCGAAGAGGTGAAGGCTCGGGATGGGATCGTCGTCGCCCTCGCGGAGGAGGGAGACCGCGAGATCGAGGCCAAGGCCGACGTCGTGATCCCCGTCCCCGCTGCGTCGTACTGGATCCAACCGCTGCTCGTCTCGCCGCCGCTTCAGCTGTTCGCGTATCACCTCGGAGTGCTGCGGGGCTGTGACGTGGACCAGCCGCGCAACCTCGCGAAGAGCGTCACGGTGGAATGAGCTCGGAGACGGCGGGCTGACAGGGCAACCGTCTGCGGGCCCTTCCGCGCCCCGCCCGCGGTCTCATGGGCGGGGCAACCCGACGCCCACTTTTCCCATGATCGAACGTCAGGCACTCGCGCGTCCGCGCTTCACGACACCGCGCGGCCGTCGTCTCGGCGGCAGCGACGGCTCGGCGGTGAGGATCACGGCGCACTTCTGGGTCGCCGACCGGCTCTACGAGGTGGACTACGACAGGTCCGCCCGGTCCGACGGGCGGACCCGGCTCATCAGGGTCGAGGGCTCGGAGCGGCGGTGCCGGTGTCCCGGCCGCCATGACGCGGAGGAGGGGCGGCGCGAGCGCGGCATGTGGCACGTGGCCTCACTCCGAGCCGGTTCGATGGGGTCCTGGAGGCGACGATGATGGTGGCTCTGGCTCTCGTCGAAGGAGGCGCGATCTTCGCGGCCCTCTGCGTCTCCGCCGTCGTCGGGGGGTGGTCGGTGCCGGGCGGCTGGCGCGGTGTCGCGGTCGTGGTGGTGACGGCCGTGGCGCTGTCCGTGTGCGGCGCCGGGGCGCTCTATTTCCACGACGCCTACGATCCCCGGGTCGTCCCGGGCTTCGGCCGGTTTGCCTCGCGACTGCCGCGCTGCCTGCTGACGATCCTCCTCCCCCTCGCCCCGGTGTACGCGCTGATGCCGGGCAGCAGGATCGCCGTGGCCACGACCGTGCTGGCCCTGGTCGGGCTCGTCCCCCCGCTCCGGGCAGCGTGCTACGCGGCCATGCGCAGCCGCTTGGTCACCAGGCGGGTTCTGATCCTCGGTACCAGCCCGCTGGCCCTCCGGCTGGCGGAGGAGATCGCGGAGCGCGCGCCCTGGTGCCGCATCATCGGTCTGGTCGACGGGACGCGGCCGGATGACGCACCACCGACGCGGTGGCCGGTGCTCGGGCCTCTCGAGCGGCTCGACAAGATCGTCGGCGAGACGAGGCCCCACCGCATCATCGCGGCGCTGGGCGAGCGGCGAGGGAAACTGCCCGTCGGCCCGCTCCTCGAGGCGCGGATGCAGGGCATATCCGTCGAGGAGGGCGTGGAGGTCTACGAGCGGCTCACCGGGAAGCTCGCGATCGAGTGGCTCACACCGAGCCCGATGATCTTCTCGGGGGGCTTCAGCGGGCCCCGGCTCACGCTGGCCGTGTCCCGCGGGCTGAGCCTCGTCGCCTCCGTGGTCGGGCTGGTGGCCTTCGCGCCGCTCCTCGGCCTGCTGGCGCTCCTGATCCGGGTGGACTCGCCCGGCCCCGTCTTCTTCGTCCAGGAGCGGGTCGGACAGGGCGGCAAGCGCTTCAAGCTCATCAAGTTCCGTACCATGCACCCGGCCGGAGGGCAACACTCCGAATGGGTGCGCGATAACCGCGACCGGATCACCCGCGTCGGCCGGTGGCTGCGGACGTTCCGGCTGGACGAGCTTCCCCAGTTCATCAACATCCTGCGGGGTGACATGAACCTCGTGGGCCCGCGCCCGCACCCGGTGTCCAACTTCGCGCTGTTCGTGACGGTGCTGCGCAACTGCCCCGAGTGGTGCGAGCAGATCCCGTACTACTCGCTCCGCCTGGTGGTTCGTCCGGGGCTCACCGGGTGGGCGCAGGTCCGCTACCGGTACGCGAACGACCTCGAGGAGGAGGTCGAGAAGACCTGTTACGACCTCTACTACATCAAGCACCTGTCGCTCTGGCTCGACCTGCGCATCCTGCTCGACACGGTCAAGACCGTCCTCGCGGGACACGGATCGGCGGACGCCGAGACCGTCCCGGGTCCGGCTCCCGCGCCCGCCGGAGATCCGTGGTGGCTGGCTGCCACGCTCCGTGGGCCCGGCGCCGAGGCCGGCGCGGTCGGGACGGTCCAGCCGGTCGAGGCGCTGGTGCGGGGACCGCGTCGGCGGCTGGAGGGAACGAGCGCGGGTACGCGGCACACCGACCACGCGCCCGATGGGCGGCGGCTTCGCGCGAGCTGAGCGCGTGGTGTCGACTCACACCCTCCGTTCGAACGCTGGCGTCGGCGGCGCAACCGGCGGAGGGAGGTTCCGGAAGGGGGGCCCGGCCCCCCTTCCGAGCTGCGTAGACCGGCAACCTGCTCAGCATAGGAGGCATGGGTGAGGCAAGGGGCAATGAGAGCGCAAGGGGCGGCAGTGAAGGTAGTGACCGAGATCGACGTGGGCGAGCGGCACGGCTCGAGCGCGGATTCCTGTAGTCGAAGCCTTCGGATCGTGGCGCTCGGCGGCGGGACGGGCCTGCCCCTCCTGCTTGGGGGTCTCCGGGCAGCGCTCTTCCCTTCCGGGGGCCGGAGGGGGCTCGACCGGGCTCGGCAGCGCCTCACCGCGATCGTCACCGCCGCGGACGATGGGGGCAGCTCGGGACGCCTGCGGCGCGCGTACCGGGTGAGCCCGCCCGGCGACATCCGGAACTGCCTGCTGGCGCTGTCCGACGGCGATCCGACGCTGGCGGCGATCTTCAACTTCCGCTTCAACGGCCACGACCAGCAGGAGGTAGGGGGCCACAGCCTCGGGAACCTGATCCTCACGGCCCTCAGCCATCTGGAGAACGACTTTCTCGGCGCGGTGGAGCGCGCGAACCACATCCTGGGCGCCCGGGGACGGGTCTTCCCGGCCACGCTCGAGGACGTCCGGCTGCTCGCCGAGTTCAGCGATGGGAGCTGGGCCGAGGGAGAGTCGCAGATCGCCTCGGCGCGCCGGCGCATCCGGCAGGTTCGACTGGCGCCCGAGGGCGCCCGGGCGCTCCCCCAGGCCCGGGCGGCCATCGCGGCCGCCGACGTGATCGTGATCGGTCCGGGCAGCCTGTACACGAGCCTCATCCCGGTGCTGCTGGTGCGAGAGCTGGCCGAGGCCATCGCCCGATCCCGAGCTCGCGTCGTGCTGGTCATGAACCTCATGACCGAGCCGGGGGAGACCGACGGCACGGACGCCCGCGGCCACCTGCTCGCGGTTCGCCGCCACGCGCCGCTGGTGCCCGTTCACGACGTGCTCCTCAACGTCGGTCGCATTCCCCACGACGCGGCCGAGCGCTATGCCGCCGACGGGGCCGTCCCCATCGCCCCGGATGTCGAAGGCCTCGGCGCGCTCGGGTGCCGGGCCGTCGGGCGGGACCTGTTGGCGGCCGGTTCCAAGATCAGGCATGACCCGCAGAAGCTGGCTCGCGCGGTGCTCGAGCTGGCCCAGGAGGCACGACAATGAGCCAGTCATCGCTTGCGGATCTCATCCGGAACCACACGGCCCGCGTGGCCGTGATCGGACAGGGGTATGTCGGCCTCCCGCTGGCCGTCGAGTACGCCCGCGCGGGGTTCCCCGTCACCGGCTTCGACACGGACCAGGACCGGGTGATACCCCTCAACCTCGGCCGGTCGCACAGCCCCGATGTGGCGTCCGAGGATCTGGGCGCGCTGCGGCGCGAGGGCCGGTACGAGGCCACCTCCGACTTCTCTGGGCTCGAGCGGAGCGACGTGGTGATCATCTGCGTGCCGACGCCGCTGCGAAAGTCCAAGGATCCGGACATCTCCTACATCGTGGCCGCCGCGGAGCAGGTGGCCGCTCGGTTCAGGCCCCCCCAGCTCGTCGTGCTGGAGTCCACGACGTACCCCGGCACCACCGAGGAGCTGCTCCGCCCGATGTTCGAGGCGCGCGGCGCCCGCGTCGGCGAGAACTTCTTCCTGGCCTTCTCGCCCGAGCGCATCGATCCCGCCAACCGCGCCTTCACGCTCCACGAGATCCCGAAGGTGGTCGGCGGCGTCACCGCGGCCTGCACCGAGATGGCGGCGCTGCTGTACCGGCAGATCGTCGGCCGCGTGGTCGAGGTCTCGAGCCCCAAGGTGGCGGAGCTGGCCAAGCTCTACGAGAACGTCTTTCGCAACGTCAACATCGCGCTGGCCAACGAGTTCGCCCTCATGTGCCGGCGGCTCGACGTGAGCACGCGCGAGGTGATCGGCGCCGCCGCCAGCAAGCCGTTCGGCTTCATGCCCTTCTACCCGGGACCCGGCATCGGCGGCCACTGCATCGGCGTCGACCCCTTCTACCTGGCCTGGAAGATCCGGTTGAGCGGCTACGAGGCCCGCTTCATCCACCTGGCCGATGAGATCAACCGGTCCATGCCCGTCTACGTGGTCGAGCAGGTGGCGGAGGCGCTCAACCGGCGGCGGCGCTGCCTCAACGGCGCCAAGGTCCTCGCCCTCGGCGTGGCCTACAAGCGCGGAGTCGGCGACATCCGCGAGTCGCCGGCGCTGGAGGTGCTGTCCATGCTCCGCGACAAGGGCGCCGAGGTCGCGTACGCCGACCCGTATGTCCCGTCGGTGGAAGTGAACGGGGTCCTGCTGAAGGCGGTCGAGCCCACGTCCCGGGAGGTCGCCGCCGCCGACTGCGTGGTGATCCTGACCGATCATCCGGAGTTCGACTACCGCCAGATCGTGGACACGTCGTCGCTCGTCATCGACACGCGCGGGGCGACCTGGGGGATGCCGGCGCCGGCGGAGCGAGTCGTCGGGCTGTGAGCAGGCTGCTCGGAAAGGTCTATCCCGTGCGTCGGCCCGCTCACTGCCGCCCCCAACGTGCAGGGAGCGCCAGCGGCCGGCGGGGACTTTCGGCGGCCTCCCGTCGGGCCGGACACTGACCATGCAAGGATCTGGCGGCGCCGCCGGCTGGTGGACGGGCTCGGGACGCGCGGGCGAGTGGTGGCGGCCCGATCCGCCGCGCGAGCAGTCACGCGCGGCCGATGGGGGTGTCGGATCGCCGCCCGATGTGGCCGGCAGCCGGGCGGCGTTCTGGGGCCTGATGGGCTTCACCTTCGTGATGCTGATCGCGCCGCAGAACATCGTCCCGGCCCTGAAGCCCCTGCGCCTGGCGTGGCTCTGCGCGGTGGGCAGCGGGACCGCGCTCCTGATCGAGCGCTTCCACCGCCGCCGGCCGCTCGCCATCCTCACGCGGGAGATGTGGATCGCGGCGGCGCTGACCGTGTGGGCGGCCATCACGGTGCCATACTCCTACTGGCCGGGTGGGAGCGCGTCCTTTCTCGTCGGGTTCTACTGCAAGTCGCTCACGATCTTCTGGCTGCTGGTCGGCGTGCTCACCACGACCGTCCGGATCCGACGGGTCGTCTGGGCGCTCGTCGCGATGTCGGTGCCGCTCGCGCTCGTCGGCGCTTGGCACTTCGCCTCCGGGGTGTTCTTCCGCCCGCTCTACTCGCCCGACAAGCGGATCCTGGGCTACGTGGCGGGGCTCACGGAGAACCCGAATGACCTGGCCCTCATGCTGAACCTGCTCCTGCCGCTGGCCGTCGCGCTGTTGCTCCTCACCAAGCACCACCGGGTTCGGCTGGCGCTGCTCGCCGTGATCGCGCTGGACGTGACCGGGGTGATGTTGACCTTCTCCCGGGCCGGGTTCCTGACCCTGGCGACGATCTTCTTCGTGTACCTGTGGAAGTTCCGCGGTCGGGCGGCGGCCCGCGGGATCTGGGCGCTGGTGGTGGCCCTCCTCGTCGTCGCGCTCGCCGGGCTGCCGCTGCTGCCGACCTCGTACGTCACTCGTCTCAGCACCATCACCGACATCAAGGCGGACCGGAGCGGCTCCGCCAAGGCTCGATGGGAGGACAACTTCGTGGCCCTCGGTCTGGTGGCGCGCCATCCCATCATCGGCGGCGGTGTTGGCCAGGGCACCCTGGCGCTCAACAAGGAGCGCGGGACGCGCTGGACCGACATCCATAACGTGTACCTGGAGTACGCGGTGGACCTCGGACTCCCCGGGCTTGCCCTGTTCCTCCTGCTGGTGGCGAGGTGCTTCTGGTCCACCAGGCTCGTCCAGCGGGAGACGGCGGGCCAGCCGGCCTCCCGGGAGCTCTTCTGTCTCGCCGAGGGGGTGCACGTGAGCCTGACGGCCTTCGCCGTGGGCGCGATGTTCCACCCGGTCGCTTACCACTTCTACTTCTATTACATGGCCGGGCTGGCGATCGCGATCCGGGAGACGTGGTGGGCGCTCGAGGGCGCGCAGCCAGGCGCGGGCGACCCGTCCCCGCTGGTGAGTCGATGATGCGCGCGGGCAGCCTCCGCGTGGACGCCCCCCCGGGGCCCGGGCGGAGCGGTGGTCTCGCCGCGACCGAGAGGATCAGGCTCCTCAAGTTCGTCAGCGTGTTCGCCGTCGGCGGGACCGAGCGCCAGGTCGTCACCATG
>WNFZ01004251.1_pt1 | contig 13322 bp, 14 predicted proteins | sample 5400081 | NCBI WGS metagenome assembly WNFZ01 (sample SAMN13153365, study PRJNA577476) | soil metagenome | isolation source: 80 cm soil or saprolite under grassland replicate 1 | place: USA:California | collected 2016-06-15
CGTGCTTACCAAGCCATCCTGGAGGGACGCGCGGGCCGAAAGCAAGTCATTCGGTTCTGACCTCTTCCAACCGAACCCCACATCCGGCACAGTCTTGAAGAGGCGCTATCTGAAAAGAGGGAGCAACCATCAGTTCTTAGGTGGCATTGCAAAATCCTGCGATCGCGCAATGGCTGCAGATCGTAGAGGGCGGATAGCTTTGAGCGTTAAACAACCCACTTCAGAAAAAGCCATATGACTGCCGAAGATGACGATACTGCTAGGTGCGAATTGCCAACGCTTCTATCTCGAAGGAGGGAGCGAGCATCAACTCTTAGGTGTCACCGCAAAATCCCACCGACGCGCAATGGCAACGAAGCAGGCACGACCGAGCTTAGGACATGAAAATTAAACTATTATTGGCACTAATATTTGTCGCTGGCCTCGTCGGCTGCGCGGAACAGCCTTCACCACCGGTGGTAACAACCGGTTATCCGTATAGCCGTTATTCTACCACGGCCGAAGTGTGGGGCTACCGGAGCGGGATATACGCGAACTGGACCACGGCGCAATTGCAGCAGCGCCGCCTCGACCTCTACGGAATGACTCCGCTAGCCCAGAGTCGCAATGGTGTACCTGAATACATCTATCACGGGCAAGCGCTGCCACAGCAAGACGAGATCAAAGCGATCGAGGTTGAGTTGAATCGACGCTATCAGGCTGGCGATAAAACCGCGGAACTGGTTCCATTCTGGCCCGAATCGCGTCGGCACATATCCTGATTCAGCTCGAATTAGCGTAGGAAGCGAGATAAGCGTAAAGACGAGCCCAACTGTATCCACCAAATGAGTATCGCGGCTGGCGAACCGGACACATGACCGCTTTTATCGATCACTTGCGCCGGAGAAAAACTGCACGAGCGAAACTAAATAAAGAAAGGAACTGACTCTATGAATTTGCAATTAGATGGAAAGAAGGCGCTTGTCACTGGATCGACCGCCGGGATCGGATTCGCGATTGCTCGCGCGTTGGCGCGAGAAGGGGCGTCAGTTGTCATCACTGGCCGCACTCAGGAGCGGGTTGATCACGCGACTGAAAGTATCCGAGAGGAAATCCGCGACGCAAAGATCAGCGGCATCGCGGCGAATCTTGCGACCTCGGGCGGGATCTCAAAATGTATCGAGGCTGTGCCGACAGTCGATGTTCTCGTCAATAACCTGGGCATCTACGAGGTGAAACCATTCGAGCAAATCACCGACGACGACTGGCACTCCATCATCGAGACAAACTTTATGAGCGGCATCCGCCTGTCGCGACATTACTTGCCGCGCATGAAAGCCGCCAACTGGGGACGCATCATTTTTATCTCCAGCGAATCGGCCGTGAATATTCCGGTTGAGATGATCCACTATGGAGTCACGAAAACAATGCAGGTAGCGCTAGCGCGCGGGCTGGCGGAGACGACGTCGGGCACCGGCGTCACAGTAAATTCAGTTCTCGCCGGTCCAACACGGTCAGAGGGAGTCGAAGAATTCATTGTCAGCATGGCGAAGAGCAAAGGCGTGACCCCTGCATTGGTAGAGAAGGAATTCTTCAGTAGCGCTCGACCGAGCTCGCTTTTGCAGCGCTTCGCCACCACGGACGAAGTAGCCGCGTTAGTTGCATTCGTGGCCAGTCCTCTGTCGTCGGCTACTAATGGAGCGGCTTTGCGTGTAGAAGGCGGTGTGCTGCGTTCGATTCTCTAAGTCACTCAAGAACCTATGACAATTTCACTGTTAGCAAGGCCGGTTCCGACTTCTCTTGCGTAGTATTTCGCAGGAGGCGCCGCTTATGGTTCAACAGAGAGACTTTGTTCAGCCGAAACAGTTCAGTTTCAAGGACGACGGCATTTTCCCAAATAGCGTGCTGCCTTTGCTGTTCTACCAGCAGACGCTCATAACGGAGGCTAAAGATCCGGCGTCTATTTTTGAACAGCGTTTTGCTGAGAACGATTGGACCAATTCGTGGCGAGACGGCGTCTATCCCTTTCCTCATTACCACAGCACGTCGCAGGAAGTGCTTGGTATCTACCGCGGCGCTGCAACTCTGCGGCTCGGCGGCGAGCACGGTAGAAACGTCGCGGTGGATGCTGGCGATGTGATTGTAATTCCGGCTGGCGTAGCGCATCAGAATATCGGCGCCAGCGACGATTTTGGCGTCGTAGGAGCTTATCCTGGAGGACGCAAGTGGGATTTGCTTCGCGGTCTCCCGGGCGAGCGGCCAAGGGCGGATGACAATATCGCAGCGGTGCCAATGCCGGAGAACGATCCGATTTACGGAGTCGAAGGTGCATTGCGACAAATCTGGAAATCCACCAGTGCCCAGTCAAAATAAATCCTGCTGCATTCCTCAAACTTCTCACTGGTCCGTTCGCGGCTCTGCCTTCACGGTCGGGCCCATCGCTGGAACTGGCGCCTAGCCTTGGAAAAGGCGATCCAGATGCCGGACGTGGCTTTCCAAAACACTGACCCCGACGAATACGGATCGCCACCCTTTGATTCCGACGGGATAGTGGAACATTAGCCGGTGGTGCAAACCACCGGTAGCCGACATAAAAAATCGCCAGCCCCGACAGGGGCGTTGGATCAAACGTAACGTTCGTCAAATTCCACGCCGCTGCGGCGTAGCAATTCCAGGTACTCCTCGCGAAATGTGCGCGTGTGATGATGCTCCGCTTGTTGCTCGATGTAATGACGAACCGCTTCGAGTTGGGAAGCGCTTACGGTAAAGGCGCCGTAACCTTCCTGCCATGCGAAATGACGCACATTGTGCACCCAGCCGGACGAAACCGCCTTTAACTCGCGGAGCACATCTGCTAGGCGGTGAGTCGCGCGAAGGTCAATCAGTCCGGCGGCTGCCGGACACGTGATCGGAAACGCCACCCACACTCTCGGCAATTCCATCCGCAGTTCGGATGATTCCGCCAAGGTATGCGTGCAGGTCTCCGCGCCAAGTCGGCTGGATCGTCGGCTCGTGATTTTTCGTTCCGAAAACGATGTGATAATGCAGGCTCAGACCTCTCGGGGCTTGGCTGTTTTGTTTACACGCTAAACCGGTGGTTTGCACCAGCCTAAGGCTGGCTAATCTTCCGATATGCCTCCGGGATTGGCAGCCGAAACTCGCGCTTGGCCTGGATTAGCATAAGATTTTCGACATGAGCTCAGCGCAACAAACTTCTGTCACTGCAACGTTCCGCGCGATGCACGAGTCAGGATGCTTCGTACTTCCAAATCCTTGGGACATCGGGACGGCGATCTATCTTGAACACCTCGGATTCGAAGCGCTCGCCACTACCTCGGCCGGCTTCGCCTTCTCGCACGGAAAACGCGATGGCGGCGTCCCGCGCGATGAAATGCTCGCGCACATTCGAGAAATTGTAGAAGCAACGGCGCTACCGGTGAACGCAGACTTTTTAAACGGGTTCGCTGATGAACCTGAGGACGTGGCTGCAAATGTGAAGCTTTGCGCCGGCACAGGCGTAGCGGGACTGTCGGTAGAAGACAACTCGCAGAACGCCGCCGCGCCGCTCTACGAGAAAAAACTGGCAGTCGATCGCATTCGTGCCGCCCGTTCCGCGATTGGCGCTTCGGAAACTGGCGTCGTGCTAACCGGGCGTTGCGAAGCGTGGTTAGTCGGAGATCCCGATCCATTGCATACTGCTTTGGAACGACTCATTGCCTACGCTGAAGCCGGCGCCGATTGTCTCTATGCGCCCGGCGTTAGTAAACCAGATGAGATTGCGCAGATCGTAAAGACGGTCGCACCGAGACCTGTCAACATCCTTGTCTCCGGATTCAATCACCAGCTTTCATTTTCACAACTGGCCGATCTTGGTGTGCGCCGTATCTCTGTCGGCTCCGGTCTTGCCCTGGCCGCGTGGGGCGCATTTCTGCGCGCTGCGCAAGGCATCAAAACAAACGGCACATTCAACCTTCTGGCCAATGGCGCTGCTTCGGCCGACCTGAACAAATTGTTCCAGGAAAAATCATGATTGCCATTCGCCACGTTATTCTGAGTAGTCGTCCTCGATTCAAAAGTGAGCTTCCAGCAATTTTATCATTGCCCCCGTTGCTGCAATCGCCTAGCAATGAACGAGCTTTAGAAGAAAGGAAACTCCATGGGTATCAGCCTGATCTTTATTGGCGTCGTCATTCTGCTCGGGATCTTCGTGCTAATGTTCCTTATCGGCGGTTACAACGCGCTGGTCACGTTGCGCAATCGTTACAAGAACGCCTACTCGCAAATCGATGTGCAACTTAAACGGCGCTACGACCTGATTCCGAATCTGGTCGAGACTGCCAAAGGTTATCTTCAACACGAGCGAGGCACGCTTGAAGCCGTCATCCTGGCCAGAAATGCCGCTGTTACGGCCAATACCCGCGCCGCGCAAAATCCGGGCGACGCCTCCGCTATGAAAGAGATCTCTTCGGCCGAAAGCGCATTGTCCGGCGTCATGAGCCGCTTGTTTGCATTGGCAGAAGCGTACCCCAATCTCAAGGCGAACACGACAATGCTGAGTTTGATGGAAGAGCTTACTTCAACTGAAAACAAAGTCTCCTTCGCGCGCCAGGCGTATAACGATGCAGTCATGACTTACAACACGCGCCGCGAAGTTTTTCCCAGTAACGTCATCGCGACCACGTTCAATTTTGGACCGGCTGAACTTTTCGTTATCGAAAAGCCGGAACAAAAAGAAGCGCCCAAAGTCGCGTTCTAAGTCGTCTCACAAGATTGGGTCGGCGTGGACTTCTTCGAACGGCAGGATAAAGCCCGACGAAATACCAAGCTCCTGGTATTTTATTTTTCCCTCGCTGTCCTATCGCTCATTCTCGCAGTCAACATAGCGGTTTCGCTGATCTTTACGGGCTTCATGCCTGCGAATTCCATCGATGAACCGTCAATCGGCTGGTCGCGGTCTGAGCTGCTTTTCTGGGTAACGATCGGGACGCTCGCCGTGATTCTAATCGGGAGCGTCTTCAAAAGCTTGCAACTGGCTCGCGGCGGCAGCGCGGTCGCCGAGCTGTTGGATGGACGGCTAATTAATTCCAACACGAGCGACGCCGATGAGCGCAAGTTGCTGAACGTGGTGGAAGAAATGTCGATCGCTTCCGGTGTACCCGTCCCGCAGGTTTACGTCATGGATAGCGAAACTGGGATCAACGCGTTTGCGGCCGGGCATTCTGCAAGCGATGCGGCCATCAGCGTCACCCGTGGCTGTATGAAAATGCTTTCACGCGACGAACTGCAAGGAGTGATCGGCCACGAGTTCAGTCACATTCTTAATGGCGACATGCGAGTCAATTTGCGTCTCATGGGCTTGGTTTTTGGAATTCTTTGTCTGACGGTTATCGGTCGAATACTCATCCAGACAAGAGGACGCAAGAATCCCCTGCCCTTGCTTGGGCTGGCCCTTATTATTACCGGCTGGGCTGGCGTATTCTTCGGACGATTGATTCAGGCTGCTGTTAGTCGTCAGCGCGAAGTTCTGGCAGACGCCTCCGCGGTGCAGTTCACACGCAATTCATCTGGGTTGGCAGGTGCACTCAAGAAGATTGGCGGGCTCACTTACGGCTCCAGAATCAATTCGCCGCATGCCGAAGAAGCCAGCCACTTGTTTTTTGCAAACGCTTTGGGCGATTCAGTTTTCGCAACCCACCCCCCTTTGGTTGAACGCATTCGCGCTTTGGATCCGAGCTTTGATGGGAGATTCCCACGCGTGATACTGGAACGTCCTTCCGACGTATCGCCTGCGCCCGGAGCAGCGCAGTTATCTCGCCCGCAACCAATTCCGGGCCTTCCTCTGGTCCAAGCGGAAGGGGACAGGTTTGCGGCGCCGTTTATTTCACAACACGCTGTGATTGCAAACATCGGGCAAGCAACTACGGAGCATCTTCGTTACGCGGTGGATTTTCACCAGGCAATTCCACCGGGACTAGAAGCGGCTGCACGCGATCCGCTCGGGGCCGGCGCATTAGTCTGCGCGTTTCTGCTCGCCAGCGAACCAGCGACGCGGCGGAAGCAACTCGAAGATCTGGATCGCGCCACATCCGAGGCCATACGTGACGAGATAATGCGAGTCTGGCCTGACACCCAAAGCATGCCGCCGCAGGCTAGAATTCCCCTGGTCGATCTCGCGCTGCCGGCCCTGCGCCGACTTTCGCGGCAACAATTTGAGCAGTTCCGCGCAGCCACGGAAACACTGGTCGCGAGCAACAGCGAAACTGATTTGTTCGTGTATATGCTGCGAAAAATCGTGGTGCGGCACCTCAAAACATATTTCTTTCCCGAGCAGAGGCGCGTCACGCAATTCTACGCCTTGCGTCCCTTGGCGTCTGACTGTGGCGTGCTTTTATCGGCGACGGCCTATGCAGGTCAGGAAAACGCGACTAAGGCGTACGCGGCATTTGGACAGGGCGCGGAATCCTTAAGCCGCGCCGCGCGCTCGGAAATCCCATGGTTGCCGCCAGATCAGTGCGATCTGTCGCACATTGATGCAGCGCTTGTGCGCCTTAGCCAGGCCGTCCCCCAGATCAAGAAAAATGTTCTTAACGCCTGCGCCCAAACTGTTGTCGCCGACGGCGTCATCCAGGAAGGTGAAGCAGAGTTACTCCGCGCCATTGCCGATACGCTCGACTGCCCGGTACCACCATTCGTGCAACCGCATGAAGAAGCCGGCGCAGCTGTTCTCGCTCAAGACTAAAGCCAAGAGTCGTGCGATTTAGTGAAACTGTAGTGGCAGCCGTTTCGGCTGCGCATTCTCCCAAGAAACGTCGGGACCAGAATTTGCATTCGGTCAAGCCACCATCCTTGCATGAAAATCGCAATCGCCAGCTTTCATTTTCCCACGTGGCTGATCTTGGTTTACGCCGAATTTCTGTCGTCTCCGGACTCGCCCTTGCCGCATGGGGCGCATTCCTGCGCGCCGCGCAAGACATCAAAACCAACGGCACATTCAACCTTCTGGCCAATGGCGCTTTCATGCTATCTCACGCTCTTTCGTCACTACTTCCTCCTACGGTGACGCATGACAATGCTGAAAACGAGAATGATGATCACGCAGTTTGCCCCTACGAGCCACCGGGTGTTAAATCCCAGCGAGCGTTCGATCAGAACTAGCAATGGGAGTGATAGTGTGACGACTATCACACCGAAAAGGAAATCCCTCCTTCGTCCCTTGCCAGAATCTAAGTTTCGGTCCTGCATTTTCAGGGGCGAGAGATCCCGAGATGTAAGCAATAATTCAATGGCGAAGATAGTGATTGCCGTTGCACGCGTGCGCCCGTCGAAGAGCATCCCCGAAGTAGACGTGGCGGCAAATTTTCGTCGTTGAATTCGCGTGCCGTCTCGGGGTCGAGCTCTTCAGGGTGTGCTCGGGGGCCCTTTGAGTCTTCTTCTTCGAAGCTCCATCGCACAAAGTGCTGCGATGGTAAGCAAGTCGCTGATGATGTGCGTGGCCTTGACGCTTCTAAACGTGGCGGGCGTAAGAGTCGGCTCGAGCAGATCGCGCACTTGCTTCGAGGCGGTGGCGGTGGCACCGCCAGAATCGAATTGTTTGATCGCTTCAATCGTGGCGAAGCGTTGCGCGGTCGTGTCTTTCATCGCATCGAGATTCTTATAGGCGAAAAGGCCAAATAAAATGCAGACCAGTGCGGTGGTAATTGCAGCCGGATGTTTGCGCAGCGACGAAAATGCGAGGACACCGCCAACGATGATGACGTAGAGGTTCCAGTATTGCTGCATCGCGTTCGAGCGCTCGAAGTAAAGCTGAATCAGTTCGTTATAGTTCATAAGATTTTCGCGATTATGAACGCGCCCCATTATCCAAGGCGAGGAGAAAAGAGCTCGTGCCATCGGGCGAGGTAGTCTTGGTCAATTGGCAGTTGGGAAGCGCGGGTGATGGGAACACAGGCATGTTGCCTGTGCGGCCAACGGACATCCATGTTCGGCGGTTCTGACTCAGCGGAGTGCAACTCCGCTGGCCGCACAGACTCCAAGTCTGTGTTCCTGGCAAATCCACCTTCATTTGCTCGTCATCTCCGACCCGACTGACAATAAACGAGCACCACCGGGGGACGAACGAAGTCGAAGCGCGAATTCGGACAGCGCTGAGATCACCTCGGGTCGAATAACAACGGACGGTCGAACTCGGCGAATGATCGCGAATGCTTCTTCCGCGGTCTTCGCTTTCCCACTCATTATTAAATAAGCGGCAACCGCGGCCGCACTTCGCGAGTAACCGATCTTACAGTGAATATAGACGGCACCGTTTCGGGAGTGATTGCTGATGAATTCGCCCATTTCCGCGAGCTGCGCCTGGGTCGGAGCAGTTAGATCGAGGACGGGGATGTTTCGATGATTGATCTTGCGGAACGGTTTCGCTTCGGAAAACTCAGCGCTTAAATCGAGCACAGAGGCCACGCCGGAGCACAAAGCTTTGTTCGCGGAGCGAGACCCTAGTTTGCCGCCGATCCAGATTCGCGGCGTGACCTCATCCCAAGATCGACATCGGCTGCGGTAATACAGCAGCGACAAATATTGACCGAGCAAACAAGGCGCCAGCACAAAGCGCGTGCTCCACGGCAACTTTCCTTTCGTCTTGTGAAAAATAACCGGACCCACTCCGAAGTACGCGATCGCCACGATGCCGAGCGCAATGGTTGGCCAAAGAACCAAGATACCCCATGGCCAGAAGATCGCGCCCATAAGCAAGACGACCGCCGCTCCCGCTGCGTAATACAGACCGATCCGGCGATTCGCGACAACTGGCAGCGGGAGCGAAGGCTCGCGAAAGAGGTAGAAGCAATATCCCGCCAGGACAAAACCACCGAAGATGTCGATGATGTGGTGCTGGTAAGTCAGTAACGGTGAGAGACCGATGAGAAAGAACCAAAGCATCGCCGCGAACAAGAAAACGCCGCGAAGATTTCTCGCGTAGAGATCGACCAGGAGCAACAGCAGCGCCGCGTGCAACGACGGGAGAAGATTAAAGGGCGAATCCATGCCGCGAAACCAATCAAAGATCGCGCCGAGCCATCCGCTGGCATGAGGGCGCGGGAAAGCGAAGCGCAGCGGGAAAAGCAAAAAGCAAAGGCCGGCAATGAGAATTGCGGCTACGACGCGCCGCGAAAAGATCCGCAGCTCCTCGTCCGTTCGACAAAGGAACGGCGCCGCGACAAAGAAGAGGTCGATCGACATGTAGGGGAGAATCATGAAAGGAACGAATGGGATGGCGCGCTCCCATTGAAAATAAAACGAGCCGATTTGACCGCGTTGCCCAGTGATCCAATTGCAACCGCTGTAAACGACCAGAAAGAGGACCGACAATCCCGCAGAAACCGCGAATGCTTTAAGGCGAGAGACGCGCACGCGATGTTAAGGCTCCGCGCGCCGTGCGATTGAGACGGTGAACATGCCCCACTGATCTACTTCCATCGCCATTTTCCGGAAACCGGCTACGCACACCAATTCATCGATTTCGGCCGTCGTCCGGCGGCGCATGATCCAGGGTTCCCCTTCCCGATTACGTAAAACGCGCGCAATGAACTCGACCTGTGGATGCCAGGGCTGATTCGTGTAAATCAAATAACCGCCTGGTTCGATCGCTCCGGCAAGCCCGCGGAGTGAATTCAAGACTGGTTCGTTCCTGGGAAACAATTCGTAAAGCCCCGACACGATTCCGATCGTTGCGTTCGGCGCGATTGCGGCGATCGAATCGCGATCGAACGCGTCGCCTCGCTCCACGGTCACATTCTCCACTCCGAATTCCTGCGCCAACGCTCGCGCCGCATCGACATTTTCCTGTTTGTAATCGCGCAGGGTGGCATTTGTCGAAATACCTGGAAGCTCGTGCACTGTTTCCATGACGTATCGCCCTGCGCCGGCGGCTATGTCCAAAATGCGAACAGGCCGCCCTTCCTTATGAAGCTTTTCGATTACATTCCTCAACGCATTCTTAAGGTTCGCTTTGCGTTGCCGAATGCCACGCCAGCCGATGCTGTTGAGATACGATTTGTCGATCAAACGGCCGATTCCTAACGAGCCGCGCGGTTTATTTTCGTAAACGTAATCGAGCGAAAGTCCCGAATCGAAGCCGTTCCGCCAGCCGAGATCTACGCCGTCGCTCAGGCGGCCGGCCGCTCTTAGTCCAGCGCGTGCCACGGCAAACTTCATTCCGCCGCGCGATTTCAGCCGCTCATATTCATCCCACGTGTAGCCAGCCTGATCCGCGTTCAAAAGCGAAGGCTGAGTCACCGGTTCGGTGAAGCGCTCCTGAACAAACTTACGCACGCGGTGCACAACCAGATGTCGATCTTGATCATGAAAAATGGCGTGATAAGCGGCCGGATAAATCTGCAGTTCCTTTAACGGCGACGAAAGCCGGTTAAAAAATTCACGCTGCGCCTTCAGACTAACGACCCAATCGCGGCCGGCTCCGATAATCAATGTCGGTGTTTGGATTGCGCCCGCGTCCGCGACCAATCGGTCCGCCGTATCGTTAAGATCAATTAGAACATTGACCGCAATTTGCCGGAAGATAAGCGGGTCTGCATCGTACTGGGCAGCCTGTTCCTGGTCTCGAGTCAGGAGCTTCGATTTGACATAACTCTTCACGTGGCCCGGGCCGAACAGTTTTTGTTTCATTCGCAGAAGCGGAACGGCGAAGGGAACATAAAGCTTCACGTGAAACGCAGCCGTCGCCAGAATCATTGCGCGAATCGGCGGCGCGTAATCGTGCACCCAAGCCGCAATACTGACCGCGGCAAGGCTGTGAGCGAGAACGATCATGTTCTCGATAGGTATTTCGTAGCGCTCGGAAATATGGCGCGCAAAAGCGTTCACATCTCTGATCACGTCGGTAAAATTATTCGCGGCGCCGCGTGCGCCCGGCGATCGCCCATGCCCGCGCGCGTCCCACGCGAAAACGGCGATGTCTTTAAGCCCTAGTAAATCGACTGTTTCCTGCCATCGGCCAGAGTGCTCGTGGCCGCGATGAAAAAGTAAAATGGCTTTGTCGGTCGCTTCGCGAGGAATCCACGCGCGATAGAACAGCTCGGCGCCGTCCCAACTCGTCATCGCGTGCTCAGTCGCTTCCATTGCTTGGTCCCAATTCCTTCACTGCGCGATGCAATTCCGCTGCGATCGTGCAGATGTCGATCTTGTTTGCGTTCCGCGATGAATAATTGCGAGGCGCGCCAACAATGAGTCGAACTTTTTTTGGACGCGGCAGACGCCTGCCCTTCGGCCATGCGCGAAAAGCGCCCTGTACATAGCAGGGCAGAACGGTGACGTCTCGCCCGGCGACGAGCGCGCCGATTCCCGATTTGAATTCGCGGGTCTCGCCGGTTTCCGATCGCGTGCCCTCCGGAAAAATGATCAGGATATTTTCGGGATCGTCGAGAAGTTCCGAGCAGATGGAGAGGCTTCGGCGAACGCGAACTCGGCGCGCAAAGGGCAGCGCATTGGTAACCACGGCGGCGACGAAAGTGCGCGGCACGCTTCGGAAAAAATAATCTTCCGCAGCAGCCGGGAAAGCCCGATGCAATTTGCGCAAGGGAAGCGCGGCGAGAAGACAAAGCGTGTCGAGATGACTGGAATGATTTGCCACGATAACCAGCGATCGGTTCGCCCAAAGATTTTCATGCCCGATAATTTCAAACCGGTGATAGATGCGCAGCCATCCGCGGATGATCAATGCAATCAGCGCGCGCGCTCCGTACACCAGCATGTCGGGCTCGCGCGGAAATCGACGCAATCGATCAACCAAGGGTTGATCGATATCGTTGGCGGAATCGTAATGCCAGGTATTCATCGTAAGCGGTAATAATATCCCGCCATGTGCATGAACAGTGGCGCAACATAGATCAAACTGTCGATGCGATCCAAGATTCCGCCATGCCCCGGAATCGCCGCGCCCATGTCCTTGGTTCCGATGTCTCGTTTGATCACGCTGATGGAGAGATCGCCGAGCAGTCCACCGATCCCGACGATCAAACCGGTAAGAATCAGTTGTGTGGCGCCGAAAAATGGAAACGAGAATCGCAGCAACCAGGGCAAAACCATCGAAACCGCGAGCGCGCCAAGCGCGCCTTCCCACGTTTTGTTGGGGCTGATTTCGCTGCGAAGCGGATGCCGCCCAAACAATCTGCCAAATGTAAAAGCGGCGACGTCATTTAATTCTGTCGCGAAGATAACGTAACAAAGAAATCCGTAGGCATTCGTCGCGTTCGCCAGAAAACCCAGATGTCCGAACATCCAGCCGATGTAAATAAAGCCAACGATGCTCAACGACATCTTTTGCAGTTCGCCTCGGGCGCGGTTGCGCAGGATTGGAATAAGCAGGATCAATGCGATGGCGAAAACCGGCACCGCCATAAAAAAGCCATACCAACCTGTGCCTGGCTCTTCGCCGCGCGGATGCGATATCCAGGATGCAACGCCGACCGCAACGATTCCGGCGTAAACGGCGCCCGTCATCCACCAGTCACGATACAACCCAGAAGAGCGCGCGAATTCCTTGAACCCAAAAATCGAAAGCAATGTCACCCCAACAATGACCGGGACGCGTCCCGCGAAAACAACCAGCAGCCCAATCGACGCCATCACAAGCCACGAACGATAGGTTTTCCAGATCGCGCCCAGCTCCTTCTTTAATCCCCAATGGAGGAAACCGAGAATCGCGCCACCAAGCGCGAGCGAAACAGGAACGATCAGGAGGTACGCGCGAAACACCGCATCGTGCAGGGCGGTCTGCGGAGACATCATCGCGCGCCACCTTGAAGGGCGGTCACGATTCGTTTCAAGCGAACGATGATCGTTTGCAAACAGCCCGCGATTATGATCAGACAAGTCCAATCGAGAATGGTTAGCCGGCCAAAATCGTGTAACCCGGCTTGGTGAGATCGACACACAAACATCGCCCACGCCCCGAGGCTCAGCGCAACCATCCGCCACGGCTTTGACATGATTCCGCCAAATTCGCGCCGCCCTGCGATCGCTTGGCCGAAAAGTCCTACGTAAGCGGTGAACAAGGAAACGATCGCCGTCCAATAGCCAATTAGAGGATTCATTAGATCGCTCTGTGCAACGCCGACGAAAATAATCACATCGGAGATTCGATCGGGCAGATCGTTCACAATCTCTCCGCGCGCACTCGCCTTTCCCGCCGCGACTGCCACCATGCCGTCCAGCATGTTGAACCAAAGCCGGAGATAACAAAACAGCGGCGCAATAATCAGCAGCCACGCATTTCTGCCTGATTGCCAAAAACACAACGCCGCGCCGAGCGCGGCCATGATCGACAAGTA
>WNFZ01005270.1_pt1 | contig 13322 bp, 13 predicted proteins | sample 5400081 | NCBI WGS metagenome assembly WNFZ01 (sample SAMN13153365, study PRJNA577476) | soil metagenome | isolation source: 80 cm soil or saprolite under grassland replicate 1 | place: USA:California | collected 2016-06-15
TGATGACGCGGCGGAGGAGCGCATTCTTCTGGCACCCAAGGCCTTTGCCGTGCGGCGGTACCTCGTCGAGCTGCGGTACCTCGTCGCACACCCTGGGCGACTGGTGACCCACGATGATCTCCCCGAGGCGCCCTGGCCGAGGACGTGCGTTCAACCGGAGATGGTGAAGAGCGTGACTACGTTGGGGCTTCGACGTGTTGGTCGCCGCGCTGCATTCAACACAGCGCGCACATCGAGCCCGGCCGCGACGGGCTGTTCAATTTGGTGAAGGCTCTTCCGCCGACGCTCAAGTACGAGCCCGGGACGATCGTAGCCGAGGGGACTTCGTGATTGTTCACGGCCGATTTTCAGGTTTTCTACCAGGGAACAGGATTGCGGCCGACATTCTTCGCATCGAGGATGGGCTCTTGATGGAGCGCGCGGATGTGATTCAGGACGAGGCGACCCGAAGAGGAGTCCAAGAGCAAAGCGCCGATGTTCGGGACGAGTTTTCCGAGATACCCCAACCGCAAACGGCCATGACGAATCTGCCGGAGCTGGCCTTGACGGGTGACGTCTCGCGGCACCAGCACGGCCCGGTGGGCAGTGGACAAGTCGGGGCGGGGAGCTCGCGATTTGTCCCGGTAGTTCTCACACCGAAGGGGTTACAACGTGATCCGCCCGAAGCCGCAGCGTCCAGCCAGTTTCAAGGAGATGTGCCTCCTTGGGTGATCTGGAGGATGTAGCGGGTGGCCTGGAGGTCGAGCGCGGCGTAGAACTCGGCAGCGATAGGGCTGGCATTGTCGTGCAGCATCTCCACGAACGCCGCCGCTCCGGAAGTTATCCTGACGCCCGCCTGCCTCATTTGATCGATTGCAGTCAACCTTAGGAGATCGCTCCAAGTGCCTGAGGCATCCAAAAGTGCATACACGTCATACCCGTCAGCCACAGCGGACATGGCCGGGAAAGCTAAGCAGACGTGCGTTGTAATCCCGCCGATCAGGAGCTTCTGCCGCCCCGTCCGCTTGACAGCATCGCGGACCCGCGGCTCATCCCATGCGTTGACAACGCTTCGCTCGATGTTCTCGACTCCCGGCAGCGCCTCCGTGAGCTCAGGTAGAGTCGGGCCCCACATCATAGGCGCAGTCGAGGTGAGCACGACCGGGACGCGGAGGAGGCGCGCGGCGCGAGCGAAGGCGATGACATTGTGGCGCACCTCGTCAGGCGCGAGATCTCGAACGCCCGAAACGAGCCCGGACTGATGGTCGACAAGTAAGAGCGCGGCGCTCTCAGGCGTGAGGCGCTCGTACGCGCGGCTCCCGACGCTCCGGGGCTGGTCCATCGTCTTGGCATTTCTCATAGCGCGTTACTCCTTCGGAATCGAAGCGTCTCAAACTCGAGCATGGACTGCCGATGCCACCCGCTCTCTGGCATCATAGCACTCGAACCTTCTCGTCGCTACGGACCAGGCATTCGAGCGTGTTGGCGATCACCTCGCCGACTTCCACTGATTGAATCCGCATGCGGCGGTATTCCCCGAATCGAAGCTCTGAGCGATTGCGGAGCCATTGTGGGGGTCGGCTGCGACTGATCGCCACGCTGCACGATCCGGTCGTCATTCCGGAAGCTCCTCGCGCACCTGGGGATGGCGCCGTCAGGGCCCAGTCCCGGTCCCGCCCCTCCCGAGTCTCGCGGCGTCGCGCCCTGATCCGATCTTCGGGGCGGCCGCCGTCGTGCCGGCGCCTCGAGGCAGCATTCGTGCTGATCCGGGCGGTTCATGTGCCGCTTGACGGCGGCGGTGTGGCATGTTCGGCTGGACGTAAACGGCGTCCGCCGTCGTTTCCCGCCATTCGAGGCCTGCGGCCACCATCAGCGCCAGCTTGGCGATCGGCTTGACGGTGAGTGAGGGCTTCAGATGAATCAGGTTCACGTACCCCGTGTAGCCCGCGAGGGTGAAGTAGTAGCCGTTCGGAAACAGCGGATTGAACGTGCCGAGCGTGTTGTCTCCGGCCTTGTGATCGCCCGACGCTGCATCGATCTGGAGTCCCAGACGCGGCGCCCAGGCCACGTTGGCGATGGTGTACCCACTGCGGCTGCCCACGGCCCAGGCGCGGATGCTTTTGCCGCCGATGTCACCAACCTGGCCCATCGCTTCGAGGTCCCAGTCGAAGCCGCTGCGCGCGCCGGCGTATCGGATATCGAAGTTGTTGCGGCGCTCGTCGCCGCGCGCGTCGAGAAAGCGGGTGTTATCGAGAATGAAGCGCGAGTAGTACGCCGACAGGTCACCGGGGCCGACGTTCTTACGCTCGGCCCTCACGCCTCCGTACTGGAAATGCTCGCTGGAGAAGTCGTCGAAGAAATGCTCGTGGCGATATTGAACCGGCATGCTCCAGAACCCGATGAAGCGCCACTCGCGCTGCTCCCAGTCCAGCCACGCGGCGTCGTAGGCCTGCCGGACGTTCGGACCGTCGCGCACCGAGACGAAGCGTTGCAGATCGAACGCCATCTCCTGCCGCCCCACGCGGGCCTTCAACGTACCGCCCCAGAACGAATCGACGTAGGTGATGAAGGCCAGGCGCAGATCCAGCGGGTTTTCGTCGACGGGCGTGATGACAGCTTTCCCCGGCGCACGGACGTCTTCGAACTCGATGAAGATCTGCCAGCGCGCATTTGGCCGAACGTCGACGTGCCACTGGAGACGGTCCAGCAGATAACTGTCGCTTTTGTTGCCCGCGATCCCGAACAACGCCGCGTCGTTCAGCTCGAAGCGCTCGCGCGCGGTGAGACCGAGCGACACGTAGCTCTTCGGATCATCGAACGGCAGAGGGATGTATTTCAAGCGGTCGAGCAGCTCGGTTCGAGCGCGGGGGTCGGCCAGCGCCGACCAGTCTTCCAACCAGCGGTAGAACAAATTGATCTTGGGGCGAACGGCCTCGTCGTCCTCAGCCGCCGCCGTGCTGGCGCACGCCGCTGCGACGAGCAGGCCGACGGCGGCCAGAAAACCCACGTGGAGCCGCATCATCACTTGCGAACTGTCGCATGGATGTCCGCGATGTAGCCACCGGGAAATTTCACCAAAGCCGACCGTCGGTCGCCGGCCGAATAGGGGTCGACCAACACGCGCGCGCCGGCAAGCTTCGCCTTCGTCACGGTCGTATCGACGTCGAGCACCTCGTAACCTGTCAGCTCTCGCCCGTACGGGTAGGGGAGATGGCCATCCGTCACGAGGACGGCGATGTTGCCGAACGTTGACGCGATGCGGACGCGCCGGTAGGTATCGCTGGGCCGGCCAATCTCAACCCCAGGCGCCTTCGCCTCGTCGCTGGCCACTGTGCCGCCGGAGAACGCGACGAAGCTGCGGATGAAGGCGTCGGCGCGGTCGGGCGACACGTACACGCGGTTTTCCGGAATGGTTTGGAGCGTGGCGTAGTTCGGAGCCGTCGTGTGCCAGTAGAGCTGCATGTTGACGCCGCCCGGCCACTGCACGGTGGCATCGCGGCCGATCGGATCGTTGAACGGCGCGACGATCACGTCGGCGTCGCTCGCCCGGGCCGCGCGGACCGCGGCATCCAAATCGGTCACCAGATAGCCGGTTCGCTCACTGCCGAACGGATAGGGAACCGGCGTTTTGAAACCGAACACGGAGAGCGTGCCCACCGGCGTGAAGACCATCTGTAACACCGTGCTGCTCGGTGTCGGCGTCACCGTGGCCACGCCTTGCTTCGACGTGCTGCCGCCGAATGTCGCCAGGAAGCTGGTTACGAATCGATCGAAGTCTTCCGCGGCAACGTAGACGTGGGTGGTGTCGTATTGCGGTCCGACGGCCATGGCCGGCGAGCTCGCGGACGAGCTTGTCTGCGCGCCCGCGTTCGCCGAGCTCGCGAGCAGTATCACCGCCAGAGTAAGAGCGTTGAGCATACGCATGGATCTACCCCCTTATACAGCCCAGCAGGCGCAGCCGAGCGCGCCCCAGAGCGCTGTGAAGTCCGGGACGTCACCCACGCGGGCGCGTGCACAGGGTGAGGCCGTCTGTCGCATCGCTGCTGTGATTACCGTACGTCGCTCGCGATCGGCCCACGCGTCGTAACCACCGAAGCGGCGCACCGGCGACCAATCGGGCATGGCGGTCGGCGGCGCGGCCTCATCAAGGTGCGCGAATTCTCCAGCACCGTGGACGATCCTGCCGCCGACGACGGTGAGGTGCGCCGTGATGTCCGCGATCTCGGTCTCGGGGCAGGCGAAGTAGTCGCGGTCGGGAACGAGGAGATCGGCAAGCTGGCCGACCTGAATGCGACCTTTCTTGCCCTCCTCGTTGGAGAACCAGGTGACGTTCTCGGTCCACATCCTGAGCGCGGTCTCGCGGTCGAGGCAATTGCACTCCGGGTAGAGTCGCAAGCCGCCAACTGTCTTGCCGGTAACGAGCCAGGCGAGTGAGACCCACGGATTGTAGGAGGCCACCCGGGTGGCGTCAGTGCCGGCGGAGACGCGAAGGCCCTTCGCGAGCATTCTGGCGAAGGGCGGTGTCGCCGCCGCTGCGGCGGCGCCGTACCGTTCGACGAAGTACTCACCCTGATATGCCATGCGATGTTGCACCGCGATGCCGCCGCCCAGTGCAGCGACGCGGTCCATCGACCGCTCCGAAATCGTCTCCGCGTGGTCGAAGAACCAGTTCAGCCCCTGCAGAGGGATGTCTCGGGCGACGCGCTCGTACACGTCGAGCGCGCGGCTGATCGTCTCGTCGTAGGTGGCATGCAGTCGCCATGGCCAGCGATTCGTAGCGAGGATGCGTACCACGCCCTCGAGCTCGCGCTCCATCTCTGGCGGCATGTCAGGGCGCGGTTGGCGAAAATCTTCGAAGTCGGCGGCCGAGAACACGAGCATCTCGCCGCCGCCGTTGTGCCGGAAGTAGTCGCTACCCTGTTTATAGGTTGAGGTCTTCACCCAGTTGAGGAAGTCTTCCTTCTCGCCCTTCGGCTTCTGCGTGAACAGGTTGTAGGCGAGGCGGATGGTGAGCTGCCGATCTTCGTCGAGTTTGCGGATGACGGCGTAGTCGTCCGGATAATTCTGAAAGCCGCCGCCGGCGTCGATGGCGCCCGTCACGCCGAGCCTGTTCAGCTCAAGCATGAAGTGGCGCGTGGAGTTCACCTGATACTCGAACGGCAGCTTCGGTCCTTTGGCCAGCGTCGCGTACAGGATGCCGGCGTTAGGCTTGGCGAGCAGCAGCCCGACGGGAACGCCGCGCGCATCGCGCACGATCTCGCCGCCCGGGGGCTCGGGAGTGTCCTTGGTGTAACCGACCGCCCGCAAGGCGGCGGCGTTCAGAAGCGCGCGGTCATAGAGGTGGAGCAAGAACACGGGAGTCTCGGGGGCGAGGGCGTTGATCTCCTCGAGTGTCGGCAGTCGCTTCTCCGCGAACTGATGCTCGGTGAAGCCGCCCACCACGCGTACCCACTGAGGCGGCGGCGTGACCGCGATCTGCCGCTTCAACATCGCCATGGCGTCGGCGAGCGTGCGCACGCCGTCCCAGCGCAGCTCCATGTTGAAATTCAGCCCGCCGCGGATGATGTGAAGGTGGTTGTCGATCAATCCGGGCAGGACGCGGCGTCCCTTCAGGTCGATGACTCGCGTCGCTGAACCGGCCAGCGACATCACATCCGCTTCCCCACCGACACGAGCGAACTTGCCGTCTCGAATCGCGACGGCTGTCGCGGTCGGATTCGAGCGGTCGAGCGTCGTTACCCGGCCGTTGTGCAGGATCAGATCGGCCGCCGTGTTCGCGCCGTTCACGACCGCACCTCCCGGGCATCGGCGATGGTCGTCGAAGCGGGCCGTTCCGCATGCCGGCCCGGCATCGTGCCGAAGACATGCTGACCACACTGCATCTGCTGCCACGCGGTTCGGATCGACGTTCCGGCGATCATCTGGTGCCCCACCGGGATGATCTGCTCGCCGAGAAGGATGCCGAGCAGGCCGATGAGTGCGACGACGGGCGGCGCAGGAGATCGGACGTTGAGCACGCTATAGAGAACGCCGACCAGCAGGCCGGCGCCGAACGAGAGGAGATAGACTTTCATCGGCAATCCTCGCTTGGCCGTTGCCTACCGGTGGGTCGTCGGCGAGGGGATCACGTACTCGGGAAACACCGTCGGCGGAGCCTTGTGCACCATCGTGTAGGCGTACTCGACGCCGATGCCGTAAGCCCCGTAGTGAGCCTTCACGATGTCCATGACCGCGTCGTAGGTGTCCTTCTGTGCCCAGTCGCGCTGCCACTCGAGCATGACCGACAGCGACGTGACGGGTTTGGCGCCGGCCTGGATCACCCGCTTCATCGCGTTGTCGTGCGCAAGCTGGCTGACATCACCGCAGCAGTCCTCGACGACGTAGATTTCGTAGCCGTCGTGGATCGCCTGCACGGTCGGAAGGGCGACGCAGGTCTCGGTCCAGAGGCCCGCGAGCACGATCTTTTTTCTCCCGGTCGCCTTGATCGCGGCCACGAAGTTCTGGTCGTCCCACGCGTTCATGGACGACCGCTCGATGGGCGTCTGCATCGGAAACACCGCGTGAAGCTGCGGCCAGAGATTCCCGGAAAAGTTGTGCGTCTCCACCGTCGAGAGGACGACCGGCACGTCGAAAACGCGGGTGGCCTTGGCGAGGGCGACGGTATTGTTGATGATCGACTGACGGTCGAAACTCGAGACGCCGAAGAGCATCTGAGGCTGGTGATCGATAAGCGTGACGACGCAATTGTCCTGATTCAGGAGACCTTTTTCACTGCGCTTGGCATGACCATTGGCTGAAGACATGAGCGTTTCTCCTTTCCAGGTTTCTAATAGGTCTTGAAGCGTCGACTCCTACGTCGGGCCGAGTGCCGGGCGGCGGCAGCCGCGGCGGGTTCCCGATTGCGAGTTCTGAGTCATGTCGCCACTCAGGGCGAACACGATCGTGTCCGGTGTAGCTGAGCGATGGACTCGAACGGTCAACCGCGTTTCCTCCTGGCGTTTCTCGACAAGCAAGGTGCCGGCCAAATGCAAACCATTGGTTCTATTGAAGGCGGGGCGCGCGCTCGCGAATTTCTCACGACGGGTCGTGGAAAAGGATCGATGGTGCGACCTCGGCGCGAGGGCCGCGCGAGTCACTGCTCGACGGTGCGTGACGCGCCGGTCTGACGTGGGCTCGGTGTCGGTAGTGGATCAGACTGGATTACGACGGTCAGGGTCGCCGCGGGCGATCAGCCGAAGGCGAGCGACGCGCGTGAGATCGCGAATGTTCCCGCAGCGGATCGAGAACGAGACTGACCGAAGACTAGCCCGATGTGAAGCGCCGCTTGTCGATCTTCAGAGCCTTGATCTTCGACTCCAGCGTCGACGCCGGCTTGGTGACGCCGCGGATCGGCTAGCCGGCGCGCGGATGGGCCCGGTGCCACCGACACGCTCGAATTCACGCTCCTGCAGGACACGCAGCAGGATGATCTGGGTCTCGGCGGGGAGTTCGCCGACCTCGTCGAGGAAGAGTGAAGGGTCCGACGGCAGGCCGATGACGCTACTCGATGACCTGGTCCGCGCGTAGCAGCAGCGATTGGGGGACCGTGAGACCGAGCATCTTAGCGGTCTTGACGTTGATAACCAGTTCGAACTTCGTCGGTTGTTCCAGGGGAAGATCGGCAGGTTTGGCCCCCTTGAGGATCTTGTCGACCATGACCGCCGCACGCCGCCACTGTTCGTCCTCGTCCGCCCCATAGCTCATCAAGCCACCGGCCGTCACCAAGTACGGCCGGTCGAACATGCTCGGAATTCGTTTCCGCGTGACGAAGTCCACGGTCTGCCGCCCGTGCGGGAGGGTCAGGCGATCGCCGATGAGGAGGAGCGCGTCGGGGCGCCATCGGGCCATCACGCCGAAGATGCGGTCGAAATCCGCCGGGCCTCGCACCTCACGGGATTGAACGTGGATGCCCAACACGCGGGCCGCCTCCTGGACTTCCCTCCAGGAACCCTTGTTCCCGGGGTTGGCCGCGTTCCACACGACAGCCACCGTGGAGATCCGGGGGACCGCTTCGACGAGCAACTGCAATCGTTTGGCCGTCGTGTCGGGCGCCTGCTGGGTCGTGCCCGTGAAGTTGCCGCCGGGCCGGGCGAGGCTCGCGGCCAATCCCGCGCCCACGGGATCGAGCGAGTTCGGTTGAACGATGGGAATCGTCTTAGTCGCCTTCGTGGTGGCGAGTACGGCCGGTGTCGTGGTGACGATGATCATGTCGGGGTTGAGTCCAACGAGTTCCGCCGCAAACTCTGCAAACCGTTCCTCTCGTCCCTCCGAATACCGACGGTCCACGACGAGGTTGTGTCCCTCCACGTATCCGAGTTCCCTGAGCTGTTGAAAGAGGACGTCTTCGATTGGCGCGTAGGAGACCGAGATGAACCCGATCCGCCAGACCCTCCCCGCCTGCTGCGCCACGCCGGCCAGCGGCGTGGCGACCAGCCACACAGCGACGATCAAGACGAGGCCGAGCCGATCAACCCCTAGCTTCATTGCCGCCTCGCCTCGCGGAGGGCCTGCGACCGCGCAGCGCCGTCACCAAGGCTATCGATGACGATCTTTGGAACAATCAAACCGAAGCTCATCGCTAAGATGATGGTGACCGCGGTCATGCCGTCCGAGATCGTCGCCGCCAGGAGCTCCAGAGTCGTATTCGAGCCGCTGGTGAGCAGCAGCAGGCCGCTCGTCATTCTGAAGAGAAAGACACCGGGTATCATCGACACCACCGCGGCAAAGCCGATGGCCGCGAACGGCATGTGCCAGCGACGAGCCACGGGAGTGAGGACCAACCCGACAACGAGACACGCGACGAACGCGCCGATCGCTGCACCCAAGCCGACGGCAAGTGTCCACCACCTCAGCGCATGAGCGACAATCCCGACCGCGATCGGCCAGCCCAGCATTCGTAACGGCGTTGAGAAGAAGATGCTGAAAGCGGCGACCGCCACGCCGGCGGCGATCATGTCGAGCCAGAGGGCTACCGCTCTCCCCGGTACACCCACCGGCAAGGACACGCCGAAAGGCGCCAGACCCAGAAGCAGTCCGCCTGAGATCGTCAGGATTACAAGGCCCGCGTACACCAGCCGTGAGGCCCCGAGATGGACGCGCGCCGCGGCAAGGTCCATCATGCCGTTGAGCACGTGCGGCCCTGGCACCAGGATCATGCAGGGGCAGACGGCGACGAGGCGCAGCGAGGAGCTGAGCTCGTAACGCACCGCCAGCGCGCCAATGAAGCCAGCGAGCAGTGCCGCGCAGAATGGCTGTGAAAGGGCGTTCGTGCTGTATCGGCTAATCGTGCGACGTAGAAGAGCGCCACTCGCCGCACTGACGACGATGAGCGCGACCGCGGCGAGATGCTGAGCCCCAAAGAGAACCGCCATCGCCGCAGCGCCTGCGGCAGCGGCGAGCGCGAACAGCCACGTCGGCGCCGGTGGCACCTGGGAGATCGTGCCGAACGCCGCCCGCAGAGCGGATGGCGCAAGCCGGCCCGCGTCCAGGTCCTCCACTGCCCGCCTGGCGGCGACGACACGGTCCATGTCTATGCCGGTCGGGTCGGCCCCCCTCACCGAGACGAGCCCCGCATCCCCGTCTACGGCCTCAAGTTGCAGCTCGCCCCAGCGCGGAATGATGCCGGCGCGCAGACCGAGAGTATTGCCGAGCCGCCCGGCCGCCGCGACGGTTTCATCCGTGGACTCGCCATTGACGTGCAGGACCTCGGCGAAACTCAACACGAGCTCCGCCCGATCCTGCAGCGTCATGACCGCCCGCTCTTCGAGGACGAGTGGCACGCAACTCAGCACTCAACGAACCCGCCCGCGCGCAGGCGTCCGTTTCATGACTTTGCCGCCGGCGTATCGGCGCGTGACAGGATCTCGGTGGCGATCTCATGCGCCAGCGTGGCGAGCAGTCGGTTCATTCCCAGGATGAGTGGCTGGTAGCCGTCGTCCGTGATCGGCTCGCCGATCGTGGAGCGCTTCAGCACGAGCTCCTTTCCGGCCTTGTCGAGGACGTGCCAGCGCACGTCGAGCGTGACCCGGCGGCCGGGGGAGCCATCGAACCGCAGCACCACGACGACGACTCGGTAATCGAGCGCCCGAGCCGTCGCGCCACGCCAGGGGAACACGGCGACATGCTCACTGCCGACCTCAGCGGCGAGGTTGTCGGCGAGCACCTCCGCGATGCCGCTCTCCAGCGGCTCCGCCCAGCGGCGGTACTCCGAGATTTCGACTTCGTCGTTGGTGCCCCGAGTGACGATCTGCGCCCGCTCGAGATAGCGGGGAATCACCACCGGACCAACTCCGACGCTGGGGCCTGAAACAGCGGTGTGTGCGGAGTCGGCGGGCGCCGCGGGACTCGGCGAGAGCATGTAGTACTTGGTCGCATCAGCGACCCCCGTGCAACCGGACAGGGCCAGCGCACCGGCAGTGAGCAACAGCACGACGACGTGGCTCGGGGGATGGCCCATCATCGGCCTCCCTGGACGGGGCGCCGGGCGCCGAAGAGCAGCGCATCCGGATTCCGCTCCAGGTAGTCGGCGAGCGCTCCGACGTTCCGTGCGGCCTCGCGAAGGTCGCGCAGCGTCTTGCCCAATTCGGAGCCGAGCGCGGAGTCCTGGTTCAGCGTTCCGTCCACGCCGGCCAGGGTCGCTTGGGCGCGCTCCAGCGTGGCGCCCGCGGTGTTCGAGGTGTTCTCCAGCGACGTGAGCAACGGTTCGGCGTGGGCGTCGAGTTTCGCCACGACCTGACGGACGTCTTGGACAAGGGCCGGTACTTCGGAGAGCGACGTCTCGGCGGACTTGAGTACGGTCTGAGCAGACTTGAGGGCGGCCTGAGCCTCGGTGGAAAGCGGGCCGATCTGGCCGTTCAAGTTGCTGGCAAGCGTGTCCACCTTTCGGATGAGCCCAGGGACATCGGCGAGGGCAGCGTCGAGATGCTTCAAAGAGCTGGCGATTGCCGGCGACTTCACGAGCCGCCGCGCCTCGTCGATCGTCTCGATCGCGGAGTTCGCGAGCTCCTGGAGCGGTAGCGCGCCGATCGCGTCGCTGATCTTCTCGAGCTTTGCCGTCCACTTCTCGACCTCGGTGGGAACAGTTGGCAACTCCGGCACACTCTTGTCGAGCCCCCGCAGTACGACCGGCGTGCCCGGGAAGCTATCGAGCGCGACGTAGAGGACACCGGTGACGAAGCTCTGCGCCCTCAACTGCGCGCGAAGGGCGCGTTCATCCCTGATCGCAATCTGGATCGCGGCACCGACATCACGAGGCGCGACACCCGTCATGGCGTCCGGTTCGACCGCGACGTAAACGCCGACGATCGATGTGCCCCAGCGGATCTGCACGTCCGTCACCTCGCCGACCCGGACGCCTCGCAGGAGAACGGGGGCGCCCTTCTGAAGGCCGGTGACGGCGGCGTCGAAGTACATCACGTAGCGATGCTTGGTCTTGAACATCCCCGTGCCGCCCCAGAACAGGAGGCCAGCCACGAGCAAGATCGTCGCGCCGACGACGAACGCGCCGATGACCATCGGATTGGCGCGCACGCTCATGCGGCACCTCCGGGAACGGTCTCCGCCGCGCCCCGGCGGAGAAACGCACGCACCGTGGGGTTCGGGCACTCGTCGCGCAGCGCCTTTGGATTGCCCTGCGCGATCATGGTGCGGCTCTCGGTATCGAGGAACACGGCGTTGTCGCCGATGGCGAAGATGCTGGCCAGCTCGTGGGTGACGACCACCATGGTGGCGCCAAGGCTGTCGCGCAACTCCAGGATGAGATCATCGAGCCGACGTGAGCTGATCGGATCGAGTCCGGCCGATGGCTCGTCGAAGAACAGGATATCGGGGTCGAGCGCCATCGCGCGGGCAACGCCGGCGCGCTTGAGCATGCCGCCGCTGATCTCGGAGGGATAGAACTCCTCGTAGCCGGCCAGGCCTACCAGGGCGAGCTTGAGCGACACGATCTCGCGGATCTGGCGGGCGGGCAGCCGGGTGAACGCCTGCAGCGGCAGGCCGACGTTCTCGGCCAGTGTCATCGAGCTCCAGAGCGCGCCGGCCTGGAACGACACGCCGAGGCGCCGCCGCAAGCCGTCCCGCACCTCGGGCGTCGAGGCCCAGAAGCGCTCGCCGTCGTACGCCACGTCGCCTCGGGCTGGCTCCTTGAGGCCGACCATGTGATTGAGCAGCGTGCTCTTGCCGCAACCGCTGCCGCCCATGATGATGAAGACCTCGCCCCGCTCGACGACGAAGTCGAGATCGTGCTGGATGACGAAGCTGCCGTACGCCATCGTCAGGCCGTTCACGTGAATGCGCGGGGCGCGACTAGAGACCGAGGACATTGAGGATGACCGCGAAGATCCCATCGAGGACGATGAGGCAGACGATCGATGTCACCACCGCCGAGGTGGCCGCCAGCCCGACGGCGGCAGCGCTGCGGCCCGACTGCATCCCGCGCAGGCATCCGGCGAGCGCGACCACCACACCGAACACCACGCTCTTGGCGATCCCGATCAGGAAGTCGCTCACGTGTAAGGCGTCGCGGGTCTGCTCGAGATACTGGGTGGGCCCCAGGCCCAGCATGCCGATCCCGACGACGGCACCGCCGAGGATGCCCACGACGTCCGAGTAGATGGTGAGGAGCGGCATCATGGCGATCAGCGCCAGCATCCGCGGCAGCACGAGGAACTCCATCGGCGAAATGCCCAGAGTGGACAGCGCGTCGATCTCCTGGTTCGTGTTCATCGTGCCGAGCTGGGCTGCGAAGGCTGCGCCGGTGCGGCCCGACATCACGATGGCCGTCATGATGCAGCCGATCTCGCGCGTCATCGCCACCGCGACCAGGTTGGCAACGAAGATGGACGCTCCGAATTGCTGGAGCTGGACGGCGCCGACGAATCCCAGGATCAGTCCAATCAGGAAGCTGATCAGGGTCACGATGCCGAGCGCACGTGGGCCGCAGTCCTGCATGACGAGGAAGAGGTCGGAAGTGCGAAATCGCGCGCGGCCGCGCAGCAGCGCGCCGAGCGCGAGCAAGCTCTCGCCGAGGAAGGTGAGTCCGGTGGCGACAGCCGCCGTGGTCGCGAGGACGGCGGCGCCGATCCGCACCAGCCATGGCGGCCGTAGCCCGCCACGCCCGGTCTGTCGTTCGGGTACGGCCTCCGCCAACGCGACCAGCCGGCGAACGCCGTTCGGGAGGCCGGCGCGGTCCGACGCGACGCCCCATCTGGCCGACTCGGCGAGCACCTCGAGCACGAACGTGACGAGGCCCGAGTCCCATGCGGTGACCCCGACGGCGTCGAACGCTAGATGACGGACGCCGCCCG
>WNFZ01004257.1_pt1 | contig 13310 bp, 32 predicted proteins | sample 5400081 | NCBI WGS metagenome assembly WNFZ01 (sample SAMN13153365, study PRJNA577476) | soil metagenome | isolation source: 80 cm soil or saprolite under grassland replicate 1 | place: USA:California | collected 2016-06-15
GGCGGATGCTTATAAGCTTGCTTTAAATTCACCAGACCCATCTACACAAATCGGGGCCTTCCTGATTTCTCACTCTGGCCAGGTTGAATGGTTGACACGAGCTTTCAATGTTCCGACACAAGGCTGGGACATGAAGGACACAGATTGGGAGCGTCCCCGAAAATATAACCTTATGTGTCATGCTGAGCGTAGTGCATTGGATAAGGCCGCTATCTTTGGAATATCGACCTCAGGTGCCACCATGATTGCTACGTGGGCCGCATGTTCGGACTGCGCCCGCGGAATTGTAGCTTGTGGCATTAAGACTCTGATACGGCACAAAGCGAAGGGTGTAGTTGCTACCACCGGTTGGGAAGATTCTGTGTCTATCGGTGATCAGATTATGCGTAAGGGTGGAGTAGAACTTATTGATATTGTTGGCCCGATTGAAGGGGCTCCAAGGGTTATGCGTAGTGAATTCCTATACGACCCCACTTGTGAAGAAAAATGAGCGAACAAATAGAATTAACATCAGAATTACGACTTGATTTAATTGAGCACCATGGAAGTGATTTAACAATAATCAAGGCTGCTAGGGTTTCGACTCAGACAGAACCAAAGGAAGATGATGAGAAACTCCTGAAGTTTCTAATGCGCAATAAGCATGCAAGTCCCTGGGAGCACCCACATATTACGTTCTTAGTAGATGCCCCAATCTTCGTTGCTAGGGAGCACATGAGACATCGGGTTCAGGCATTCAATGAGGTTAGTGGACGTTATAGTGTGCTCAAGCCCCGTTTTTATGCTCCTGATGAGGATAGAGGGCTTATTCAAAGTGGTAAGCCAGGGCAATATAAATTCACTCAAGGCTCTGAAGATCAAATGATGAAACTACACAGTGAAATTAGATTTTCTTGTCAGCAATCTTGGGACACATATACTCGCCTGCTTGAATCGGGAGTGGCTAAGGAAATAGCTCGTATGGTTTTGCCAGTAAACATTTATTCTGCCTGGTATGCTAGTGCTACACTTCGTGGATGGTTGAACTTCCTAGCTCTTCGAACCGATGAAACAGCCATGTACGAAATTAGACAAATCGCAGGATATGTTGAAACTGAGCTTCACAAACTGTTTCCCTGGACCTTGAATGCCTGGGATGAAAGTGGAAGAAACTCTTTATGAACATCTGGGAAATGAGAATGGTTACTGAGGATGACCAGAATGAATTTGGGATGAGGGTGGCTTGTGCGTTGTATGCTGAAAACAGGAACCTTGAAAAAGGACGATATGACATGATTTGTTTTAGAGGATATGATGCTCAACGACAGCAGAGGATAAGGAATAGAAAGAAATGAGAACCATTTATTTGGCGGGCCCCATGGCAGGATGCACAGAACAAGAAATGCGAGGATGGAGAAACGCTGTTAAGGACGATCTCCCCGAATATAAGTTTTTGGACCCCTGCGACCGCAAATACACCCCTCAACAATGGTATGAGCTTGTCGAAGATGACATCCAAGATATTGAAGATTCTGATTTGGTTCTCTGCCATATGTGGAAGAACGGAATTGGCTCAAGTATGGAACTTGTAGAGTCTCGTTATCGTAGAAAGCCGACTGTTGTGGTGATTCCCGATTATAAAAATGTGTCGCCGTGGGTAAGGAGATATTCAAGTTTCTTAGTTCAGGATTTTGAGACAGCTTATAAAATAATCAAAGCAGAGTGGCCTAATGCCGGAGTAGAAGGAGTTCATCATCCTTGATTAGGACAACAGTACGCACTGCTAGAAAGCTTCACCACTGTAATTGCGGAGCAAGAATAGTGGAGGGCGACATGTATTTTAGAGCATGTCGCTTCTCCAGATCCTGCACTCTTGAGAGAAGCATCTAAAAGAATAGGAAACCTCAATGGCTGAGAAGTGTTCTTCTTGCGATCAAATGAAACGAGAAAATGCACAGATGCGTAAGGCACTAATGGAAACTAATCGTAATTATATTGACGTTTGTAATGAAAATCTAGCCCTCCGTAGAGAATTGGGAAGGTAAGAAATGAAAGAAGAGAGGGTCTATACACATGATCAATGGCCTGCGATATGCCCTGCGTGTGGCGAGAGAAGGCTACTCTTCCCTATTGGACAAAATGTTAGCTCACTCGATGACCCTAAGTGCTTATTTGTTCACATCAGAGGGGGAAGAGAAGCCTGTGAGTAATTTGGACGTAGTTGACCATGACGAGCATGGGACACCGGTCGAAGACCGGTATCTTCGTCTTGGTGCTAAAGGTCTAAAGGAGGAAGGTCTCTATGTGCGTTTTGAGCCTGGATTTGGCCTCAACGTGTACATAGGACACAGGGTAGGAAGTGACTTCGGATATGGTGGATACCCTAAGTCCTTTAAGGACAATGATGGTATTGGTATGAGTATCCTGGGATGGGAAAAGCTGTGTAGACGAGTGGAGAGCACGAAATGGTTCCTAAAATCAAAAGAGCTATATTCCTCAGTATCAACAAGTGGTGGGTGATGCTGGACATTCCAATGGAAGAAGTTCAAGTTGCTCTTTTAGTAGAACAGGGAACAAATGAGAAGGACTTGGTGGACTGGGTGGATCAGCGATTTGTTTTACTGTAAAGAATGTGGAGAATAAATGACAAAGAAAAAAAGATTCTGTGTCCGCGGGCACGATACCTGGGAAGTTGGCAGAGCACCTAGTGGGCAATGCAGTCAATGTAAATCGGATGATTGTAAAAATAGGCCGATAATGGAATCTACATGTCCTGGTTGTAATGGTAATAAGGATAAACGTGCCAAGGAGTGTTTCCAATGTAGAAAAACTAAATGCTTCAAGGGCTACTCACCCGAAGAAATAATTCAAATGTATCTTGATGGAAAGAATCAAAGAGACATAGCAGAAGAAATTGGTTGTAGTTTAGGTCCAGTTCAACGGATTTTAAAGGAAAACAATGTTGAATGTCGACCCAGTAACGTTAGAAGTTTTATAGTGCCTACAATTGAAGACTTATTGAAAGAGTACTATGAGGGAGTATCTATTGAGGCTTTGGGACGAAAATACAAATGTGACTCCAAGTATATCAGCCAACTCCTCAAGAACGCTGGAGTTATAACAAAACCAACAAAACGGGACCGCTTTGTCAACCAAGATGGATATGTCCAAATTGCTATTTCTGATGACGATTCTATGGTTGGAATGAGGAACATTGCTGGGTATGTGCAAGAGCATAGACTGGTAATGGCACGTCATCTTAGTCGACCGCTTGAAAGATTCGAAACAGTTCACCATATTAATGGGAATACTGAGGATAATAGAATAGAGAACCTCCAACTAAGAAAAGGTAATCATGGCCCAGGACAAAGTTTGGGAATGTAGAGATTGTGGGTCTGATAACATTATTCCAGTAGAACTAGCAACACAAGATAAAACGTCCCGAATCAAAATAATAAGAGAAGTAGCACTAGATTTTTCCGATGTTTTGATTGTGCCACAGCAATCATTCCTGACGAGTAGGAGTGAAGTCAATCTTATTCGAAAATTTGAATTTCTTTATTCTCCTCGCACCATTTCTTGTACCCCTATAGTGGCTGCGAACATGTTGAGTGTCTGTAATTCCAAGGTTGCCAGAAAAATGGTTGAGAGAAATATGCTGGCTTGTCTGCCTAAAACCCTGGACTACAACGAATTCTGTGAGGATGAGTACATTATCCAGAGTGTTGGGTTGTATGATGAACCACACCCAAATGCCGTTTGGATTTGCCTGGACGTTCCAACTGCTTATCTAGATGTTGTCGTAACGAGGACAGAAGAACTACGAGAAACGAGACCAGACTCCATTTTAATAGTGGGCAATGTTGTCACCAAACCTGGCGTTGAGAAGTTGATACAGGCTGGGGCCGATGTAGTTAAAATTGGCATAGGGTCGGGAAGTGCTTGTAGCACCAGATTGATTTCTGGTGTCGGTTATCCTCAATTATCTGCCATCAAGGAATGTTCTGAAGCAGCAAATAATCTTGGAGGCATGATCATGAGCGATGGTGGCTGTCAAGTTCCAGGTGACATCGCAAAATCCCTGGTGTTTGCAGATTTCGTCATGCTCGGAGGAATGTTGGCAGGGCATGGGCCTGACAACGGAACAGGCTTCTACGGCATGAGTTCAGAACGAGCCAACAACGAATTTGCTGGGGGGTTAAAAGGCTACAGAACATCTGAGGGCTGGGAGATGAAATTGAAAGATAAGGGTCCAATTGAAAATACTCTTCAGGACATCCTAGGTGGTCTAAGAAGTGCATGTACCTACGTTGGTGCCTCATCTATAGAAGAATTGCAGCAAGCCACTTTCATTAGAGTAAATAACCAGGCTAATACCAGTTTATGGGAGCACAGAGTCTAAATGGAAATCTATCAAGCAGGAAGACAAACCGGTAAGACAGACCACCTAATCTCATGGCTAAAGTTTAAGTCCAATAGAGTTCTAGTAGTTCATTCTGCTAAGGAACGAGCTAGAATCATAAAGGAGTACCCAGATATAGATCCTGTCAAGATTTTTACCATTGAATCAGTTCTTAGTGGCAGGATGCGTGGTGTTGTTGGTAATGTAGTTATTGGTGTTGATAATCTTGACCTAATCCTTCCCCAAATCTTAGGAGGAAGTGTTGGACCTGTCACCATGACTGACGAGAACCAGAGGAGAATGCCAAATGTCATCTGATAGAGAAGATAGAACTTATCGTCTATATCTAGGTGTTGATGTGTATGTTGAGAAGGAGGAAGAACAGACATGGGAAGACGTTGAAGCTGAGATAGAAAGTAGATACTCCTTTGATGTTTACAACACTGAAGGAGATGCATACGTAGTTAGCGTTGAACTAGACTCTTTTGTGGAGGGAGTGTAGTGATTGGCTTTTCAGGTTCCCAGGAAGGAATGTCGGAAAGACAGATAGAAGTCGTAAACGGTCTTCTAGAAGTTTCAGGAATTTCTAAAGCAGGACATGGGGATTGCATAGGATCGGACGCAGATTTTCATGTTCTTTCTAGAGAGCATGGGCTTTACATGGTGGGCTACCCACCTTTGAACTACAAGAAGCGTGCGTTTTGTAAATTCGACTTTGAGCATAGGCCCAATGAATATTTAGTCCGAAATAAGAACATTGTCAATGATTCTGATTGTATGATATTCACTCCTAAAGAAATGGAAGAGCAGCTACGCTCTGGAACTTGGTCTACTTATCGCTACGCCAAGAAAAAGCAGAAGGATTACATCCTTGTATTTCCAGATGGTAGTATGGAGCAGAAGAAAGGTGGAGGAGGATTATGACCGAAGGTGAATTGATAGAAGCGGTGATACTGTGGACTCTCTAATTCACCGATACGTCCGATTCTGTTTTGACGAGTACGCAATTGATCCTAGGGGTTGGATTACGAAAAATCCTCCCTCAATAGCTGAGTTTGCCTCGAACTATGAACATGCTAGAGTTGTTCGTGAGAGTCCTGTTGAATGCCCCTATTGTAACCTCCCAGACCTTGTTTCCAGAGAAGATTGTGATGTTTGTGGAGGAACTGGTAGATTTTATTTCAGACTCAGAACGGTGAATTATGAATATTGATTGGCGAGAAGCCTTTAAGAAGTATGTCGATCTAGTTGGAGACTATGAAGGTGTTGATTTCCTTTATGAACGAGATTGGGCACCTGAAGAGTGGAGAGCTATTGAAGAGTTGTGGGAAAATGGAGTATAACTTAGAGATTTCCAAACTCCTGGGATGGTATTTTGTAATTGATGATGAAGATGGTGTGATTAGCAGATTTCCTACTCTAAAGGCTGCAGAGGATTACTGCATGTCTCTTGGATGTTATCCCAGATACAAGGATGAAGATGCCTGAACAAGAAATGGACGTTATCCAATCTTTACTGAAAATATCAAAAGAGTTGATAGAATGGAAAGAGGAACTGAGCACCAGTAGGGACTTAGACTCTCGTCTTGAAGGGGCAGCATTCCTATTACAATGGATTGCAAACGGTCTCCAGAGTAAGCTTGACCTGACAGCACAGAGAGAAGAGAGAAACTCTCAGTTACCGCTAGCTGCTGGAAGAAGCCCATGGTATGGGCAGCCAGTGTGCCCACACCTATTACAGTCTGGATGTGTTCATTGTCACTCAGTAGAGTAGATCCGAAATGCCTTCTTTGCGGGGTGTTTGTCAAGCCTGTAAAAGGTACATACAACCCGCTGATTTGTCCAGGCTGCTTCCCCTCATATAAGCAGAGAAAGTTTGTGTTTGTACGTACGCCTCAATCAGAATTAGATGAGATGTTTTCAACCAAGAAAGGCATGACCTGTCAATGAGTAGGAGCCGTAAAGATCAGAAGGGCGGTCACCCTCACGGTGGCTATGACAAGGAAAGTTCTGTTGCTAAGGAGATTACCCGAGAAAAGAGAAGAGCAGCAGGAAAGCGTTCTGTGACCAAGTACATTCCTTGTACCCACTGTAATGATGAGGGAGTGGCCTGTGACATGGCTGGCGAGATTATTGCCGACCCTTGTTGGTGTATAGATAACGAGAAGTTTGAGACTAATCCAGAGCGTTCTACTCAGGGTTGGATGACTTACTGATGAAAGACGAAGAATCAAGAGAAAAGCACCGAGATGCTATGAGAGCATTCAGGGCTAATAATCCTGATTACTACAAAAACCAGCAAAGAACTAGACTTGCTAGTCCAGAGGAAGAAAGTTGCTCAGTGTTTGGATGTGGGCGTATTGTCCAAGCTTTAGGGTACTGTGACGCTCACTATCAACGCTCTAGGAAGGACGCTTTAATGGAAGAACCTCTTGGCAATAGAAAAAGCGAAGTAAATCCCGAGCCAACTTTGACAGAAAATTTTGCTGGGTATCTCACCATCTGGGAGAATGACTCTACTAATGGAAAACGTAGAAATGTCAAGGTACACAGACGAGTTATGGAAGAACATATAGGCAGAAATCTGCTCCCTGGAGAGAATGTCCACCACAAGAACGGAAATCGTAAAGATAACAGGATTGAGAATCTAGAATTATGGTCCACACAACAACCTAAAGGACAACGTCCAGAAGATAAACTTTCTTGGGCCTATGAAATAATCAGTCTTTATGGTCCTGACACCTGGGAACCTATTGGTGTAACGTGGTAATCAAAAAGTGCTCTTGGTGTGGAGACCCTGCACCAGAAGGACATGCTTGGATTGATGATAAAAGATTTTGTCATAGAGATGATATTGACATAACTTGCTTTATGCAAGCTCAACATGATATGACTAGAATGTATTGTACAACTTGCGACGATTACGGCCATAACTCTATGACCCACTTGCTTGAAGGGGCATAATGAGTGCTAGAAACAAACTATGAAAAAGAAAACAGTAGAAATGACAGCACAAAACATCGAATGTGTACCGCCTGACGTGAAGGCGCTACTGGAGCGAATTGACGACCTCCTATGGCTGCTCGTCTGCTACCGGATCGGCTCCAGACCTCCGGAGAAGCTGTTCGATCGACTCGACAGGAGTAAGGTTGCGGAGGATCACATCCGAGCCCGGTACAATGAGCATAACAACGGTTACTGGAGAAACAGATGAGTAATGGCAAGGTAGAAGCTTTAGCTTCTATAATAGAAAGACTGTCTGAAAAGATAGAAGACCTACACCTATTGATTTCAGTGGTGAAGACCAGAACAGACGAACAGAATGTTAAAATAAACAATCTTGAGGTGGTTGTGGACAACTTACGTGCAGAACTAAAGAGCTACAGGCATCCTTACAAGCCTGAACCTCGTTATGGCGGATAACGTTTCAGTGTCGCCGATGGACGCCCTACGTGAGAAAAGAGACTCTTTTGTCTGGCCCGACGTGGACTGCGACTGGCGTGGAACTCCAATCACTCCTGGATGTATTGTGACATATCATGTGCAGACCAGAGGAGGAAAGACGGTTGAGGCTGAAGTGGTTCAGGTGACAGATGGAGACATTTATCGTGGCAAGACTGTCATGGTGCGCCCCCTAAGGGAAAGCTGTATTGGCGTGGCCCGTCCTCCCACGTCCTACACTCGTGAGGACAAGAAGCTTTTCGCTGTTCCACAACTGAACGTTACTGTTTTGAAAGGAAAAGACTGATGGAATGGAGGGAAGATCAAATTCAAGAATTAGTTATCACTCTGCAGACCATGGCTATAGCAATCAATGCGCAGCAAGAAGCAATCAATGCCTGTATGGACTGTATTGAGCAGCTTGATGCTAGGTCTGATGTGGTCCAGAGCGCTTATCAAGGTCTGTCTTCTCGACTTTCCAAGTTAGAAGAATTCACGTATGGTGATGGGAAATAAGCAAATTATGAACACAGAATTAGTCTGGGCTGCTGGGTTCTATGATGGCGAAGGGTGTTTTTCTTTCAAGAATATGCCCAGGAAATCGGGAAACCATCACGCTACAGTAAGACTAGGTATACGACAAAATGATCGCAGGCCTCTTGATAGATTTCAAAATGCTGTGGGTTTTGGAAAGGTCTATGGACCCTATAACCGTAAAGAGGGTGATATTTCCAGTAATCCCTATTATGTTTGGGAATCTAACAGACTCGAAGATGTATTTAATATTATTGAACTTCTGCTACCGTATTTGACTGGGCCTAAGAGGGAACAAATCTGGGATAATTGCATCAAGTATCAGATTAAACTAGATGAGTACGGAATAAGAAGACGATGAGTAAGTGGGTTTGTCCTAATCAAACTCGTTTTCCCTTCGAAAATGGACACTTGGTTAAGACTGATTGGGGGCGCATTGAAGTCATTGATGGAAAACACTGTTGGGTAGAACTCAAATACTGGTGCGTCATTTGCCAGGTTCAGGGAGTTGAATATGATACCTAGAATCTTCCGGGCCTCCCGAGTTGGGCGTGGCTCGTGGCTTGTATGGTTAATGGTGCCTCTCGAAGAGGTCCGTTGGGACTCTTCTAGACGTCTATGGTATGATGAAGAGTTGCGAGCAAATTGTGTAATGAATTCCGCAGATCAAGGGACTAGAGAACAACATGGAGGGCACTGATGGGTAGGTATTCTGATTGGGCCAAAGAAGACCTCTGGGACAAAATGGATTGGGAAGGTGGAATCGAGGGCATCTTGGAGTGGGGTGGGCCTTATGTGTTTGAGGTTCTAGGACCCCAGGCTGTGCGACTAGCCACAGAGGCTAAGGACGCTCTCCGGGGACTTCAAGTTATTATTGATGCTGCTTATGACGAAAGAGAAGAGATGTAATGTCTGTCCTAGGATTCCTTGTTTACAAAGATAATGACGGGCTATTTGGATTCCGTAGGACTCTAGCGGAAGCTGAGGAGTTCAAAGCTTCCCTTGAAGACATTGACCCTAACGGAGAATTCATCATTAAGGAGTGGACTAATGAGTGGACATACTAATTGGGAGAAGATGAGGGAAGAGCGCCGTCTCAAGTTGTTGGCTAAGCCTGCTGTAGAGTACGGAGATGGTCCTGTGTTCTCAGAGGACAGGGATCAGTATTTTCCTGATCTTCAGGAGTTGATTGAGACCTACTGGGATGATGGTGTGTCCAATGAGGATGCCCTGGTCTTTGAGTGTACTGTGGAGCTAGCGCATACTCCTCACCTTGTAGACATTGTAGACGAGGCATGGGGGGATGAACTTGAGGACTGGGAAGGCATGTCTGATGCTACTGCCAAAATCCTAGAGATTGCTAGAGAAGAAGTGGCAAAACATGCTCCAACCGTCTGTCCTGATTATACCAAGCGTCTTGAATTTGATTTCTCTGATGGCGGATTTATTCCAGCTGAGTTTGTTCCGTACAACCATTCTGTAAAGGAGTTATGATGTGTGGACAAGGTGAAAATGTAAATGTCACTGCTGCTCCAAGGCCCCAGTTTCTTGTGTCTGCCAACAAGTCAGTGTACGTCACTGAGTGGTTTGACCACAGGGAAGATGCTGTTGCTAGACTAGTGGAGCTTGCTGGCGAGGACTATGATGCTGTGTCTCTTCGTGACAATTCACAGGATGGTGCCTGGTAATGGAACACGAAGGTGATTATTTTGATTTCGGATGGGCTCTTACAGATTTACGTGAGGGTCTCTCTGTGTCTAGGGAAGGCTGGAACGGGCCAGGACAACACGTCTTTCTTCAGAGTCCAGATGAGAATTCTAAGATAACTGTTCCTTATTTAGTGATAAAAACTGTCCAGGGAGATTTAGTTCCTTGGCTTCCTAGTCAAACAGACGTATTGGCAACAGATTGGTATACTGTCAGATAAGAAAGATGTGTTTTTACAGTTATCTGGTTTATGTTTATAAACGGTGGAATGGGACTTTTCAAGGACAATCCAGAGAACTTAATTGCAGCAGCCGAATACCTGATTGCATATCAAAAAAGGAGAAACAATGGTTGATCTACTTGTGTTTTCTAGTGGATACTGTGGGCCTTGCAGGCAAATGGAAGCTGCTGGGGTTTATGATGCAGTCCGAGCAGCAGGATTTGTAATTGAGAAAATAGACACTCAAGTTAATCCTACTTTGGCAGACCGATATGGGGTTAGAGCTATCCCAACATTAATAATCCGAAAGGATAAAGTTGCTGTTAGTAGACTAGTAGGGGCAAGAGATGCTAAGACTCTCATTGACGCCTTGAAATTGGCTACTAACTAATGTCTTCTATAAAGCTTTGTAAAGAGGATGGGTGTAATAGTCCAAAGGCTAGTGGAAGATCTAGATGTTTTTCTTGCTATGGCAAGCGTCGTCGTAAGACAGAAATTGAAAGACAATTCCCAGAGGGCTATAAACTGTTGTTTGTGGACATCGAGACACGTCCTACAGAAGCATATACTTGGAGCCTGTTCAAAGCCAATATTGGCGTGAACCAGATAATCCGTCCTGGGGGGATGATGTGCTTTGCAGCAACGTGGAGCGGTTCAGAACATCCCATGGAATTCTACTCTGACTGGAAAGACGGACACGAAGGAATGGTAATAAGAGCCTGGGAGTTGTTGGACCAGGCTGATGCTGTTTGTCACTACTACGGAAGTGCTTTTGATGTTAAACACCTCAACGCTGAGTTCCTACTACAGGGGTTCCCTCCTCCGTCACCATTCAAGCAGATTGATTTGAAACTCGCTGTGTCTAAGCAGTTCCGTTTTCCTTCAAATAAACTACAGTTTGTTGCAGAAGTGCTCGGGCTTCAAGGTAAAGAGGAGCATGAAGGTTTTAATCTTTGGGCCAAGTGTCTTGATGAAACTCACCCAGACCATCTAAACGCTTTAGCACGTATGGAATCCTATAATAAGCGTGATGTGGAACTTTTGGAAGAATGTTATGAGATTCTTCTTCCATGGCTTCCTTTCGTTCCTAACCGTCACCTATACGAGATGGGACGTGGATGTCCTGCTTGCGGTGCTAACGCTGAGTTTGTTGTGGATGCTGGTTACTACTACACTAGTTTAAGTAAATTTACCCAATTTAGATGCACCGTTTGTGATAGTTATTGTCGTTCTAGCAAGCGGGAGTCCGGAGTAAAGGTTCAGGGAAGTGTCTTGTAGTCTTTGTGGAGCCCCAAAACCACCAGGAAAGGGAAGAAGATACTGTGATACTTGCAGAGATACGATCCCTATTAATGAGTATAAGGTCTGTACAAAATGTGGATTACCCTTGAAGATCTTGAATGGGTAGAAATGGCTGAACAATATCTAAAACAGGAGAGTGTTCTGTGAGCAAAGGAAAGCAGAAGAAACTAGGAACCTGCGACAACCTTTCTACTCCACACCCAAAGATGATAGAAGGAGAGCAGTTCTCCTCTCACTGCCAGAATTGGGTGAAGCTGGGGAAGAAGAAAGAATCCCTAACAGCTTCAGGAGGCTGGAGCAGCTCTTCCCAGCCTCTATACGATCTCTTCCCCAAAGTCACAGCGCAACGGGGAGGCATTACATGTGCCAATCTGAAGCCTGAATTTACAAACAGGGGAGGTGATCATATGAGAATTAAGAGAGTTTTTGAAGTCCTTAGTTTGGTTGCCTTCGGTGCTGGTTTTCTTGGTAGTACACTTTTTGGGCATTCCGGGGTTGAACTCCTAAGCGGAGGATTGTTCCTGTACGCCGCTGGAGATTTAGCCGACGAAATTCTAGGCTAAACAAAAAGAGCCCGGTAGACTTCTACCGGGCTCACTTAATTGAAAGGAGGGATATGGGGAACAAATCAGTAATTGCATATGAAGGACGAACCACAGTAGACAAAAGGACAATAGTACAAGGATCTTTGTACTGGGGGGAATTGCCTTTGCCAGTTTTCCAACAATATGACTATGACTTCCGATCAGCAGATTGTGTCGGGAAAATCGTGGCCCTGGAACGTGTTGGGGACACAATTATAGCGACCATGGATATCGAGTTGCCCTCAGGTTACGTCCTTTCATTGGACGGCGAAGAGGCTGTCATGGATCATGACAAGAATGAGCACTCGTGGTTAATTAAATCTATGAAAATCGTGGGAGGGACTCTTATCCCTATTGAAAGTTGGGCCTGGAAAGAAGAGCAAGATGAATCCTAGTGAGAATCTATCAGAACTATACCTGCAAAAAATTTTATGGTGGCTTCGGTTCATAGTTATAGGTCTTTGTGTTTGGGCTGTGACTGAAGGAACCATCTTGCTATGGGACAAATTTTAAAATGGCAAGAAGGGTCCTTAAATGTCTACGCCAGTAAGCAATTGGGTTAGATCTATTGATACTAGAGTAAAAAATGCAGAAGAAAATAGGATAAAACTGGCAGACCTTGAATCAAAAATCAAGGCAGCCAGAGTAGAGGGTGCACTTTTCCACCCCACTAACCCCCAGGAGGCTTGGTACTGCAGAAAGTGCTGCGTGTTTGGGAAGGGTGGGTCAGAGTGCTGGTCATGCGGGAGCGTAGAGATAGACATGCAATGGATCCCCCGAGTCAGTGGAGGATCCCAGAGTACAGGACCTTTTGAGGAGCAAACACTAGTAGCCGATTAGTTGGACATTGCCGGTCAAAAACGGGCTTTTTTGAGTAAAAAGGAGGGTCAAAATGGAGGATTTTCAAGAATGGTATGAGGCCGGATTCTGTGGTTCCTGTACCGCTCAATTAGCTGTGGAGACAATCCCGGTAGCCAGTGTGGGCGTGGATGTGGACTATTGCTGGGCCTGTAATGAGGTCGTGACGCTGAGGGTGGTCGCTACAGTTTGGTGCTGTAACTGCCGATATGTCCGGTATGACCACTTACAAGACCGGCGAGTTCGCCACCCTAGTAGCCCGCAGCACCCGTACCGTCAGGCG
>WNFZ01004258.1_pt1 | contig 13305 bp, 11 predicted proteins | sample 5400081 | NCBI WGS metagenome assembly WNFZ01 (sample SAMN13153365, study PRJNA577476) | soil metagenome | isolation source: 80 cm soil or saprolite under grassland replicate 1 | place: USA:California | collected 2016-06-15
CGGTTGTGATTTCCTCGCTTTTTCCGGTCACAAAATCTGCGGGCCGACGGGCATCGGTGTGCTGTATGGGCGCCGGGAACTGCTCGAGGCCATGCCGCCCTGGCAGGGCGGAGGCGAGATGATCCTGAGCGTCGATTTTTACAAAACGACTTACAAGCACGCGCCGCACAAGTTCGAAGCCGGCACACCGGACATCTCCGGTCCGATCGGGCTGCACGCGGCGATGGATTACCTGGACGGGATCGGGCGCGAGAACATTTTCAAGCACGACCAGGAGCTGGCGGCTTACGCTTACGAACAGTTGTCGCGCCTGAAGGACGTTCGATTGTTTGGACCAAAGACGGGGCGCGCGGGCGTCGTGAGTTTCCTGTTGAAGGACGTGCACGCCCACGATGTCGTAACCGTGGCGGACCAGCGTGGAGTTGCGTTGCGCGGCGGGCACCACTGCACGCAACCGCTGATGCGCAAGTTGGGGGTTGAATCGACGGCGCGCGCGAGCTTTTACTTTTACAATACGAAGGCCGAGGTGGACCGGTTTGTGGAGGTGGTGAAGGAGATTCAGAGATTCTTCGCGCTATAAGTCGCTTGCCGGTTGACCAGATTGAACCGCCCGGTTCAGAGTAAATTCGACAAAGCGCGACCGCCGATTTAATCTTCCGCATATGGACATCAATGCACAGTCACCGATGAGCGCGGTGCTGGACGCGTATCCGGGGGCGCAACGGGCGTTGTTCCGGCGTTATCACATCGGCGGGTGCAGCCAATGCGGATTCCAGCCGACTGAAACATTGGCGCAGGTGTGCGAGCGCAACGGCGGCCTGAACGTGGACGAGGTCCTGGAACACATCCGGGCGAGCCACGAGCAGGACGCGAAAATTGTGATCGAGCCAAAGGAATTGGCTGAATGGTTGAACAAGGACAAATCAGTCCGGTTGCTCGATGTGCGATCGCGTGAGGAATTTGAGGCGGTGCACATCGAGGGCGCGGTTTTGATGTCGCAACCGGCGACGCAGGAGATCCTGGCCGAAGGAACGAACTCGAGGCCGTTGGTGATTATCGATCATCAGGGCAAACAGGGTCTGGATGCGGCGGCGTATTTCATCGGGCATGGCCTGACAAACGTCCGCTGTTTGCGCGGGGGGATTGATGGATGGTCGCGGGAAGTGGACCCGAAACTGCCGCGGTACCGCTTGGGATGAAAGACCACGAACGAAATCGGCGTGTCCAGGCCTCAGCCGAAGTCGGCCCCTCACCCCATCCCCCCCCTCGGAGGGGGAGAGGGAGAGGCCTGAAGTATTCGTGTGCATTCGTGTGCATTCGTGGTTAATTTTTCATGATGAACAGCGACCTGGAGCAGAGGATCAAAGCGGCGATGGCAAATCCTCAGAACCTCGGTGAATTGCCCGACGCGGATTCTATTGGAACGGTCGGCAACTCGGAGTGCGGCGAGATGCTGCGGATGTGGATCAAATACAGGGAGGAACGCGGCAGGAAGGTCATCGACAAAGCGACCTTTCAATCGTTCGGCTGTGAAACGGCCATCGCCGTCGCCAGCTTGGCGACCGAATTGATCAAAGGCAAGACGGCCGAAGAAGCGCTTTCGCTCAGGACGAACGAACTGGCCGGCGAACTGGGTCCATTGCCACCCATGAAAATTCACTGCGCGGAGCTGGTCCAGGGCGCGCTTCGGTCCGCGCTCGAACCGGAGGCAGAAACCAAGGCGCCGGCCTCTTCAAGGCCGGCCGCCCAACAGGCGCCGTCCCTTCTCGACAGTTTCAACAAGCCGAAAGAGGGTGGAGTGAAAGTCGTATTCCTTAACGAAGGCAAGCGGGATTCTTCCGGGAGAGACAAAAGGTAGGGCGGGCGGTTCACAGTGCGGGCGGGTCGCAACCGAAGCGGAGCGCGGAATTTATTCCGCTTCAACGCCCGATGGCCCGTGAGGCCAAACCAGTTCATGCGCCGTGCCCATTCGAGACGTGAAGCGGACTGAAGCCCGCGCTCCGTTTCGGTTGCCACGGCGGCGCGATGAGGACATCGCGCCCTACCGGTGCGGCGAGTGACGTAAGTGTTCGGTCTCTTTAACCGGAAAACCGAAGTTGTGCCGGGCCGGAGGCCGGTGTTCCGATCAACTTCGGTTTTACGGGTCAATGCAGTTTCCTCTTGCCACACGCGGTGATTTTCGTCACACACCGTTGACATGCGCTTAGCGATCTTTTTTGCGACGGTTTGTTGTTTCTTCACCCTCCATGTCCGCGCTGACGGTCCCTCGGACAATCTCCCCGACAACGTACGCCGCGTTCCGCCGCCGGGATTAAAGATCGCCGAGGCAGATCGCGCGGAGTTGGAGGCGTGCGTGGCCGACCTGGGCAAGGAAATCGAAACGCTGCGCGGCGACTTGAAAGGCCGCCGACTCGACCTGCTGCCGGATGTGCAGATTTATCATAAGGCGGTCGATTGGGCGTTGCGTTACGACGAGTTTTACAAATCGAATGAGGTCCAAATCGCGCGGGCGTTGTTGCGCCAGGGAATGGAGCGTGCCAAGGCTTTGCACGAAGGCTTCGCGCCCTGGACGAATGCGAGCGGATTGATCGTGCGCGGCTACAGGTCGAAAATCGACGGTTCGGTGCAGCCCTATGGACTGGTGATTCCTGCGTCGTATCAGTCGCCGAGCGCGCAGCGGTTTCGACTGGATTTCTGGTTCCACGGTCGCGGAGAAACTTTGACGGAGCTTGACTTCATCAATGGCCGGCAAAAGTCGCCCGGTGAATTCACTCCGCCCGATACGTTCGTGCTGCATCTTTACGGTCGCTACTGCAACGCCAACAAATTCGCGGGCGAAGCCGATTTGTTCGAGGCGCTGGACGACGTGAAGAGGCAGTATCCGATCGATGAGAATCGACTGGTGGTGCGCGGATTTTCCATGGGCGGCGCGGCCTGTTGGCAATTTGCGACCCACTACGCCGGTTGGTGGGCGGCGGCGGCGCCGGGCGCGGGCTTTTCCGAGACGGCGGATTTTCTCAAAGTGTTCCAGAACGAATCGTTGAAGCCGGCATGGTACGAGCAGAAACTCTGGCACCTTTACGACGCCACGGATTACGCGGTGAACCTGTTCAACTGCCCGACCGTGGCTTACAGCGGCGAAGTGGACCGGCAGAAGCAGGCCGCGGACATGATGGCGAAGGCTCTGAAGGCGGAGGGCATCGAGTTGACGCACATCATCGGGCCGAAAACGGCGCACGCCTACGAACGGGGCGCGAAGGAGGAGATCAGCCGGCGCATCGACCGCATCGCGGCAAGAGACCGCAATCCCGTCCCGGACAAGGTGAAGTTCACGACCTGGACGTTGCGTTACAATCAGATGCTCTGGGTGACGGTCGATGGATTGGAGCAACACTGGGAACAGGCGCGTGTTGATGCCGCGATTGAGCGGGCGGAAGATTCGGTCAAAGCGACGACGAAAAACGTTTCGGCATTGACATTCTTCATGCCACCGGGGCTTTGTCCGCTCGACAACACCCATCAGCCCCAGGTCGTTCTGGACGGCCAGAAACTCGAGGCGGCGCCGGTGATGTCAGACCGTTCGTGGACCGCGCATTTTCGCAAAAAGGGAAAGCAATGGACGGTGGCGGGATCCGCTGACGACGGGGCGATGCGCAAGCATCACGGCCTGCAAGGCCCGATAGACGACGCGTTCATGGAGTCGTTCCTCATGGTGCGTCCGACCGGCCAGCCGCTGAACGACAGGGTTGGCGCATGGGCGGACGCGGAGTTGCGCCACGCCACGGAACATTGGCGACGGCAATTCCGCGGCGAAGCGCCCGCCAAGAACGACAGCGACGTCACCGACGAAGACATCGCGTCCAACAATCTGGTGCTCTGGGGCGATCCCTCGAGCAACACGTTGCTGGCAAAAATCGCGGGCCAATTGCCGATTCGCTGGGACGCGCAAGGCGTGCGCACACCGGACGCCAATTATCCGGCGGACCGCTACGTGCCGCTGTTGATTTACCCGAACCCGCTCAATCCGAAACGTTACGTCGTCGTGAACAGCGGGTTCACGTTTCGGGAATACGATTATCTGAGCAACGCGCGGCAGACGCCGAAGCTGCCGGACTGGGCGATCGTCGATCTCACGGTGCCGGTCTCCTCCCGCGTGCCGGGCGGGATCGCGAACGCGGGATTCTTCGGCGAGCAGTGGGAGTTCAAAGCGGCGGCTGCGAGATGATCGGCCGGCGGCCCTGCAAATTTCGAGTGAAACTCAATCCTTCGACCAGAAATCAATGACAAACACGTCGTCGAGCACCGGACCGACGAGCTTGCCGAAGTCCTTGTGGGCCGGGTGATCGATGTAGGTGTCGCGGTCCGTTTCGCTCTTGAACGTCAGGATGAAGCCGTGGGTGCAACCTTTGTTGCGGTTTTCCTTGCTGACGTTGGTTCCCCATTCGTAGTCCTGGATTTCTTTGATTTTCTTTTTCAAATCGCGGAAGGCGTCCTCGACCTGTTTGATCTGTTCTTTGGTGGCGCTCTCCTTGAATTTGAACGCCACGACATGGCGCAATTTGCCGCCAGGTTTCGAGGAACCTTCCGCTGCCGAGAGGCACCAGGGCAGGCCGAGAACGAGGGAAAGAATCAGTGCAAGAGTCTTCATAGGATTGGTAATGAATTTCAGTTGGTGAAGGCGGATGGTAACAGCGGGGCAGCCTGCTGGCAACCGTGCATCTCCGGGTTGTTGGCGGATTTGCAGTTTGGTGGAGCAGGACGCCGCGTGAGGGCACGCGGCCTGCACGACGATTCTGAAGATCGGCTCTCCTGACCCGGCGGACTTGGTGAACACCGCTCTGCGACTTACTGAGGGGTTTCTCGGATAAGTGAGAACCAGTGGCTGTCGAACGGTCGTTTTCCCCTCACCCTGACCCGGACTTCTGCTGGTTTTTGCATACTTTCTCGGAAGAAGGCAGGTAGTCGCGCGTGGCAGACCGAGGTCTCTGTAACCTGAAAACCGCCGCATCTGGCGACTTACAGGTGGGCGTGGAAGGCAATCCAAGCGTTAAGATTGCTTGTGTAATCAGCAAAGTTAGTGATCCGGTCTAATTGGTGAAACTGCGTTTCAAGTTGCCAACATAGGGCGGCACTTTCAAAGAGTGTGTAAAGCTATTCCCAAATCAGAGCGCGGTTCTTTATTGCTTCGGCGCTCGCGCCGGGCATGGGAAGCGAGTTTCGGGAACCGTCGTTGCCGACAAAGGTGGCCCAAAATGTGGCGTATGATGGCACGGTGTTGAGGATTCTATCGGCTAGGTTCTTTTCGATGTCGTCGCCGAATTGGCGAATCAGTCCGGGGTCATGGTATGCGGTTGCCATGGTGTATTTTACACTCAGGTTTGCTGGTCTGCCAACCGCCGAGCGGGATCGCACTGTGGATGCTGCTGACAGATTTCGAGGATCGTGACGAAGGCTTTGATGAGTTCGCGCTCCATGAGGGAATGTTTGCGGGCTTCCTGAACAATCACCGTGATGAGCTGATCTGTGACGCGAGGTTTGGCGTCCCAGGTGTAAGCACATTCGTGAATGGTTCGGATTGAGCGGAGGAGTTCCTCGTTGTGCGCCTTTGTGAGGGCCGAGAGGGGCATGACACATTGTTTGCCGCCCAGCCAACTCTTTACGAACGAGGCGGAGCTTGGGTGGTACAGGTAGGCCCTTTCTTCCGATTGGAGTTTAGCGCGAAAGTCTGGTGTTGCGGCAAATACGAAAACGATGTGCGGGAAATCGTCAGGGTCAGCGAGGTTACCGAGGATCGAGTAGGCGGCCAGGCGTGAAAGACGATTGTACAGCAGGGTTGCTATTGATTCGATTTCATCGAACAAAAAGACCGCGCCTTCGAGGTTGGCGGCGCGGCAGAGGAGCGCGAGCGATTTAATCCTATCGTAAACGCACTGGTGAGAGCTCCAGCCGGAGCGGTGTTTGATATCCCTGGCTTCGAGCATGCGGCTGTAATAGTGGTCGGGATCGCTGAGCGAGTGGCCACCAGCCTGGGCGTAAATTGCTTCGCTGAACCAGCGTGGAGCACCGGATGAGGCGTAGTTGAGTAGCGAGGTTTTTTGACCATTGTTCAGCCAGAAAGGGAGAAGGTTGGCCAAGCCGCGCAGCGGTGTTTCTGCGACCCGGATGTTTTCGAGGAAGCTGTGAAGGTACCGCGCGGGGTGGTTGAAGGCGTGGTGTTTGCCGTCGAGGGTTACCCAGGACACGGCGAAGCCCTGCTTCAGCGCGGTGGACTCGACTACCTTAAGCATGTGTGATTTGCCGTGGCCGTAGTCGGCCTCGAAGAAAATGCTTTTGCTTCTGCCAGCGCCAGCGGTATCCAGAGCTTGGTGGACAGTGGCGAGCTCGTTACGGCGGCCAACGGTGAGGTCGTCAATTGCCAAAGGGGGAAAGACGCCGCGTTTCAAGTGGCGAATCACCTGTCTGGCCTCCAGTGGGGTGAGATTCATAGGCCCGGTCCGTCATTCCCAATCTTTTGATTCCGGGCGGACCGTGACGACTTCTTGCACTTGGCGCAAAGTCTGGTCCAGGGCCTGGGTTATGTCAGCGCCGGGATTCTGGTCGGCGAGATCGAGAATGGTCGCCATGTAAGACGCTAACATTCGCGGTTTTGAAACTTGGAAGACCTGGTTTTCAACTTTGGACACGATCTGTTGCAGGACGGAATCGTCGAAGCCGTTGACATGGTCCTTGCCGCGAGCGATGGCGTGGATCGTGCGGACTTTTTGGGCGAGGTCCATCAAGGCTGTGTGGGGCAGCGGCGTTTTGGTCAGGTCCACGATCGGCCCACGCCAATCAATGAAACCTGGGATGGCGAGTCGCTGGGCGTTAGCCAAGCGGGTGCGAAGCGCGTCATATTCAGGGAAACCTTTCTCGGACTGGAATGTGTCGGGGGTTGCGGCGATATAAATGATGGAAGAGCGCATTCCGCCCTGGTTGTCCGCGTTGTCGAGCATGTCGCGGATGACCCCGTAACTTCTGTTTCGGACGGAGCGGGTGTGCTCCATAATGCGTTCGGCTTCGTCGAGCAAGATGAGGATGCCGGCAGCGCCGGCAGCTTTGGCCATGATTGAGATTCCGCGCATGGCGTCGCGGGCGAAGACGGGATCAATCCGCCTGGTTAATCCGATTTCCCTGATCCTCAGGTTGCCACCTTCGAGCCAGGTGGCGATCTCTTTCGCACGCTGGCCGTTCTTTTTTAGAACAGCGTCAAAGTAGTTGCGGCCTGCTTTGGCCATCATTTCATCCAGGCCAGGGTGGGCGAATATCTCCGTGGCTCTGAGGGCGAGCCTTTCCAGTGCGCGAACGTTTCTGAGGCCACTGTCGTCCTGGGCGCCGCAAACTTGCGCGTAAACTGCGGAGAACAGGCAAGCCAGAAGCCCGGCACCACCGACATTGGTCGCTCCGTTAAGCCAGGGCAAGAGCGGTGCGCTTGGGGGGAAAGTCAGGTTCTGGACCATTTCGCAGTAAACCCGGTCGAATTTGCTCAACGGCGTTTTCTCGGCGGTGACGTAAGTTACGACCCATTTCCGGTTGAAAGCGAGTGAACGCAACATCCCGAGGAAGTGCGTTTTGCCGTCCCCGTAATATCCGTTGACGAAGCGGACAAGGGAGTCGCCGTCCTGCTGAATATCCTCGAAGTGTTCAGAGGCTGCAGCATACCAGCGCTCGTTGCCGACGTTAAGGTGCTCGACGTGCTCAATGGGCGTGGTGCCTGCTTTGAGGTGCCGGATTATTTCGCGGGCGCTTGATGTATCCAGGGCGCTCATTGGTCTGGAGAATCCGTAAATGCAATGCGACCAATGTAGCGGACCGCGTTCGCCTCAAGAATTGGAAACGCATCGGCGGAGAAGGCACTTGGGGCCAGCACGAGGCGTTTTCCAGACCGGGTGGCAAGCGACCCGGATGCAGCGAGTTTGGCGAGGTCGCGCAGGAAGAATTCTTTGGGGTACTCCTGGAAATTGGATTTCGATGGCGCCTTCGCGAACTTCGGTGACTGTTTGACCATGACCAACTCGAAGAAAACGTCCTTTACGGGTACGGCCGATCCTGCCGAGGTTTTGGCCAGGGCCAGGGCGCGGGTGTACGCGTGATAGAGGTCACCAATGAATTTGGCTTTGTCGAATGAGCGCTGACTTTCCTCCTTAACTGCGGCAAGAATTGTTGGTGCCAGGGAGTCGAGAAGCAGGGTGTCGAAATGTTTGTCTCCGATATCACAGGCCCCTTTAGCGGGGTTAACCTGCACTCTGAGAAAGCCGCTCAAAAGGTAACTTGGAAAGCGGCCATCAACTTTGGTATTGTTCGATTCGGAAAATGCGCGAAGGCGGGCCTCGAAGGACTGCTCAATCGCAGCGCGTTGCTGACTGATCCAAGCCTTGAGTCGGGAAGTCGTGGCTGGGTCGAGGGAGTGGTTTATGGTGCCGTTCCTCTCGGCGCTTGAAAGGACATGTTCGATGCGGAAGGGGTCGGGGATTGCCTGTGATCCTCCGATGCTCTGAACGAAGCAACCCTCGAAATTCTTCATGAAATCCGTCCAGGCATGGGCTTGACGTCGGGCTTGTGACAGAACTTCCGCCGCCGGGGTATTGGGAGGGGCGTGTTGTGCGGGCGTGGACATGGCGGAAGGTGTTTGCCAGTGCGGTTAGCTGCGTCCTTGCACTTCCGTTTGGATGCCGGAATCTTCGAGCATTTTGGGGGTGATCGGCCCTTTTTTTGGATCGAACCCGGCCAAGCGAGATTCTTCGAGAATTTTTTGCATGTCGTTGATGATGCGGCGAGGTGTGATCGAGACGATTTGCGAAACGATTGCCTCAACTGCCTGTTCGGTGAATGGAAAGAAACCGGTCTTGTTCTTCTTGGTTTTGTCAACCCTTGCGTTGTCGAGGATCTCTTGTACGAAGTGGCGAGCTTCCTCGGGCTGGAGATAGTCCAGCACGATATGCCACGTTACGCGGTCGAGGACGTACTTCTCATAGATGACGCCGAGCTCTGCGGCGGTGGCGGTGAAGCCGAGGACCATACAGAAGCAGTTGGGGCAACTGTCGAACAGATGGCGCAACAGGTCATTGACTTCGCGTGCTTCCTTGCTGGTCGCGCGAGCGAGGAGGTCCAATTCGTCAATGAAGAGGTAAGCGCCCTTCTTGAACCTTTTCTTCGTTGAGTCCAGTTCAAACTCGAACACGAAAAGGTTGACGATCCTGGTGAAAAGCAGCATTGCGTCGTAATCGGAGTCGGGCTTGAGCAGCCGCTCGAAATCTGCGGCGGTACCACATTCGAGAATCTTGCAGGCGAAATTGTGGAGTTCGCTGGATTTGAGCAGTTTTTCGGAGACGGCGGCGTGCGTAACGTCGTGGCCGAGATGCTTGATCTCCTTGTATTTTATTACGCACTCCTGGAAGAATTGCTTGAATTGTTGGAGGTCGCGGATGACGTTGGAGTTCGCGACAATATCCTGGACGAAGGCCCCGGCGAATGAGATTTGGCCCTTTGCTTTCTTCAGGGTGGGAATGTAGAATGCGACGCTCTCGAATGATTCCGTTTCGGTATTTAGAATGAGGTGTTTGGACCAAAGGAGCGCGTGTGACTTGCCGATTCCGTAATCTCCGTACACAAGGATGAAGTTATTGTTGCCAACTTGGTCGGCTCTGGTCCGGGTGAGGTACTTAACCAGGGTTTCTCGCTCTTTGTCGTAGCCTACCCAGATGCCCATTCTTGGGTCCGCCTCCACTACTGGGGTCGTGCGGAATGGGTTCGTTGTGAGGTTGGACGCCTCATAGAACTGATCGTTGGTCATGGTTGCCATTTCGTTCCTCGTGTGTGTTGGTTGTCTGCTTTCGTGATTAAGTGTGAACTTAATTTCGATGTTCTTCCATCTAATTGCGTACTCTGCGCAAGATGTGGGTTCTGTAGTCTTCGGCGTCGCTGATGAGCGACTCCGCAATCCGCTTCGCCTCGTCGTAGGTGGTAGCGGGCAGTTTGTAGCACACTTCTTCGTAGCAGGGAGCGTCATCGAAACCGCAGCCTTCCAAGGTCAGGTTTGACGATCCGATGATTGCGGTCTTGTCGAAATCCCTGTTGTATTTGCCGAGCTTGTATTTGTTGACTTCAAACAGGTATAGCTTTGCGTGGAGCATCTTGCGGAAGTACACGAAAGCGCCTCGCGCTTCGAGATCCTTATAGACTGGGATTTCTGCCTCCGTCGGCGGCCGGGTGACTATTCTGACAATGGTTCCGGAATCCTCGATGGCTTTGTCGAGGAATCGCCCGAAGTGGTGGAAGCGTTCGAGCATGCCGGTTGCGATGAACGGCGAGATCAAGACGATTTCGTCGTGCTCTAGATGGTACATCGCCGTGAGGAATTTGTGGAGGAATTCCGGCTCCCAGGTTTTTAGGAATCGTCCCAGCGTTTCAGGGGCCGGGCCGCTGGCCGTTGTGGGCTGGAACTGGAGGACGGGGACGCTCGTGCTGAGGTCTTTTGGGGTTCTGGCCTCGTCCTCAACGGCGTGCTTTCCGGCGCGGTGAAGATAGATGGTTTCGCCTTTGCGAACGAAAATCACACGGAAGGCAGTCTTTCCCCTGCTGACGTATCTTATCCAGGCGTCCTGGATGCCCTCATACCGGTGATCGTCTTTGTCTGGTGAGAACTGTCCGTTGTCCTCGATGGTATGGCTGAGGACTTGCCGGATGAAGCGCGCATCGTCTGAATCGCGTAGATCGCGGATGAACTCCTGGGTTAGGTAGAGTTTCATTGTTTCTTGGGGAAGGAAATGCCGCCTTCCGTTCCTCTGATGTTGACGAAGTTGACCCTGCGCTTCGGCTTCCTTGTTTCGGCATCCAGGACTTGCGAGAGCGGGGGAATAGGTTGGCCATTGGCACACGCAAAGCCAACCAGGGCTGGCTGAGCAACGTACAATGGAAGCTGATGCCGCAGGGATTGTAGTGTGGCGTTGGCTTCTTTGTACAGTTTTTGAAAACCCTGCAAGGTGTCGAGGACTTCCCCGTAACCCCCATTGCTTCTATATTCCTCGGGTTCCACGTTCTGTGTGCCTTTGGCGATGGCACAGAGAACGGACCAGCTTGTCAGGGCCGGAGCGCCGATAACCTTTGGGTCAATACGGAGGGCCAAGAGGTCGTGACTATATGGCCAGAAAACGAACGCATTGTTTGATGGCTTAAGGCCGATCTCCTGGAGGGCGGCAAGGAGGCCAGAGCCAGCCTGAGTCAGTTCGTCCTTTTCTGTCAGGAGAAGGTCCTTTGCCCACCCCTTCCGGGTCTGGGGCACTTTGCGGAGGTAATCCTCAGGGATTACAACGGTGTTGTCCAATTCGCCCGAGAGCGGAGTGGTCCGTGTCCCGCTGGCGGATAGGGGTTCGGTGCGGACCGGGAAGCGAGATTTTGCTGCGCTTTCGCCCGTGGCCTTTTGAGATTGGGCTTTGATGTCAATGATACCGAAAATCTTTTGTTGGAGCGGCCTTGAAGTGAACACCTTCGCGATTTGGCTCCGCTTGTATCCGATCAATTCCTCCAGCAGTGTTTTGAGCTGATCGGGGTCGAATCTGGCTGCCAGGGAGTTCAGGAATATCTCCCCGTCCGACTCAAGAATGCACTGAGTAAGAATAATTCTGGCGGCGGTTTCAAACTTCGCGTCGCCGCTCCCAAAGTGTCTGTACAGTATTGAGAGGGCATCAAGCGTGTTGAGGGGTTGTACGTTGTTGCCGATGACTCGAAGAAGATTTATCGAGCCATAAAAGTTGGCGAAGTGTTCGGTGGCATTTTTCCTCTTCCATTTCCCTTGCACGAGGCTGAGCCAGGAGGCGTATGAGATCCCGCGCTCTGACGCATATAGCTGCGTCAGGTCTTTCACGTTTCTCAAGAGGTTTTCCAAACCCACTGAGTAACCGATTTTGCGCATCAGGGATTGATACGGATCAGACTGGATTATAACCGCCATGGGATGTGACTCTTGGTCGGATGCTGGTCATGACTGCGCGGCTGGTATTGCCGTCACCCACAAAACATTCACCGGATTCGAGGTGGCGGAGCATGTCGCCAAAATCGGAGAGCTCGACTCCTGAGTACCGGAGCCGGTTGAGGAGTTTCGTCGGGACTCGGTTGATGGCCGAGGTTATGTCGGTTTGGAAAGTGAGTCGGTGGGAAAAGGAAATGTTTACTTGACTCAATATGCGGTCGTCAACTGCCGAAGGTTGTTGCGTCGCCATGACCAGGGACAAGCCGGCGTCTCGACCGCGTTTTACGTATTCGACGAGGGCCCCTTTGGCGGGGGATACTCCGCCACTTGGCGCGACCACGTGGGCCTCATCAATGAAGAGCCATACCTTTTTCGGAAGATTTTCAGCCTTTCCCGAGCGCCCGAAGAAGCTGTCCACTTTCAGCTTTTTGTGATGTTCGCCCATGGCGGTAAACAATTGACGGGCGATCAAGCCAGTAACGAGCGATTTGTCCTCATTGCGGAGGTCTCTCAACATTAAGACCGTGCATTGACCGGGCCTCAGCAGCGCCTTGACTTCGAGACCGTCCTTGCTGAACAGTCCCGTCCGCTGGTAGCCCTCCAGTTTGTAAAAAACTGCGTTTCGCGATGAGTCGGCTACATTCGGCCAGTTTGCCGGTGTCCGAATGTAATTGAGCATGTCCTGGATGGAGAAATTCTGTTTAGCGAGCGCATCTATTGTTTGTGCCAGCACATGCCCTTGCGGGCCGTAAACGTCCTCGCCAATTAAGCCGCACCATTCTTCGTGAAGAACCTGACTGGGCCTGAGGTGGAAAACCGTTTCATCTCCCGTGATGGGGGTTGTTCCAGGCGGGATCAATATTTGACAGTGAGCGAGCGAATTTTCTTTTATGTTCCACTTTTTCAGTTCGACGAGCTGCTGTTTGTTCTCTGGGACTTTTGCATTCGGCTGGTACTTAAGTGTCCAAAATTGACTTTGAGTATCAATCAGTATGCTGGCGATGGGATCAACCTCGTTCTGGATCGGTGATGGTTGTGAAAGTTCGGAAACGCCTTCGAGCAGTACGCCGAGATCGAAGCTTTTACCCGAGCCACGAGTCCCGGTTATGTAAATGACATGGGGGAACGTTACGTCGAGCCAAGCGTCAGCACTCAGGTAATTCTTGCCAGGTGTGTTCTCAAGGATCTTGCCGATGTAAATGAGATTGCGATAATTGTTGTCCTTTAGCGTTCGGCCGAAGACGACGTTGTTCCCCTTTGGGATGTGCTGGATTTTGACAACAGGCTCCGATGATTGGTAG
>WNFZ01008688.1_pt1 | contig 13304 bp, 15 predicted proteins | sample 5400081 | NCBI WGS metagenome assembly WNFZ01 (sample SAMN13153365, study PRJNA577476) | soil metagenome | isolation source: 80 cm soil or saprolite under grassland replicate 1 | place: USA:California | collected 2016-06-15
TAGGCACGGTTTGAAGAGCTATCCAACTTTCGAGTTCTCCTCCAAAGGATTGTTCAACTTATGCGTCATAGGTGCCACCGCTCTCAGCAATATCGAGAAGCCTCATTGAAACCCTAAGAGAGGGAGTTTGGAACTCAATCCATCTCGTCCTTGTCATCGGTTCGGTCAGCACATCGACATCGTACGTGTCGCCAATCTCCCCTGTATCAGGATACAAAGTTCGAAAAAATCCCAGCTCTAGTTGATCTCTCTCGTCTGTTGGACTCATCGTGCTCTTCACGCGATGTCCGATTTTTTGAACCCCCGGCAATAAGTAGATAACTCACCGAGTATATAGCTAGGGTAAACATATACATAGATCAATGGAGAGAGGTTCAGCAAATGACGCATGTCGAACTTCGAAGGCTCCAGATGACCGGGGGAGCGAGCTATACTGTTTCTCTTCCCAAGGATTGGGTGAGGGAACAGGGTCTAAAGGCGGGGGATGTAGTGGCGGTTCTTCCGCGGTCGGATTCTTCGCTAACTCTGGTTCCTCACGATAAGATCCCGGCCACTCAAGGCAAGGGTGCAGAGATTGCACTTACGCCTACAAAGGATCAGGATAGAGAGCAGATCTTGAGAACGGTTGTCGCCCAGTATTTGGCAGGCTATGATATGATTAGGATTAGATTTCCGACGCCGTCAAGGCCCGACCTTCGCACATACCTTAGAGAGGCCGCAAGACGCATGTTCGTAGGGTCCGAGATTATTGAAGAGTCAAAAGATGAGCTGATAATTCAATGCCTTTCAACCTACGGCGACCTTCCGGCACCCAAGGTCATCTCAAGAATGAGCCTTATCGCTAAACTCATGTTGCGTGACGCAGTAGATTCTTTAAAGAATAGAGATATTGCGCTCGCTGAGGAAGTTATCAAAAGAGACGAAGAGGTTGACCGGTTTTACCTGTTCTTGATACGACAACTCACCATGGCTGTCCTGAACAGGAGCCTGATTCTGGAGATCGGACTCGCGGATCCCCGAGATTGCCTAGTTTATCGTGTGGTTTCGAAAAGTCTTGAGAGGATAGCCGATCATGCAACGACAATCGCGAGGATGACCTCTGAAATCGAGTCACCTCTTCCACAGCGACTGGTTGGAGATTTGTCAAAGGTTAGCGACTTGACCAGCTCGGTCTTGGAGGATGCCTTGAAGTCTTTGACGAAAGTCGACGGAACAGTGGCGAACACTTCAATCATATCTGCTCAGAGAGTTGAGAAGGACGCTGAGGGTGTGATGGACAAGCTCTTTGACTTTCGTCTCAACCAAAAGACTGTCGTCGCTGTAAGATTGGCCCTCGAGAGCATGAAACGCATCTCTGAGTATGGAGAGGATGTTGCAGAGATGACCATAAACCTGACAGCTAGGAGAAGGGAACTCTACTAACAGCTCGCTAATAGTTCTGTTGAAAGAACTCGATTTCATATTTTTTTGCTTTCACATCGCGCGAACTTTGGAAATAGACCTTATACGGGGTTTCTAAGAGCCCACCGTTTCACCCAACCGGAAAAGCGAGGCAAGGCTGTGAAATGCAATACAAGTACACTGTACTGACGAACACGACTATTGGCGCGTTCATGTCCCAGCTTGACGGCAACATTGTCCTCATCGCGCTGCCAACGATCACGCGGACATTGCACGCCTCTGCCTTCGAAGCCCTCTGGGTTCTGATGGGCTACATTCTCATGACCGCGGTTCTATTGCTGTTGTTCGGCAGACTGGCCGACATGTACGGCAAGGTCCGTCTCTACAACCTCGGCTTTCTCATATTCACAATAGGCTCCGGGCTCTGCAGTCTCGCCCTCACTGGGACAATGCTTGTTTTCTTCCGTCTGGTTCAGGGTGTAGGAGCCGCCCTCATTTGGGCCAACAACGCCGCCATATTGACGGATGCGTTTCCTCCTAGCGAGCGCGGCCGGGCGATCGGGGTCAACCTAGTAGCAGGAATAAGCGGATCCGTAATCGGTCTCATACTAGGCGGGGTTTTGACGGCGGCCTTGGGCTGGCAATCCATATTCTTGATAAATATCCCGATAGGCGCATTCGCGACATTCTGGGCCTACAAGAAACTCAAAGAGCTGGGAACGGTCAAGCATGAAAGAATAGATCTCCCCGGGAACTTGCTGTTCGCGGGAGGATTGTCCGTATTCCTCATCGGGTTGACATTGGGAGCACTGTCAGGATATACTCTTCTAGATTTGGTCATGATGGTCACGGGGCTGGTCGCGCTAGCAGGCTTCGCTTATGTGGAGCTGAAAACCCCGACCCCATTGATGGACCTGAATCTGTTCAAGATCAGACCTTTTACAGCAGGAATACTAAGCAACTTCCTCGCTTCCATATCAAGAAGTGGGATCTCCCTCGTGCTGACCATATTCTTCCAAGGGGCACTACTCTATGATGCGCTGACAGCCGGTATCCTTCTGATACCATTCGCGGTGGCCTTCGTCACCGTCGGCCCCTTGAGCGGTTTTCTCTCCGACAAGTACGGCGCGAGAGGGTTTACTACAGGAGGACTCTTGATATCTGCCGCGGCGCTCTTTGGATTCGCAATAGTCCCTGGAGATGCTTCCTACTCGATCCTTGCATCGCTCATGGTTGTCAGTGGGGCGGGAGGGGGCATGTTTGTCGCCCCGAACATAAGTTCCATCATGAACGCGACACCGGTAACCAGGAGAGGCGTCGCTTCAGGAATGTCGGCTACACTTGTCACCACAGGTGCCCTTCTCAGCCTCGCGATGGTGTTCGTTGTCTTGGCGACAAGCATTCCGTTGAACGTTCTCCAGGCTGTCTTCGCAGGCGAAACTCTCGCTGGTTCGAACGCGTCTAACATTGCTCTGTTCGTGAGTCCTATGCACACGACGTTCCTGATCATGGGAATCATGAGCCTCGTTGCCGTGATCCCTTCAGCATTGAGAGGCCAAAAGTTCGAAGGAGTTCCCGAATCAAAAACCACCAGCCCAGAACCAGTAGGATAGTTCTTCTGAACAGCGCTTGTGCTTCATTCCACATGAGTGAGAAGTGAGAAAGAGATGGGCAGCACCTGTTCTATAAGGAACACTTCAACTCGTATCGAGCTAGGACTTCTACTTTGCAAAGTCGCTCCGCGGTCATTTCTTGGCCATCATTAGTTCGTCAAGCTTCACGGTTGCGACTTCCCTTCTGGCTCTGGGCCATCATCATTGGGTTCGTTCCGACTAGGCTACTCGCCACAATCGACTATCTCTTCGTTCCCCCTGGAGGGCCGGGCGGCTACTTGCTGGACACCGCCCTAGTCCTATCGATTTTTCTTGTTTACTTCGTCTACGCTATCCGTTTCATCTTGAATAGAATGGAACGGCTAAACGAATATGTTCTACAAATGAGTCCAGATGCGCCCGTCGATGGCCTTAGAATACCGTTTCGGCTCGCAAACATCCTTGCAGTTTGGGCGATACTCCTACTCACAATCACTTTTCTCTTCGGCTTCCCAAGTCCTACGTCAGTCTTCTCGGAGCATATTGCGGTCATCGCATACTTCTTTCTGATACTTGCTTCCTTTCTATGGGTCTACAGCTACTCAATGTACACGATTCACCGGGCAGGCAAACTACCGCTGCGGCTCAAACCCTTCACTGAAGACAGAACGCTAGGGTTGAAACCGTTCGGAACAGCATCGCTCAGATTGGCAAGTATCTACGCGGTTTTCCCGATTACGCTGACTTTCCTGGAGCTGGTAAATCTTGAGGTAGAGATTCCGGGAGGAGTAACTATCATCTTTGCTCCCGTCAGGCTTACCGACATGATTTTCAGCGTCGGGCTGATTCTCGCCGGGGTCGCCCTGTTCTTTCTGCCTCTACTCAGCATTCGGAAGAGGCTTCAGGAGGCCAAGCGTCAAGAGCTGAGCTGGGTAACACCCCATTACACAACAATCATCGAGAAGCTCAAAAAGCAAATCTCGAAGACGCCCAAAGAGGATAGCGCGAACGAGACGAAGACCTTGGCTGATGAGCTCACAATGGTCCGTCAGATACAACAAGATATACAGAAAATCCAATCCTGGCCCTTTGACCTTGGGGTCGTCAGCAGGCTTGCAACAGTTCTCGTCATTCCTCCCATCCTCGGTGTCCTTGCCAGAATCCTAATCCTTGTCTTCCTTCGTCTGTGAAAGCCGTCACTTACAATTAGTTATTCAATGCACATCATTCGGGAGGCAGCCGCTGAGCAGTGGCTATTTTCCCGGAGGACCGAGGCCTAAGCAGTGTAGTGTTCGTGGGGGTGTTCGTGAGGGTCAACTACAGGGACAGGCGTAACGACCAGTCTGCGCAGACCTCTGATTCCGGTTTTGACCGAGGCTTCCAGTTCAGTGGCGACATCGTGAGCTTCGTTCAACGTCATATTCCCTTCAACCTCGACCTCGAGTGCTCCTACTATGAATGGGCCGGCTCTCCGCAGCCTTAGGTCTCTTATTCCCCGGACATCGGTGTGTGATCTTATCAGACGTTCTATTTCGCGAGAGAGTTCTGGCTCGTGGAACTCGTCTAGGAGGACCAGGGAGGATTCTCTCAGCGCCACATAGGCTACCGTAAGAATGTAGACCGCTACGAGCATTCCTCCGATCGCGTCCGCGAAGTGAATTCCGAAGGACGCGACGAGAACGCTGGCGAAGGCTACGAACGACGAGGAAGCATCTTTTATTGAATTTCTCGCGTCAAGTTTCAGGGACGTTATGTTGTATTTGTTGGCCACCTTACGCATCTGGAGGGCCCGGTAGAGGGATCCCAAGCCCGCGGCTAGAAGGACGACTAGAGCGAGAAGAGGGAGCCTAAGGGGAACGGGATCTTGGAAGGCTCTGTAGGATCGGAGGAAAATGTAGCCTGAGACTGCTACAAGAACGATTGCGGTGATGAGGGCTGTAAAGCTCTCGACTTTGTAGTAGCCGAACTGGAACCTGCGAGTGGGCTTACGGCGTGAGATGCGGAGACCGGCCCAGACAAAGAAGCTTACTACGGCGTCGGAGATGGAGTCTATGCCATCTGCGAGGAGGGAAATGCTTCCACTGATCAGGCTGAAGACGATCTCAACGATGCCAAGAGCCAATAGGGTCCAAACAGAGACCTTCGCAATCTTTTCTCCTTCCTGGAAACCGTGGGTTTCGTCCTCGAGCCCTCGGCTGTTTGCCCCCCGTCTCAATTTTTGCTGTGATTCAGTTGTGGGGGTATGTTGATTTAGGTTTGGACTAGCGGCGAGCGTTACGCGGTCATTTCTAGTCTACCGCTGGCTAAGATTGCCTGATAAGAATGAAATTGCTGGGAAAGATGAGCTCAGGTAAGAACACGAAGGGCCAAATCTTCCAAATGGCCCGCTAACGGACAGCTAACTAAAGGGGAAAGCCATGTCGGTTACTATTAATTATTCGAGCTCAATCAGATCCTACCTATGGTCCTTGTCGCAAAAGACGTGGTTGAGAAAGAGTTTCTCTCTCTACCGCGGGATACGACTGCTCTGGAGGCGGCCCGACAGATGAAAGCAAAGAGACATGGCTTCGTCATAATCGCATCCCCCGCCGGCAGTCCAGAGGGGATAGTTACCGAGTGGGACTATCTCTCCAAAATAGTGGCTGAGGGAAAAGATCCTTTACACGTGAAACTTGGTGACATCATGACGAGCGATCTGGTATCTGTGGACGCGAACGTGGGACTGGACCAGGTCGCAGAGCTGATGGCGCGGAAAGGGATACGCAGAGTTCTAGTGTTAAAAGACCAGAGAGTTATCGGTGTCATCACGGCGAGCAGCATGCTTTCCAGATTGAAAGAGTATGTTGACCAGGTCTCCTCCACGATCGCAAGGCTCCAATCTCCAATGATGTAGAAACATCTCCTCTTTAGGAAGACAACGAGGATTGAAGAAGCAATAAACCCAGTTGGCCTCCCTCCTCCTTCAGGCTCCTCAGAGTAATGTTTAACACAGGAATTTGCCCCTGTCTAGTTTGACTTTCTGTGGCTCAGATGCTCCAGTTCAACGGACACGGGGAGCTGGCAGCGGAGATTCTGCGCCTGAAAGAGGAGAGAAACGCGGTCATATTATCTCACAATTACCAAGTTCCAGAGGTCCAGGACATCGCAGACTTTGTAGGCGACTCGTTGGGCCTCTCGCAAGCTGCGGCTCGAACGCCTGCTGACGTGATTGTTTTCTGTGGGGTTCATTTCATGGCGGAAACGGCCTCGATTATCTCGCCAAAGAAAACCGTCCTGTTGCCGGATCTTGGTGCGGGTTGTTCGTTGGCGGCGACGATTGATGGGGAGAAGTTGCGCGCCTGGAAGAAGGATCACCCGAACGCTGTTGTTGTTTCGTACATTAACACGACTGCCGAGGTTAAGGCTGATAGCGATTATGTTTGTACCTCTGGGAACGCGGTGAAGGTCGTGAACAGTATTCCCAGAGATCGAGAGATTCTGTTTCTTCCGGATCTTTTTTTGGGCGCTTTTGTGAAGGAGAAGACGGGACGCGAGATGGAGATATGGCCGGGAGAGTGCCATGTTCATGCTGGAATAACCCCGGATGTCGTGAATCGGAAGCTTGAGGAGAATTCTGACGCAGAATTCCTAATCCACCCCGAGTGTGGTTGTGTTACGCAGTTTCTGTATTTTGCTGAAAAGGGCGATTTCAATATGCCGATGGTTCATGTTGCTTCGACAGAGGGCATGGTTCGTCGGGCAAGGGAGTCGGGTGCTGACAAGTTCTTGGTCGCGACGGAAACCGGTATTCTCCATCGTATGAGGAGGGAGAACCCTAACAAGACTTTCTTACCGGTCAAGGAGGATGCTGTCTGTCAGTACATGAAAACCATAACCTTGGAGAAGGTCGCTAACTCGCTGAGAAACATGGTCCACGAGGTCAGAGTTCCAGAGGAAACGGCTCGAAGGGCGCGCCTGGCCATCCAACGAATGCTTGAACTAGCCTAGTCCGAAAGATTATTCACGCGTCGCACAGAACCAGAAGCACACCTAGTTTGGGGAATATAGGCAGGCTTGTCCGTTCGGAATGCTGAAAAACGGTGGTAAGCCGACGCGTTGAGCGCTGTTTGTCCCATATGTGGGTATAATCAGGGAGAAGAGCGTATTCTAGTTGCACATCTAGTGGGAGTCCACGGAGGAATACCCCGTGTTCAGGGCGAGGCGATGTTCGTTTGCAATAATCACCCTGGAATAGCTCCGATGAGCCATCTCGAGTTTCTCAAGCATGCTCAGGAGGTCACATCAACTGCGATGTACGGACGCGCCCCGCCGCCAAAATGTCAGCCTGTCTCTGTTTCTCAAGGACAGGTGGTTTCTATGCCCTTGAAAGAATGGCAGAGCATCGCCTTGGGCAAAGCTCACTCTACAGAAAAAAATCTGAAGTTGAGATGGGGATTCTCGATAGCGTCGAGTGGCGCAGTCTTGTTGATTATCAACGGAGCGAGATTCATACCTCTTGCGGATTGGAATTATCCGTCTATGGGTGGGTCCAAATGCTCGCCGGGTTCGCAATTCTGGCAGGATCTGCGGTGTTCTACTCGAATCAGTCTAGATACATGCAAGGTTCCGCCACAATTCTGGTCGCAGCGTCTATGTCCTGGGTGGCAGTGATACTAATTGCCATTCGAGTCGTTTCTGGCACCGCTTATGTCTCGGGCGTCTTGACCATATTTCTTGTCCTTGCACCCCTACTTTCAACAATCGGCTCAGTATGGAACCTAATCTCAGGGGAAACTAAGTCGATAAAGCGCTGAACATACAATGGGTTTCCAGATGGCCTTCCACCGTATGTTACAGCCAGTTAGCTTAAGAGTGCCCGCGGGCGAAGTGTAGAGGCGAGGGTGTCCCTGTCGTCCGTATTCGATATTGGGTCGGGAACAATCGTCCCCGCGCTCGTCGTACTCGCGATAGGCTTCCTTGTAGGCATCGTGCTCAAGAAGACAGTGAAGCTCGGACTTGCTATCCTTTCTCTTGTCGGTCTCCTCGTCGCAACAGGATACATCAACCTCCAGCTGAGCGAGCCCTCGACCGCAACTATCTACAGGGTCTTTTCGCAGGGACAACAAGCAGCCAGCCAGGCCTCGACATTCGCAAGCATACTACCAGTTACTTCCGCTGCCTTCCTAGTGGGCTTAGCCCTAGGAGTATGGAAAGGCTGAATGCACGACATGGTCCTGACATGACTCCTTGTTTCCTGACTAAGTAGATCTCTTCTTGAATCCGGAGTGCTTGTGGCGACCTCGTACCTTGAGGGGACCTCAGCCCATGAAGGGCGATTTACGCGAGACCTAGTACTTCTCGGAGCTCTAGAAATATTCATGAGAAGAAGATAGTTTCGAGTTCTATTGGATACCCGTGGGTTGTGCTACCCTAGAACTGTACGTTAGGGAACATCACAATTTAGATTGAGATTGGCGAACAAGATGTGGAACGTCACATGTCAAGGGTCCAAGGAAAGGATTCAGATCTCTTTGGCGGATTTTCAAACACGAGTTTGAAGGATAGATGTGAATCGTGCAACGATATCGCAAGTTGCAATGTGTGCGGTAGCTCGATCTCCGGGTTCGAACATATCGGCGTTAGGGCGACGGCCAGTCACGAATCAGAAATATGGCACTACGCCAACCCATGCCGCCATCGCAATCAGCTTCGCGCCAGATCTGCGAGTGTGAAATATGGTGGCGGCCCGCTGTGGAAGAACGGCTACACCTGGCAGAACATATACTGGGGTCCCTATTTTTCAAGTCCGGCCAATACTGCTTGGGTAAAAAGTATCGAGAGAGCTGTCTTGGACATAGAGTCGGACAAGACGTATTCCGTAGGGCTATCGCAATATGATGTTGGAATCGGGAAGCTCAACACTCCCGTCACAATCAAGACGGCTCCGGCCAGCAAAGGCTGTAACCAGTGCACCAACAATCCCCTGGATACTCTAACGCAGGGATTGTCGGAGGAGATGGTGGAGCTGAAGACTGACATGAATCCGGGAACGGGATGGGTCATAGGAAACCTTGAGCTCTGCGACTATTGCGATGCGAAATTCGTCTGCAATCGAATAACCGGCGGTGAGTACGTGAACTCTTGGTACGACAAGAACAAGAAGGCTTGCTGGAAGGGAATCTGAATCTCTAGATTTCCATATGAAGCCCGGTTGATTTCTATGCATCTCACCCAAGTGATTCGCCCGTTATCTTGATTAGAGCCCGGATGAAATCTTCCTGATTGTTGTTAAGAAATGATGATGGCTGATGTGAAATGGCTGATACTGTTTGGAATCGCCTGTTACGGGTTTGGGGCACTCTCAGTCACAGCAGACGAACTCTATGGAATCGCCCAATTCTACGGGACCAACGGTGTCTACTACTTCCCAATCATCGGAGCGAGGGGACTGTGGGATGCGTGGGTCTACGTGTTCACAGGATTAGGAATTTGCTTCTTCATATGTGCCTTTTCAGTCCTAATGCTTCAACGGACAAAACCGAGCGGAAGAAGAGGCCCCAGATCGGGGGCAAACCTAGAGTAGAGAAAGTCTTCCTTCATGACTTGTGCTCAGAAGGCTGGAGTTGACTTTCTATGGTCGACGTTGTGAAAGAATTTCTTTCGAACTATCCTGAGGGGGTTCGGAAAATAACCCTAGAGTTGCGCAAGATGGCCAGAAAAACTATGCTTCGAGCTCACGAGTTCCTTTACTATGATGCCATCAACTACTCCGTTGACGATTCTCCGCTCGGGCGTGTCTGCTATATTTCGCCGATGGAGAAGTATGTCACGCTTGGATTCTTGTTCGGGGCGCAACTCGACGACCAGCATCACTTGCTCCAAGGCAGCGGCAAACGAGCACGGCACGTCAAGATTAGAACCTTAGAAGAAACGAGAAATTCGGCCTTCAAGGAGCTGGTCAAGGCGGCGTGGACCCATGGGGTGGATCCCGTCTCGAGGATCAAGCGGAAGATAAAACACCACGCAGTTGCCCATGGTGGCACCAAGCGGGCCCCCCGATCTCGACACTGATGACTGTAGGAGCCGCCTCTCAGTGGCACGTGGAGATCGTTCGTTTGAGATTGATCGAACTATAGCTATGGTCCGGTGATCATGCTTACTAGCGTCTTGTATTCTTCAGCTCGCCTGGTTCCCCAGGCCTTGAGACCACAAGCATTGCAGATCACATGACTCCCCCCTTCAGGACGAAAACCGAGGCCACATTCTAGGCAGACAAGTTTGTCTTTGAGACGGCGGATTCTCCGAGGCTTCATCCCATTTCCGCTATTGGACAAGGCGGTAGGGATTTCTCCTACTCTTGGAATAGCGCCTGTTGGGTCCTGAATCAGCAATGGGGTATCGACGGTTGCGGTCAGCAGAGAAAGTGGACCCGGCAGCCGTGCTTCATCTATCGGATTCTTCTGTTCTACCGGCCTGTCTAACGCCATGTTGCCAATCTCTGTTAGCCATTAATGGCTAGAGTGAAAGATAAGGAATGTTCAGCCAGTGAATATTCTCGGATTTCGATATAGTCTCAATTTTTTATGTGGTTCGACAAGAGACATTCCTTGTCGACAACATAACTCAGCCCAAGAAGTAATGGATCAAACAGTGGATCATGTTCGTTCCACAATTCAATTTGGAGTAAAATTAGTTGTATACTTTTGTGTACACAAACGCCATGGGCAACGAAGAGCAATAAAATGGTCTTTACCAAGGAAACAGAAGATCAGCGAACTAACTAGGATCACCACCACAGTTGGAATCCGCCTATCGAAAAGATGCAGAGTTCTATCTATGATGTGCCAAAGTCTAGCACATCGGCCTAGATCCAGCCGCTTCTCTTGAAGTAGGAGACAAATCCCAGCGATATGACGAACATTGCTAGGACCAGAATGTAGAATCCGAGTGGGTCGCTCGACCCGGGCTGGAAGAAGCCTGGGCTGAAGTTCATTCCGTAGATTCCTGCAAGAAGAGTGAGTGGGAGAAATATTGTTGCGACAAGTGTGAGCACCTTGATAGTATTGTCTGTCGAGGCTGAGTGGAGACTGATGTAGAGGTCGCGAACATCGCTCGTCCTGTCTCTATCGTTATCGATCGTTTCCAATAGCTGGAAGGAATGGTCATAGACGTCTCTGAAACTTCTGAGACTTGTATCAGCGACGAAGGGCACCGCTCCGCGCATCACCATTCCAAGCATATCCCTCGTGGGTGTGAGAGAGTGCCTGAGCTTCATCAGTCGCTTTCGCACCGCTTCAATCGTGGTTATGATTGTGACGACGTTCTCCATTCTCTTAACCCGTGTCTTGAAGGTCGTGGCTGCTTGTTTGTCGAGTTCTTCAAGCCGATTCTCCACTTCGTCAAGGATCGGATAGTACGCATCAACCGCAAAATCCAAGAAGACATAGAACAAGAGATCAGGCGAGGGAATAGTTGTGAGGGGAGAGAGACCTCTTGTCCTTATCCGCGAGTCTACCGCATGGATCAGTTCCGATTCAACGGAGTGGATGGTTATGATCCAATTCTTCTGAAAGAACACGAAGAGTTCGACTATCTCGCTCTTCCTACTCTTCACAACAGGGACGTGAATGACCGCGAAGACGCTCTTCCCATACTCCTCAAGTTTCGGCCTCTGATTCTTATGAATCACATCCTCAACCGCATAATCGTCGAGCCCAAACCGTTGCTTCAGATCAGCCAACTCCTGCTCCGTCGGGCTCTCGGCATCAACCCAGAGCAGCTCGCCCTGGCTCACCTCCTCAGGAAACCCCTTCAAGGTCTCCGCTCCCGCATCTCCGTTAGACTTGAGAAGTGTGAGACTGATCAACAGCCAGAACACTAGCCGCTAGGAATTCAGAATAATAAACTGACGTTGTGTCATCCAAGGCGCATCGTACACTGGATTTCAGGATGAAAGGACCGGGGTCCGAACAGCGTCGTTCTCGGCGACTCGATGGAAAACGATATTTCAGCATCGTTAACTGAGGAATGGTCTAAGATGGTTAATCCTCGGCTGATTGTTAATAGGTGGATCCGTAGCTACACGAAAGCATGGCTGAAGAAAGATGCAAAAGCGATTGCGGCGCTCTTCACCGAGGATGCCATCTATAACTCTCACCCATTCCGGCCCGCGACCCATAGCAGGAAGAGTATCCTGGACTATACGCTGGGGGCGCTGGATGTCGGACAGGTGTACGAGGTTCGTTTTGGAAAGCCGGTCGTGGAAGGCTCCCGAGCCGCTGTTGAATACTGGACAACGATGAAAGAGAAAGTGGAGGATGTGACCCTCGCGGGTTGCGTAATGCTCCGCTTCGCGAAGAACGGTCTATGCAAGGAGCTACACGACTACTGGGTCCTACAAACAGGAAAAATCCAAGCCCCGCTTAATTGGAGGCCACTGAAGAAAGGGTCTCCATTGTTGTCCAATCGGCCATAATGGCCTTCAATCTTCGGCAGGTCGGATTCAGTTGAATACCGAATGATCATTTCGACGGAGCTCATTCCCACTCTCTTCTCTCCTCGGAGCCCTCGCACGTAGACAGTTTTCAGATAGCGAACCAGCAATCCTTAAAATCGACGGGACGCGTATGATCTGTCAGTTCAAGACGTTTTGAGCAAGGTTCGAAGAATGGGAGTATGAGCACAGCTGACGTTATTTGGATAACGTTCGGGGTTATCGCCGGAGGCATCGTTGTATGGTTCATAATCTACGCCTTCCATCCGCAATTTAGAAGACCATCAAACCTCGAAATACGAGCACCCCCCAAGGGGGAACATTCTCCGCCCAGCCAAGGCAAACCTGAGACTCTCCAAGAGGGCAAATTCCAATGCCCGTATTGCTCATCAGATTTTGTACGGTTTATCGATTCTGAAGAAGAACTGCGAAATCACATTCTTACAGCACACGGTAGAACTCAATAATCCATGGACAGCCGAAAAACGCTTTTGAACCATAACTTTCTAGGCTTGTGTAGCGAATTCGTCGATGATCCTTGCTAACCACTTGCTTCCTTGGACGAACACGTCGATCCTCTGGTTCTCGTTAGGTGCGTGAGTATTGCTCTTGGCGTGGTTACAGCCGATGGCCACCGTTGGTAGCCCTAGTGTGTTTGTGAAATAGTGCATGGGACCCGAAGCCGCCGAGGTTACCAAGGTCACGGGCTCTTTATGAAATACTTCTCTGCCAGCGCGAGCCGCAATCTTCGCGATCGGTGCATCGATAGGTGTTCGCGCAGCAGGATTCTCGGCCTGAAGACTCACTTCCACGTCCGCGAATCCATGATGGACGAGATG
>WNFZ01005602.1_pt1 | contig 13302 bp, 17 predicted proteins | sample 5400081 | NCBI WGS metagenome assembly WNFZ01 (sample SAMN13153365, study PRJNA577476) | soil metagenome | isolation source: 80 cm soil or saprolite under grassland replicate 1 | place: USA:California | collected 2016-06-15
CGCAGTTACTCACTTGAACACTTTGTCCGCCCGCGCTAGCACATTCGGCGGAATCGTAACGCCGATTTGCTTCGCCGTTTTCAAGTCGATCACCAGTTCGAACTTTTTCGGCTGCTCGACGGGAAGATCGGCTGGCTTAGCGCCTTTGAGAATCTTGTCCACGTACGTCGCGGCGCGCCGGAACAAGTCGGGAGTGTTCGCGCCGTAGCTCATCAGCCCTCCATCTTCCACAAAGTCTGACCTAAAGTATGTCGCCGGAAGCCGGTTCTTTACCGCGAGTTCTACAATTTGGATTCGCTGCGAAGCGATGATAGGGCTTTGCAACATGAGGGCTGCGCCAGCACTCCCCTTGCTCGCGGCTCGGAATGAGGTCTCAATATCCTTGGGACTTACCACGTCTAGGTATTGAAGCTTCACTCCAAACGCCTTTGCCGCCAGTTTCACCTCTTTTAAATTTTGTGCGTTACCGGGTTCGTTCGTATTTCCAAAGACCGCCACGCGGGAGAGCTTAGGCAAGATCTCCTTCAGAAGCTCCAGTCGCTTTCCGCTTAGCTCCGGGCTGAAGTTCGATAATCCAGTAATATTCCCGCCCGGCTTCGCAAGGCTGGCAACGAACGCCGAGCCAACAGGGTCATTATCAAACCCCATGACAATGGGAATCGTAGAAGTTGCTTCCCTGGCGGAACGGGTTGTTATCGGACCACTCGAGACGATGATGTCTACCTTGAGGCCCACTAGCTCGGCCGCGAGCGCGGGGAGGCGATCATTCTTTCCATCCGCAGATCGCCACTCAATGACAATGTTTTTTCCCTCCACGTAGCCAAGCTCGCGCAGACCTTGGCGGAATGCCTCGACGCGGGCCGAGGCAGCGGAAAGGGAGGTGCCAATTAGGAATCCTATCCGAGGAGCTTTCTTCGGCTGCTGCGCCTCGGCTATGACTGCAACAGCAAGCAGTACCACCACAAACAGGATTGATAAGATGCCAGCTTTCCTCATTGCACACATGCATTCGTTATGTATCACGCGGGGGCGGTAAAAGAGAAAAGTGAGATTTACGACGGAAGGCGATAGGCATTCGGTGAATATGAAAATCAGAATCAGCCTGAGATTGAACTGATCAACGCAACGGTCAAATCTCTTAGGATTTGTTAGTAGGAGAATTCAATTGTTCACTTGATCACCTCATTCGCCCTCTCCAGCACGCGGCCTGGAAAGCGAGCAAATCGAGTGCGGCTAAGATTTCAGCCGTGCAAACGTTGTCCTCTTTCATGCAACGGTTGACGGCGTCGTCCAATACGGCGAGAGCCGCGGTGACTTACTTCGGTTCTGATGCCATGAACCGCGAGACCTGAAAATACTTTCAGGTGTCACCGAAACCCCCTAGCGGATCCTAGACGCGCCTGTTAATCTTTTACTATGTGCCAATCGCATGCACGCAGTCTTTAGCTGCGAGAAAGGGGATTATATGGAGAGAATTCTCATTCTTCTCTTCATTCTCTATTCTCTTTTTGTTGCTTCACCTATGCCAGCGGCTGCTGAGAGTCAAACATGGAAGGTACGACCCGGCGACAATCTTGACATCATTGCGACGACTCTCGAAATTCCCAAAGAAGAAATTAAAAAACAAAATCCGGGGGTTTTGGAGAGCAATCTCCAAATCGGCCAGAAGCTGAAACTGCCGCTTCGCTTATATGTAGAGAGTAAGACGCTGGAAGAAGAACTGGGCAAAAAAGATGCGCGGATTGGAAAGCTTGAAAGAAAAAGTAGTGATTTGGAGAAAAAAATCGCTAGCGCAGAATCGCAGTTGGCCTGGCATCCCATTTGGCTTTGGGGATTCTGGATTTCTTTCGGCATTATTGCATTTATAGTTTCCGGCGCATATTGGATTTTTCGCCAAACGCACCCGCGGGTTTTTGAGCAACCGCATGACCGGTCCATCGGAGACTTAAGAGAAAGCCAAATACGAGTGCGGTCATCATTTCCGCACGACGAAGAAGCTGCAAGCAGCCGCGGAGGCCAATGGCAGCCGTCACTAAAGCTTCCCGCACACCGTTAGCTGGAACAGATGAAGCTCAGGTGCCAAGCGGCAGTTGCCGCTCCTCTCGCGAATGAGCCCATCGCAACACAGCTGCGTTCATGACACAGACGTGAGAAGCCAGCGTTGGGAATGGACTGAGGGAGAAATCAGTTCAATCCTAGCGTCGCCGCTTCGCTTTTTTTGCTCACTTGATCACTTGATTCGCCCGCTCGAGCACACGGACTGGAATCGTCAGGCCAATCTGATTTGCTGCCTTCAAGTTGATCACGACTCAAACTTCGTCGCCTGCTGCACCGGCAAATCAGCCGGTTTGGCACCTTTCAAGATCTTGTCCACGTAAACAGCAGCGCGCCGATAGAGATCGTCGAAGTCCACCCCATAGGACATGAGACCGCCCTCATCGACAAACTCCTTCTGGAAGTAAATAGCAGGCAACCGGTATTTGCCGGCAAGCTCGACAATCCGCTTTCTTTCGGCGAAAAAGCGCCGACCGGTGGTCGTCATCATCGCGCCCACCTGCTTCTGCTTGGCGGTTTGAAATACGCTCTCTAAATCTTTGGCGTCGACTTGAGTGTCGATCTCTTCCAATTTTAGCTTCAATGCCAGCGCCGCAGCGCTGAGCTCTTTCAGTTGGAGGTCTTGGCCTCCGGGGGTCGCAGAACTCCAACTGGGGCAAGCTTGGGGACCGCGTCCTTGAGTACCTCCAGCCTTTTCGTGTTTAGCTCGGTGCCTAAACTCGATAGCCCGGTGACATTGCCTCCCGGCCGCCCCAGACTGGCAATCAAACCCGCACCCACGGCGTCCGCAGCGGTCGCCATCACGATAGGGATGTTTGCGGTGGCGTTCTTGGCCGCTAACGCAGATGGCGTCCCTGCGAAAACAAGTAGATCGACCTTTAGACGAACCAGGTCCGCCGCGAGCTCAGGCAGGCGCGCAGAGTTTTGCTCGGCAAACCGGTACTCGATGATGATATTTTCCCCTCGATCCACCCAAGCTTGCGCAACTCTTGCCGGAAAGCCTCCAGGAGGGCCGCGCTACTGGAACCAGTGCTTGGATCCAAGTAACCTGTGCGGAAGATTTTTCCTGGTTGCTGCGCGTCAGCGGCGACTCCAAAAACAAGCACTAACGTTCCAACCAAGATTGATGACCAACCAGCTTTGTTCATTGCTCGCCTCGTTCGTGAGAGACTTATCACGAACATGGAAGCTGAGAAAAGTATTATCTACGGCGGTAGGAAAACCAGATTTGGCGAGAGGAAAAAGGCCAAATTCAGCCTGAGATTGAATTGAACGACGCCTCTATACAATCTCATGCAATGACTCCAATATGTGCTCGGTCTTTGTAGCCTACTTGTGTTGCGATGACTGAAACGAAAATTGGAGGGTTGAACTTTTCCTTTGACAGTTCCAACTACCTTCAGCCGGCTCAGGAAAACTTGGCTCTATCGCATCGTACATTTTCGCTCATTCCGGGTTGGATTTGCTCCTCTGAAATCCTGACATTATCCAAGGTTTCTTACTCGCGAATGAATTAGCTCGCGGTATGCACCTTGCTTGGTTTTCGAAGGATCGAGTGAGAAAGGGAGTATGAATATGAGCTGTATCATCGCTCTTGCGATTTTTTTGACCGTAGCTCCGGTTTTTTTCGTCCAGGCCCAGACGGATCCGGGGCCGGTTGGGGGTGGGCAGACCCAGGAGTTGGTGGATCAGTTGAAGGAATTGATCCGCGGAGCGGAGCAGGATCGGCGATCAAATCCCGCGATAACTAAGCAGCTCCGCGATCTGGTGCGCCGTTACGATTGGCCGTGGAGAGTTTCGCTTCTCTACGATGATTTTCGTGATGGAGATTATGCGTATGATCCTCGATGGGTTGTAAACCACGGCGAGTTTCGGGTGGCGCGAGGAGCGGGGCTCAGATCTTATCTCGATCCATCTACGTCGGGAATGTACCGCACATCTGACCGCAGGAGCGAAAGCCCGGCATTGGAGTTATTGGGTGAGTTATTGCTGGGCGCCAGAGAACGGGCAGTCGGCGAGACACAAAGCAGTTCGCAATCCGAAGCTGAGATATTTACGCGGGTCGGGATCACCAAAGCGTTTGCGCTCAAGCTTCAGCTGAACATAAAGAATTACGTAGACCGGAAGTCGCGGCTGGAATTCGGTCCGTTCCAAGGCGAAGAGCGCAACTCAGGATATCGGCTCGCCTATGAGTCTGGAAGGACTCCGTCTTTATCGTTGTTGCGTTTCGGGCCAAACCGTTCGGCGGTCATCGAAATGGTCGATCAGGGAATAGTCGTGGACGACGGAGTGCCACACACGCTTGAGTGGCGCCGCAACAATGACGGCGAAATGGTCGTGCTGTTAGATAGTAAAGAAGTTATGCGGACTGTTGACCGAGCTCACGATGATCCCTTTGATGGTTTCGCTGTTATCAATAAAGGGGGAGAGTTCGAGTTAAAGCAAGTTTCCATCTTAGGCACACAGTAATGGCGAAACGTCGCCGGGATTGTTATCCGACTCCCTCGACCACGTCTTGTGAAGCCGGTTTCACTGGGTGTTGCTCAGAATTCTTCCTAATCACCCGTCGGCTAGGAAAGGAAAAAAATCGATGTTTCAGCAATACCGTAGCTTGCTGCCTTATCGAAGCCTTCTGGCTCTTATGGTACTAATCGGTTGCGCACCTGAAATTAGGACTCCAAAATACACAACAGAGCCGAATTGGACGGCAGAAAATCCACTTGCGTCTACAGGGGCATCAGAAGGGTCATCCCGAATGGTATCGCGAGCTCTCACTTCTTCTAGCCTCGACGCGCTGCAAAAAGGAGAAAGCACGGCGACACCGGCATCGAGTCCCCTTAAAGACATTCGTTTCGAATTTGACCGATACGAGCTACGGGCGGATGCTCGCGACACTCTCGACGCGAATGCGAAGTGGCTTAAGGAGCATCCGTCGGTCCGAGTGGAGATCGAGGGACACTGCGATGAGCGCGGTACCAACGAGTACAATATGGGATTGGGCGCGAAGCGAGCACAGGCGGCCAGGGATTATCTAGTGTCACTAGGAATTTCCGCTCAACGATTGTCCACAGTAAGTTACGGCGAGGAAATTCCCGTATGTACGGAACACGCGGAATCCTGCTGGGAGAAGAATCGCCGGGACCGCTTTGTCACCGCCTCTGCGGCAGCGACGTTGTAATACACTCACTGATGCCAACAAGTCCATTAACTATGGAGGAAAGGCGACAGGCCGTTCCAGGGACAATGCGATGAACTAGCGCTGACGCCATGGACACGATCCGCCATCGAATCCCGTGAGGTCTGATTCAATAGCTCTTTCAGTGGCCAATAGATAAATCAAATTTTGCCGATTGGCAGGGGAATAGTTAAATTAGACCCACAGACTCCCGGCTCATTCAAGTGATTAATAGATTTCAAAATAGCCCGTGGCTGCTTTCTTGGCGTTGATGTAAACGTCTACCTCGTAATTGCCAACAGCCCATTTTCCCGGGTCGAAATTTCCAGCGCCGACCAGGTGGCCAGACGAAGTCCAATCTGATCGAATCCGGCTTTCGACTTCCTCAATGCGCAGCGTTCTTCCGTCCTGGCGAAAATATAGTGTAATAGGAAAATTGATATTGGTTTCGGGTCGGGGATAGTCAAGGTTAATTTCAGTGTAAACGGTTCTAGTCATCGTCTTTGCAAACCGGGTTTCATATGTCCTATCCGAAGTAAATGCTAGCTTAGAACGTTCACCTTCGAAAAACCGGACTTTCGTAACACGCGCGTTAAGTGATGGACCCAAGGCAATTTGCTCCTCGAGAATCTTAGGCTCGACCGCCGCGGGGACGGCGGGACTTTCCAACATACGCGTAGTGCTGCACCCCGTGATTGACGGAATAAAGAGTCCAACGAATAGCAGCTTCCACGATCGTTTCAGGCCGAAGAACATCATTTCCTCCTCCTTTTAAACTTGTTGTTCTTGACCGAAGGAGCAATCAGAATGCCAAAATGGGGATTGGTAGAAACGGGGCTGTTCTACAGGGATTGTGTCGAAGGTAACGTAACTGTGTTTACATAAGTGGCCAGATACGACCAAACTTGGGATGGCCGGATCATCGGCGATAGGATATAAGGCGACCTATTGGCGAATCCGAACCGCCTTCCGGCCGTGCGAAATGACAATATACCGCCTAACTCGTTTTCCGTTGCGTAGCGAAGCCTTGTCAATTGAAAGAGAAGCTCGCTACGTCTAAGAGCGCCTTTCTCTACCGCCTTGGCATCTTCATCACCGAGGTCTTCCACGATTTTCTCGCTAAGCAGATCTGGTTCAGGGAGATTGTCAGATTCTTCGAGGCTTTTTTGTCAATCAGAAAATGTCGAGGCTCCGGAAGCTGGAAGCGAGCAAAGAAGAAACCACTAGCGTGAGCTGCAACATTACACCTCCACCTGTAGCTTTTCGCGGAGGATCTTTTTCATTCCGCCATGCCCTGCTTTAAGCGTTGAAATGAAACCTTTTTCTATCAACGCTGGAAACCAATCCCTTGTAGGTATCCCTTTTACTTGCTCTTCCAGCCCTTCAACTTTTTTGTGCACCTTCATTACATCTCCCGCCAGCTCATTTACATGCTTCGTCAAATCGTCCAAATCTGCAAGCTCTTTCAGGTCCTCTTTGGTGGCGAAAGCCTCGCTTGGTTTTTGAAGTCTTTGTCCGTGATCACTTTTAAATCTTAGACTTGGCAAGGAATCTGTCAAATCGAGCTTTGCACAGCGAGCGATTACGTCCCCTGGCAATGGCAAAGCACGGCGGCTAAATGCGAAGATGTGAGACAAGGTTGGAGAAATTAGGTTTGACAAATCTCTAAAGACTCGATTAGAGAGAATCGCATGGTCGCAAAAACAATCTGACGATTACTTACGTGTATTGGGTCGCTGTTTCTGAACAATTGGATAGTCCCCTGGCTTACAGTATAAGGAGAACTAAAAAATGCTTGAGACTATAGCAGTTATCTTGATAGTTTTCTGGTTACTTGGGTATGTTTCTTCGTACACAATGGGAGGATTCATCCACATTCTATTGGTCGTCGCGATCGTAGTAATACTAATTCGTGTCATTCAGGGTCGAAGACCCTTGTAGCGACTTTTAAGAAATTTTCGCCGTCGTCGCCAAGCTTCCTCCTCTTGGTTTTAAGCAGCCGTTTAATACAATTGGAAAAAGCCTAGTTTTTCTAGGCTTCATTCGAATTCCCCGGGAGACCACACCACAAATCATGGTGGTCGCAATTCGACCACGGATTTACAGGCTTGTCAGCCGCAGATTCGTTGGAAAGAGAATTCAACCTAAATCCGGCGTGAAAGTGATTATTTCAAAGCCTGAGTTTTTCAATTTTATGCAGCGCGTGTTTCCAAGCATTTTCCCGTGGGCCACCGGCGGGCATAGCCAATCGGGGCCGATTGCCTGTCCGAAGTAGTTGGGCAGGCATTAACAGAATGCGATTGCGCAACGTATCGAGTGTAGCGGTCTGAAACTCCCGGGGCAAACACAGCCGCTTGAACCAGTTCACTAAATTGTAAGCCAAGAGCAACAGATGAAAATAAGCGTCGTTGGCAAAGAAGTGTCGGGTAGGGATCTTGCCCAAAGGGTAATCCCCCTTGAGCTCTCGGATAATCCGTTCGATTCCCGCTCGACCATTGTAGAAGCGCCAGAGGTTGAGGGGTCTCAGATCGAGATTGGTAACCAAGACTTGATAGTGGTAGCTCCCGAGTTTGAACAATGTCAGCTGTTGGTCTGACTCTTCGGATTGAGGTCGTCGAATAACTACGAAGCGGTAAGGATGAAACCAGCGAAGGGGTTGATAATAAAATTCGGCGGTTTGCACTCCTGTACTGACCGAGACGTATTTGAGGTGAGCCAACTTGCGTTTGATAGGGCGGGTGAGTCTGGCGACGATGACAAAGCGAGCTCTGTGCTCCTCCAGCCACTCCACGATCCTGCAGTCGTAAAATCCTTTGTCGGCGCGGATGATCACAGATTTGATTTCCGAAGCGATTTTGGCAAAGCAAGCTTTGAGCAAATCCAGGATACCGCTGGCAGTATGAACATTTCCGGGGCGCAGCTCGCCATGCCAGAAGTCTTTGGTTCGTCCCTCGAAGCAAAGCAGGGGATGATACGAGCGTCGTCCACGCTTGGTCGGATTGTAACCGACTTCTGCGCCCTGTTGTTTTCCATAGACTACAAGGACGGTGGAATCGAGGTCGAAGATCAACCGAGAGGGCAAATGGGGTTTGGCGATCATCTTGGCCAAGAACCGGTCGTGGAGTTTGCGCAGCCTTGTCAGGGCCTGGGGTGCCACGCGAAGCAAGAAACGTCTGAGGGTGCTTGGGTCGGGGTAAGTCGGCAGTCCGCTCAGGTACCGGAAGACACCATTGTGTTGCAACAACTGTGTTGTTTCGATTCGTTCGAGACCAAGAATGATTCGGTAGAGGATGGCAAGCAGCAATTCCCCGACAGTGTAGCGATTGTTCCGTTGGATAAAACGTATCTCTGTTGCGATCGCATTCTTGAGTCCAATGCGGGTCAGAAAACGATGCAGCAGATACACCCCGCCATAATGGGTGAGAGTCTGGTTTCCGAACGTAATAACCAGTTTTCGCGGCCCCTTGGGCATCCCGGTGAACCCTACCTATTAGGTAGCTTTCACCGGAGCCAGCGAAAATCAAGTTTCGTTGCACAAAATAGCCTTGAGATACAGTCTCCATTTAACTCTTGATGCCGGATTTAGGTTCAATTCAATCTTACGGCTAACCGCATGGCTTCAGTGGCAGAGCGCCGTAGGCGCGGAGTCTGCTGCAAGCCTGGGTTAGGCTGAATAATCGACTACTACGCTTGCTTCCGGTATTTCCAACAGACGAGCAGACCAAATGCGCCGATCCCGAACAGTAAGATGGTAGAGGGTTCTGGTATGGATGCTACAGGACTGAGTCTTGCCAACCATGCCTCCGGCTGACCCCCGGGATTGAATCCCGAACCGACAATGATCTTCCCATCCGCAGAAATGCCATTCGCTCTGTCTAATCGCCAGCCAGTCAAGTCGTCCCCTTGACCAATCAACACGTCCCTGAGATTCCGTATTCCATTCATACTGTCCCAAACAAACGCTTCAAAACCTAGATCAGTTTCACCTAGCCCTACTAAGATGGAGCCGTTTTCTGATACCTCTAAGGCATAACTATTGAAGAACTGTCCTCCTCCCGGTAAGTCCCCTAACCCAATAATGCCGCTCTCCTGCGTCCAGCGAAATGCTTCATTGCCAAAAGCAGAATTCGCGTTTCCGACGATGACCGCGCCGTCTGGCGATATGGCGCGGGCAACGCTCAAGAAACCGCCACCCCCTGCTAGATCACCCAGGCCGACCATACCCTCTGCCTCCGTCCAACGAAAGGCTTCTTGGCCTAGCGCAGAGTTACTGGCCCCCACTATGACTGATCCGTTTGCCGACACTCCGTTAGCAAAACTAATGAAAGGTCCTCCCGGAAGATCTCCCAGAAAAACCATGCCACTTGCTTGGGTCCAACGGAACGCCAAGTTTCCTGAGCCCATGCCATTAATAACGCTATTGCCTTGTCCCACTACGACTGCTCCATCTGCGGAGACACCTAAAGCTTCGCTTTGGCTACCTCCCGGTAGAGAACCAAGGCCGATCGGACCGGTGGCCTGTGTCCAACGGAAAGCCTGCAGGTTCAGCAATCGGCCCACGATAACTGACCCGTCGACCGATGTAGCAGCAGCGGCACTATTGGGAGCGGCACCTAGACTGAGCATGCCGTATACCTGACTCCAGTGGAACGCCTCAAAACCTAAAATGGAGGAGCTTTGTCCAACAACTACATGCCCGTCCGCCGAAACACCCAAAGCAACGCTATTAAATTCGCCGCCGGGAAGATCACCTAGTGGAATGAAATCGGCAAACGCCTGCTTGGTTGCAATGGCTAGCATGAGAATCACTGACCACGTGATTATGCGTGCTCTCATGGTTTATTTATTCCTTCCAACTCCATTTTGACGATGCTTAACGACCCGGCTTCAGGCGCGCCCGGAAGCGTGAGCGAAGGCGCTGTAGGGCGTCCGCCTGCAAACCGTCCGAACACAGCTCGCATTTCGAATTACAAACGGATCGCAATATCGTCCACTTAAACCAACTCATCAAGAATATTCCGACCGCCAAACACCGCGCAGCATGGCGGCCTATCCCACTATTGGCCCGCAGCCTATTTCGACTGCTAGGCCAGAGTCAAGTTTTGTTATTGGCGTAGGATTGAACTGAACGACGCTTCGAATCGATTTGTTAGTGGTTCGCCGAGAGTGTCGCGTTACGATTTCGAGCTTGACTCGTCGCCACGACCAGCGTTATAGGTGCGCTTTTCGAGGAGCATGGCGTCTAATGAAATACGCTCTGGCAATCGTACAGCTTGCCTTCGGCCTTGCCTTATTTCTCTACGCGATAACTCCCGCGTATCCACACGGCGGCGGCTTGGATGCTTACGGGTGCCATGACAACCGGAAAGCTGGTGGTTACACTGCCATCGGGGACCGCTCGCGGGGCAATCGTTCACCTCTCAGGATGAGATGCTGAGGAAAGTTTCCGCAGAGAAGGCCGATACACCGAAAAAACCTGCGACTCCGAAGCAGCAGTGAAATCAGCATCGAGGATCAGACGGCGACGTTTCGCTTTAAAATCTACGAGTCAGCGGCGAGGTCGACACTTCACTGGCGCTGATGACATCGAGTTTGTACGCTGCCGTATTTGCCGCGACTATCTCCGCGTGATCAGTGGCCGCCATCTTTCAAAGCATGGGACCGACCGCGAAACATACATGGAGGAGTATGGTCTCAGCCCAGACGAATTAATTGCGAAGGATTCCCGTCGACTACACAGTTCACGCCGCGACTATCGTCCCTACAACAAGAGAGACTGGATCGCCGCGATCAAGAAAGTCTATAAGCGAGACGAGCAAGTCTTTGCTGGGTTCCTGCAGGAGAAACATCAACAGCTTTATCACCAAGGCATTTGGCTTTTCGGTGATTGGGATAAGGCGCTACGTGCGGCGGGATTTGATTCCGAACAGATGCGGTTACGCAGCTTTTGGGATGAGGAGAAAGTCATCTTGGGAATACGCGCCCTGCGAAAGCAAAATCTACCGCTTTATGCCAAGCACGTGATGAAAAACCAGCCAAACCTATTTTCGGGAGCGCTACGCCAATACGGATTGTGGAATAAGGCGCTCAGCGCTGCCGGTAATGCGGTGATTCCTAGGAAGACGCGTCTCGGTTTGCTCAGAGAGCTGCGCGAAGCGGTGGAATCTGGAAGCAAGATCTCGCGGGCGCTTCGGTCAGAGATAGCGTATTACTTCGGGAGCTTGCGAGACGCGAAGATTGCACTAAAAACCAATCCAAAGGTTTTGAGCGGGTGGAGCAAGCGTAAAATAATCACTGTCCTTGCCCAGATGCACCGTTCAAAACAGAAACTGACTTACGCAACCGGACGGCGTGAGTTTCCCGCCCTGGTGAGTGCCGCCGAAGCCTATTTTGGAAGCTGGGGCAAAGCTCTGTATGCCGCTGGCATTGACCCTAATTTGTATTTCGTGCATCACAAGTGGCGCAAATCGAGAGCGCAGGCGGTTCACACAGGATGATCGACGACGATACTCTCAAACAGCTGTTACGAATCAACGATGAACTGTTCGAGGTATGTAAGTGGCTAAACGAAAGGCGTGACATGGAAACTTCGTCTTGCCTCATACCACTCGTGGACGACCTCACCCATATTTTGGTAGAAGCGGGAAAGAACAAACTGCACTAAATATGGCCGTTGCTGGCTGGCCGCTTCACTCGCACCAAAACATTTGCAGCGGATCTTGTAATCCAGATAAGACAATGCTCGTTTCGTTTGCCACTTCCAAAAACTTCGTCGGTCTCCAACAATGCTTGCGCGTTCTTATTTAATGTACAGAAATACTTTCAGTTAGTAACTTTTCACTCTCTTCCAATCCATACCTGAACACTCCCGCCGACAATTGTGTGACCTAAGCCCGTCATTGTTCAGCGTAGTTAAACGACAGAAACTCACAAATCAGGCCGTGAATGGAAAGCTGATGAATCGGAAACGCTTCATATGGAGGAATAATCACGACAAAGCATAGGTACAATCGTTGCTCCCTTGCGCACCAAGGTTAACATCTGAAAAGGAGGATTATGTATTCTAAAAAAGTGGTTCGGTTCCTTGCTGTGAGCGTCATGGCATTCTTCCTTGGCGCAACGTCGATACAGGCACAGTTGGCGCCAGTCGATACCGACGGTGATGGAATAACAGACGATCTAGATGAATGCGACAACAGTATCACCACTCTTGTTTCGCCGACGGTGATTATCAATGGCGTCGACACCGGTATCCAGAACACCGCTATCCAGAACACCGCGCCCAATGCAGTGGGCTGCACGCTTGCTGACCTGATTACCGATATGATTGACGTATGTCTTGATGATGCGAAGAATCACGGACAATTTGTTAGCTGCGTCTCTCATGAAACTAACATTCTCAAGCGCGCCAGGACCATAAGTGGTAAGCAGAAGGGCAAGATCCAAAGCATCGTTGCGAAGATGCGTTAGTGCTCAATCCCAATCTCCACTAGGCCTCGAATTCAACTCTCAGTTGATACGCGGTATTAAAATCAGCTCAAATCAGAAAGGGGGTGAACGATTCATGGAGCTTCTAAAACGTTTGTTAGTCGAGGAGAATGGTCAAGGTTTGGTCGAATATACTTTGATCGTCGTTCTGGTCGCTTTGGTGTTCTGGGTAGCGATTAAAAATACCAATATTGGCAGTCAGTTGGCCAGCGGCTGGAGTAAGGTCACGTCTTGCGTTGCTACTCCCTCGGCATGTACTTCTTCATCGTAAGGCCGAGGTTTTTGTCATCGAATGGAGCGTGGCTCGGGAGTGAGATTCTATTCTCACGACCGGGCCACGCACTTGCTTCCAGTCAGCAAGACAGGAAATTTATTTGACAAGCCTGTTGAACGGCTCTCCCCAAAGACAGTAACTGATGCGAATAGTAAAATACCTGTGCCGCTCATGTCCACGGTGTAACGGCTATCTCGGGATTGTGCTCCGAGAGCCGGGAAGCAGCACTCCGCTCCAATCTGTGAACGGCCGGTGCTTGGGGTGCGGCTATAGTCTCGCTTGGATTGTGATTCGTGGAAAACGCGACTCA
>WNFZ01012109.1_pt1 | contig 13302 bp, 14 predicted proteins | sample 5400081 | NCBI WGS metagenome assembly WNFZ01 (sample SAMN13153365, study PRJNA577476) | soil metagenome | isolation source: 80 cm soil or saprolite under grassland replicate 1 | place: USA:California | collected 2016-06-15
CCAGTGGATCGACGTGCCCCGAACGACGACCACCCGCTCATCGTTCGAGTGGCGGTGCATTGGTGACTCGAAGCCGGCGGGGACTTTGAGGAGAGCGCCGAACGGGCCGGCCATCGGGTCTCCCCACAGCGTCGCCATCTGAACCCCGCCGGGGTTGCTCGGGTCGAGTGGGTACCACCGTTGATCCTCGAGGAGCACGGTGATGGCTTCAGCAGGGGTTGTCCTCTGCGTCGTCATGATCTTCCCTCCATCTTCTGAGGCCTCTCGGCTGTGTCGGGCCGCTGGCGGTGCCAACGATTGCTTCGGGCCTGATCGTCGGATGACCTGGGCGTGCGGGCAGCCCGTGGGCGGCTCTCGCGACTGGCGGAAGCATCAGCGATCCGATCCCCTTCCCGGACCACGTGCACCACCGCGTTGATCAGCGCCAGATGCGTGAAGGCCTGGGGGAAGTTGCCCAGGTGCCGGCTCGTGTCCGGATCGAGCTCCTCCGCGTACAGGCCCAGTGAACTGCCCAGCGAAAGCAGGCGCTCGCACAGTCGGCATGCTCGCTCGCTCTCTCCGATCTCGGCCAGGGCCGACACCAGCCAGAACGAGGCGATGGCGAACGTCCCCTCCCGGCCTGAGGGCTCCTCCTCCGTCTCCTCGACCCGGTACCGAAGGACCAGGCCGTCCTGGGTCAGCTCGTCGGCGATGGCCAGCACCGTGGCCCGGATCCTGGGGTCGTCCGGAGGGAGGAAGCGAACGAGCGGCATCAGGAGGAGCGAGGCATCCAGCGCGCCGGAGCCGTAACGCTGGACGAACACACCACGTGAGTCCAGGCCGTGCTCGCAAATATCGTCGTGGATCTCTTCGGCGGCCTTCTCCCACAAGTCAGCGAGGTCGGGCTCGTCGTGGAGCCGGGCCAACCTGGCCCCTCGGTCTGCGGCCACCCAGCACATCAGCTTGGAGGAGGTGTAGTGCCGGGGCTCACCCCGGATCTCCCAGATCCCGTGGTCCGGTTCGTGCCAGTGATCGATGGCGGCCTGCACGGCCCGCTTGAGGAGGGGCCAGGCGAACTCCGGCAGGTGATCCCTGGACTTGGCGTGGAGGTAGACGGAGTCCAGGAGGGATCCCCACACGTCGTGCTGGCGCTGACGGTGGGCGGCGTTGCCGATCCGCACCGGAGTCGTCCCCTGGTAGCCGGACAGATGGTCGAGGACCGACTCCTCCAGGTCCCGCTCCCCCTCCACTCCGTACATTGGCTGGAGGTCCTCGTCCTCGCTGGCCGCCTCGGCGATGAAGTGGAAGAAGCTGTCGGCCTCGTGGTCGAACCCCAGGGCGTACAGGCCCCACAGGGCGAAGGTGGCGTCCCTCACCCAGCTGAACCGGTAGTCCCAGTTCCGCTCACCGCCCGGGGTTTCCGGAAGGGACGTGGTGGTGGCGGCGAGGAGGGCCCCGGTGGGGGCGTAGGTCAGGCCCTTCAGCGTGAGCGCGCTCCGCTCCAGGTAGGACTTCCACGGATGGTCCGGGAACCTCCCGTGTTGCAGCCACCGCCGCCAGTACTCCCCGGTTCTCCACATCCTGTCGGCCGCCTCGTCCCACGTCGCCGGGGGGGCAACCTCGTCTCCCCAGCTGAGCGCGACGAACGCGGCATCCCCCTCCTGGAGACGGCTTCGGGCCGAGGCCCCCCGTCCCTGTAGTCCCAGCCGCAAGCTGCTGGTCAGGTACAGCTCCGGCGCTCCCTGGGGTCCAGAGGCGACGGCCGAGTTGTACCCGCTCCCCCGGTACGTCCACGTGGCCTCGACCCGGCCGTAGTCGAAGACCGGCTCGCAGCTCATGGCCAGCTCGACCGCGCCGCTCACGCAGCGCACGGTCCGCAGCAGGCACTGCTCGGCCTCGTGATCCTCCGGCGGCCGGCGGTACCCCTCCCGGCGATCGGCGCTGTGCCAGGGCCCGATCACCAGGGCATCTCGCACGATGACCCACCCGGCGGAGGTCCGCCACGTCGTCTCCAGCACCATCGTGCCGGGGAGGTACCGGCGCCCGGCCGGGACCATCGCGTCGTCCGGACCGAGCCGGAACCCACCCGCCGCCCTGTCCAGCAGTGCCCCGAACACGCTGGGGGCGTCCGGCCTCGGCAGGCACAGCCACTCCACGTTCCCGCTCGGAGCGACCAGCGCGTTGGCCTCGCGATCGGAGAGGAAGGCGTATTCGTCGATCGCGGGAAAGGGGCTTCCGAGAAGCCGCGAGTGGTATCCGGGGGTCGCGCTGGGAGGCTGCCGAGGGGACGTTACCCTTTCCCCGCCGACCACTTCACCCCACGGCTCGGGCTCGGTGGACGGATCGATCGTGGTTCCGTCATCCGCGGTTCTCGACGGAGGGCCTCGCCGATCGTCAGGTGAAGATTCGATACCACGCATCGGGGTCCTCGGGGTAGAACCAGGGCTCCTTCTGGCGGGCGTCCTCGAAGTGGAAGATGCTGACCACGCGCGTCTCGACGTCGACACCGTCGCGCTTCGCGCCAATGTAGTTGAGGGCGCAGACGTGCTCGTCGTTACCAAACACGCGATACTCCCGGAACCAGAATCGGGGGCCGGCGACCTGCCGCCTCCACTTTCCCAGGGCCTCGGCGCCGCGGATGTCTCCGGCAAGCGGGTTGTTGCCCGGCGCGTGCCAGACCACGTCATCGGTGACGAGGGTGTCCCGGATCGTCTGGAGGTCTCCGGCCTGGAACGCGCCCGCGGCACCACGGTACGCCATGACGTTCAGATGCTCTTCAATGGCGCCCTTGTGCGGTGAAGTATCTGTGCTCAAATTCCAGCCTCCTTAGCTTCGTCACACACCTCCTCGATGTGAGCCTGGGGCACTAGCCGTTGGGTCCGCGAAGCCATCTCCGGGCAGGCCCGCCATGAGCCTGAGGGACGCACACCCCAGGGCGCCTCCGTTTCACGCCGCGCTGACCGGCCGGGCAGGGGAAAGGCTTGGGAGGCAGTCCGAAGCATCACGAGCGCAAGGAGCGCTCCCAGGATGGCCACGGCGATCCCTCCCAGGAACCCCCAGCGGAACCCCTGGGTCAGGGCGACCGGAGCCGACACGGAGTGAACTCCCTGCGCCAGGGCGGTTGCTGTCCGGCCTGCCGCCAGGGTGGCGATGACCGCCACGCCCACGGCACCACCGACCTCCTGGGAGGTACTGACAAGCCCGGAGGCCAGCCCCGCCTCACGCTCGGCCACTCCCATGAAGGCCGCCACCTGCACCGGAACGACGGAGGACCCGAGGCCAAATCCGGCCAGGAGGAACGCCGGCAGCAGGTCCGCGTACGTGCCTCCGACCGGTGCTCGGGCCATGAGCAAGAGCCCGATCGCCAGCAGCGAGAAGCCGATCACCAGGGTCCGCCGAACCCCCAGCCATCCCACCAGCCGGGTCCCTGCGACCGCGGAGGCCACCAGCGAGGAGACCGACATGGCGAGGAACGAGAGCCCCGCCCTGAGCGCCGAGTAGCCCAGGACCTGTTGCATGTACAGGGTGGCCAGGAAGATCAGCGGGGCGAACGATCCGAACAGCAGCCCGGCCAACACGTTGGCCGCTGTCAGCGTGGGGCGGCGGAAGATCGCGAACGGAACCAGCGGGCTTCTTGATCGGAGCTCGATGAGGATGAATGAAGCGATCAGAACCGCCGAAGCCGCCAGGGGCAGGATGGTCCAGGGAGAGAGCCACCCGTTGCCGATGGTCCGATTGACCGTGTAGACGAGAAGCAGCAGACCGACCGTCGCCGTCGTGGCCCCCGCCGCGTCGAAGCGTCGCTCCTCCGTCTCGCGGCGGCCCTCGGGGACGACGAGCAAGGCCAGGGCGGCGAGCCCCAGGCCGATCGGCACGTTGATGAAGAAGATCCACTGCCACCCCGGCCCAGAGGTCAACACTCCTCCGGCGATGACCCCCGCCGTCGCCCCGGAACCGGCCACGGCGCCCCACACCCCGAGCGCTCGGTTCCGCCCCTCGCCCTCTGGGAAAGTGGTGGTCAGGATGGAGAGCGCGGAGGGGGCGGTCAGGGCCGCCCCCAGTCCCTGAACCCCTCGAGCGACGACCAGCATTCCGAGCGATGGGGCCAGGCCCGAGCCTAGCGAGGCGAGCCCAAATATGGTCAGGCCGGTTACGAAGATACGGCGCCGCCCCAGGAGATCGGCGAGCCTTCCGCCCAGGAGGAGGAACCCGCCGAACATCAGCCCGTAGGCGATCACCACCCACTGCAGGCTGCTCTGGGGCAGCCCCAGGTCGTGCTGGATGGAGGGCAGGGCCACGTTCACGATGGCGATGTCCAGCACACCCATGAAGGCCGCCGCACATACCAGCGCCAGGATGACCCCGGGCCGAGGGTCAGCCCTGGCCGTGGGGCTCCGGGGTTCTTCGTGGACTGCTGGTCGCACGGTTGGTCGGTCCTCAGGAGGCGACGTCACGGGCGTTGCGCTCCATTCCCCCTTCGAGGCCCCATGAGACGATCCGTCGGGGGTGGATGCGGATCATCGGTTGAGGCTCCGTGATCGCCTCGGCCCGACCTCGGATCTCGATCCCCCGGGGGCGGGAGTCCCAGCCGCCCGGCTGGACCTCGGACGGATCGAGCTTGACCATGTCGTCGATCACGACCGCGGCCACGCCGCTCCGGGCCGCGTCGCGGAACTTCTTCGTCTGATCGAAGTCCATGCCGGTGACGTCGATCGCGTCGAACTCGGCGTTCTGGCTCCACATCCCCACGGGAGCGACGTGCGGCATGCCGTCCTCCCCGACGGTGCCGACGCGGGCCAGCAGCCCCTCCGTTCGCAGGTAGGCCAATTCGGCCTCGGTGAAGGCGCTCATGCCGCCGCCTCCCTCCTGTCCCGCTCCCCCGTCCGGGCGAACTGATCGCCCCCACGCTTCGATGAAGCGGCCCTTCTCGGCGAGGTCCGGTACATCAGGGGGATCAGCACGGCCCCGACTAGGAGATGGAACCCCACGAGCTCCATCCGGTTCGCACTGGTGAGCCCCGTGCCCGACATTGGACCGCCCAGGGACGCGACCAGCGCCAGGATGGCGATGACCGGCCACACCCGATGGGCGTGCCGGGTCAGCCGTTCCAGGAGTGCCAGAAGCCCCCACGCGGCGAGGGCAGCGATCGCGCTGACGAACGCCACCTGGCCGGGACCCATGGCCGACGTGGTCCCGGATTCACCAAACGACGCCGGGGCGCGCAGATCGATGCCGAGGGCCAAGTGGTAGACGGCCCAAAGGGCCACCGCGGCCGCCACGACCACGGCCACGACCAACATCCGATTCCGCCGACGCTCCCAAGCGGTTAGAACGATCCCTGTCGACGTGGCCTGCATCGTAGACCTCCTTCCTGTGCCTGCCGGATCCCGATTCCGGGACCCTGGCCCTGCCCCACTTTCCAATTGCTCACCCTGTCCGAGGGCACCAGCTACTGATTCGGTCATTACCGAATGGGCTCCCGGAGCCTTCGAACGCCGGAAGCGAGCGCCCCGAACCAATGGTCCCCCCCTAGAACTGACCCGTCGGAGAATGCGGATGAGCCTGCATGGTCGATCTCCTCTTGTCCCCGTCCCGCGGACATGAGCGGCTCGCGGCGTCGAGGTGTATCGGCGCATCACGTTCGCCCGGCCGCAGTGACGGCCCTGGCTGCACAGATGGTCCCGCTCGCCCCGGAGTTGAGAGACCTGCACCGGTGTCTTCGCCGGAGCCGCCAGTGGTCCTCCAGCCAACGGGCGACCAGCTGGCGAGCCTCAGCGGCCAGTCCCTTCTCGAGGTAACCATCATTCACATTGATCGAAGGTTACCACGGTCTATATCCCACCAAACCTAACGTACCGGCAGCTCTCCCTCCAGGCTATCCTGTAACCTGCCAAATCGAGGATGGAGGTGTTCATGGTTCGAGCGGCGTATCCGTGGAGGATCGGCAGCCTGAATACCGGCCAGCTGTTCATCGACTTCGCCAACAGCGAGTGGTACGACGGTCGAGGCAACCTCACGGATCGACTTCGCGACCCGTCGTGGCGCCGGGCGTTCCTGGAGGAGTGGGGCCTGGACCGATACGGACCGATCGATGGAATCGCATTTCGGGACCTAATCGAGCTGCGGTCGGTGATCCGCTCGATTGTCGCGCGCTTGTGTTCGGGGCGAAGGCCGGCACGAGCCGACCTGGAGCATCTGAATGGCGTTCTGGCCGCTCATCCGGTTCGGTTCCGGGTGTCCTCTGGCGGAGGGCAGCACCACCTGGACCTGGTCCCCCTCGCCAGGCGGGGCCTACGGGTTCTGGCCGGGGAGATCGCCCTCTCGGCCGCCCAATTCTTTGCTGAGGGAGACCTCGACCTGCTCAAGATGTGCGACAACCCCGGGTGCCGGTGGATGTTCTATGACAAGACGAAGAACCGCAGCCGCCGATGGTGCGGTCCGTGCGGCAACGTCGACAAGGTCAGGCGGTTCCGCGAGCGCCAGAAGCTCGCCTCGGGTCGATAGCGATGCCGGCCCAGGGCACGGGTCATGCATCGGGGACCGCTCCCTCGTGCCCGAAAGCGATCTGGATGTCCAACAGCGACGAGGTGGGAAGAACTCTATGTTCGTCCCCACGGCAAACGTCCGGCGTTCTTCGTGGATCCGTCGAGGCTTGCCCGTCGGCTACTGGAGGTCACCCTGCCGCACGGGCCCCCGCCGTGCGGGTTCGTGCGGTCCCTCCCGATTGCACCGGGGTCACGCCCCTCGATCCAGTTCGAACCGACTCAGATCGGAGGTTCGCTTTGGCCGGCATAGGGATGACGGACCCGAGCATGTTGGACCGTCTTCCGGATGACCCCGCCTGGGGACACGGGCGTGTCGCCGGGTCGGGGGGCGTGAGGCTCCACTACGTCCGCCTCGGGGCGGGTGATCCGGTTCTCTCTTGCTACACGGCTGGCCCGGGTTCTGGTACGACTGGCGCCGGGTCCTGGTCCCCCTCGCCGACCGCGCCGACGTGATCGCGCCAGACTTCCGCGGGTTCGGCGACTCCGACAAGCCCGACGTGCCCCCGACCGAGGGGTACACCGCCGCCGTCATGACCGATGACCTCGTCGCCCTGCTGGACGGGTTGGAGATCGGCGAGGTAGTGGTGGCCGGGCACGACATCGGCGCGACCATCGCCCAGTCCCTCGCCTTGCGTCATCCGGACCGGGTCCGGGCCCTGGCTCTGTTCAACCCGCCCTATCCGGGGATCGGAGAGCGCCGGTTCGAGCCCTCCGCCCAGCGGGAGTTCTGGTACCAACATTTCCACAACCTCCCCTGGTCAGACCGACTCGTCGCTCACCGGAAGCCCACGGCCATCGCCTGGGGGGAGCTCGACCCGGTAATCCCCGTCGCTTGGGCGGACCGGCTCGGCGAGACCTTCCCCAATCACGAGCTCTCGCTACTTCCGGGAGTCGGGCACTTCGTTCCGCTCGAGGCGCCGGAGCGGACCATCGAGACGATCCTCCGGGCACTCTCCGTGGCCCGGCGCGAGCATCCCGCTGGCCCGGATGAAACACCATGAGCGACCGCGGTCCCCAACTCCGGCGAGTGGCTATACGAACGCGGCGAGCGCGCCGACCACCGCGTGCGGTGACTCGGCGGGGACGAAGTGTCCCACGCCCGTGAGCACCCGGCTTTCCGAGCGCGGGTAGGCTCGCTCGAATCCCTCGCGGTGATCGAGCGGCCGCATCGGGTCTCGATCGCCCCACAGGGCGATCGTGGGGATCTCGATGGGGCCTTGATCCTGCGGGCGACTCCGACGAGCCGCCCGAGCCTTGTACCACCCGATGCTCGACGCGAACGCACCCGGCCGGGCGTAGGCGTCGATGCCGAACTGCAGGTCCTCCGCGGCGATCCGCTCACGACCCGCCCAGTGCCCGTAGAAGTGGGTCAGATACAGCTCCACCGACCCTCGCCTGCCGTCGATCAACTGCCCGGCGAGAGGAAGGAGGTGGAAGGCCTGATACCACGCCTCGCGTTGGGCCTCGGGCGTGTAGCGCTTGTCGCCGATGTACGGGTGGGTGGGGTTCAGGAGCACGAGTCCCCGGACGCGCTCCGGCGCCTGTCTCGCGATCGCGGGTCCGACCGCAGAGCCGATGTCGTGACCGACGATGACCGCATCCTCGAGCTCGATAGCGTCGAACAGCTCGAGGATGTCGCGAGCGAAGGATTCCTCGTCGGCCGAATCCACCGGATCGCCGAAGGGGGGATCGGAGTCTCCGAACCCGAAGAAGTCCGGAGCGACGCAGCGACCAATCCGCGCCGCGAGGGGCAGGACCTCCCGGTAGTCGAACCACAGGCCCGGCCACCCGTGCAGCTAGAACGATGCCACGCCCCCGTCCAGCGCTCACGAAATGCATCCTGCCGCCCGTCAGGGGAGCGAAATCATGATTCGCACCGACCCTCGTCATCAAGCCTCCTCCGAGGGTTCCTCCTCACCGACGATTCTGACCCCGATCCCCTGCCGCGACGGATCGGCATGAACAGCCTTGCTGACCCACCTCATCCAGGGAGCGAATCCCATGAGGGCCAGGGCCACCCCCGTGAGCGCACCGGGCGGGAGGACAAGCGAGCGTGGGACGCCGGTGCGTACGATCGCCTCTCCGAGCCGCAGCGCGCCTGGGGGCAGCGAGTGCTGGATCGCCTCGAGTTCCGGGGCGGCGAGACCGTCATGGACGCCGGCTGTGGCACCGACGGCTCACCGCCCAGCTGCTGCAGCGTCTGCCGAACGGCCTAGTGATCGCCGTCGATCGGTCGGAGGCCATGCTCGCCCAGGCCCGATCGAACCTTGCGCGCTTCGGGGAGCGGGTTCTCTACCTCTGCGCCGACTTGCAGACGATCGCGCTTGGCCGGCTGGTGGATGCCGTGTTCAGCACGGCGGCGTTCCACTGGATCGCGGACCACCCACGTCTGTTCTGGGCCATCGCCGCGGTGCTCGTCCCCGGCGGAAGGCTGGAGGCGCAATGCGGGGGCGGGCCGAACCTGGCGCGGCTTCGCGCTGTCGTCCAGAACCTCGTCGAGGCCGAGCCGTACGCGGCCCACTTCGAAGGATGGCGAGAGCCGTGGGTGTTCTCCTGGCCCGGCGAGGCGGCCGAGCGTCTCGAGCGCGCCGGCTTCGTCGACGTCGCCGTGAGCCTCGAGCCCGCCCCTACACGCTTCCGCTCCCCCGACGCGCTCCGGCCGTTCCTTGAGAGCGTCGTTCTGTGGCCGCATCTCGCCCGACTCCCACCGTCGCTTCGCGGGCCGTTCCTGACCTCGGTTGTCGCCTGGGTGGCGGGGGACGATCCGCCGCTCGTACTGGACTATTGGCGTCTGAACCTGAGCGGTCGACGATCCGTTCACGCCTAGCTCGGTTAGGCAGACATCTTCCTGGCGCGAAGAGTCCCACAGCCGGGGATGGAACCACGCCCCCAGTCGACCGTGGCCTCCAAGGCTCGGTTCCTCGGGAGCTGCAAGATCGAGCCGTCCCCTCCTGCGCCAACCGTGCCCGCCTATCCGTTACCCAGGAGGAGCGTGTAATGCCGGTCAAGTCGTCGGATCGAGTTTCATATCCAGCAGGCACTCGGCAGTGACCGGCTCCGCGAGAGCCTCAGTCATCACCCGCCGGTGATCAACCTCGATCGGAAGCGGACGCTCCTGGACGGCTCTGGCCGGTTGCTCCAAGTCCTCCGCTTCGATGATGTAGACGAGCACCGGTCCAACTCGACCCTCGAGGAGATAGGCAAGCTCGTGGCGCACAGTCTCCTGCCGAAAGGTCTCCTGCACCTCCGCTTCTCGTTGGAGCAGCTCGGCCATCCACGCTCGGAGACGATCGAGCTTCTCGGGACGTACCCTGAAGAATCGGACCCGCACCACCGCCGCACGATGCTGGCGCGCGGCCACCCGCGGCTGGCACCGGCTCCGCCCCGCAGCTAACGTCTCCGTGGCGCAGGATCGTGTGATCGGGCCGAGGGACGCTGTAGATAACAACCCGCGATCGGTCCTAGCGTTGCGATCCCAGGGTACCTGCTGGCAAGGGCGTGATGGCCGGGGTTGGGTCAACTCTCAACTCGTGCCCCGTCATCGAACATGTGACCGTAGCCCCGCTACGGCCCGTTATTCACGCGGGGAGTCTCAACTCGTGGTTCGTTGCGTCCGTACACGGCTGCGCGAACGCGATCAAGAACCTCCGTCGCCCGGGACCGAACCCGGTTGGCGCCCGCTCTCAGGACGTCCTCGAGCTTCTCGTGATGACTGAGGAGGGTGAGGTATCGATTGCGGGCCTCGCGGAAGGTCTCCACTACACAATCGATGAGTCGTCGCTTCGCCTCGGCGTAGCTCAGGCCTCCACGATCGTAGTCGTTGGCCATGCTTGCCGCCGCATCTGGCGGCGCGACCAGGCGGTAGATGCGAAAGATCGAGTCCTGCTCGGGATCCTTCGGCTCCTCGGGCCTCCGGGAGTCCGTCACGATCCGCATCACCGACGCACGAATTTCCTCCGGTGACCCCAGCACCGGGATTACGTTGTCGTAGCTCTTGCTCATCTTGCGACCGTCGGTGCCCGGGATCGTCATGACCCGCTCGTCGATGACCGCCTCGGGGAGGGTGACCACATCCCCGTAGACAGCGTTGAACGCCACGGCCACGTCCCGGGCGATCTCCACGTGCTGTCGCTGGTCGAGGCCCACGGGGACGAGATCCGCCCCCGGGAGGAGGATGTCCGCGGCCATGAGCACCGGATAGCCGTACAGCCCCGCGTTGACCCCGGAATCCGGGTCGCGGCCAGCGGCCTGGTTGGCCTGGACCGCGGCCTTGTAGGCGTGAGCTCGGTTCAGCAGGCCTTTCGGCGTGGCACACGACAGGATCCATGCCAGCTCGAACACCTCCAGGATGTCCGACTGTCGGTACAGGGCGGTGCGTGATGGATCGAGACCGAGGGCCACCCAGGTCGCCGCAACCCCGTAAGTGCTTTCCCGGAGGCGACGACCGTCGCGAACCGTGGTGAGGGCGTGCGCGTCGGCGATGAAGTAGTACGCCTCGGTTCGCGATGCGATATCGAGGGCGGGACGGATCATCCCCAGGTAGTTGCCAAGGTGTGGAGTGCCCGTCGGCTTGATGCCTGTCACTGCCACCGCCATCGGGTTCTCCCTCCTCTGGAGGAGTCACCCCGAGACTGGACAAGCAAGAGCCGCCTTTCTCGAGGCGGCTCCCGCATCCTCACGCGGTTCAGCGGCGGCCGCCTACTCCGGCCACCACCACCCTTGGAAACCAAGACTGCCATTCACCGTCACACGATAACTCCGCACCGCGGCCCCCATCCAATCCCACATGCCGATGTGCGGCGACGAGCCGGCCACGTAGCGTCGCGCCGCCTTGTAGGCCGCCCCCTGCAGCCACCTGACTTCTCGGACAGGTTCCTCGAACTGATCGCTCGTGCCTGAGAGTAGAGAAACCGACGGGTCGCCTACATCACGAGAGCCCGTTCACCTCCGCCCCTCGCCCTCCCGAGAGGGAGCGGTCGTAGGGGGAACGGCACCCAGTGCACGATCGAGGACGTCGTACGGCCGTGAGGGGTGAACTGGTCCAGGATCGGCTCCAGATCGTCGATGGATCGCAGATACAGCTTCATGAAGTAGCAGTCCTCGCCGGTATCCGGTAGCACTCCGTGACCTCCCGCACCTCGCGGCCGATGTCGGGAATGACATGGAGGTCCCTGGTGAGGGGGCTGAGCCGGACGAGGGCGCAGATCGTGAAGCCGAGCGCCCCGGGATCCACCTCGGCGTGGAATGAGAGGCCACCGCCGTCCGGAGCCGGCGCAGGCGCTCGGTCACCGGCGGGGGGAGAGGCCCGCCTGCCGGCCCAGTTCGGCGATCCGGAGCCTGGCGTTCCCTTGCAGTTGATCCGCCGGTCGAGGTCGCCCAGCGGTTCGAAGGTTGGGGACACAGAACGCATCCCGCCGCTTGACATCACGGTCGGATCCTCGCCCAGGTCCGCTCAGATCAGCCTCCCAGCTGGCGAGCCGGAGAGCCTTCGCTGCTCGGCTGCGGGAGGGATGATAGGTCGAATAAGGGTCCGTGGGATGCTGGATCGCTCCCCCGGGGGACGACCGCCGACGCGACGATGCCGTCTCAGGGACCGCGATCTCGACTGCACCGGCATACAGGAACCGTCCGGTCTCGTCGACAACCGGGGGTGTCGTATCCTCCGGTCGATGACCGCCTCGCACAGATCTGACCAAGACCTCGATCTCGACATTCGACTCTGGATCTATCGGCACCTTGCCGAGCATGGCTCGGCTCCGTCGGCACTGGACATCGCCGAGTCCTTCAGCATTGAACCGCCAGAGGTCGACGACTCGCTCTTACGTCTCGCCAAAGAGCATGACGCGCTCGTTCTTGTTCCCGGAACTACCTCCATCTGGATGGCGGAACCGTTCTCCGCTGTCCCGACCTGGTTCCGTGTCCACGGTGCCGATGACCGAAGGTGGTGGGGCAACTGCATCTGGGACGGGCTCGGGATCCTGGGGCTGCTCGGCGTCGACGGGTCGGTTGAGACAAGGTGTCCGGACTGCGGCTGGCCAATTCGTGTGCAGATCCAGAATGGCGGCCTTCAGGATGCCACCGGCGTCGTGCATTTCGCGGTCCGCGCAGCGAGGTGGTGGCGCGACATCGGCTTCACTTGAAGCACGATGCTGCTCTTCCGGGCGGAAGAACATGTGGATCGGCGGTGTGGGCAGCGTGGCGTACCGAAAGGCGCCGCCTTCCAACTCGCGGAGCTCTGGCGGCTTGCGCAGCACTGGTACGACGATCGCCTCGACCACGATTGGCGGCGGAAGAGTGTGGCAGAACGTCAGCGGATCCTCGATTCGATCGGGCTAACAGGTTCCTTCTGGCAGATCGACGGCGAGTGAATCCGAGTGACGCGAGGATGTGCACACGGCGAGATCCGAGATCGATGGCGAAGATCACGTAGAGGGTGCGAAGCCGAGGGTATCGACGGTGAAGAAGTCGAACGTCGGGATCACGTGGGCTTGGGCCCTGAGGAACTCGCTTCAGGTTGGGACCGACCCCCCGGGGGAGCTGGGCCGAGCCCATTCGCGCGCAAGAGCGTGTGGATCTTCGTCGCCGAGACCCTGATTCCTCCGCACGTGCGGCCCCAGCGCGGCCCCGCCCCAGCTCAGACGTGGTTACAGCGGACTCCAAGATCCGCTGGAGACCCCGGATCCCGGGCGGAGAGAATTCACCCCTGGCTAGGGACAATCGCGATTCGGTCGTCGAGTCTCGCCAGGCGGAAAAGGCGCGGTGACCAGCGGAAACGGGG
>WNFZ01008276.1_pt1 | contig 13297 bp, 11 predicted proteins | sample 5400081 | NCBI WGS metagenome assembly WNFZ01 (sample SAMN13153365, study PRJNA577476) | soil metagenome | isolation source: 80 cm soil or saprolite under grassland replicate 1 | place: USA:California | collected 2016-06-15
TCACGGTCCAGCCCCGCAAACAGCGGCGCGCGCTCCAGCGCCGCGATCCCCACCGTCAGCTCGTCCATGGCGTCCTCTAGGCTAGCAGCCCGGATCTAGCCCGAGCCCAGCGACGATCGGCCATCGCCTGCAGGCGATGCCCCAGGTTCCAACACCACGGCTCGAACGTCGACCGCCACGGCGCCAGCAGCTCCGGCTCACTAGGTGGTCGTGCCGCCGCCGGCCGAGCAGCCTGGTCGATCGGCGCACCCGGCCGGCCGGCTCCCGCCTCTGGCCAGAACTCCGCGAACGGGCGAGCATGAACGGATGGAGGAGGTACAGCGGCTGCTGGATCAGCTCGTGGCGGCCGGGGCGCCCGGCGCGGCCGCGTGGATCCACGACGAGCACGGCAGTGTGCAGGCCGCCAGTGGCGTGGCCGACCTGCGGGCCCGCCGGCCGATGCGACCCGGGCTGCACTTCCGGGCCGGCAGCCTGACGAAGTCGCTGGTTGCCACCGTCGTGTTGCAACTGGTCGCGGAGGGCCGGCTGTCGCTGTCGGACGCCCTGGAGCGATGGCTGCCGGCGATCCTGCCCTATGGCGACCGGGTCACCATCCACCAGCTGCTCAACCACACCAGCGGCGTGCCCCACAACTGGGCGACCGTCGAACGGACGCTGTATGGGTCCCGGCAGGGACGCCTCCGCGCGTGGACCCCACAAGCGCTGGTCGGCCTGGTGGCCGACCAACCACCGGGCTTCCCGCCCGGCACGGCCTGGTCGTACTCCAACACCGGCTACGTCCTGCTCGGCCTGATCGTGGAGGCGGCCACCGGCAACACGCTCGCTCGTGAACTGGGCGGGTGCATCTTCGGGCCGCTTGGGCTGCGCGACACCTTGCTACCAGGCAACTCCCCTGGCATCCCGAGCCCGACGTCGCGCGGCTACAGCCTCCCGCTCAGCTCACAAGGGGAGGTGATCACCGGCCCGCTGCTGGACTTCACGGCCCAGAACCCTTCGTGGGCTTGGGCGGCGGGCGCGTTGGTGTCAACTCTTGAGGACCTGGGCCACTTCTTCCGGGCGCTGCTGGGTGGCCGGCTGCTGCCGCCCAGGCTGCTGGCCGAGATGCTGTCCACCGTCACGGTCCCACCTGGTTCCGTTCCGCTCCCACTGTACGACCGCTATGGCCTGGGGCTGCTAGAGGTCGAGACGCCCGCTGGGCGCCTGGTCGGCAACGCCGGCGGGATCCCTGGCTTCTTGAGCATCGTCCTCAGCACGCCCGACGGCCGCCGGCAGCTTGGGGTCATGATCAATGTGCTGGTCGCCCCGGACCCCGTCTACGAGGCGTTCACGCAGGTGTTTCAAGAGCTCGGCGCGCGGCTTCTCTCCTCAGGACACTAGCTCGCCATCGGGCGGTGCAGCAAGGATCTCACGCGCCGCGGGCCTCCAGCACCCGCACCGGACGGGCGATCCCCTTGAACCGCAGCCTGCCGCGTTCCACGAAGCTCACCCCCGTGGGCGAGACCGACTCGACCACGCTGTCGCTCACCAGGACCTGCCCCGCGCCGGCGCGGGCGGCGATCCGGGCGGCCAGGTTCACGGTGCGGCCGAAGTAGTCGCCGCCCTGGACCACCACCGGCCCGGCCGCCACCCCGACATGCGCCGGCGGCAGGCCTGCCTGGGGGAGCTCCTCCACCAGGTGTAGCGCCGACCGCACCGCGCCCGCGGGATCCCGGTAGTGGACCATCACCCCGTCGCCCAGCCACTTCACCGGCACGCCGCCGTGCTCGCGCGAGGACCGGTCGACCAGCACCGCCAGGGTGCCGGCCAGCTCGGCGGCGGCTTGGTCGCCCCGCTCCTCGGTCAGCCGCGTGTAGCCCACCAGGTCCAGGAAGGACATCGCGGGGACCCGCCCGGGCCGCCCCAGCACGCCGGCCCGCTCCAGCTCGTTCTCGATGTCCTCGACCAGGTCCTGGGTCCACACCACCTCTTGTTGCCGGCGGTAGATGCCCAGCAGCGCGGGGTCCACCAGGGGCAGGAACTCGGTTGCCAGCTGGGACGCCAGCTCCATGGTGGTGCGCTGGTCGGCGCCGGACGCCCGCACCGGCCCCGTGAATCGCGCCCGGTAGGCCTCGTTCTCGACGTTGGCGGCCAGCCGCAGGCCCTCCGCGTAGGCCCGGCCGAGCCGGGTCAGCCAGACCTGGTCCAGGATCCCCCTGGAGAGGCCCAGCTGCAGCAGCGGCACCACCTCCAGCTCGTCCTGCCTGATCAGCTCGTCGGGTGCCATCCGGGCAAACCCCATCGACTCCAGCGCGCCGCCGAGCACCTCCAGCGGTACGCCGGTCTCTTGGCTGACCTGGCGGTAGGTCCGTGCCGAGCGCACCGCCCACCGCCGGTACGGGGAGGCTTCCAGGAAGGCGAACGACAGCCGACCCACCCGGATCGCCGCGGCGATCCCGTCCAGCGGCAGCCCGGCCTGCTCGCACGCCGTGGCCAGGCGGACCTTCTGCACGTCGGTCTCCAGGAACGGGCCGGCCCCGTCGCGGGCCACCAGGATGCCCAGGCCGACCAGGCGGTCGACCTCGGCCTTGGTCACGCCCACCAGGGCGGCCAGCTCGGACGCAGACAGCGCACGCATCTCGGTGTCCATGCGGCCATCCTAGACCGGATCCAGGTGAGCTGTGACCCTCAAGTATGGGCCTCTGAGCTGCTGGAACGGCTCCATGGAGGGTGCCCGCTGACCGTGCCGGTAGACTCGAGCCGGGGGGTGTGTGGTGTTCCAGCAGCAGCTTCCATTGGTCGGCCGGGATGCGGATCTTCGGCTGCTCGATCTCGTCCTGGACCGCGCCGCCGTGGGCACCGGCAGCGTGGCGCTGATCTCCGGCGAGGCGGGGATCGGCAAGACCCGGCTGTGCCAAGAGCTCGGCCGCTCCCAGCGGGACCGCGGTGGCCAGGTCCTGCTCGGACGCGCCTTCCCTGAGGAGACGGCGATCTCCTTCGGCGCCATCGCGGATGCGCTCAGGGCGGCCAGGCGGGGTGAACCTCCAATGTGGCAGGCGGCGTCGGCCCGGGCGTCGGTGTTGTGGGCGATCGCCCCCGAGCTGGCCGCAACGCCGGAGGTGGAGCGCCGCTCCTTCGACCGTCCGGTGCTGTTCGAGGCGCTGCTGGACGCCGTGGACGAGGCTGCGGGCGATCGCGTGACGCTGTGGGTGTTGGAGGACCTGCACTGGGCGGACGAGGCGACCTGGGAGTTCGTGCGGTATGTGGCGCGGCGGGTCGCGGGGATGGGCCTGGTCCTGGGCGTCACCTATCGTGAGGAGGAGTTCGGCGCGGCCCACCACTGGTGGGGGAACCTGGTCCGGCTGCAGCGGGATCCCAGCGTGGTGCATGTCCCGCTCCAGCGGCTGTCGGCCGCGGACGGGGAGCGGCTGGTCCGCGCCCTGGCGCCGTCGCTGCCCCAGGAGTTGGTGGCCACGATCCTCCAGCGCAGCGCCGGCACGCCGTTGCTGGTGGAGGAGCTGGCGAACCTGGCGGTGCGCTCGAGTTCGGTTCCGGACCTGCCCGACGTCGTGCGGGCCACCGTCGGGGAACGGGCGGCGCGCCTGGACCCTGCCGCGCGGGAGCTGTTGGCGGTGGTGGCGGTGGCGGGCTTGGAGGTGGACCAGGAGCTGCTGGGGTCCTTGCGGCCCGAGGCGCCAGCCGATGCGCTGGTTGGGGCTGGGCTACTGGAGCGGGAGGGTGCGCGCCTGCGCTTCCGGCATCCCCTGCTCCAGGAGGCGGCCTACCAGGCGATCCCGTCCGAGCGGCGGCGCACGCTCCACCTGGAGCTGGCCGAGGCGCTGGCCCGCAGCGGCGCCCACCCGGCCGAGCGCATCGCCGGGCATCTGGAGCGCGCCGGGCGGCTGTCGGCTGCGCTGTCGGTCCTGGAGAGCGACGCCGGGGTGGCGGGGCGGGCCGGAAACGTGGGCCGCGCCGCAACACTGCACCTTGCAGCACTGCAGCTTGCCGGCAGGCACGCATCGCTGGCTCCTCGTCGGGCGGGGCTGGAGGGGGCGGCGATCCGTGAGCTGTTTTTGGCCGGGCGCTGGACGGAGCTCGACCCGCTGGTCCGCCGCGCCTGGTCCCGACGCGATCGCCTGTCCCTGCCGGAGCGGGCGTGGCTGGCCAACGTGTTGGCTGTGCACCTGTTCTGGACCGGCGAGGTCGGCGAGGCGCGGGCCCTGGTCGAGCGGGAGCTGGCGCACCTGGAACGCCACGATGCGCTGGATCAGGGGGCCATGCTGCTGGCCCAGGCAGCCTTCGTCGCCGGGTTTCTCGGCGAGGACCAGCAGGCCCGGCAGCATACCGAGCGCGCCTTGGAGATCGCCCGGCGCACTGGCGACGCGGAGGCCGAGTGCCGCGCGCGATACATCCAGATCTACGTCCTCTATGCGCTGGATCGCGACCGTCCGGCCGCCATCGCTCGAGCCCGCGACACCGCCGCCTTCGCCCACGCGCACGGTCTGACCACCAGCCAGGCGACCGCGCTGTACTCCATGGCGGAGTACACGGCCAGGGTCGAGGACGCCGAGGCGGCCCGGCAGGCCGCGGAGCGCGCCGGGGCCTGGGACTACGCGAACCTGGCGCAGCTGCTGCGGGGCGTCTTCCTGCTGCTGCAGGGACAGCCCGACGACGCCGAGGCCATCTTCGTGCGCGTGAGCCCGGAGATCCGGCTCTCGAGGCCGGCCGCAGCGGCTCCCTGGATGGACGCCGCTGAGGCGTTCCTGCACCTGCACCGGGGCGACCTGGAGGAAGCCCGCCGGCTCCTACACCAGCCCGGCGCCCATCAGGCCGCCCACCTCAGCGGTCGGGTTGCCGATCGCGCCGCGGCGCTGGGATGGCTGGCGTGGGAGGAGGACCGCTGGGAGGAGGCCGCCGAGCAGCTGGCCGGCTCGATGCAGTCCTGGGTCCGCGGCTGGCAGCTCATGGTCGGGGGGCCCATGTGGCTGCCATTGCACGTCGATGCGCTCCTCCGCCTCGGCAGACCCGCCGACGCCACCGCCATTGTCGAGGCGGCGTCCAGCCAGCGCGAGCCGCCGCGGTTCTTCGCCGCGGCGCTGGCCGTGGCCAGCTTCCGGCTCGAGCCGTCACTGGAGCGGGCCGCCGAGGCGCAGGCGCTATCGGTCGCGGCGCCCTGGCCGTGGCTGGGCGCGCTGCTTGGCTGCTGGCGCGGCGAGCTGCTGGCGGACCGGCAGGCGGCGCAGGCCGCGCGTGCGCTGTTCGAGCGGGTCGGCGCCGACCTTGGCGTCCAGCGGGCGGAGCGGGTCCTGCGACGCCTCGGTGCCTCCTTGCCGGCCGGCGCCGGCGCGGCCGGTCCGCTGTCGCCCCGCGAGCTCGAGGTGGCCGGGCTGGTGGCCGAGGGCCTGTCCAACCCCGCGATCGCGCGGCGGCTGTACCTGAGCCGCCCGACCATCGCCCACCACGTGGCGCACATCCTGACCAAGCTGGGCTTCGCCTCACGCGCACAGATCGCCGCCTGGGTGGTCCAGCAGCGCGGTGACGGAGGGGCCTGACCGCCGACCGCCCCAACTGCATGGTCCGGCTGAACCATTCGGCCGGCTGTCCGTTCGAATGGTCCACACAGCCGATGTGGGCCAGGCCCCCCGCTGCCACCGTGTCCCCACAGCGTCGCAGCCAGGCCACACGACCGCCGCCTCGCTGGTCTACACGCCGCCGACCCGGTCACTTGGCACCGAGTCGACCTCACCGAAGGGCTTGTCATGATCCTGGTCACCGGAGCGACCGGCACCGTCGGACGCCCCCTCGTCGAGCTGCTCGCCAGCGAGGGCGTCAAGGTCCGCGCCATCACCCACAATCCGGACGCCGCCAACCTGCCCGCCGGTGTCGAGGTCGCCAACGGCGACCTATCACGGCCTGACACCATCGCCCCGCTCCTGGAGGGCGTCACCGCCCTGTTCCTGCACCCACGCGCCGTCGGGCTCGCCGCGGACAAGCTGCTGGCGCTGGCCCGCCAACAGGGGGTGCAGCGAGTGGTGGCCCTGTCGGCGATGAACGTCGACGACGACCTCGACACGCAGCCGTCCCGCTACCAAGGGGATCGGAACAAAGAGGTCGAGGACTCCGTCGTCCAAAGCGGCCTGGCGTGGGTGAGCCTGCGGGCCAGCTCCTTCGCCAGTAACGCCCTGCGCGCGTGGGGCGCCCAGATCCGCGCCGGCGGCCTCGTCTACGGCCCGTACGCGGCCTTCACCGAGTCGCCGATCCACGAACGGGACCTGGCGGAGGTCGCCGCCCGCGCGCTGCGCAGCGACGAGCCGGTGGCCCGAAGGGGCCGGAGGCTGGAGCTGACCGGTCCGCAATCGCTCACCCACCAGCAGATGGTCGCCATCATCGGCAAGGCGATCGGCAGGCCGTTGCGCTACCAGGAGATCCCGCCCGAGGCGGCCAAGCAGGGCATGGTCCAGCAGGGCATCCCCGAGCCGTTCGTCGAGGTCCTGATGGCCAGGTACGCCCGGGAGATCGGGGAGCCGGCGCCCGTCACCGGCCAGGTGCAGCGGATCCTCGGCCGCCCAGGGCGCACCTACGCCGAATGGGCCGCCGACCACGCCGCCGTCTTCTGGACACCCGACACCTGACTCAAACTGCTCGAATCCATGCACCGCCGACCGGTAACCCAAACACCGCCGACCCGGGCACCCGGCACCTGACATCGCGCCTTTCGGAAAGGGCACCGGAGATGATGATCAACCTCGAGGACGGCGTCACCCGCCTGGGCTACCGCGTCACCTACCCCTATCCGGCATCGGCGGTGTTCGCCGCCATCACCGATTTCCCCGCCTACCCCTGGTGGCAGCCCGACGTGATGGGGATCAGGGCCAGCAGGTCCCTCCCGGCCGGCCTCGGCACCCAGGTCTTGGAGGTCGACAACGTCATGGGCCGCCAGACCCACCTCACCCTCACCGTTACTGAATACGAGCAGGACCGCCTGATCACGCTGCAGACCCCGGCGGCCGCCCGGCCGCGGGTGCGGCAGGCGTACCGGCTCGAACCGACCGGCGACGGCGGCTGCCGCCTCGACTTCCACCTGGAACTCGACGACGTCCCCAAGATGGCCGACCACCTCATCAAGACCCAGCTCAGCCACCAGGTCGAGCGGTTCTTCGACGAGCTCGGCGCGATTGTCGCCGTCCGGCCCGCCGGCACTCCCGGCTGGTAACCCCGAGCGCCGCCGCCATGAGACAGGAGACCAGGCAGATGAACGACTCGTTCGACATGATCGTGATCGGCGCAGGGCCGGCGGGGGAGAAGGCGGCGGTCCAGGCCGCCTTCTACGGCAAGCGCGTGGCCGTGGTGGACCAGGCCGCAACCCCTGGGGGGTCGGCGGTCCAAAGCGCCGGGGTCCCCACGAAGACCCTGCGGGAGACCGCCCTCTACCTCACCGGGTTCCAACGGCGTGACACCTACGGGCTGAGCCTGCAGCTGCTTCCCTCGCTGGCCCTGGAACGGCTCCTGACCCGCACCGCCGAGGTGATCGCCACCAGGACGGCGTCGGTCCAGGCCAACCTGGACCGAAACCGGGTCCAGCTGCTCCGCGGCCAGGCCAGGCTAGGCCCCGGCCCCTCGGTGATCGTGCGATCCAATGGCGGCTCCGAGCGCACCCTGCGGGCCGGCGTGGTCCTGATCGCCACCGGCTCGAAACCGCTGCGTCCCCCCGACATCCCCTTCGAGGACCCCGATGTACACGACTCGGAGACCATCATCGGGCTGGACCGGATTCCTCAGACGATGGTGGTCATCGGCGGCGGCCCGGTGGGCTGCGAGTACGCCTCGGTGTTCACCGCGCTCGGTGTCGAGGTGACCCTGCTGGACCGGGCCGACCGCGTGCTGCCGTTCATGGACACCGAGATCTCCGACGTGCTGGCCAGGGCGTTTGCCGGCATGGGGATGCGGCTGACGCTCGGATCGGGGGCCGGAGCGGTCGCGCGGGTCGGCGGCCAGCTGCGGGTCACGCTGGCCAGCGGGGAGCGTCTGCATCCCGAGAAGGTGCTGTTCGTGGCCGGGCGGGCGGGCACCACCGAGGGCCTCGGGCTCCCCGAGGCCGGGGTCAAGACCGACGCCCGGGGACGGATCGTCGTCGACGACACCTACCGGACCACGGCCGAAGGGGTCTACGCGGCCGGCGACGTGATCGGCCCGCCGGCGCTGGCCTCGGTCTCCATGGAGCAGGGGCGCGTGGCGGCCACCCACGCCTTCGGGATCGACTTCAAACAGACCCTCGACCCTCTGGCCCCCTACGGCGTCTACTCCATCCCCGAGGCCGCGATGGTCGGGATGACCGAGCAGGCGGCCAAAGCGGCGGGCATCGACTGCGAGGTGGGCCGGGGATGGTTCGCCCACAGTCCCCGGGCCCAGATCGCAGGCTCGACGGAGGGGCTGATCAAGCTGGTCTTCCGGCGAGACGATCGTCGCCTGCTCGGGGTCCACATCGTCGGCGAGCTCGCCACGGAGCTGATCCACCACGGCCAGGCCGCCATCGGCGCCGGCGAGCCCATCGACACCTTCATCGACCGGACCTTCAACATCCCCACCTACAGCGAGACCTACAAGTACGCCGCCTATGACGGACTGCAGCGGATCGAGGGAAAGCAGCCATGACCGGGTCCGCCGTCCCACACCCGCCCGGACGACCTCGTCCCCGACGGTCCAGCACGAGCAAGGCATGGTTCGACAGCGGAGGAGTCATCATGGAGCACACGGTCGAGGCCGTCATGACCAGCCAGGTCGTCACCGCACGACCCGCCACCCCCTTCCACGAGCTGGTGCGGCTGCTGGAGCAGTGCCAGATCAGCGCCCTACCGGTGGTCGACGACTCGGGCCGGCTGGTGGGCATCGTGTCCGAGGATGACCTGCTGATAAAGGAGGGCTACCCGCACGGCGCCACCGACGCCAGCCCGGTTGACGCGGCCCGCTACCGCAAGCGCCTCGACAAGGCCGCCGGCACCCGCGCGGGCGAGGTGATGGCCGCGCCGGTGAACAGTGTCCCCCTTGGCACGCTGGTCGCCGACGCCGTCCGGCTGATGCTGCGCCTGGACGTCAAGCGCCTGCCGGTGGTGGACGCCCGTGGCGGGCTGGCTGGGATCGTGGCCCGCAGCGATCTGCTCAAGGTGTTCCTGCGGCCCGACCCCGCGGTGCGCTGCGCAGGTCGACGCCCGGCTCACCTGGCGCATCGACGACCAGGTGCCCATCGCCTCCCGGCCAGTCACCTGACCGCCAGCGACAGCGCGTCGTGGAGTGGCGGGGTGGGGCTAGGTTCAGCCGGAGATTGGGGCTGGCGGTGAACAGTGACCTTCAACGCCGTATCACCTTGATACGTGAAACCCAATGGAGGACGTTGGGTATTGCGCTGACACACAAGCACCTTGGGGACCTGCTGGTGGCTGTCCTACCAGCACGCACCGCACCGCCACAACCGTCAGGACCGCCGTGGTCTCCCGCGTCCGGATAGTGGCGGCAGCACGATCACAGCGACGGCGCCAACGGCGACCCAGCGTAGCTGCTGGCGGTCCACCGCCGCGGGAGGCCTGGAACCGCAGCACCACGCAGACCAGCGCGGCCGGCAGGCTGACGGCGTGCAACGCCAGGCCAAGAACCGGAGGCTCAGGCAGGCAGCTGCTTGCCGAGCAGATCGACGATCGACCCCAGCCGCGCACCGGCCGGGCCGACCGCGGCCGGGACGCCCGGCCGGCCGTCGAGCTGGCGGCAGCGCTCGGCCAGCATCCCAAGCCGCTCCACCAGCATCGTCCAGGCGGCCCAGTGGTCAGGGATGAAGTTGCCCATCTGGTAGAACATCTCGAAGCTTGGGCCCGCGGTCCTCCCAGGGTGGCTCGGGCCGGCCGGCAGCTCGGTGATCGCGTTGCCGAGCGGGCGCAGCACCGTGGCCATCAGCCGCACCGCTGCGGTGGCGAGCGCGTCCAGCTGCTCGTCGGACTCGTCGGTGTGGGTGAAGAAGCGCACCAGGGTCTGCAGCACCATCTCGTAGGCGACGTTGAACACGTCCATCACCGCGCTGGTGGACGGGTCGTCGAGCACCGGCTGGTCCGGCGGGGCGTCGTCGGTCAGCCGCACCACTGCCGCGACCACCGGCCTGGCCGGCTCGAACGCGGGGTCCTGCCGCTTGGCCTCGAGGAACTCGTTGAGGACGCGGAGGAAGCGGCCGTAGTGGGCCTGCTCCCAGTGGCCGCGAGCGCCCTCGCCCTGCTCGACGATCTCGTCGATCGCGGCGAGCGCCGACGCCAGGTCGGTCACGGGCAGCAGCTCGGGCCAGCGAAACAACGCCGGGGTCGCCTGCGCCCGCGGCGGGCCGACGAACAGCCGCTCCTCACCGAGCTTGCCGGCCGGTACAGGTGGCCCACGGTGGCGAAGTCCTCGCGCCGCGGGATGATCTCGTCCTCGCCGATGGGCAGCGCCGCGGTCCCCGACGGCTCGATCCCTGCGGCGTCGGACAGCTCCATGCCCTCTGGCCGCTCCAGGAACAGGGAGTGCCGCAGGGCCGCCTCGCCGAACGGCAGCAGGCGAAACTCGACCCCCGGCGGGAAGTACCGCGACCCCTGCGGGAAGCTCGGCCGCGTGAACGTCGGCGCCATCCCCACCGCCGCCAGCAGGTTGCTGGCCAGCGCCAGATGGAGCATCTCCTGCACGGCGATACCGTCGACCACCTTGCGCCAGCGCTCGACCCCCGCGAGCTGCTCAGGGGTAAGGCCCTCGTCGACGCGCTGCTTGAGGCTGAAGGTCGCGTACAGGTACTGCAGCATCACCATGTGCTCCAGCACTGCTCGACGACCAGTCTGGGTTCCCGCATCATGCCTGCCCCCCCGCGTCGCCGGTCCTGTCGATTGTAGCGATGCACCTGAGCGCACCTCGCGTGGGGCTGTGCGGCCCGCTCGAACAGCGCGGTCTGGATGGCCCAGCCCTGGCCCGCACGTTGATGCGAGCGGCCACTGGTCATTCCCGGTGTCATTCCACCAGACCGCACAGCCCCAAGAGACGCCGACCACTCCGAAGCGCTATCCCATCCGAGCAGGCCGGGGCCGGCAGGTTCTGGTTGATCCGAGGGTCGCAAGGGGGCTCGTAATCGGCAGGTCGGGGGTTCGAGTCCCCCCTCGGGCTCCACCGACATCCCCATTGACCTGCGGTTTTGCCGACTCAGCGCCTGAAGCGATCGGGTCGTTGTCTCGTGGTGTATCCGTGGTGCGTCCATCAGTACAAGATGCGTCCCGACGGTGCCGGTCCCTTGAGCTCGCGCGAGGCACCAAAGGCCACTACAAGCGTCATCTCGAAGCGGCTCTGCGGAGGCCACCCGATAACCATTCGACCACCAGCGCCCTCGGGTCGAGCCTCTGGGTCACCGCGCGCGAATAGGGTCGAGGAGCCTCTGCATGATTCCGGCCATGCCGCAGGTTCCTCGCCAACGAGACCCGCCTGCGGCTCATCCACGCCCTGGACCGCGCCGGCGAGCTCACCGTCACCGAACTGGCCGACGCGGTCGGCACCAGCCAGCAGGCCGTCTCCAACCAGCTCCAACGGCTGGTCGACCGGCGCATCCTCGTTGCCCGCCGCAACGGCAAGCACGTCCACTACCTGTGGGGTGCGCAAACGAGTTCATGCAGCTCGCCGGTACTCATGGAGGAGACCGCCGAGCAGGTCACGTCGGAGCACCGCGCCGTCTTGACCCTCACCGACGACGCAGTTGGGCGGGTCGGTCCGGGGCCTGGAGCTGGAGCGCCCGGTGTGGACGGTGCCGGTTGTAGTGCTGGATGTAGACCCGAAGGACCTGTTCAAGATGGCCGCGCCCAACGAGCAGCAGCCAATCCAGGCACTCGGTGCGGACGGTGCCGACCCATCGTTCGGCGTAGGCGTTCGCCCGGGGTGCCCGCACCGGCGTGCGCAGCACTTCGATCCCCTCGGCAGCAAGGACCGCATCGAACGCGGCGGTGAACTTCGTGTCCCGATCACGGACCAGAAACCGGAACCGGCCGACGCGATCGTTGAGGCCCCTGAGCAGGCTGCGGGCCTGCTGCGTCACCGACTCCCCGACGGGATGCGCTGTTACCCCGAGCACGTGGACCTGGCGAGTAGCGACCTCGATCACGAACAGCACATACAGCCGTTTGAGGAACACGGTGTCCACGGTGAAGAAGTCCACCGCCAGCACACCCTTGGCCTGCGCCCGGAGGAACTGCCGCCAGGTGATTGCCGACCGCGTCGGTGCCGGATCAACCCCAGCACCTCGCAGGGCGGTGTTGCGTTTGGTCAGCCCTCGGCATGTCGGAGCCCGACCTCGGCCCAAGATCAAATCGCCAAGGCCAGCTCCTCGAACGCAATCGCCAACCGCCGGCTCGCTGGCTCGTCAACCGCCAGTTCGTAATGGCCCCGTCGAACGTTCTGTACGAAGGCATGACCAGCGATGATTACTCTGGCGTTCCGGTCCTGCTTGAGTCCACGCATCGGTCGCAGCCGTGCCTTCAACCTGCCGTGATCTGCCTCGACGCGGTTGTTCTCATACTGCTCGCTGCGATGCCATGCCGCGGGCAGCAGCTCCTCCAGCACGCCCGGGTAGACCGGCGCCTTGTCGGTTGTGACCTCACCGGGCGCGACGCCCGTCGTGCGTAGTGCCTGCTCGAAGAACCGTCGGGCGGCCTTGGCGTCCCGTCGCTGGGAGACGAACACGTCGATGACCTGCCCGAACTGGTCGACCGCGCGGTACACGTAGCGCCACCTGCCGGCGACCTTTACGTAGGTCTCGTCCACCCACCAGCGATCCCCTACAGTGTGCCGGCATGGCCGGGCGGCATCGGCCAGCAGCGGTGTGAACCGCTGGACCCACTGGTAGATGGTGACGTGGTCGACCTCGACGCCGCGCTCGGCGAGCAGCTCTTCGACGTCGCGATAGGACAGGCCGAAGCGCAGGTACCAGCGGACCGCAACGATGATGACGTCGGGCGGGAAGCGGAAACCGGCGAAGGTGGAGCGTGCAGGGGCAGAAGAGCGCAGGTGGCGAGATCTCATATCGGCAGTCTCGCTGCTCGGAGGTTGTCACAGCGAACGCAACAGCGCCGTTGACGCAACCCAACGGTTGCCATATTATGGCAACCGTTGGGTTGCTACTTGTTGGAGGCTGTCATGGGGTTTCCCGATCGCATCGAGCGGACCGTGGAGCTCGCTCACCCGCCGCGCAAGGTGTGGGCGGCGCTCACCACCGCCGAGGGGCTGGGCGCCTGGTTCGGCAACCAGGCGACGATCGACCTGCGTCCAGGTGGGTCGGCCC
>WNFZ01013904.1_pt1 | contig 13291 bp, 9 predicted proteins | sample 5400081 | NCBI WGS metagenome assembly WNFZ01 (sample SAMN13153365, study PRJNA577476) | soil metagenome | isolation source: 80 cm soil or saprolite under grassland replicate 1 | place: USA:California | collected 2016-06-15
GCGCCGCCTGGCCGGTATAGCGCCGCTGGAGGTCCTGCGGCAGCTGGACTCCTCGCTGCACGGGCTGGTGGAGAGCGAGGCACAGGCCCGGCTCGCCCGGCACGGCGAGAACCGCCTGCCGCCCCCGCCCCGCACCAGCCGCCCGGTCCGGCTGCTGCGCGCGCTGGCCGACCCGTTCGTGCTTACCCTGCTCGGGCTGGGCAGCGTCTCCGCCGGTACCGGTGACCTCCGGGCCGCCGCGGTCATCGGCACCCTGGCCCTGACCGGCGGCGCCCTGCGGGTCGCCCAGGAGCACCGGGCCGGCCGGGCGGCCCCCGCCCTGCGGGCCACGCTCGCGACCACCACCACCGTGCTGCGCCAGGCCAGCGCCGGTGCTCCCCCGGTGCCCCGCGAGGTGCCGACCGACCAGCTCGTCCCGGGCGACGTGGTACGCCTGGCCGGCGGCGACCTGGTGCCGGCCGACGTACGCCTGCTGCGCTCCACCGACCTCGCCGTCAGCCAGGCGTTCCTCACCGGCAAGTCGGCGCCGGCGCTCAAGCACGCCACGCTGGCCGCCACGGCCGACGACGGGTACCCGGACGGCACCCTGTTCGACCATCCCCGGCTGTGCCTGCTCGGCAGCATGGTGGTCGGCGGGTCGGCGACCGGGGTGGTGGTGGCCACCGGCACCGCCACCTACTTCGGCGCCAGCCACCGCGACCACCCGCACCGGCGGGGTGAGACCACCTTCGAACGCGGCGTCAAGGGCGTCTCCTGGAACCTGATCCGGTTCACCCTCGCCACCGTGCCACTGGTCCTCGCGGTGAACATGATGTCGCGGGGTAACTGGCTGCAGGGCTGCCTGTTCGCGGTCGCGGTGGCGGTCGGGCTCACTCCCGAGATGCTGCCGGTCGTGGTGACCGGGGCGCTGATCCGCGGCGGCGCGGTCATGCGGCGGTCCGGCGTGATCGTCAAACGGCTGCCGGCCATCCACAACCTCGGCGCCATGGACGTGCTCTGCATCGACAAGACCGGCACGCTGACCCACGACCGGATCTCCGTGGCCAGCTCGCTGGACCCGCTCGGCCGCACCGACCCGGAGACCCTGCGCTACGCCTTCCTCAACAGCCGCTTCGGCACCGAGCTGCTCGTCGACGCGGTCGACGAGGCGCTGGTACGCCGCGCCGAGGAGCTGGGCCTCGCCGGGGACGAGCGGTACACAGGGGTGCAGGCGCTGGGCTTCGACGCGGTCCGGCGCCGGGCCACCGTCGCCGTGCGGGAGACCGGCCGGTGGGGGGTGGAGCTGCTCATCACGAAGGGCGCGGCCGAGGAGGTCCTGAGCTGCTGCACGGGGGTACACCTCGACGGGAGCACGGTACCGCTCGACGCCGCGCTGCGGGCGGAGCTGACCCGGCGGGCCGACGCGCTGCACACGGACGGGGTACGGGTGCTGGCCGTGGCGGTCCGGACCCGGCGGGCCGGGCGGCGCCCGCTGCGCGCGGCCGACGAGGCGGGGTTGACCCTGGTCGGCTACCTGGCCCTGCTCGACGAGGTCAAGGACAGCGCCCGGCAGACCCTGGCCGAGCTGGCCGAGCACGGTACCCACGTCAAGGTCGTGACCGGGGACCATCCGCTCGTCGCCGCCCGGATCTGTCGGGACGCGGGCCTCGATCCGGGGGTACCCGTGCAAGGCTTCCAGGTCGACGCGCTCGACGACCCGCAGCTGGCCGCGCTGGCCCGGGGTACCACCGTCTTCGCCCGGGTCGACCCGCAGCAGAAGGCCCGGATCGTGACCGCGCTGCGCCTGGCCGGGCAGACCGTGGGCTACGTCGGCGACGGCGTCAACGACGCGCCCGCGCTGCGCGCCGCGGACGTCGGGATCTGCGTCGACGCCGCGGTCGACGTCGCCCGCGAGTCCAGCGACGTCCTGCTGATGCGCAAGGACCTCGCCGCGCTGACCGCGGCGATCCTGGCCGGCCGCCGGGCGTTCGGCAACATCATCAAGTACCTGAAGATCACCGTGTCGTCCAACGTCGGCAACGTGTGCGCCGTGCTGGCCGCGTGCGCCGCGCTGCCGTTCCTGCCCCTGCTGCCGGTGCAGATCCTGGTGCAGAACCTGCTCTTCGACATCGCCCAGCTCGCGCTCGCCTTCGACCATGCGCCGGCGGACAGCGATCGGCGCCCACGCACGTTCGACCGGGACGACCTGGCCCGGTTCGTGGTGTGGTTCGGGCTCATCAACATGGTCGCCGACCTGGCCACGTTCGCCGCGCTGCGGCACGCGCTCGGCAACTCGGTGAGCCCCGGCGGGCAGGTGCTCTTCCACACCGGGTGGTTCGTGGAGAACCTGCTGACCCAGGCGCTCGCCGTGCACCTGCTGCGCGGCCCGGGCCGGTCGGGCTGGTCCCCCGCGGCCCGGCCGGTAATAGCGGCCAGCATCGCGCTCGTCGTGCTCTGCGTGGTGGTACCGGTGTCGCCGGTGGGCGCAGCGCTCGGCCTGCGCGCGCTGCCGATGGCGTGGTACGCCTGGCTGCTCACCATCCTGGCCGCCTTCGCGGTGGCGATGCTCGCCGGCAAGCGGCTGTACCGCCGGGTCTACCACGCCTGGCTGTAGCCCGCCGGGCGGCGGCAGCCCATGACGAGTGGCATGCCTTTTTCCTCACGAACGGTTGACGGGACGTTACAAGAGGCGCAGAGTGATGCGACAACGATGGCGCATGACAACGATGGCGCATCGGGGGCATCGGTGAGACGCCCGGTCCGACGGACCGGCCTACCCCGAGGGAAACTTCATGTCAGGTACGTCCCGCACCGCAGCGGGCCTGCTCGCGGCTGCGGTCGCCGCTGCCTTGGCGGTCACCGGCTGCGGCAGCTCGAACAACTCCTCGTCCGGAGGCGGCTCCGGCGGCATCAAGGTCGGTCTGATCACCAAGACCGAGACCAACCCCTTCTTCGTGAAGATGAAGGAGGGCGCGCAGAAGGCGGCCACTGCCAAGGGCGCCACGCTGATGTCGGCCGCCGGCAAGTTCGACGGCGACAACGCCAGCCAGGTCACCGCGATCGAGAACATGGTGGCCGCCGGCGTGAAGGGCATCCTGATCACACCCAGCGACACCAAGGCCATCGTGCCGGCGGTGCAGAAGGCCCGGGCCAAGAACGTCCTGGTGATCGCGCTCGACACGCCCACCGATCCGCAGAGCGCGGTGGACGCCCTGTTCGCCACGAACAACTTCACCGCCGGCGAGCTGATCGGCAAGTACGCCAAGGCGACGCTCGGCGACAAGCCGGCGAAGATCGCCACCCTCGACCTGGCCCCCGGCGTCACGGTCGGCGTGCTGCGCCACAACGGCTTCCTGTCCGGCTGGGGAGTGTCCGGGATCAGCCCGACCGCGACCCAGCAGGCCACCACACCGGCCGTGGTGTGCAGCCAGGACACCGCGGGCGACCAGGCCAAGGGCCAGACCGCGATGGAGAACTGCCTGCAGAAGAACCCCGACATCAACCTCGTCTACACGATCAACGAGCCGGCCGCGCTGGGCGCCAACACCGCGCTCAAGGCCGCCGGCAAGGACAAGGACGTCCTGGTCGTGTCCGTCGACGGCGGCTGCACCGGCGTGAAGGCGGTACAGGATGGCAAGATCGCGGCCACCTCGCAGCAGTACCCGCTGAAGATGGCGTCGCAAGGCGTGGACGCGGTGGTGGACTTCGCCCAGAACAACAAGAAGGTCTCCGGGTACACCGACACCGGAGTCACGTTGATCGCCGCGAAGCCGGCGACGGGTGTCGATTCCAAGGACGTCCAGTTCGGCCTGGACAACTGCTGGGGCTAAGTAGACCCGTGCCGTGGCCGGTCCGCCGCCGGCCACGGCACGCCAGGAAGGACGGGCAATGACATGTCAACCACGACCGTGGCGCCGCCGGATCTGGCCGCGCCCTCCCTACGCCAGCGCCTACTCAGTGGGTCGACCCTGGGCCCCCTGGCCGCGCTGCTCATCGCGTGCGTCTTCTTCTCGATCCGGAGCGACCGGTTCCTGACCGGTGGCAACTTCTCGCTGATCATCCAGCAGGTGATGGTGGTCGGCACGCTGGCCATCGGCCAGACGCTGATCATCCTCACCGCCGGGATCGACCTGTCCAACGGCGCCATCATGGCGTTCGGCTCGATCGTGATGACCCGGCTGGCCGTTCACAACGGGGTACCGCCGCTGCTGGCGATCCTGCTCGGCATGGCGGTCTGCACCGGGTTCGGGCTGGCCAACGGCCTCCTGGTGACGCGGGTACCGCTGCCGCCGTTCATCGTGACGCTCGGCATGCTCAACATCGCCTTCGCCCTGACTCATATCTACTCGCAGGAGCAGACGGTCACCGGCCTGCCCTCGATGTTGACGGCGCTCGGGCAGACGTTCTCGCTGGGCGGTACCGAGGTCACCTACGGCTCCATCGTCACGATCGGGCTGTTCCTGCTCTTCGCCTACCTGCTCAGCCAGACGGCGTGGGGCAAGCACGTCTACGCGGTGGGCAACAACCCCGAGGCCGCCCGGCTGACCGGGATCCGCACCCGCCGCGTCCTCATCGGGGTGTACTCGACCGCCGGCCTCGTGTACGGCATCGCCGCCCTGCTGTCCGTCGCCCGTACCGGCGTCGGCGACCCGCAGGCCGGCCAGACCGACAACCTCGACAGCATCACCGCCGTCGTCCTCGGCGGCACCAGCCTGTTCGGCGGCCGCGGCGCGGTGATCGGTACCCTCCTCGGCGCCCTGATCGTCGGGGTGATCCGCAACGGGTTGCAGCTCATCGGCGTCGCCTCGATCTACCAGACCCTGATCACCGGCATCCTGGTGATCCTCGCGGTCACCGTCGACCAGATCTCCCGCAGGAGGACCCGATGACCGAGCCGGTAATGGCGGCCAGGGGGCTGACCAAGAGGTACGGGCAGGTGACCGCGCTGGACCACGCCGACTTCGAGCTGCTGCCCGGCGAGGTCCTGGCGGTGATCGGCGACAACGGCGCCGGCAAGTCCACGCTCATCAAGGCGCTGACCGGGGCCATCCAGCCCGACGAGGGCGAGATCCTGCTCGACGGCCGGCGGGTGCACTTCCGGACCCCGCTGGACGCCCGGCGGCACGGCATCGAGACCGTGTACCAGGATCTCGCCGTCGCCCCGGCGCTGGACATCGCCAGCAACCTGTTCCTGGGTCGCGAGCAACGGCGCAAGGGGCCGCTCGGCACGGTACTGCGGATGCTGGACAAGCCCGCGATGCGCCGGCGGGCGGCGCAGCAGATGGCCGAGCTGAAGATCGGCCTGCGGTCGCTCACGCAAGCGGTGGAGAACCTGTCCGGCGGCCAGCGCCAGGGTGTCGCGGTGGCCCGGGCGGCGGCCTGGGCGCAGCACGTGGTCATCATGGACGAGCCGACGGCGGCCCTGGGCGTCAAGGAGTCCGGCCAGGTGCTCGACCTGATCCGCCGGGTCCGCGACCGCGGCCTGCCGGTCGTGCTGATCAGCCACAACATGCCGCACGTGTTCGAGATCGCCGACCGCATCCACGTCCAGCGGCTGGGCCGGCGGGTGGCGGTGGTCAAGCCCGACGAGCACTCGATGTCGGAGGTCGTGGCGATCATGACCGGGGCGATCACCATCGACGCGGCGGACCACGACCGGGCGGTGATCGTCGACCGGCAGGCCGCGGCGGCGGCAGGGGTCACCCAACGCGGCGACGACACCAGGCCCTGACCAGTAAGATCCTCGGACGATGAGCCGGAAGATCCAGCGGCCGACGCTCAAGGACGTGGCCCGGGAGGCGGGGGTCAGCATCAAGACCGTCTCCCGGGCCCTCAACGACGAGCCGCGCATCAGCCCCGAGACCCGCCGCCGGGTCCTGGAGATCGTGGCGGCCCTGGGCTTCCGGCCCAACGTCCTGGCCCGTCACATGCGGGCCGGCGGGCGCGACCGCGCCGTCGCCCTGGTCATCCCGGACCTGGGCAACCCGTTCTTCGGCCTGGTGGCGGCCGGGGTGGAGAGCGTCCTGCGCCACCACGGCCTGACCCTGCTGGTGGGCTCCTCCGACGAGGAGCCCGAGCGGGAACGCCTGCTGGTCACCACGTTCCTGGACCGGCAGGTGGCGGCGCTGCTGATCGTGCCGTGCGCCGCGGCGGCCCACGGCTACCTGCGCGCGGAACGCCAGCGGGGCCTGCCGGTGGTGTTCGTGGACCGGCCACCGGTACGGCTGACAGCCGACTGCGTGGTCAGCGCGAACTTCGACGGTACCCGGGACGCCGTCGCGCAGCTGGTCGCGGGCGGGCACCGCCGGATCGCCTTCGTCGGGGACAAGCCGGTCACGCTCTACACCCGCCAGGAGCGCTTCCGCGGGTACCGGGCGGCGCTGGACGAGGCGGGCATCCGGCCCGACCCGGCGCTGGTGGTCCACGCCCACCTCGACGTCGACAGCGCCGCGATCACCCGGGAGCTGTTAGCCCGGCCCGACCCGCCGACAGCCATCTTCGCCGCGAACAACCTGGTGTGCATGGGCGTGGTGACCGCGCTGAGCCGGGCGCACCGGCGCGACATCGCCGTCATCGGCTTCGACGACTTCATCCTCGCCGACGCGTTCGAGCCGGCGATCACCGTGGTGGCGCAGGCCGCGTCCGGGCTCGGCTCGACGGCCGCCGACCTCGCGATGACCCGGATGCAGGGCGACCGCACCCGGGCCCGCACGGTCACGCTCCCGACGTCCCTGATCCGCCTCCGGCGAGCTGCCCGCGCCGGCGCTGGTCTGACCAGCGCGTCGATCAGTGCGGCGAGCTGGCCGGCCGGGTGGAACCCCGGGTCGGGGAACGCGAGCTGGTGCAACAGGATCCCGTCGAGCTGGTCGAGCAGGATCCGGGCGTGCGCGAACGCGGCCCACGCGATGACCCCGGACCTCGGCCGGGATGCGGGTGAGGCGCTCGGCGACGCGGTCGCGCTGGCCCGGTGCCTGGCCTCGGAGTCCACAGTGGACGCCGGGCTGCGGTCCTACGACCGGTCTGCTGTTGCCGCTATCCCGCTGGGGAGGGAGTCTGGTGCGGTACCCGGACCCTGTTTCCCTGGAGGTTGTCCCATGCACGAGCGCCGGATCGGCGACGTACGGGTGAGCGCGATCGGGCTGGGCGCGATGCAGGTGTCGCTCGAAGGCCGCCCCGACGAGGCGCACGGCATCGCCACGGTGCACGCGGCGCTCGATGCGGGCATCACGCTCATCGACACCGCCGACGCCTACCACATCCACCCCGACGAGGTGGGGCACAACGAGTCGCTGGTGGCCAAGGCACTGGCCACCTACTCCGGCGACACCGACGCCGTCCTGGTCGCGACCAAGGGCGGGCACCTGCGTCCGGGCGACGGCTCGTGGCGGCTGAACGGATCGCCCGAGTACCTCAAGCTCGCCTGCGAGGCGTCGCTCAAGCGGCTGGGCGTTCCGGCGATCGGGCTCTACCAGTTCCACCGTCCCGATCCGGCGGTCCCGTACGCGGAGTCCATCGGCGCGCTGCGCGACCTGCTCGACGAGGGGAAGATCCGGATGGCCGGCATCTCCAACGCCAGCCCCGCGCAGATCCGGCAGGCCCGGGAGATTCTCGGCGGGCGCCTGGCGTCGGTGCAGAACGAGTTCTCCCCCGACGTCCGCGCCAGCGAGCGGGAGCTTGCGCTCTGCGCCGAGCTGGGCATCGCGTTCCTGCCGTGGAGCCCGTTCGGTGGCGCCCACCGGGCCGGCCGGCTCGGTACCGCCCATCCGGCCTTCGACCGGGTGGCCCGCCGGCACGGGGTCAGCCCGCAACGGGTCTGCCTGGCGTGGATGCTCGCGAAGGCGCCGGTGGTCATCCCGATCCCCGGGGCCAGCCGCCCGGAGACCATCCGCGACTCCGCCGCCGCGGCCGACCTGACCCTGACCGCCGAGGATCTGGCCGAACTATGAGCTACCTCGCCGACCCCGGACGTTACGACACCATGCGGTACCGCCGGTGCGGGCGCAGCGGGCTGCACCTTCCGGCGGTCTCGCTCGGCCTGTGGCACAACTTCGGCCACGACCGGCCGCAGGAGACCCAGCGCGCCATCCTGCGCCGCGCGTTCGACCTGGGCATCACGCACTTCGACCTGGCCAACAACTACGGGCCGCCGTACGGCTCGGCCGAGGAGAACTTCGGCCGGATCCTCGCCACCGACTTCCGGCCCTACCGCGACGAGCTGGTCATCTCCACCAAGGCCGGCTACGACATGTGGCCCGGCCCGTACGGCGACTGGGGCTCGCGCAAGTACCTGCTCGCCTCGCTGGACCAGTCGCTGCGCCGGATGGGCCTGGCCTACGTCGACATCTTCTACTCCCACCGGGTCGACCCGCAGACCCCGCTGGAGGAGACGATGGGGGCGCTGGACGCGGCGGTACGGGCCGGCAAGGCGCTGTATGTCGGCATCTCGTCGTACTCGCCGGACGCCACCGCGCGGGCGGCGGCGATCCTGCGCCAGCTCGGTACCCCGCTGCTGATCCACCAGCCGTCGTACTCGATGCTCAACCGCTGGATCGAGAACGGCCTGCTCGACGTGCTGGACCGGGAAGGCGTGGGGTGCATCGGGTTCTCCCCGCTGGCCCAGGGCATGCTCACCGACCGGTACCTGCACGGGATCCCGGCCGACTCCCGGGTGGCGACCGGCGGTGCCCTCACCGAGCAGGCGCTGACCGGGGAGAACCTGGGCAAGATCCGGGCGTTGCACGAGATCGCCGGCCGGCGCGGGCAGTCGCTGGCGCAGATGGCGCTGGCGTGGACCCTACGCGACCCCCGGATGACCTCGACCCTGGTCGGGGCCAGCGGCGTCGCGCAGCTCGAGGCCAACGTGGCGGCGCTGGATCACCCGGCGTTCACCGCGGACGAGCTGAGCGAGATCGACAAGTACGCCACGGAGTCGGGCATCAACCTGTGGGCCCGCTCCAGCGCGGAGCCGTAGCCGCGGGCGGCTGGCTCTGGTCGTCCAGCCGGGTCCGGACGCTGCCGGCGTCGGGGTGGCCGAGCTCCTCGAAGATGCGCAGCGCCTGCTGGTACGCGTCCCGGGCAGCCGTGCGGTCGCCGCCGGCCGCATGGATGTCGCCGAGATGCGCGAGCGTCTCCGCCTCGTGCACCCGCACGCCCAGCTCGCGGAACTGGTCCAGCGCGCGGGTACAGCAGTCCAGCGCCTCGCGGTGGTGGCCGAGGTGGTGGTGGGCATAGCCGAGGGTGTCCCAGGTGGCCGCCTCCGCGTGCCGGTTGCCGATCTCCCGCACGAGCCTCAGCGCCCGCTGGGCCGCGCCGAGCGCCCGCTCGTGGTCGCCGAGCAGCGTGTGGTACCAGGCCGCCTTGCTCGTGGCGACGGCCTGGCCGCGCCGGTCGTCGACGGCCTCGAACAGCGCGAAGGCGCGGTCCGTCTCGGCCAGCGCCGCGCGGTACCCGCCCCGCAGGGCATACCCGCTGGCGATATCGAGCTGGACGTAGGCCCGGCCGGCGTCGTCGCCGAGCTCGGCGTACAGCTCCCCGCCCCGGCGGAAGTGGGCCTGCGCGTCGTCGTGCCGGCCCAACCGGGTGCAGGCCTGGCCGAGGTACTGGTGCAACGCCGCCTGACCGGTCCGGTCACCGAGGCGCTGCGCCGCCCGCAGCGCGGTGTCCCCGACCGCCGTGAGGGCCTGCCACTCGCCGCGGCGGATGAGGACCGTGACCAGGGTCCAGGCCAGCTGCCACGCGTGCGTGTCGAACCCGGCGCGCGCGGCGGTGTCGACGGCGGCGAGCAGGACCGGCCGCTCGGCCGCGAACCACGCGGCGGCCTGGCGCTCGTCGGCGACGCGCTCCGGCTCGACGCCGGGTTGCCGCGGGGGCGGCGTGACCGACTCGTGCCGGTCCTGCAGCAACAGCGCCGCGGGGTGCGCGGTGTGCAGGTAGTGGTCGAGGAGGCGGTGCACGGCGGCCCGCCGTACCTCGTCGTCCTCCTCCGTGCGCACCAGCTCGGCGGCGTAGTCGCGCAACAGGTCGTGGCAGGCGAACCGGCCGGGCGGATCCTCGGTGACCAGGTGCGCGCCGGCCAGCTCGGCGAGCAGCGCCCGGACCCGGTCGACCGGCAGGCCGGCCAGGCTGCCCGCGGCTGCGGCGCTCAGCTCCGGACCCGGATGCAGGCCCAGCAGCCGGAACAGCCGGGCGGCGGCGGGTCGCAGGATCCGGTACGACCAGGAGAACACCGCCCGCACGTCGCTCGCCGCGTCGCCGGCGGTGAACGGGTCCAGCCGCCCGCGCGCGTCGCGCAGCTCGCGGGCCAGCTCGGCGAGGGACGACTCCGGCCGGGTGGCGGCGCGGGCGGCGGCGACGGCCAGCGCCAGCGGCAACCGGGCGCAGCGCACGATGATCTCGTCGACCGGGCCGGGCTCGATCACCAGCCGGTCCGCGCCGAGCCGGCCGGCCAGCAGGTCGCCGGCCTCCGCCGGGGTGAACACGTCCAGCGGCACCGGACGGCCGGTTGCGGCTGGTGACCAGGACCAGGCAGCCGGGCGCGCCGGGCAGCAGCGGGCGCAGCTGTTCGGCGTCGCGCGCGTTGTCGAGGACCACGAGCATCCGCCGGCCCGCGAGCCGGCTGCGGTACAGGGCCGCCTGCTCGGCGAGCCCGGCCGGGATCCGTCCCGGGTCCACGCCGAGGCCGTCGAGGAAGCCGCGCAGCGCCTGGGCCGGGGTCAGCGCCGGTCCGCCCGGGTCGAAGCCGCGCAGGTTGACGTAGAGCTGCCCGTCCGGGAACCGGTCGGCCACGCGGTGGGCCCAGTGCACCGCGAGCGAGGTCTTGCCGACGCCGGCGGTACCCCAGATGGCGGCGATGAGCACCGCCGTCGGTTGGTCGTCCAGGGCGGCCCGGATCGTGTCGAGCCGGGCCAGCTCCTGCTCGCGCCCGGCGAAGCCGGGCAGGTCGAGCGGGAGCTGGGCCGGTCCGGCGCGGGGCGGCCACGGCGCGGCCGGTGGCGCCCGCCGGGGATCGTCGCGCAGGATCGCCTGCTGCAGCCGGCGCAGCTCCGGGGTCGGGTCGAGACCGTGCTCGTCGGCCAGGCGGGCGGCGAGGTCGCGGTACACGGCCAGGGCGTCGGCCTGGTGGCCGGCACCGTGCAGCGCGAGCATGAGCTGGCCGACCAGCCGTTGCCGCAGCGGATGCAGCGCCACCTCGGCCCGCAGCTCGGGTACCAGGGCGTCCGGGTTGGCACCGGCCAGCTCCAGGTCGAAACGGTCCTCCAGGGCCGCGAGGCGCGCGTCGTGCAGCCCGGCCACCTGCAGGCGCAACGGGTCGCAGGCCAGGCCGTCCAGCGCCGGGCCCCGCCACAACGCCAGCGCGGCGCGCAGGGTCGCGGCGGCACCGGCCCGGTCGCCCCGGCCGGTGGCCGCGCGGGCCTCGGCGACCAGGTCCTCGAACCGGAACAGGTCGAGCTGGTCGCGCACGATCCGGATCAGGTACCCGCCGCCGCACCGGTCGATCGTCCCCGCCGCGCCGGTCCCGCCCAGGAGCGTGCGCAGCGCGGAGACCCGGTTCTGCACCTGCCGGCGCAGCCCGCCGGGCGGGGCGTCGCCGTAGGCGATCTCGGCCAGCCGGGACATGCTGATTGGGCGGTTCGCGTTGAGCAGCAGCGCGGCGAGGATGCTCTCCTGGCGGGCACCGCCGAGCTGCAGCGGCCGGTTACCGGCGAGCACCTGCAGCGGGCCCAGGATCCGGAAGTCCAGCCGGGGCGGCCCGACGATCACCGGCCCGGCCGCGTCGGCGCCGCCGGCCGCGCGATCCGACGTCACCGCTCGCACCTCCACCTTCCAACCCCCCGGCACCCAGTGTCCCATCCGGGTCAGGACGTTTTCGGGACGGTCCAGCGGACAATGGCGCTCCGGTGGGGTGGTCCCGCTCCAACGGGGGAAGCGGGACCATCCACGCCGGTCAGCCGCGGTCGCGCGGCGGCCACACCGCGAACCAGCCCGACGGGTCGCGCGGCCGGGCGTTGAACTCGTACGACGGCCCGGCCGGGCCGAGCGCGACCAGGCTGGTCGACGTGGAGCCGTACCGGCGCCCGCCGAACGCGCGGTCGACGAGCACCACGCCGTCGGCGAGCAGCCGCACCCAGTCGTCCCGCCCGGCCAGGCCCGGCAGCCGGTCGGTGGCCGGATGGCCCGCGGGGTCGACGCCCTCGTTGACGATCACGTGATCGCCGGGAGGCAGCCGGCGCTCGTGCAGCGCGCTACCGTCCCACGTCCAGACCCGTACCTCCGCCGGGGTGCCGAGCACCAGGTGGTACCCGTCGTAGTGGGGCAGCACGCCCGGATCGGGTACCGGCCGCCCGTGCAGCGTGGCGAGCGGAAGCTGGCCCCGGGTGGGCCGCACGCCGGACTCGGGCGGCGGGCGGCGCACCCCGTTCAGCACCGCGGCGACCGCCGGGCGGTCGGGATCGACGGCGAGCCAGGTACCGCCGGCGGTCCGGTCCCGGCCGCCGAGCAGCCGGTCGCCCCAGTGCGCGGCCGGCGGGTCCCAGGCGCGGTCGACGAACTCGTCGCGCACCGCACCCAGCCACAACGGCCAGGCGGTTCCGGGCGCGAACCGGAGCAGCACGGTACACATGGCAGGCAGCCTAGGCGGGACGTCACAGCGTGCGGACAGGCGCCGCGAGGGGTGACGCACAGCCACGGTCGCCATCGTTTCCGGTGCGGCCCCACCACGGGGCCGGGAAAAGCGAGGAGACCCGATGAGTGACACCACCTCCGACAACGCCCGGCGGCGGCGCACCCGGCTGGGCTGGGCCGCCGGCCTGCTGGCGGCCGGTGGGCTGGCCGGCGGGCTGCTGGCCAGCGCCCTGCCCGCCGGGGCCGACCCGTCGCCCGGCCCGTCCGCCAGCTCCAGCACGGCGGCGCAGCCGCCTACCGACCGCGGCGCTGCGGGTGGGGCCGGCGGGCAGCGCCCGGACGAAACCGTCCTGACCGGCAGCGACGCGGAGAAGGCCAAGGCCGCCGCGCTGGCCGCGGTACCCGGCGCCACCGTGGACCGGGTCGAGACCGACGCCGACGGCGACGCCTACGAGGCGCACCTCACCAAGTCCGACGGCACCAAGGTCACCGTGAAGTTCGACACGAACTTCGCCGTCACGGCGGTCCAGGACGGGATGGGCAAGCACAAGTAGCGCACCCCCGGTGCCGGGCCGGCCGGGCCCGGCACCGGTCCCGCGGTGCCCAGGACCGTTGGGGCTTTCCGCCCCCTGACGGGATGAGCGAGGATGGGCTCTGCTGGCGAAGGGAGCCACGATGCCCGCCCTCTCCT